>JGI1358J11329_10000381_pt1 | contig 40422 bp, 36 predicted proteins | sample Subgroupgradi54m_FD_11329 | JGI IMG/M metagenome (IMG submission 11329)
ACTGAATCGCGAAGTCCCGGTACATCAGCCGCTACAACCGGCACGCCGCATGCATTGGCTTCAATGGTAGTAATTCCCCACCCTTCCATCATCGACGGATTCACAAACACCCAGGCTTTTTGGAGAAGCATCAATTTCTCTTCTTCGGTTACCCGTCCGGTGAACACAACACTCTCTTCAATTTCCAAAATTTCTACCAATTTCTCAAGTTTCACTTGTTCTTCTCCATCCCCCGCAATACAAAGGACACTTTCCGGACTTTTATCGAGCACCTGCTTAAATGCTCGTATAAGAACATCCACCGACTTGTAGGCCTTAAGCCTTCCTAAATAGAGAATGACGGGCGTCTCGTGATTTTGACCAGGAGCCAAATTGCCGAGATTAACACCAGGGAAAAGTATGTCAACACCCTTCCCAGTCAAATTCCACTCCTTCATTTCATTGAAGGACGAATTCGATATGGTTATAAATTTAATATTCCTATAAACCACCGGCATCACTTTGCTTTCAAGATTTGAGGCAATGAAGCCCAACAAGGGATTTAAATACTTCTTAAAAACTTCCTGATGGACATGGTGGAGCAAACAGAAAACAGGTTCCTTAGCATATAAAGGAGTAAAGAACGGCAAACCGTTGTGGCAGTCAACGATGATGTCGAACTTACCGCGGAATTTGAACATATAATAGACAAATGCCCAAGGAAAGACGAAGTAGAAGCCACCGCGCCTAATGATGCGAACGCCGTCCACGACATCATTCCTCTCCGATTTTCCATCATTGCCGCAAAACTGAACCACCGCATTGCCAGCGCCGACCCAGCGCTTGGCCAATTCATGAATATAGACTTCAGCGCCGCCGGCCAAAGCGTGTTTGGTATCGCGCCAATTGAATATGAGAATGCGCTTACCGCCCTCAACGCTCGGAATCATGGCAGGCAAAGGACGAATGACATCAAGGAGGTCATATATGTTTTTTATAACAAACCTACCAAAACTCTGCCAAGTATGCATGAGAGAAATAACAACAAGGTTGCCGAGACTGACCATAAACAAAAGATCAACGACAGAGCCGATGGAACTATGAGAATAAACAATACCGACGGAGAGAAAGACGGCCGAAAGAAGAGCTACCATAGAAAAACGATAATCTTTTCGAGCCAAGTGGTACGTGACGAAGGTGTTCGAGATGGTGAAAAAAGAAATTGAAAAACTGTAGCTTAAGAGATACGAGACAATTGCCGTGGCCTTGGCACCAAAAAAGAGCGGCACGAGGAGACGTCCGAATAGTCCGAGACCCACGAAAGAACCGCCCACCAAGAAAAGCATGCCAAGTACAATTTTGAAAAAGCGGCGGCCGGGATTTTTCTGTTGGGCTTGGTCGTGAGCCGTGAAAGGAATAATGGCAAAATTGAGAAGCGAACCAAAAAAGAAAACCATTTTGCCGACGAGCGAGAGAAGCGAATACTCGCCAGCCTCTTGAGGCGACATAAAATGTTTTACTAAAAGAACATCAACACTTAAGAAGGCCGCGGTCGAAAGGCCAGCTACAAGCGAAGCGGCATAAAAACCGGAGGGAAAAACATAGGAGGGTGGAGGTTTAGAGACATCGGGAGCGGACTTCATCGTTACTTTACTGATTATCAAAACTGAAATGACATACGCAAAAGCAATAGAAAGCGGCAAAGACAGAGCGACAAATTGCTCCATTCCTGCATACACGAAGGCAACGGCGAAGATAAACTTGGCTATAGATTCAGCAAGGACAAGAAGGGCCCCTACGCCAAACTGAAAACCACCTTGCAGGTAGCCTTTGTTTGCCGCCGACAGAAAGAGAATTGAAATTATAGGACTAAAAAGCAGAATGATGAGGATATTGTCGATATTGAAAAAGGCGGAAAGATAGGGCGATGCGACAAGCCAGAGAATAGAAAGGGCTCCGGTAATGAAGAGAGCGTAGCGATTTGATTGCTTTAAGAAAAAGAGGGCTTTCTCTTTTTTGTTTTTGGCCTCGAGAAATGCAGTTTGGCGATTAAGAACGGTGCCGTATGCCCCCGCGGCAATACTCAAAAGATAGATAATAGTATTCATGAGGGTTAAGACACCGAAACTTTCAAGAGCGAGCTCGCGGCCCAAAAAGGCATTGAAGGCAAAATTGAGGAAGTTTGAGAAAAGGTTGGCGGCGACAAAGAAAGCCGCGCCGGTAAGCAATCGTTTTTTTATAACAGAAACGAAGCGGGAGAAAAAGGAAGTGGAAACGGGCGAGGTCGGCGCGGCGACGTCGGGGACTTCCGTCGCCGCGCCGAATTCTTTGCCTTCCAATGAAATAGTATTAGAAAATTTCGGTGTCTCATCCTTGAAACTAACCTTTTCTTTCGGGTTAAGATGCAAGCCATGCACCGTTTTTGCCCAGTAGTGAGGCTTTGCCACAATCTCGTAGAGTGCCTGCCAGGCCGCAACCGACATCATCAGCCAATAGAAAGGTACGAGATAGGCGTATTTGATAATGTCATTAAGGCCTCGCTTGGCACAGCCAATCATGTAGTAGTAGAGATATAAAAAGTTGCCGAAGATAAAGGTGAAGACACCGATATATAAAATGGGAGCCGGAAAAAATGATTCAATGAAAAGACCGACATGACTTCTGAATAAGAAATACGCAATCGTGACCGCCCACATAAAGGGATTCACGAACATCGAAAGAATTTTGCCTCCGATGACTAACTGAAAAATGAAAGCATGATGCGGCGCCCCTTTTCTCATAAATTCTTTCGGCCGGCGCATGTGAACAAGATACGTTTGAATGTAGCCTTTGATCCAACGGCTTCGCTGACGGTACCAGTTGCCAAAATGGGAATTGGCTTCTTCGTAGGTCGTGGAGTCAACAATAGCAGTCCGAAAGCCTCGCTTAAAAAGCCGCATGCCAAGATCGCAGTCCTCGGTGACGTTGAACGCGTCCCAGCCTTTCAAAGTTCGGATATCAGCAGTCTTAAAATGATTGGAAGTGCCGCCCAAAGGAATCGGTGCGCCAACGGACTGAAGGCCGGTAAGAACAAGGTCAAACCAAAGCGAGTACTCGGCTGTGAAGACGCGCGTCAGAATGTTTTGTTTTGAATTGTAAAAATTAAGCTTGGCTTGGACACAGACAACATCGGCAGGCAGACGCTTAAATGCCGCGAAGGCTTTTTTCAATTGATTGGGTTCGGGTACATCTTCCGCGTCAAAGATGACGAGATATTCCCCTCGTGCAAACTTGAGAGCATAGTTCATGGCCTTCGGTTTTGTTTTTGGACGCGAATGCGGCACCACGAGCGTCTCGAAGTGCTGCGGCAAATTCATGCTTTTTACTTTCTTGATCGTTTCTATGTCGTCCTCTTCAAGGATGAGCATGACTTGCAGTTTCCCTTTGGGATAATCGAGTTTCTCTATCGCTGCCGAGAATTGTTCCACAACCTGCCATTCTTTATAGAGAGGGCAGAAAATAGTATAGAGTGGGAGCTCTCTGGGTTTCAGTTTTTTCAGCTCGTCACTTTTTATTTTTATCTCCGGTGAAAATCGGAAACTTTGGATGATAAGAAAAAGATTGAAGAGAAGGTCGCAGAAATACAAAACAGTGAGAATGCCAAAAACCCATGCAAGCGTCGCATGCCAGTTTAAAGCCAGAAAAATGAAGACGAGAATGAGTAATAAGGCGATGTAGAGTTTTTGGCGAGATATGAGGGTACGAAAAGCGGTTTCCTCATGATCCAAATCGCTATGATGAATATAGAGATTCCCCTTATGAGAAAAACCGCGGCCTTTTCGGCTCTCTTTTTCACTGAAATGGATGACTGAATCTTCAGAAGATTTAAAAAAATTGCCTAATTTCATAGTAACTATGACATCCTAGCGTTCAAAATGCCTAAAAAAGCGCCTTCGCTCTGTATCAAGTAGAAAAAACCGGAATATGACCGGTGGACCTAGTTTTATTCTTTACTGCGCAGCACGTCAAGCGAAAAAAAATTGAACCACATTTAGAACGCTACCGTCTTCTCATTAAGAAAAAGTGAAAGATTTACTTAGTGCAGTCAAAAAACCTTATTGGCACTGAATTGCTGAATACTTCAAACCAACTTTCACTCTCTTTTAATTCAAGAGGTGTTCACTAGCTAGAAAGGTCTTTTGTGGTATTATACATATATGGGCACGAATGAAATCCACTTTAACGAGAAAAAGTTTAAGGAAGCTATCTTATATCTTCTGGCACGATCTCCCGGCAAAAAAATAGAAGGCAAGAAAAAACTTGCGAAGCTTTTGTATTTCGTGGACTTTAACTTTTTTGAAGCTTTTGAGAAACCTTTTACTGGCGCGACCTATCGTGCCCTGCCTATGGGCCCTGTCCCCGAAGAACTTGATAAAACACTGACGAGTCTAGAAAATAAAGAAATAAAAGTAAAAAAAGAATCTATTGGTTTGGAAAACGATCTGCTCATTTACAGTCTAAATGTAGAGCCCAAAAAACTTAGCTTTGAAACATTAACTGATGAAGAGAAAAAGGTTCTTGATAAGGTTGTCCATGACTATGGGAACTTGAGTGGAAAAATCTTGGGAGAAATTACCCATTCAGAAGCCCCTTACAACGCCGTCGCCCCGGGTGAATATATACCATATGAATTATCTTTCTATCGTGGCAAAACCAAAGAAGAGCTTGTTGGCAGATAAAAGCCAGTCGAAAACTAGGCTGCATATAGTTCCTTAATGATTTTCTCCAGCCATCCAAAATTTGACAGAGAGATGAAAGATTTTCTAAAGAAACATCACCAGGATGAAGGCTGGCTCTTTAAGCTTCAAAATGTGCTTACGAGCCACTATGAACTCGGAACGGTGAGGCTTGGTGTCGAAGTGCTTGCCCCTGTTGGAGAATTTGAAGAATACTCACTGAATAAAATTTATATGGTGGTAGGCGGAATAAGTAAAAATGACCGTCCTCGAGTATGTTTCGCCAAAAAAGATAGAATTATCATCTTCCTTTGTTTTGGAACTCACACAGAAAATTACAACACCAGAGATCTTATAGCCTTAGGTAAAAAGAGGATAAAAGAATTTATAGGAGCATGACAAGTAAACGACCACCGGATTAATGTCCGGTGGTTGTTTGTTGTTTTTTAATCTCTCTCAATTTCAATACATTTCCAATTTCTTTTTTGCCCTTTTATTCTTTAATTTCCTCAACGTCAATCGAACCAACTGAAATCAAACTGTTTTCTTTATCTTTATCGTAGCCTTTGATACCAATACCTCCCTGATTCGACATGGTCGGTACAGTAAAGGTAAGCAGAACCTCATCGCCGATAAGACATTTCATTTCATCGCCGTCGACGCGAATCGAGCCAGTGAAATTCTGCCATGGTGATTGGTCACTGATTGAAAGCCGAGGCGAGGTGCCGAGAGTTTTAACGGAACCGTTTCGCACTTCATAGCCAGTGACTGAACTACCGTAATTAGTATAACCGCACATCACGTAATTTTTCTTATCGGTCACGCGAGCGAGGATATAGAAGTTGCGGCCTTTAAACCAGTTGATGACGGCTTTCAGAGAATAATTGCTCCATTTTTCTGTGCCGGGAAGCAAGGCGAAGGTCTCTGTCGTCGAGGCAGTTGAAGAAATGACGAGACGTCCTTCATCAAGTGAAAGCGCTCCAAGGAGAGTTTTCCAGGCTGGTCCGATAATAAAATTGTTGGTAACAAAGCTACCATCGAGAAGAATAGGTTCAACTGGAGGCTCTTCCGGTAGAGGAGCGGGCTTTGGCGATTCAGGCTTTTCAGGCTTTACAGGCTTAACAGGCTTCGGCAATTCCTGGAGTTTCGTCACCTTAATCCCCTCTCGAGCATCTTTAAAGCTCTTCAGAGGAGTTACTACCAAGTGGGACACCACAATTGCTGTATTGGCCAGCTTTTCATCCCATGTTTTATACCCAACACCACCATACGTAACTTCTGAACTTAAGGTGCTTGTGGCAATTTCATTGCCGTTCACGAAACAGCCGACCTCCTGACCTGAAACAGCAACAGCAAATACGCCCTTATGCGGCATCTTAAAGCTGTTTTTTACATTAACCAAAAGTGCTTTCTCGCCGCCCTTGAATTCTTCAACGCGCACGTCGTGATCGGAAAAAGAGCAGGTTGCGTACGTCAGTTCGCTCACAAACCGAGCCACGAGCGAGAGGTGGCCGCCAGCCTGCCAGTCAATGTCCGACTCGGCGACGTAATCTTTCCAGAGATAACTACCGTCCAAGAACGCAAAGGAACCGGTGGCCTTACCCACTGCTCCGGTAAAGAGACTCCCCTTGCCCGCAGAAACCGTACCCCATGATCGCTTCCAGCCATGGTTCACTTCAAAAATATCCGTGTAGGGCAAAGCTTTTGCTTCGCCGTTTTTAAGAATTTGAAGAAGTCGCGCTCCTGACCAGTCGGGAGACGGCTCGATGCGACGGAGGTTAAAGGGATCATCATGTGAATAGTTCCAACTATATTCATGATCAACTGGCCAGATTTGATGGAACGCCAATTTGTAAGTTACGTTCATAACATCATGAATAATATCGCGAGCGCCGTAAAAGTTTTTGGTTTGCTGACCGTAGTCACCGAAGGGGTACGCAAAGGCCACTACCTTGGTACCAAGGTTTTTCTCAAGAAAATCTCTTGAGCCACGAAGCTCGTCTGCCACGCGCTCAAAATATTCTTCAGTAGTTTCCACGCGGTTAAAAGCAGACAACCACATCTTATTCGAAAGAAAATTAGCTTTTGTTCCCTTCTCATCGATCGACACAAAACCACCGTTTGCTTGTTTAGCGTGTGATTCGATCTGCCAACGTCCCGTACTAATCATGGACCCAAGTTCTTGCTTGTTCAAATAATAGCTCGAGACAGGGCCGGTCTCTTTAGGAAAAGAGTCAGTCACGACCGTAAACATCACCGCTTGGTAATTGAGAGCCTTTAAAATCGGATCGGCGCCGTAAAAACTGTCCTTGCGGCCGTCGTCAAAGGTCAGAAGAAATGAACCGGCCGGCAATTCTTTTTTGCCGGAAACGAAAGCCAAGACATCGCCGGTATTTACCGTATTGAAACCAGCTTTTTTCAGCGCAAACATCTGATCGGAAAACGTCTCCGGTGTCATACTAAAGCGGTCTGGTGTCTCGACAATACCGTGATAGACCAGCACCGGAATAGCAGATGCCATTTTCCCTCCGGAAGCAGACACTTCTTCACCTTTAAAAAGGGCGGCAAGTGTTTCTCGAAAAGTGGCGTGATTAGCTCGTGAAAATTTCACTTCATAGACAAGAGAGCTTGCGATTCTTTTCAAATCAGACAGTCTAATGATTCGTTCATTGGTTGAAATAGTTCCGCTCGAAGCAATGGAAACGGCAAGAAGAATCAAAATACCAAAAAAAATAGTTTTAGTGTAGACAAGGGAAAGAGCAGCATTCTTCTTGCGTCGTCGGCGCACTGGCGGGCGAACGAGAGAAGAATTTCTTAGTGTGTTAATTTTTATGTTCTGGGTTTTCATGACCTTTTATCGGGTTCCCCACTTTCTGTTCTGAAGCGTCAAAGCGGCGTAGACCAGAATGAAAGACAGGAAAAATGTATTTAAAATCGACCAAGCGAATACGTAGGGCCAGAATTTATTTTCTCTCGAAAGCCCGCGATAATAGATGGTAAAAAGCGAGGCCAGAAGAAAAGTACCGAAGAGATAATAGAATGGAAGAATGCTGTAATAGAGAGGATTAATAATCAGAGCTTTAATGGCCATGATAGGGGTCGCCAAAGTCACGAGAATTAACGGGAAGAAATAGGTAAAAGCGACAAACGGCTGTTTTTTGTAAATAAAGCGGCTGGTAAAATATGAATTGATAATCCAGCTTTTTTTCCAGCGTACTTGCTGTTTCACTAAGGTGCGGAAGCTATCAGGACAAATGGTGTAGGCTTGAGCTTTGTGGGTGTACATAGTTTTTAAACCAGCCCTCAATACCCAAGAGGTAAGAGATCGATCGTCTCCCCAGGTCACTACCTTTCCCCAAAAACGTTCGTTGAGCCACTTATCAAGAATAGGCAGAACTGCCGACTTTCTATAGGCAGAAGAGCAACCACTGCAGCAGAAAACCGTGAGGAAGGTTGATTCAGCGGCTTTCAAAATTCTAAATGACATGAAATAGTACGCCGCCTGCATGCGCGTAATTATATTAGTATCGGCATTCGCCGGATCAGCATGAGCGCAGACCGCCCCAATTTCCGGATGACGAAACGGCTTAATCATTTCTCGGAAAGTATCTGGTTTGATAAAACTATCTGAATCAAGTTGAACTACAATCTCACCTTGAGCTCGGCGAAAACCTTCGGCCATGCCATGACGCTTGCCCCGATTTTGTTTCCAATCAACGACAATGAGCTCCGGATATCTCCTTTGCATCATTCGAATGACATCGATGGTATTGTCAGTTGAGCCATCATTTATGATAATCACTTCAAGCTTCTCCTTTGGATAATCAGCTTGGAAACATTTGGTGATAGTGTTCTCAATGGCTTCCCCTTCGTTTTTGCAAGGAATGACAAAGGTGACAGTCGGTTCATACAGACGAGTAGACGGCCGGCTGATGGCGCGGTTAATGCGCTGGTAAAAAATAGCTCCGGCAAGCCGCGACAGTTCAAAAGTGGTAATGAGAATAGTGTAGGCAAGCAGAATAGGACTGTGTTCAAATTGAATGACCGCTTGAGACTTTACGAAGAAGATGCAAAACAAAAGAACGATGCCTACGAGTGAGAGAAAACCGAAATAGAAAACATCACTCATTTTTTCTAGAGCAAAAAAATCTCGAGCGGTTTTGTATACGGCCTGCATCATATAATTATTTTCCAATGCCTTTATAGACAATGCCCGCTTCTTCAAAAGAAGCTTTATCAAAAGCGTTGCGACCATCAATGAACACCCGGACTCCCGCTGCTTTCAAAATGGCCGGCGTGATATTCTTTTTAAATTCACTGTGAGCCGTGGCAACAATGAGGGCTTCGGCTCCTCTCAACGCTTCATCGAGGCTTTTGGCGCTCGATTCCTTCGGCACAAAAGGATCGAACGTCACCGCCTCGGCCTCATATTCTTTCAAATGTTTCAAAATTTCAAATGAAGGACTTTCGCGGCAATCATCAATGTTTGCTTTATAGGAAATACCGAGAAGAGCCACTCGGGTTCCCTTCATCGGCAAACCAACATCATTTAAAGCTTCCATGGTGATTTCCACCGTAAACTTCGGCATATGATTATTGATCCTTCGCGCCAATCTCAAAAAGTCGTGTTCAAAACCATTCTCATGAGCGTACTCAATTAAATAGTATGGATCGACAGGAATGCAGTGGCCGCCCACCCCGCAGCCGGGATAATGAGCAAGAAAAGCGAAAGGTTTGGTGGCCGCACCGTTAATGACATTCATCACATCGATACCGAGGCGTGAAAAAGACATGGCAAGCTCGTTGACGAAAGCAATATTGATATCTCGAAAAGAATTCTCAACAATTTTCACCGCTTCGGCTTCTTTCAGTGACCCCATGGCTTTGACCGGCGCAGTGATAATTGAACTATAAAAATCTACTCCGATTCTAAGACCCTTTTCCTCGAGAGAACCGAAGACGCGGGGAATATTTTCCACATTCCATTTTGAATCGCCCGGGTTGATGCGCTCCGGACAATGGGCAAGATAAAAATCCGAGCCGGCCTTAAGTCCTGATTCTTTTTCTAAAATCGGCAAGACAATTTCTTCGGACACACCCGGGTTAACGGTTGATTCAAGAACAACCAGTTGGCCTTTTTCAAGGATCTTGCCAATGCTCCGGGCCGCTCCCTCAACTGGAGAGAGATCAGGCATATGATTTTCGTGGACAGGAGTCGGCACACACATGATGATGATTGACGCAGACCGGGCATGTTCAATATCGAATGTAAATTGAGCCTCCGTTGCCTTTAGGTTTTCCTGAATTGTTTCGTCCTTAAAAGGCGAGATGTGCTTTTCGAGAAGGGCGACTTTTTCCTTATTGATATCAATACCAACGACAGAATAGCCCTTGCGAGAAGCTAAGAGAACAAGAGGGAGACCAACGTACCCAAGACCGAGCACGGCAATTTTTTTTGACTGAAGAGGCATGTNTAAGGCTTTAACTAAGCTCTAAAAATAACACAATAAAAATCTTAATTTGGATAGTCGAACCGTCGAAAGTTAACATGTGAAGATGAGGGTGTCAACACAGCGGCAAAATAAAGAAGTATTGACTCCGGGGCAAGCCCCGGACCCCGGAGTCGCGCTCGAAGACTCGCTCTGTACCTCGTAGCAAGCTACGAGATATTCTTTGTTTTCTGCACTTCGCTCGGAAATGAAAGTGAAGACACTTTCATTTCACTCGCTCCGTTTGAAAATAAAAATGTAAAAATAGAATTATTTAATTTTCAATTTTGAGGCTATCAATACGGTATGAAGGCTCAATGAAACCACTCGCCCCTTGAATCACGAAACCGGTTATGATTCGATTCGAGCTCTGAAGATCTGAAAGAGGAATGCGTACCGACTTCCACGCATTCGCACTAATGCCACCCACATACGCTCCGACATTCTTACTCGGATACAGCGGACTGCCGTTTTGGTCAAAGAGCACAATACTTAGATTTTGACCGCCAGCACTTCCTCCATTAATAGCGAAAGAAAAAGTGCCGTAACCTGTCGTATCAAAAGCGCCAGTGCGAATGTAAAGTCCTCCCCACGCCGCTGTATACGTCACTTTCATATTTTTCGTTCCTTCAAATGGAGTGGTGGTATCGGCAAAATCTACGGTAGTGTCCCATGACCATGAAGACCAGTTAGGATTCAGGGCATCGGCATACAGAACAAAGGCCGGCGTCGTGCCATTTGAAATTGAGAATCGCGCCGCATCATTGTTCCACGCATAGGCGCTAGTCCAGTGCAATTTCATAAGACCGACAGCCACGCGGTAGTTATCAATGCCCATTGTCGAGAATGAATAAAGGAACGAGCGAGTCTCTCCCGGATCAAGGCGAACACCGTCATAATACTTCTGTCCCACTTTGGTCCCTGCACCGTCATAGACTTCTATATCAACAATAAAGTAGCCCGCGGCATCACCCTGATTTTTTATGAGCGCGTTAACAGAGACAGGATTACCCGGCGTAGTGCTTGCTGGGGTTGCGGTGACAGAAACAATGGCGGGCTGGAAAGTGCCGCTCGGGTTTGTTGGGCTACCCCCAATCCAGACAGGGTCATTGCCATCTACGCTCGGAGATGAACCGAGAATGCCGTGATGGCCGCTGTTTGAATTATCAATGACATCCTGTCCAAACCCTTCATTGAATTTCCAATACTTAATCAAACCGATTTCGTTACCCACTAAATCAATGCCTTGGGTTGCGGCCAGTTCAGCTTGGCCATGGGGTTTGTTCCACACTCGGATATCGTCAATTAATCCTTGAAATGCTCCGGAAGTAGAGACAGGTGGGTTACCGCCGATCCAGACGAGGGCCGACCGATTTTGAGCTGTAATGCCTGTCTTCGGCAGTGAACCGAGGAGCGTACCATTCTTGTATATTTTCATCGAGGTACTATCGAAGACAACAGCGACGGTAGCCATTTCATGAATGTTCACAGTGCCAGCTTGAAGAGTGGAAGTAACACCATCCGTTGTTTTAACTCGGAAAATAATCGGAGCAGTAGTTGAACCGCTTCCCAAAGCAAGCTCCCAGAAATAATCTTGCTCGTTCAAACCAAACGATTTAGAGAGAATTCGCATCGGATGGGCAAAAGAATCCGGACGGAAGCGAGTCTCGTAGGTAAAACCTTGATCTTCTTCAATGTCCCAATCGCCGACATCGACATAATCGTTCACGCCATCAAACTGAAGGGCTCCACCAGTGAAAGACTCGGCGTTAGAAACGGTAATGGAAACAGCTAGAGAGGTGGAACTGTTGTTTGAGGTATCGCGCGCTTTGGCAGTAACAGCATGAACACCATTAGTCAGGGTGTTTGTATCAAGAGACATGGAATACGGAGCGCTTGTATCTTCTAGGCCAACGGGATTTCCATCAAGGATAAACTGAACGCCAAGAACGGAGACATTATCGGTGGCATTAGCGGCGAGGATTATACTTCCTTCAACCGTACCGGTATTTGGCGACGTGAGGGAAACAGTTGGATTGGTGGTATCTGAAGAAGTAGCACTCGCTTCATGAATATCAACATCATCTATGGTTATGAAACCCACTGCTTTAATGAGATGGAAGACGCTTACGGCAGAAGTTCCCGCCGGTACAACATATTCTCCATCGTATTTCTGCCATGTCGGAGCGGCAGCAAGATTTTTCTTGAGATCAAAATATTTGAAGGTGCCATTTGACTGCTTGAGTTGAAGCGTCACGAAACTCGATACATTCGATTGATACCAACCAGAGAATGCATACTTCTTGCCGGCAGTGACAGGAATATAGTCGGGGTACCACTTGGCATCGCCAGAGGTGTAACTGGTGATTTCTGCTTTGACGCCTTTAGCACCGCTATGGCCAGAAACCGGGTAGGTGAGTATTCGGGTATTTGTGCCACTACCACCTTTAAGCCAAAATGCTGGCAGAGAAGATTTTGCACTTGAGACAGTTTCTACCGAAGGGTTAGGAACCAGGTTTGTGGCCGAAGGAGGGGCAGCGTTGGTTACGGTAAAGGCCAGAGCTTGATTCGTCCATTCATACAAACCTTGCCAGCCGGTTCGCAAAAGACCAACTGCCAAACGATAGTCCCCTGCGGCGGGGGGCGTCCAGTTTATAGTGAAATCTCGTGTAGCATTCGTCGGTATGGTTTGATTGTCATAAAAAGTCTGGCCAACTTTTATCGAACCGCTGAAAATTTCAAGATCAATAAGGAATGGATCAGGACTGCCGAGATTTTTAATGGTTGAAGTAAAGGTTAGTGGATTTCCTAGAACTAACGTGCCAGAGCTCATAACAGAGAGCACATGATGCGGATCAACCGCAGTTGGAGGAGCGATACGCAAGTTAATGCTTTTAGTGTCAGCCAGTCCCCCACTGTCGGTTACCGTGAGCGCTACTTCAAGATAGACGTCCGTGTCAGTATGATCCGGAGCAATGAAACTCGGATTCCTTCCGGAAAGGGTCTCGAGCATATGGATGTGGGTATTGTGATGCAAAATCAACTGCCACGAAAAAGCTGAATCAGGAAAGACGCTGTCTTCAGGATCTGTTGCAGAACCCTCAAGCGGGATAAACTGGCCGGGGATATAGAAAGATTCGGTTGGCGGATTATTAATCAAAGCCGCCGGCGCACGATTGCCAACAGTAATAATTTTTGTAGTACTGGCTGCTCCTTTGCCATCACTTACCGTAAGAATACTCGTGTAGGTGCCGTTCGAGGAGTAGACATGCGAGGTACTCGTACCAACGCCATTAATGTTGTCACCAAAATTCCATGCGTATGAAAGAAAATCATTATCTGGATCTGTTGAAGGAGCGCCGCTAAAAGAAACCGAAAGCGGAGCAAGGCCGCTTGAAGGGACAGCCGTCATGATAGCTGTTGGCGGACGATTGCCAGAGGCATAGGTAATCTTTCTAATTTCCCCTTTATAAATAGCAATGTAATAAATGAGCCCATCAGGAGAGACCTCCATATGAACCGGGCCATCGGCGCCCGTCACAAAATCTTCGACTGACACCAGGGCATCACTCGAATTAAACACGGCCTTCTTTATCCAATTCTGACTGAAGTCGGCGAAATAATAAGAACCCTGATATGAACTCGGATACACAGAAGCCGAATAAAATGGACCGCCAATAATTGACCCGGCGCCATTGCTGTCGTGGCCGTAGGCATAGACCGGATTAACATAATTCGGAGCAGTACAACTGTAACCTCCGGGATTTACGACTAACCCCTCGCGACATGGCCAGCCAAAATTTCCCCCCTTAACTCCTACGTTAATCTCTTCCCATGTATACCAGCCAACATCACCAATATAGAGTTTGCCGTTAGGTCTGAAGGTAAAGCGGAAAGCATTGCGGAAACCATACGCAAAAACTTTTGAGCGATTTGAATTTGCATTGCCATCATAGAAAGGATTATCTGAAGGAGCACTACCGTCACTATTCATGCGTAAGATTTTTCCGGAAAGACTGTCGATGTTTTGAACCCGATAGGCCCGCTGGTCGACGTTATCGAAACTTGAACCGTCCCCCAAAGAGGCATACAGTTTGCCATCTGGACCAAAAACCAAATCGCCCATGGAGTGACTCACCGAATCAGAAGGAACACAATCGGCCGTAACCGCAAAATTCTCGCACGAGGGTTTTGAAGCGTCGCCGACAACAGTACCGACAAGCGTCACGAGGCTCGCGAGCGGAGCAGTATCTCCGGCAACCGTAACGCGCACGATTCGCCCTGTTTTGGAAAGTGTCGGGTTTGCCGCATCATTTTCGTATGTATAGCTCAAATAGATATAGCCGTTTTGGGAAAAGTTTGGATCAAGAGCCATACCGAGAAGTCCACGATCACCATAGGTGTTGACGTTCGGAAGAGTGAGAAGAGGAGTCGGAAGTAAAGCGCCATTTTTAAAGACGCGGACACGGCCTGATTTTTCGGCGATAAACATTCGACCATCCGGAGTAAAGACGAAATGAGTTGGTAAAACTAGATTAGTGACAACTGGCACAATGTTAAACCCTGCCGGCACCGTAAAAGCCTCGGCGCTATGAGGCAGAAGAACAAGGGCAGCAAGACTTAAGAACAAAATTTTCTTTAAAGCTTTTACGGTATGCATAGTAAAAAATTGCTTAGCTATAGCAATGATTGAAACCTTTTTTGAAACCTTTTCCCCACTCTTGACTCGATACACTCCGGAAAGCACATTCAATTTAATACGGATAAGCTCACGAAATGTGGTTATATAAGAGAGCGGGGTTACGGTTGAGCCCTTAGGATTAATCCATTGAACCGGCACTTCTTTGATGGGAAAACGGTGAAGTCGGGCAAGGACTAAGAGCTCAATATCAAAACCGAAGCGCTTAATAGTCTGGTTCCGAAAGATCAATTCTGCGGCACGTTTTGAAAATAATTTGAAACCACGCTGACTGTCACGAATACCCGGCACAGCGAGAAGACGAATTATTATTTTGGAGAGAGAACCCAAGATTCGCCGGTACGATTGATTATGTTCTTTGACAGAAGCCCCGCTTGTCTCGATAGAACCAATCACCACATCAAAACCAGCGCTCTGCCAGCCCAAAAATCGATCCAGGTTATCGATAGTAACTGAATTATCTGCGTCCATAAATAAACGATATTCTCCTCGAGCCTCTTTCATACCCGCCTGCACTGCACATCCTTTACCTTGATTCCTTGGAAAGGTGATGAGCTTCAGATTTGCCATGCGATTTTTGAGAGAGCGGACCACGAGCGATGTCTCGTCAGAGGAACCATCATCAACGACAATTACTTCATATGAGTAGTGGCGAGTACAGAGATATTTCTCAATCGACACAAGCGTCGTGCCGATACGCAAAGCTTCATTGTAGGCAGGTATAATAATGGAAAGATATATTTTATTCATAGCATTTATTTCTTAAAGACGAGATATTTATAACCGGTGAAATTCCAGATCATGACAACGACAGTTCCTATGAGCGCGGAAAGGAGCGCGGAGCCGAGTATCCCATTACTCCTAACATGATCGAGCAGGGCAAAAAAGAAACTGGCCGTGCCGACATTTAAAATAAGACCAATGACACTGACTACGGCGAACTGGAAAAATTCCTCGGCTCGGCGGCTTTTAGAATCAAGGGCAAATACAAAAGTGCGATTCCAAAAATAACTATTGACCATAGCAACGAGGAACGAAAGACATTTATAAAAGATATACAGGCCGGACCACGGCAGACCAAAAATCGCAATGAGAAGAGCCAAGACCCCCATATCAACAAGGGTATTCAATCCTCCCACGATGCCAAAGAGGAAAAATTCAACCAGAGTAGTATGGTAATTATTTTTCATAAGGAATAATTAAATGTTCGCCGACATAAATAATCGAGGCATCGGGAATAGCATTTGCGCGGACAATTTTTTCGAACTGAAAACCATCACTGTAATATTCTTCGGCAATGCGCCACAAACAATCGCCCTCGGCGACAACATAGACTTTTGAAACTGAAGAGTCAGTCCCCGATCGCATAGCCAACAACTGCTTTGTGTCTCCTCGACGAGACGGCTGAATTGCTAAACTGCCCTTTGTAGCAGAAGGTTCTCTTTCCACCCCCATTTCTTTGTATATCGTGTCCGGATTCCAAGATTGCCGAGGAGTAAGAGAAACAATATTTGAAATAGTAAGCTTACCTGCAAGAGCATAGTCTCGAACAGCTTTCTCATTAAGCTTGTACAAAAGATTCGTCGGTGTCTCAAGAAGAAGAGTATAAAACTCTTTAAACTCGGCGGAGTTGGCCCACATGTACGAGATGCGCTCATTGGTCCCTCGCCAACTGGTCCGATCAACAGAGTGCGGATTGTACATCACCACATAACGCGCGAAGAGCCACGGTTGCTGAAGTACCTCGTCGTAATAACGAAAATTGCTTTCTTGCACAAAATTTTTCAAAGGAATGCAGGAATGGGTAGTAACAAAGTTTGCCAAAGCGCGAGTGATAAATATTTTTCCGCTCTCATATTCATCACAAAGAGCCTTACCGATGGCCTTTTGATCGTTTGTTTCAGTTCTATAACTTGCAACAGATTTTCTGATAACCCGAAAATCCTCCTGGAATGTCACTGATATAAATAAATGAAGGGCTAAAGAAATAAGCACGCCCAAAGAAAGAGCGCAGCCAAAAAATCCTGACCATTTCAAAACGGCACGTGTGTTCGCAAGACGTTTTACAAAGAGACCAAGAAAGATAATAGGCGTAACTAAAGCGAAGACAACAAGAGAAAGACCATACCGTTCATTAAAAAAATCTCCGTAGGGTGGCAAGCCTTCAACGTAAACCACCGTCTCGCCGTTGTAGAGAGAAAACCAGACAAACAAAAATGGACAGATAAGGACAAGCAGGATTGGAAAAATACGTATGCGCTTTTCTTTAGGAATAAGAATCAAAATCCCAACCACACTTACAAGACCGATGAGCACCTCCGCTTTACCGAGCATGAAATAGGCGGCAGAGATAAGATAGGTAAATGAAAGGCTAATACTCTTGAGGGCCGGCAAAATATATTCTTTTTGCTGGGCACCCGCTGACCAATTGCTGTTTAAAAATTCAAGCGGGTTGTCCGCAAAAATATATCCGTAGACAAGAATAAATACGAAACCAAGTGCCGCCACCATTGAAAACAAAATAAGGAGAGCCTCCACTTTGTTTCGCGTTCGCCCCTTTGCCACAAGAATACAGCACAAGAGCAAAGCGCCGACAGGAAACAAAAGCATGCCCTCGAAGCGGGAAAGGCTGGCCAAGGCTACCGACAGAGAAGCCAGAAAAAGCATGCTGAATTTTTCGGTCTTTTGCCATTCTGCCAGAAAATAAGCAGTTGAGATAAGCCCAGCGATAAAAAGCATCTCCATCATCGGTGTCACCGAATAATAGAGAACGTACGGATTAATAAGAAAGACAAGAGCACCGATAAGGGAGAGCAAACGGTTTTCTGAAAGAAGAGTGAGGAGACGATATAAAAGGATTACCGACAAAACAAGAAACGGTATAAGGGTAACTGCCCCGGCAAGGCCCGTTCGGAAAAGAACATCAGAGGAGACTGGGATACTCATAAGAACGTGGAGAAGGGGCGGCCAGAAACCAACTTGACTCAATCCCGGAGTCATGGAATCAAAAATCTGCCGAGCGATGTTTAAGTGAGAGCTTTCATCAATATAGACAGTCGTCAAACCAAGAGAATAGACATAGAGAGCATAGGCAACTGCGAGGCTCAAGGAAAAAAAACCGAGAGCGTACTCGATCCAATATTTCTCTAGATGCATTTTTATAGATGCCCATTTCATGGCGTTTGTATGCTAAACAACCCACCCTTCTTCATGTGATCACCGTGACGAGTTTTTTCCCACGCGTGGGGTTTGTGAATGATTTGGACACAAGCTCTGAGTGATGCAATAGCCAACATGATCCAGTAAATCGGCGACAGCAAACTGTATTTCACCAAGTCAAAACGGTCACGCTTATATGCCCCCAGGAGATTCAAATAGGTAAAGATAAAATTACCGACGATAAAAGAAACCGCGGACATATACAGAACAGGCCCCGGGAAAAAATTTTGGATCAGAGTCGAGTGAGTGAGAAGCCACAGAGTGAAAATAAACCAGTAGGCCAGATTCAAAACATTAACGATAACCGTTCCGGGTACAATAAAAATAAAGGCGATGAAGTTCCAGAGACCGCCGATTTCTTCCATGAATTTGAAAGGGTGACGTAGGTGAACAATGGCTGTTTGAATAAAGCCCTTCATCCACCGCGTGCGCTGATACAACCAGGGCTTCCAGGTACTGGTTGCCTCTTCAAAACTTAAAGAATTGATAAGTGCCGTCTTATAGCCCAAGCGATGCAAACGCATACCGACATCGCAGTCTTCGGTGACGTTATATGGGTCCCATGCGCCAATGTGCGAAAGTATTTCTCTTTTAAAATGAGTACTGTGGCCGGAAAGCGGAATGGGCAGTCCTAAATGGTCAAGCCCCGGCAAAAATAAATCGTAATGGAAAGAAAATTCAGTATTGAATAATTTAGTGATTAAAGTCTGATTGGCATTGTAATGATCAAGTCGCGTCTGCACCGAACCTAATTCAGGATTTTTCTTAAAGGCAAGATAGGCTTTCTTGAGCTGATCCGGTTCTGGCACAATCTCCGCGTCATAAATAACGAGATACTCACCCACAGTTTTCAAGAAGGCAACATTTAAGGCTTTCGGTTTGGTTTTTGGTTTTACGTTCGGCAGAATAAGCGTCTTAAAGTACGGAGGCAACTCGGCCTTATGAATGGCAGTAATAGTTTCATGATCGTATTCTTCAAGAGTAATGATGATGTCGAGTTTTTCCTTTGGATAATCGATAGCGCACATGGCCTGCTTAATCTGCATAATGACTTCCGCTTCTTGGTAGAGCGGAATGAGAATGGTATAGACCGGCAGTTCTTCGTCTTTCAAGACGGCAATTTCTTCGTCACTAAAATCAAGTACTGTTCCAGAAAAAGATTTATAAACGACGAACAGTTTGAAAAGCATCAATAAAAAATAAAAGAGAGCTATTGCTGCCGAAACCACAATAAGCGGAGCGATATCAAAAAAATGGTAGATGGAATAGAGACTGGTAGCTACGAGAATTATAACCAAGAAAAAGAAAGAGATAGTTTCAAAATAAATATGACGTTTAACCGAAAGCATTTCAGGCAAAAACAAGTAATCTTCTCTGTTGGCAAAATTGAATACCCTCAACGCTCCAGGGTTTGGGTAGGCTATAAAACGAAATAGTTTAAAAAAGGACGATCTCATAAAATCGTCTATTGTAAAGAGACCTTTTGAAATACCGAAGCTTCGTTTAGACATAGAAAGTAAACGCTATAGAGTTGAACCTTAAAATAAATCAAATATAGACTCACGGGGCAGAACCCAGTCTATATTTTGTCTTCACTCGCGGGTCATATCCCGCAGACGGGCTGCGACACCGCTCGCTAGTCAAAAGATAGACTCACGGGGCAGAACCCAGTCTATATTTTGTCTTCACTCGCGGGTCATATCCCGCAGACGGGCTGCGACACCGCTCGCTAGTCAAAATAAAAACAGCTCCCTATGAGCTGTTTGGGAACACTAATACAAGCTGTATCTGTTGTCAATTATGTTGTGTTGTGATGCTCATTAGAACGAGGAGAAGACAGAGATGCGAAAAAAGCCCCCTCAATAAGCATTTTTTGTTCGGGAGTGTTGATACCCATAGCTTCTCTGTAATCGGAAAGAAGTATGGTGGAAATTTTCTGGCTCTTCCGCCTAGCAATGCCGAGCATATCGGTAAGATAGAATTCATGCGACGCATTGTTCTCGTTTAACGCGGCAATGTTTGCCCTCAACCATTCTGTATTGAAACAGTAGTAGCTTGGACTAACCTCACGCACTAACAATTCTTCTGGTGATGCGTCTTTGCGTTCACGGATACCGACTACTTCGCCCTTATCATTTCTCAACACTCGGCCGTAATTATAAAAAACCGAAAAGTGTCCCTCGTAGTGAGGAACCTCAAGCGTCGCCATAGTCACCACTGCTCCGCTTTCCATATGGATGTTCGCAATGGAGTGAAAAGTCTCAGCCCGGACCATCGGATGATCCCCCGGCATAACAATGAGATGTTCCTTAAGTGAAGAACACGTACGTAGCACTTCAGCAACCGCGTGCCCTGTGCCCTTCTGTTCCGTCTGAAAAACAAACTGGGCGCGTTCAGAAAGTACGGACTTTACTTCATCTGCCCCATGACCAACAACCACTATAGGATTGGTGGTTAAACTTTTTAAAGCATCAATAAGATGCAGAATAATAGGCTTTCCGGCCACAGGAGTAAGGACCTTGGGCATATCTGACTTCATTCGAGTGCCCTTACCTGCAGCCAATATTATGACGTCTGGATGTATTTTGTTGAAAGACATTCAATTACAAAGGATACGTTGTAACATGTTTTAAAAAAATTTGCACGTAATTTTTACTCTAAACAAAAATCGTCTCACACATATAGAACTGTCCCAGAGGGTAAAAAAATACCTCACGAGAGTGAACTCACGAGGTAGTCGCAGACAGTAAACGAAGAGCTATGAAGGCTTACCGAGAAGTATTGTTCCTTTGGGAATAATATTTTCTCCATAGAGGTCAACTTCTCGTTCAAAGCCCGTGCCAACCTCGACCTGCCGAAAGGCAACAAAGTGAGGGAAACCTACCAATCGACGGCAGGGTTCAAAGACAATAACAAAACATTCTCCTGTAATGGGCACTAAGCGAAGCCAAGAAACCATTTCGAAGACATTTGCGTAGACAAAATTACTCTTAGCGTACAGGAGAGCTATGTCTCGAACAGAAACCGCCTCGGGAAGGTCTGCAGAATGGATGTCCAACATTCGTTGACCATCAAGTTTCGTCACCACATGCGGCCATCGAATGTCACCATGACACCGGCTAAGAGGCAGAGCCTCAAGCAGAGCATCAATGCGCCTGTCATAGTCGACGAGAACTTTCGTCGGGGTCCACTCTAATTTCAACTCGTGAACGACCGTAATGTGGGGCTCGTTACCCACGGAAGATTTATCTTCCATTTCTAAAAGGGCTCTCATAAGGTATCTTCAAACTTTCCTGGATTGTTAAAGTTCTCACCGTTCTACCAACGTAGGCGGCTCGTCTTTATTATCACTTCTGATTTTAATGTCAACCCCGTTAGAGGCAGGGCAACGCGGATAAAAATTCTACTTTACAAAAGCTTGACAACTAGGGCATGTTCTAAAGTGAAATTAAGTACTACCGCATCAGTTGTCCGCGGCCTCTAACGGGGTCAGGCAACGGACGAGTTTCCTCGTGATCTCAAAAATATAGTGACCCTTATTTTTTTTGGGCCATTATCGAGCCGTTTGCCGATGGGTTCGATATCTAAAAGCGACAATAAACTATACTCATTAAACTCCAGTGAATTTCCGAGAATTTCGAAATGATTGATAGGAGAGTGTCCCCAAAGCACCGAGTGAAACAAAGAAAAACACCGTTTCGATAAGGGGACCGAAAAAAGGAATAAGACCGACAAGAAGAAGCAGAAGAACTCCCGGGACTGCTATTTTCCAGGAAAGATGTTCCGGCACTTCTTTTTGTTTACGGTAAAGACTATATATAATTGTACCGAAGATAATTCCGCTTACTATGCAGGCTCCCATAAGGAGTAAAAGATAGAGGAATAAAAGAATAATGCCGAGGAGCACTCCAACCACTGAAAAGACAAGAAGTCCAATAAGTATTGGTGTAGCAATAAAGATACCGAATCCAATAAGAAAACTTTTCCCGAAAGAAAAAAGGCTGAAACGTGCCACTTCACGAACTTGAGAACGAAAGAGGGGTAATAGAACCAGCGTGGAAACCAAGAGTATCAGAAGTTTAGCGAGAAAGACGATACCGAAGATAGCTTCCGCAAACCCTTTCTCTCCTTCATAGGATGTGGTGTCAAATTTTGTACCACCCTTAATTAACGCCCCCTCTTTCACCACGACCGCGGTTCCACTCTCTGCCGTAACCGTGCCCTCTATCACCGCTCGCGGCCCGATGGTTAGTTCTCCTCCTTTAAAAGTAACAGAGCCATCAATGATACCGTTAATAGTTGCGGACCCTGCTCTTATTTTCAACGATCGCTTTGCATGACCCTCAAAAGCAACTTCTCCACCAGCAATAAGGGTATCATTGGAAATAAGCACATCCGGCAAAACCGTCACGGTCCCTCCAGCCACCACCAAATCACCCCCGACGTTTTGACTGACCGTCACATGGGCACCGAGAAGCCGGGCATCGCCGGAAATAGGACTTTGCAACTCAATGGTGCCAGCAACAACAAGCGCATCACTCGAAAGGGTTCCGGTGGAGATGACGCTTGAACCGAGAGCTATAAGATCTCCGACAACCGTTCCGGAAATGATCACATTTTCCCCCGCCGTATACAGATTATCATGAATGGTAATAGCGCGCGGCAAGGTGTATGCCGCCTGATGTTCAATAACGGCGGCAGACGAAATGAGAGGTAGAACAAGGAGAACAGTGAGGGAAAGCAAAGTAAATCTTTTCATATAATAAAAATTAATTTAACTTCTCAATGATAAGGTGAGGCTTGTGCGAATACTGGTACATAATACCAATTTTTTTATAAACATATATCCCAAAAGAAACAACTGCAAGACCAAAAAGCATACCGCCGAGAGCATCACTCAACCAATGAACACCAAGGTAGACACGGCTCAATGCCACCAGAAAAATGAAGACAATGGCCGTAGCGGAGAAAAAAATCCGGGCGGTTCTGTTTTGAAGCTCCGGCCATAACACAAAAAGGGCCGAAAGAAAAAAAACGGTGGCAATGGTGGCATGGCCGCTCGGAAAACTAAAATCATGAAGGGGAAATATTCCCTCCGGCCGAACAATACCTGTTGTCACCTTAAGAAAAACATTAGCTATAGAGGCAACGAAGACCGTACCCACCACCAACACAATTTTATACGAAGACCGCCGCTTGATAAGAAAGAAAAAAATAAGCAACATTAAAAATAGAATAGTATAAAGACTACCAAAATCAGTGATGGCAAGAACCACGGGAAGCAAAAATGGCAGTCGATGAGCCCCCACGGCAGCAAAGACGGCTTGATCAACGTGGGAAAAAACTCCATCGAGAACCAAAAGACTGAAACGCCAAAACACAATGAGGCTCGCTAGGGCAAGCGCAAGAAAAAAATAAGACGATGTACTTTTTCTAAAATAGGTTCCCCACATACAATAAATTCTACTCGTCCATTAAGGAAAACTCCCAGCCTCTTTCCTATCTCGAAGACTCGATAACGGAAAGTTCCTTTCAGGAACCGGATGAAAAGCAAAGCAGTTTGCTTTTCATTCCCCGACCCCTTCCCCTCTCTCCGCATTCATCCCCGCAAGAAGCTCGCGGGGAATTCTGCGGACAGATTCAGACCTTAATCCTACCAAAGAGGAATCGAATTGAGTAGTAATGCAACACCTTCATTCGTACTTCATACATCTATGCAAGAATGTGTTCTTACAAAAGAGTTAATTAAAAAAAATCTATGCGCTCATTTATTTTTAGTCATTCAATATTTTCGAGCCTCTTCGAAACACCGATAGACAGAGCTTTTTTCAATCTGGATATGTCCGAAGCAAATCCTCCAGAAAAAAAGGATCCGGAAAAGCAGGGTACGTCACACGCACCTGACGCAAATACATCAAAATAAAGAAGTATTAACTCCGGGGCAAGCCCCGGAGTTGCTCTCGAACGAAGACTCGAACTCTAAAGAGTCTTGCGCCCCGATGACTATCGGGGCTCACTCGCTCCGTTTGAAAATAAACTGAAAACCGCCTAAGGATTAGGCCTTTACTCGAGAATGTTACGGATAATGGCTTTAGTTTCCTCGGGGTTTTTAACTGCGACACATTCAACGCCGGTCCTTTTGGCTGGATAATCATTGCCGCCCGGGAAAAGAGCATCTCCGATAAAAAGCATTCTCGGAATGGGGATAGAAAGAAATTTCTCAATTTGGTGAATGGTATATCCTTTATCAATTCCTTTTCGAGTAACGTCAATTGACGTTGCCCCGCCGCTTTCAATGGAGTACTCGGGTAAATATTTTTTTAGATAGGAAATGATATGAAGCCGTTTTGAATGATCCGGATCCCAGGTTTGCTTTAGTTCAAGCGGTGCCTCCGATCCGTAGGCAGAAAAAGTTACTTGTGTTTTCCTATCCTCAATGAGAACTCCGTATAGTTTCTCGGACTTTACAAAACCTGCTTCACCCAAAGCTTTCTCAAAAGCGTCGAAAATTTTTTTTTGTTCTGTTTCTGTTAACAATTCTTCGTATACTTTCTGCCACTGTCCTTCACTATAGCGATAAAAGGAGGTGCCCGATGTCGGAAATAAAAATAAATTTTTTGCGAGCTCAACCGAGGCATGAAGACTTACTAAAAACTGCTTCTCGAATTGTATGTATCCAGCAGCCGAAGCGACTGCAACTTTCTTTAGAGCCAACAACCTATTCAAAAGCTCAGATATTTCTTGATCCATCGGCTGTTTAGAACGCGCAAGTGTCCCATCGAGATCAAAGACAATAATTTCTTTTTCTTTATACTGCATAAGAACATTATAATACAACGTTAAAAATTTTGCCGCTCTTGAGAACGGCAATCAGCCATGATTAAAAAAGCAGTCAGGATGACTGCTCGACTAAGAGAAAACCTCACAAGCCCAGCTCGGAGAGTACGTTCTCTAAGTAATAAACTTGATCTGGCCAGAGATTCGCTTCTTTTGCAACAAGAGCATCTGCAATTACAAGTGCCCCGGCGGCATAGGCTTCCCTACCAAGTACTCGAGTAGAAAGCTCTACCTCAACTCCCAACCCTTTCCACGTAATCCAGTGAAAAGCGTGCCCTCCTAAATGCTCGGTCGGCACGCCAAGCAAAGCCTGAAGTCCCGGGTCTCGGATAGAATTAATTTCAATTATTGGAACCCCGACCAACTGGGCCATTTTCTGAGCCGTTGCAGGCACCGCTTTTTTTGTCGCCTGATGAGATTCTTTCACCACAGCCTTCATCTCGAGCGGCAAATTTTTTCGAAGGGAGAAAATGCCACCTGATAACAATTTGACGATTGGCAAAGCCAAATTTGCCGCAACTATGAAAGGAACTTTGAGAGAATTCTCCTCTGGATTAGGCAAGCCCCCCGACGCCTGAATAATCGGAATGTTGTTCCGACTAGCGGTTTCAAGCAATCTGGGCATTTCATTCCCCGATCCACAATGTACTGCCACTGTCATCCGAGCAGCCCGGCTGATAGTATCCTGGTCACCAAGACGATAACAAGGAGTCTTTTGCTTTTCACAAAAGTCCCGGATTGCTTTTGCCAGATTTCCATTACCAACCACTAACAAGCCTGCGTTCATATGTGCCTTTCTTTTTGTTGTTTGCACCAACACTACTTCTTTCCGAATAGTACCTTAAGAATGGGGGTAGTCAAATTTCTCTATTAAAGAATCAACATGGAGTCCCCAAAAGAATAAAAACGAAATTTTTCTTGGATAGCGATTTTGTAGAGATCAGAAAGCGACTGTTTTGCTTTTTTGTCTTTCAAAAAAGCGTCAACGACGAGCATCAGGCTTGATTTGGGTAAATGAAAATTAGTAATGAGGTAGTCGACGATTTGAAATTGGTAAGGCGGAAAGATAAAAATATCAGTCGAAGAATCTATTTCATCGGGTGTCTCGAACAATGTTTTTGCCGAGCTTTCGAGCGCACGAACAGTGCTGGTGCCGGCCGCGCCGCAGGCTCGGGCCTCTTTCTTGGCTTTTTGGATGGCTTCTACCATCTTTTTTTGAATCTCAAAATATTCCCGATGAATTTTCTTCTCCTCAAAATTTTTATCGGTCACCGGCGCAAAGGTGCCCTGCCCCACATGAAGCGTCACATATCTTTTCTCTATGTGCCGCTCCGAAAGAGACCGAAACACTTCTTTAGTGAAATGGAGGCTCGCTGTCGGCGCCGCAATGGAAGCTCCCGCTTTGGCAAAAACAGTCTGATACCGACTGCGTAATTCCCATTCATCAAGTTTCGTATCAGGAATATATTTAGGCACCGGTGTTCGGCCTTTTTCTTCAAGCAAACGAACAAACATTTCTTTATTGAAATTCGGCTTGAACAAAAAAACGTGAGCGTCTTGGGCGACGGCTTCGACAAAATGTTTCGTATCAAAATGAAGCCGATCACCGACTTCCACTTTTCGATCCACCATACCTTTCACAAAACTGTTTCCTTCGCGCCATTCATTCATTAAAAAAAGAATTTCTACTTTACCGCCCGTCTCCTTGGTGAGAAAAATGCGCGCTGGGATAACTTTCGTGTCGTTTAAAACGAGTAAAGACTTTTCCGGCAGAAAATTCGCCAGATTTTTAAAAGTATCAAACGAAATTTTTTCGCGCGCCGTGTCATAGACAAAAAGACGCGAACTGTCACGCGGTTCCGCTGGAGAAGAAGCAATCAATTCTTTCGGCAAATCGTAACTATAGGCAGAAATGTCGAAACCTTTCATACATTTTAAACGTCTCTCGCTTTATAGACATTACGGACTTTATGGACTTTCGACACTTTCTCCTACCCCCTAGCAATCAATCCCACAATAACAATGCCGAGAAAATTCATAGCGTATGAAATTGGAATCAGGGCTTTCACGTTCACTTTTGAAATGCCCATCATGGCAAGACCCAATTCGTCAGGCAAGGGCGAAGCGATAATGAGAGCCCCCAGAATCGGCGTAATGTAGCGCCACGCCCCCTTACGTAAAAGAAAGGTGCACCGTTTACCGCGGCCAATCTTGCAAATGAGATCGATATCTTTCGAAAGATTATTTTTAGCAAAAGAAAAAAGAAGAAGATCACCGAGAAGCGCGCCAAAGGCCCCGACAAATGCCACCATTAAAAGTGAATTGGCTTGGGCGATTTCTCCAAGGGCAACGGAAGCGATTGGGATAGTAAAGACAGACGTAAAAAAAATGCCGGCGATAAAACTGCCGAACACTCGAGCGTCTTCGGTTGCAGTGAGAAAATGTTCGAGGGCATGAGTTTTCACGAGCAAAACAGCGACGATAACGCTCACAAAAACTAATGCTAAATCTTTTTGCCAGGAAGTCATAATAGTGCGACACCAATATACGAACTTCTGCGAATGCCACGAATAAATACAAAACGATCTCTCCTTTCCTATTCGCATGCCCTATTCGGAAGGGTTCTTAACTATTCGTGTCATTCGTTCCTCATTCGTGGATTGGTGTCGTGTTAACTACTATATAGTAGCATCGATACTATCGCTCGGCGATATCTAAAAAGTATGTCGCCACAATAATTATCAAACACACAAAAAGCGCCTGGGTGATGATCCCCAAAACAGGAGAATTTTCCATGCGACTATTGGTATGAATCCACATGTGAAATCGCTGAAGTGGCGTAAGGGGCCCTCGAGGAAAGCGCGAGTAAATAAATTGAAGAGGATCAGGCAAAATGCCGGCAATAGCGCCTACTAAAATAACCGAGATGTCGCCGTGAATGCCCAAAAAGAGTAAGACCACAAGAAGCCCGATTAAAGCATCAGAGCTGATGACAATACTATCTCGCAAGAATGCCCAATCTATTTTTATTCGTGAAGCAATTTTTGGATCAATCGAACCGGACGTTAAATCATAATCCCGATGGGGGATAGCATCAATTAAAAAATGACTGGCGAAGCCCAGAATAAAAGCGGTTACCGGCCGGCCCGGGAAAAAACTTGCGACAGCAGCGCCAACTACAGCATGAGTTCCTAAAGTCATAATAAGATTCTCACCTTTGGCGAAATTCGTTGTTGCGGGCTCCGTTTGTTCCCGCGCAGTAGGTTACTACAGCTTGGTCACAATACTCGCCCGCGCCTAGAATTTCATCCAAAGGTGAGAATCTTAGAGAATATAGCATCAATTCGTAAAACAAACTACTTCTCTCCCCTCCACTCGGCAAAAAACTGTTCGAGATATTTTTCTAAAACCCTGTGACGTTTTTTTGCCAAAACCAATCCCGTTTTTGTATTCATTCGTTCTTTAAGATGCAATAATTTTTCGGAGAAATGATTGACTGTAGAACTAGTATCCTTTTTATATTCCTCAAAAGAACGGTGCTTCTCCACTTTTTTCTCCGGATTATATATTTCTCGATTCTTATACCCTCCGTACGCAAAAGCTCGGGCAATGCCAATCGCCCCAAGAGCGTCAAGCCGATCCGCATCTTGTACAACTTTCCCTTCCAAACTTTTCATACTGTTTTGCTCACCGACACCTTTAAAGGAAGTGTGGTCAACAATATGGCGCACCCTTTTAATGTTTTCACTGTTCACCCCAAGACTTTTAAGCCATTTTTCTGCTGCTCTACCACCTGCCATCTCATCGCCGCCGTGAAATTTAAAATCAGCGATATCGTGAAGCAGTGCGCCGAGTTCCACAATAAAAAGATCCGCTTTTTCTTTTTGCCCAATGGCCAAAGAGGTATTGATAACTCGTTCAATATGCCACCAGTCATGACCACTTCCTTCTCCCAAGAATTTTGCTTTCACGAATTCTCTGGTTTTTTTCAGTATTTCTTTTTTATTCATCGTTTTTCGAGATTTTCAAGGTGATATAACCAAGTAGCCCCAATTGAATACTTGGAGTGATGCCCGACCCCAGGATTGGAATAATGGGCATCAGGGAATTATATTCCCAACGGCCAGTGGAGAGGGCAAACCATTCTAAACAGACAGCAAAGACTATTCCAATAACCAAGAAAAGCCACGCTCGCTCGCGGAAAAATCGAATTCGAAAAAACAAAATAGAGAAAACAGTTATGAAAAGAGCATCAAAAGCGGCAGCTTTTATTAAAACTAATTCCGTTATCGGGGCACCTTTATAATGCACATACAAAAAAGAGTGGAGGTTTTCCCAAACTAGATTGAGAATAAAGGCGCAAGCGAATACTTTGAGGAGTTTCTTCCCCATTTTCTAAAAAATTAGAGGGTGAATTTAGTGGAACATTTTTTGGGTGACCGTTTGGCCGACCGCCAATTTGCCGCTTCCTTTGCACTTCGGGCACTTCAGTAAGCCGAGCCAAACTCGACCGCCGCCTCGGCAGCGATCACATGGTTTGAATTGAGTTGATACTTCAGTTGAATTTTTTGGAGCTTGAGCCATCATTTCTGAACCTCCCGAAACAGCGATGCCACCAAGCGAAGAACGTACAGCATGAAGACGTTCATCATCCTGATGTTCAATAAGCTCTTTAAACCGAGCCGACTCCACTTCATTGTCTCGATTCTGAACATCAGGATTTTCCGGTCCTTTTTCTTCGCTTGATACAAGCTCGGCATCTACATCGATAACATTTTCACGATTTTTATCACCCTCTTCCGGCATTACTTCCGGCGTCAAAACCTCTCCTTCCGGAGAACCTTCTGTGGTTACCGCTTCAGCCGGTAGTGTTTCTACTGCCGACACTTCTGCCGCTGGCGCAGCTTCTGCGGCAACCCCTTCATTCCCTCCCGCTTTCATCATTTCCATTGACATATAATATAGTATAGCAAAGCTATAAAAGTTTGCTATTCACTCTCTTGAGCTTTCGTTTTTATCATTTCCATTTCCGGAATGGTCGCTCCACTCTTCATTTTAAATTTTTCATCTCGCCAACGCTTCCCCGTTTCGACAAATCCAAACTTTCTGTAAAAAGAAATTGCATTTCCATTGTATGTTGCCACATTTACTAAAATATCTTTTTGTTTATCAAATATTTTTTCTGCCCTTTTCCACAACACTGTGCCAATGCCCCTGCCTTGATATTCAGGCAATACATACAAAGCTCCGAGACGATTTTGATCTTTTTCTATAACCACACGGCAAACCCCCACCACTCTCTCCCCCTCCTTAGCAACAAACATCGTTGTATCCTTTTCAGGATTTGTGATTGATTCCTGTCTTTTCTTTATCCTTTCTTGACTGTACCGATCCTTATATCGATCTTCGATATCATCAACAGTAATACCCTCCTTCTCATTAGGATACGTTGCCAGCCACGTTTTATAAAAGACATCTTGAATGCCTTTCGCATCTTCGGGTTTCGCCACCATAATTTCTATCGGCTTCTCAAAATTTTCTTTTCGGTTTTCCATACCATCTTTGTTCGCTAATAATAGACAAAATACTGCTAGACCTCAAGCAAAAATCTTTGAATATCAAAAGAAAAATCTCCCTAAAGGGAGATTTTTCTTTTGATGAATGCTTAAGCAATCTTGGTACCACAGCCAGGGCAGGTACCATCTTCTTTTGGCGTCACCTTCATATTGCATTTCGAACAAAACACTTTTCCGTCATCTGATGATGTATGGTCTTTATCCATATTTTTGCTATTAATAAATAATCCCTACAAAGCTAGTATAGCAGATTCCGCTCAAAAATTTCTTGATTGCAGAAAATGATAATTTTAGTGGCCCACCTCCCAAATCTTATTCAGGAAAGAATGCTCGTGTTTAGTGCCCGAGAATATAAGGGAAAGATTCCTTTTAATTACCCGCAACAAATCGGTGATGGCAAAAGGTTTGGCGATAAAATCATCGGCTCCGGCCTTTTCCGCCATTTTCTTAATGTCATTGTGGGCGGACATTATTATAATCGGAATATGACCGAGGCGCTTGTTTCTCTTAATTTCTTCACAAATACCCGCACCATCTATCCCCGGCATTGAAATATCGAGCAGTAACAAGTCAGGCAATACCTTTTCCATGCGAGCAATGATGGCAGAACCATCAAGAATGGAGTTCACTTTATACTCAGCGTTTTCAAGCAGTTGGAGCATTGGTTCAACAATTCCCCAATCATTGTCAGCAATTAAAATTTTCTTTTTAGATATTTTTTGTATCAAAGCAAAAATATTATGCTACTTTTCGAGGTAAATTAAAATAAAAAGTGGAACCATTGCCTTCAGTACTTTCAAGCCATATTCGACCTTTACGGGCCTTGACTATTTCTTGCGCCACATACAAACCGAGCCCAATACCCTCTATTTTACGCTCGACGGCGACATTGGTTCTATAAAAACGCCCGAAGATGGCCGGCTGTTCTGCTTTTGAAATGCCGAGGCCAAAGTCTTTCACGGACGTTGTAACGTCACGTACATGCTCCGTACCATGAACGATAACTTTTTTTGTGCCGGGAGAATATTTTACGGCATTACTAATGAGATTAGCCAAGACTTGTCCGATTCTGTCCCTATCTCCGTAAATCTTTTTATTGAACTTACCCTCTTGGATAATGGTGTGTTCTTTTGAGACAATTTGTATGGTGGCAATGATATCTTGGATGAGCCTATTCATGTCGAAAAACGTTTTTTTCAATTCCAATGTACCCTCTTGGATCTTGGCGACGTCAAGGAGATAGTCCATAAGGGCCATGACTTTATCCAATTGTTTGTTCAAGCTAAAGACGGATTGTATGCTTTTCTTATTTTTTGATCCCTTTATTTCTTGTTCCACCACTTGAGCGTACAATTTCATGCTGGTGATGGGCGTTTTGAGTTCGTGGGTAGCTGTGCTAATAAAGGCATCCTTCCTTTTTTCAAACTCCATTTTCTCGGTCAAATCGCGGACAATGAAGGTAAACCCACGCGCAACATTTTTTCTATCAAAAAGCGAAAATATAAGGCCGCTTGCCCAGAATTGAGAATGATTTTTTCGGACATGATAGCGCTCAACAACGACCTTACCCTTTTTTGCTGCCTTCTTGAGCTCTTTTTGAAGTTGTCCCTGCCCCACATCCCGGCGCCTAAATATGATCGAGACCTTTTTTCCGATAATTTCTTTCTTAGAATAGCCGAATAATTTAAAGGCCCCAGCATTCCAGCTGCTGATATTTCCTTCTTTATTAGTGGTAAAAATCGCATACCCCGTAAGACTCTCGACAAGAAGATGATAAAAACTGTCGTTGGAACGAAAACTTTTGTCGCGAGCGATTGTTCGGGCACGAGAAAACTCCCTGCTGCGCTTTTCTTTTTTAGCCGGAGGAGATAGAGCTTTTACGTTTTTTGAAATTTTCAAATAAATGCATTGAGAGGTGTATAGGGCAGTAGCCTCCACACTTTCTTTGCGGTTACAGGGTTAAAATTAGTGTTCAGGATGAGTGAACAAGAACTTCATTCATACTATACCTTCTTGATGAATAAGCAATGAGGGAGCCCTTCTTATGAAAAGGTGGGTTTCTTAATCTTCATCTTTCAATGCAACCTTATCGTGAACATCAAAAACGGTTAGTTTTTCTGTTTTTGGGTCATATAGAATATTCTGCCAATTAACATCAGCAAAATCTTTGAGGCGAGATTCGATCTGCTGAAGCCTTTCTTCCAGTTCGTTACCTTTTTTGTTATATAGAATCCTTTGACTTTCCTTATCGGAATTTTCTATTCTCTGTTCCATCATGAAGTCAAATAGCGTTATTCCATCTTCCCATCTAGAAACAAAATAGCTCCTGTCTCTGTCCTGATAACCAAGTTGAAAATCTACCACCTCAACGTTTTTAAGGTTATTTAAAAGCTCTTTTACTTTTTTTAAAGACAATAATTCATCTGAAGCCTTACCCTTTTCAAGATAACCCGGTTTTGTCTTAACAAAAAAAGCTTCACCTTGTATTTCTACCTTAAGATACATTCCTTTATTTCCAGGATATTTTCCATACCCGTGAACATGTTCCTCTAGAGTAGGTGATGTTCCTATTGGAGAAAGTTTAAGTCCCCGCTCTTCAATAGAGTAACCGAGCAAAAATTCTCCTTTTTTAACCTTTTCCTTTAACTGATTTTCTAAGTTCTGAAAGGTGGATATCAAACCATGGTGGTTTACAATTATCTCTTTGAAAGATTCAGCATACGCAAGTTTTCTATACAGAGACTCTTTTAAAACAACTTCTTCCTGTTTTGGTGATTCCATACCAAAAGTATACAAGGATGGAACTAAAAAGTCTTTACCCTGGCTTGTGTGGCTTAACAAAACTCAAAAAATGGGCGATAGATGAGACTTGAACTCATAACCTCCTGCTCCACAGGCAGGCGCTCTAACCAATTGAGCTACTACCGCCATTAAATACCACAATACAATAACGAAATTATCGTCAAATGACAATCTGCCTCGTGTTTCGTATCTTATGAATCGTGAATCTCCCCATAATCCCCACCCCGTACTGTAATAGAAGGTGTTTTTTACATATAATAGAGTCATTAATAGATTCTTACTATAACAACAATTTTTATGATGATGGAAGAACATTCGGGCATGATGATGGAAGAAATGGGGCCGATGCTTTTTGGGATGCCTCTCGTCAATGCACTCATGATCGCGTCCGGCATTTTTTACTTTATCTGTGCGGCAATTATCTGGAAACCTTACAAACAAGAAAAAAACGATCTCATGGGCGCGCTTCTTGCTTTTCTCATCTATCAGGCGTTCGCCATGATACTTATGGGAATTGGCATGCAAACGCATAATATGCTTTACGATAATCTCGGCTCTCTTGCTGTTTTTGTAGGCTCAGTATACATGCTTAAATTTCCATTCACGGTCTTTCCGGAAAAAACCCGGAAGATTTTCTTTTATCTCGCCATGATCGCCGCTCTTGTTTTGTTCGGATGGTTTATGATGACCCCAGAACGTGAAATGATGCTTATGAAATTCATTCTGTGGTATGACCTTATCGTCAATGGTATTGTCGTTGGCTTCTTTATATTCTTTTTCGGACTCAAGGCAAACGAACGTGCCGTAAAAGTAAAAGCCATGGGCGGCGGGGTTGGGGTGGCGACATGCTGTATAGCAGCAAACGCCGCAATGATAATGGGTGCCATGATTGTCTCTTCAGTCTTTCAGTTTTTAGCTCCTATCATCATCATATTTTCAATTGTGACAGGAAGAAAACTACAAAAGAGAGCTGGATCCCCTTCCTAAAGAACATTTTTAGGAGAAGCCAATGACCATTCCCGAGAAAATTCTTTCCTACTTCCTTGGAGCCACACTAGGGGTGACTCTTGTGTTGGTTTATACAGCTCACACCCTCCCCGCTCTACCGAACGTTCCCTTTATGGAATACTGGCTAAATGGGAGTAACAGTAATTACTTCCTTAGTCTCATTTCTTGGGGTGCCTTAAGCGGCTTGCTCATAAGTTTCGCAATCCAGGAATATAAGGAAAGGGAGAGGGCCGAACATGCAAGAATTTTACGCGATGAAAGTGTTTCCGGTGTTACGCACCAAATGCGTACCAGTCTTACCGCCGCCTACTGGGGAGTTGAAACCATACTCACATCATACGAAAAAACATTTTCAGAAAATGATCACAAATTGCTTTTGAACATTATCGGGGCAATAAAAAATACTACTTCCCTTACCGCAAACCTCCTTGATGTGACCAAGCTTGATATGGGCAAACTTTCAATTGCCCTCCAGCTTGTGACTTTAGGCGAACTTGAACAGGCCTTCGAGAAAAGTGTGCAAAAATTCAAGCACGGTGCCGACGAGAAAGGCATTGCACTCTATTCCACGATCAAATTGGACCGGAGTGTTTCCCTCTTTGCTGACACATTGCGCTTGACGGCTGTCGTCGAAAATCTGATCGAAAATGCAATCAATTATGCTGGTAGAGGAAGAAGAGAGGTTACAATTATTATTTCTAACGACAATAGTTCTCTTAGCGTGGCCATCTCTGACACCGGTATCGGCATTCCTTTGGCTGAACAGCACAGTATCTTTTCAAAGTATTATCGCGCGTCAAACGCTCGCGCAACCTTGAGTGGAGGTACGGGCATCGGCCTCTATTTATCCAAGGAATACGTCCTCGGCCACCAAGGCACCATCCGTTTTGAATCAAAAGAAGGGGAAGGCACGACATTTTTTGTCACAATCCCCATACAGGGGAACGTGGCGGTCAAGGAATTTTTTTTGAAGATGTAGAGAAAAAAACTGAAACGAACCACAAACGCAAATTTAAAACCGGCTTATAGCCGGTTTTAAATTGGTGCGCGGGAGAGGACTCGAACCTCCACGCCTTGCGGCACACGCACCTCAAGCGTGCTTGGCTACCATTACAACACCCGCGCGATATTTTGTCAAGTTTAGACCGGAATAGTCCTTCCTGACAAACCCATAATATCTAAAGTTTTGATTATTTTCAACCTTTTTCTTTGCAAACATACAACTTTTTTTGAGTAATACAATTTTTTGCATAATTTTATACTGTCGTTTTTTGCGTACTTTAACTGATACGTTACCCCATTCCCGTCTTTTGTGACATGTCCATATATTTTTAAAAACTTAAACACATTCTGCCGAATCCAATCGATATACTTTTTACTTGCCGACGCAAAGCCCATGTAAAACATAAAGCTTGATTTCCATCTCTTATCCCAGTAGGAATAAGAACACCCATCTCCATCAAAAGCTCCGCGTAGAAAGTCGAAGAAATATTCATCAGGAATGAGAAGAGGCCCCAAAGTTTTTGATTTGGCTGGAGTAATACCAAGACGAAGCAGGAATTCATAAAATAAAAAATTCTTGAATTGCACTCGAAAAGACTTTTTTCCCGTCCCGCTTAGTTTTTTGCCAATGGTTACAGGAATTCCTAAACATTTACAGTAATTCCTTAACTGTTCTTTATCCTTTGAAGTTAGATCAATGAGGTAACCAAATTCGGGACGAGAAAGACAGCCATCTGTTGCAATCAAACCAATAGCGTAAGCTAGATTGGGTGTCCATTTTTCAAAAATAATTCTTTTTGGTTTTGGTCCTCGAGCTCCCATTATTATATTTTACAGCAAGCTCATCCTTTGCTCAAGGGGATAGCGTATACCAATTGTTGATAGCAAAAAAGAGCTTTCGCTCTTTTTTTCTAGACTTTTGTTTCAGCTACGATTTCCTGTTTTGGCGCTTCTGGCTTTTCTTTCATTGCCGGCTCTTCTTCCTTCAGAGCAATTACATTGCGCATTTGACGCCTGATTTCCTTAGCTGCTTTCTTTCGGATGTGATAGAGCTTGGCGCGGCGAACTTTTGATCTTCGGAGAATTTCAATTTTTTCGATAGTAGTTGCATAGAGGGGAAAAATTTTCTCCACCCCTACTCCGTCAACAACCTTACGAACCGTAAATCGGGCACCCGCTTCCTTGCCATGTTTATTCGAAAGCACCAAGCCTTCAAATGCCTGGGAGCGAACTTTTTCTTTCACCTTGTCTTTTTCTTGGACCAATTCCTTGATTTTCTGCCATACACGAACAGTGTCGCCCGGGCGAATATCAAGTTTTTTCCTTTGTTCGATATTTACAGATGTAAAATTCATAAATAGCCAAGAATGACGTGGGTACTAATCTATCACACCACCCCAAAACGAGCAATACACCCTTACACCTTAAATTGCTTTATTGCTTCAATAAAATCCTCTGGATAGGGCGCTTCTACTGTTATCTTTTTGCCGCCGAGGTCGGTGAAAGCAATGGATCTTGCATGGAGGGCTGTCCGTCCAAAACCCAAAAGACACTCACGCCGTGGGGCGTAAAGCTTATCGCAAACCACTGGATGGCTAATGGCCTTGAAATGAACTCTGATTTGGTGAGTGCGGCCGGTCTTTGGCTGGACTTCCACAAAAGTTAAGCCGTGTTTGCGCTCAAGGACAGCATAAAAAGTTCGCGCCTCCCGCATCTCGCCCCGCACTCCCCTTTCTGCAGTCCAGCGACGAAAATCATTTTTACTGCGGCCAATGGGACGCTCTATCCACCCATGATCCTGTTTCAATTCACCATAGACAAAGGCATGATAGATTTTTCGTATTGCTCTCTTTTGAAATTGTTTTTTAAGATACCCAAAAGCGTGCTGGTTTTTTGCAATGAGAAGAACGCCCGAGGTGTCGCGGTCGATGCGGTGGACAATGCCCGGCCGAAGAATGGCGATAGAATTTGGAATCTTGAATGTAGAATCTGGAATGAAATCAGAATCTTCCTCCGTCTCCATATTCTTTATTCCATACTCTTTATCCTGCCCCATAGGTTCTCCCACATCCTTGAGTTCTGGATATTTTTCTACTATCCAATCGACAAGCGCCGGCTCTTTGGTTCTGCCATCATGGTGCACAATAAGGCCAGCTGGTTTGTTTACCGCCAAGAAATCGTCACTTTCAAACAAAATGGGAATATTGATCTTTGAAGTCATACTCTGATTTAACCATAGATTTGAACAAAAAAACACCGCTCTCTCGAGAACGGTGCCTTGTTACGGATACTCAATAAAGCCTTTTCCAGTTTCTAGACTGTACGTGAGAACGGCCGGAACGTGGGTAGTGTTTTTTTCAAATCCAACGCGCGTCTTAACAAAACCTACACAACAACATATTTCTTTCTCTCGTTCTCTCACAACAGTCGGCAGAAAATGAAGTCTGATTCCGCCACTCATAAGTTTCATAGCATGACCTATACTCGGCGGTCTCGGCAAAGTGACGACAGTGAAGCGTTCGGGCTTAGCCATATATTTCCTTACAGCTTCTGAATGGGCGAAAGAGATCTTTGCGGCGGCGGAGCAAGAGGAGCCTCAAAGGTAAATTGGATCTGAATATGTATCGCTGGCGGCAAATTTTCGCGATTGAAAAGGACCGAGAATTCTGCATTCGCCCGAGCGTTATACTCACCAACAAGGGCAGTGAGAGCCTGCTGGGTAACCTGTATTACCGTGGAGTGAGACTCAAACTCGCTTTGAAGAGCCGGGGTTGCAAATGGACTCTTGCCATGCTCCTTGATAAAAGTTTGCAAAATAAACTCGGCAGTGTTCACTTCTTTGCCTTTCGCTTGAATAAACGCAAGCTGGTTTTTAAACCAAGGAAAGTTGATCGAACTGGAAAGCTCCTTTTTAGGAACTCGAACTGTTGTACAGGCAATGGCGAATGCAAAAAATGCACAGAGAAGCGGAATTTGTTTTTTCATAGAAGAACCTCTGCTATTACTCTAGAGACAGTGGGGGGTGTTGTCAATAAAGAAGTATTGACTCCGAGGCATGACGGACCCCGAAGCCTCCGCTCGAAGACTCGGCTCTTACCTCGTAGCAAGCTACGAGGTATTCTTTGTTTTCTGCACTTCGCTCGGAAATGAAAGTGAAGACACTTTCATTTCACTCGCTCCGTTTGAAAATAAAAAAACTGTCTCTCGGGAACACCCTTGAGACAGTTCGTGTAAAACTACTGACTATTTGATGATTTTGGCACGCTTAAGTGTTTTGCGAGCAAGAGGGATAGCTTTCTCCGGCAGCAGGTCGCGCGGAAATTCTCCACCAATTGCCGGCACCATTTTTCTGAAAGCCGGACTGAAACCCTCGAAACAAACACATTTAAGCTCTCCTCCGCATTCCCTATTCCATTGGATACCTTTGGCCACCCTGTCCCAATTAATCCCTTTATGAGGAGTGTTGCCAGGAGTGTAGCGAAGAATGTCAGAGGCATGATACCAGCCAATCCATTTACCCACTTGACTCGGCACCGTGGCTAAATCTTCATGCCAGAGATTCATATGGAAGGTGTCCACATGAAGACGCACGAACTTGCTATTTACTTCTCGAACAATGCTGAGTGCTTCGATTGTTCCCTTAATTGCATGGTTTTCTTTCTCGCGCAAACATTCAAGGCAAAATACGAGATTGTATTTTCGACCAATTTTTGCAACCTCCTTAACAAAAGAAACAATTTGCCGGCGAAGACGCGCCGGAGATAGATCATATTCCTTTCCAATCTGAAATGGCCACGGACCTGTTATTACCGGCACGTATAGACCAAAGCCTCTCAAATTGTTCGCAAACACTGCCGCCCCTTCGAGTGACTCGAGAGCTTTTCTCATATCTTGTTTGCTTAAAGGGTCAATATCGCCAAAGAAACAACAGAGGGCGGCGGCAGTAATTTTATATTCCCTAAAAAACCAGGCAACGGTTTCTGGCCCCACCCGCATAAGAGGTAACCAGGGCAGCTCAATACCCGCCACTTTATGCTGACGAGCCAGCATGAGGGCTTTGCGTAATCCTTTTTCGTCAACCATTGCCCCTACCGCGAGGTAGTGAAACCAGAATTCCAAACCGAGATTTTTCATACACGCCTTTCGAATTTTTTGTTGGGTATTTGTTCATTCATGCGGAAAATCCACATGCACTGGCACGAGACTATACGAAAAAAACCAAACACGCAAGGAATTGTTCAAAGCGGTTAGTTTCTATTTCATATTTAAAATTAAATCTTTTATTTTTGAAATCCACCCCATAATAGCAAGAAATAATTTGGTGTCACAAACATATATATCCAAAGTACCGTATGGCAATGAATCTCTTTTACCTTTACTTGCAATGCTAGGTTTTACGTATGTTTTATAAAATTGCTGGCGCGGTATACCTGTAATATCAGACCAGTACTTCTCTGCCTTACCAGAATTAAGATGAGAGTAGGTATGAATATGTGCTCTAAATTTTTCCTCTTTAACGCCACATGTAAATCTAAAAAAATGCATTATAACTTTCACCATTTGGGGGTCACTGTTTGCAAAGCGTACCATTCTTTTTGTTTTACCTCCCTCTGCCCAATATAGCATCGCGCCAATAATTTTTAATGCGTCCGGGGATACCTTTTTTATATCATGCTTGGCTTCCTCTATTATCAAACTACGTTTCTGTTCTTCATTATAAATTCTAGCGCTTCGACGCTTTTCAATTGACTCCCGTGTCCAACCACGCAAAAACAATTCTTTCTGTCTTTCTTTAGTCAAAACCACACCCCTAACCCAGCCGCTTACACTAGCTTTTGACACATTTAAAGCTTTCGCAATGACCTTTAAAGATTCGCCATCATTTCTCATTTCTAAAGCCCTTTTTTTCTCTGTTGATTTCATTAAATGAACCACCAAACTTATACTATATAGTATATCGCTTAAAAATAAATAAGTAGCATTGATTATCCACACCTTATAATGGTACTCTAGTGAGGTTAGGGGCGCTTAGCTCAGTTGGTAGAGCAACGAATTTACACTTCGAAGGTCGCAGGTTCGAGTCCTGCAGCGCCCAC
>JGI1358J11329_10000383_pt1 | contig 40275 bp, 37 predicted proteins | sample Subgroupgradi54m_FD_11329 | JGI IMG/M metagenome (IMG submission 11329)
GCGGTCCACGAGCCGGATGATCCTGCGGCGGGCCGGGAAGTACTGGTAGCCGACGGCCAGGATCGCGTGCGTCAGCCGGTATTTCCGGCTCAGCACGGCCAAGTCGGCACAGCGCCCCAGCACCGGCCGGCCGCAGAACTCCCCGGCCCGCCCGTCATCGAGGAAGCCGGCCACCTGTTTCCCGCGGCCGGATGAGCGGAGGGCTTCCTCGATCGCTTTGCCCAAGCCGCCCGCTCCGAGAATGGCGATCCGGTCCATCGCGTCAGCCGTTCCCTTTCCCGTCCTTGATTTGGGTGTACACCTTCAGCATTTCCTCAGCCCGGTGGCGATATGTATGGGAAGCGAGGGTCAGCTCTTTCCCCGCCCGCGCGATCCGTTCCCGTTCCTCCGGGCGCGCGAGATAGTGGTCCATTTTTTCGAACAGCTCCGCCGGCCGGCTGAACGTGACCAGGTGCTTCCCCGGCATGAAGCCGGAGCGTTCGATGCTGTCGTCCCTGAGCTCCGGCATCACAAGCAGGGCGCCGGCCGCCATGATCTCGAAACAGCGCATCGTGACGCATTCCCTGCGGATCGGGAAGCTGAACCCGATCTTGGAGCGGCTGTAGATTGTTCCCAGCTGGTCGTGCGGGGCGGTCCCGATCCGGCTGTTGGGGTACCGTTCCCGGAGCAGCTGCAGGTAGAACCGGCGGGGGTCCCCGCCGTCCGTCCCCACGAACGCGGCGTCAAAAGTCCGCTCCACCCCTTGGTCGCCGTGCAGGGCCGGATCACAGCCGGCATTGAGCCACTCCACCCGGAACCCCATCCGCCGCAGCTTCTCCGACTCGGTCTGCATCGGGCAGAAGATGCGGTCGAACTGCGCGGCGGTGCGGGCGACCTTACGGAACACGTGCGGCAGAAAAACGTCTGAAACGAAATAGAAAGCCGGCCGGGCCCCGGGAGGGAGCGGGTGTTCGTAATCGTCGTCGTCGATTCTAACATACAAGTCATACCCCGCGCGAAGCCGCCCCGGCTCGCGGGTCTGGAGGTGGTCCACCGTGTGCCCCAGCTCCCGGAACGCCTTGAGGAAATAGATCCCCATGGTGTCCGGGCGGGTCAGGTTGAAGATTACAGCGATTCGCAGGGGATGCCCAGCCGGTGGAACCATGGCGCGAGGGTGCGATAGATCCTTTCCCGGTCGCACACCACTCCGCCGATCCGCCGGCTGGCCAGCAGGCCGGCGATCCAGAACGGGAGCAAAGGCCGGAAGATCTTCTTCGGGATGAAGCGGTGCCGGATCAGCGAGCGGGCCGGGATCATCCGGACCAGCTCCCGCAGTTCGGCCGACGGCGTGACCTTGGCCAGCACAAGAGAAGGGATGCCCGCCCCTTCCAACCGCAGGGCTTCCTCCCGCACGCGGCCCCATTGGCTGTCGCAGATCAGCAGATGGATCCGCTTCATGAGGGGGGCTCCACGGCCTCGCCGCGCGAAAACTCCTCCTCGACCACGTAGAGCGGACGGCCCTTCACCTCGTCGAACAGGACCGCCACGTATTCCGAAAGGATCGCCAGCACCAGCGCCTGGAAGGAGCCGACCATGCCCAGCAGGGTCGTGGTGGTGGCCCATCCAGGAATGGCCAGGTTGGTCAGGAGCCGGATCCCCACGGAGTAAAGCCCGATGCCGAAGAGGAGCAAGCTCAACACAAGCGACAGCATGCTTGCCCACCGCAGAGGGACATCGGAGAAGGAGACGAGGGCCAGCCGGGCCAGGCGAAACAGGCGCCTGAGCCCCATCTTGCTCTCCCCATGCAGGCGCGGGAGCCGCTCGTACTCGATTGTGGCTTGGGAGCCGCCGGCCCAGGCCCTTAAGCCGGCGAAGAACCGCTGGCGCTCCGGCATCTTTTTCATCAGTTCAACCACCCGCCGGTCGACCAGCCCGAAGATGCCGGCCTGGATGGGGACGAGGCGGTTCGAGGCCCGGTTCAGGATCCGGTAAAAGAGGTCGGTCCCGAGGCGCTGGAGCGTGGGATCGTCCCGGTCGGACCGGACCGCGTAGACGACGCGGGCCCCCTTCTCCCATTGGGCGAACAGCCGCGGGATGAGCTCCGGCGGGTCCTGGAGGTCCCCGTCGATGGTGACGACGGCCCTGCCCCGAGCGTGGAACAGGCCGGCGTGAAGGGCGGCCATCGGCCCGAAGTTCCGGGAGAGATGGAGCACGCGCAGTTCCGGGACCTCCCGGCTGATCCGGATGAGCCGTTCCAAACTGCGGTCCCGGCTTCCGTCGTTAACGATCACGATCTCGTAGGGTACTCCCAGCGGTTTGCAGGCCTGCTGGATCCTGTAGACCAGTTCGACGGCGGTCTCCTCCTCGTTGTAGAGGGGGGCCACCACCGAGAGGACCGGAGCCGCGGAATGATCAGGAGCCATTTCCCTGCTCTCCTTTCTTGCGGAGTAAGGCGATGATGCTGACGCCCCGGCTGAAGCCGGCGCGGCGTTTCTGTTGCAGCAGGTCGACCAGGATACCGGCTTCGGAAGCAAAGATACGGTTCAGCAGTAAGTTGACCGGCGCCGGCGGGACCCGGAAGTCGGTCTCCGCTTCTCCGCTCGCCCGCCCGCTCCGCCGGGTCCAGAACCGGACCAGGCGGACCGCGGGGTACAGCCGGGCATTGAAATGTGAAACCAGGGAGGGTGTCACCGGCTCCTCCGACCAGAGTTTTTCCAGTTGGGGCCGGCTGTACCGCCGGAAATGGCCGACGCTGACGTCATGCGGGCTCCAGAGCTCCATGCCGGCCGGGACCATGATCAGCAGGTGTCCGCCGGGCCGGACCATCGAGACCAAGCGGGACAGGAGGTCCCGGTCCCGCTCCACGTGTTCCAGCACGTCCAGTGCCAGGATCAGATCGGGGTTCCGTGGAAAGGCGGCGGCCGCTGGGTCGAACGGACCGCTGAGGAACTGCATGGAGGGATAGCGCCGGCGGGCCAGCCCGATCGCTTCTTCGGACGGGTCCCACCCGGTACAGCGGTACTCCGCCGCGAAGGCGGCGAGATTTCCGCCGGTCCCACAGCCGATGTCGACGATGGTTTGCCCGGAACCGGGGAGGATTTGGCGGACCAGCCGGCGGAGGATCTCTCGGCGGCCGGTGAACCACCAGTGGTTTTCCTCCATCCGGCTGTGGAGTTGAAATTGCTCTGTCTGCATTAAGGGTCCCTTCCGAAACCTGGCGCTAGCCGCGTTGCGTGCGCCAGGCGGCCAGATCCAAGGAGCGACGACGATGGCGTACTCCCTGGAGTACGTCGAGAAGGAGCGACGCGGGAGATGGCCGCCTGCCGCCGCAACCCGAAGGGCTGGGTTGAAATGCGTCGCATCGCTGCGTTGCTCGTCGTCGACGTATCCCGATTCTCATGATACGCCTTCCTCCTCGCTCCTTGCGCTGCTCGCATTTGAGTCCAGCGCGGCCGCGCGAGGTTTCGGAAGGGACCCTAGTTTCCGGAAGACGCGCACCGGGGGCGCCGAAGAATCGGTGCGGAACCGGTGGTAACCGGGATCGGGTCGATTCTGCCAGGGGATGTCGGGCGCGTCAAGGAGGATCTCCCGGTAAGAGGCCTGGATCCGGCGGAAGTAGTCCGATTCCAGGAACCCGCCGGGGAGCCAGTCCCGCCGGAGGACGATCCAGTCCGGGAAGGTCTCGTTCGCGAAGTCTTCCATGCGGGCCAGTGGCTCCACCCTCAGGGAAGTATAGAAGAGGATGGGGTACTCTTCGTAGGGGGTTTTCAGCGTCTCGCCCGGTTTCCCTTCCCGGTCCAGCAATTCCACGATCCCGTCGATCGGCCCCCGGTAAGGGTGGAGGAGCTCTTCGATGAGCTCCCACTGGTAGGAGCGCACCCTGCCCTTTTCCGATTTGGCCAGCGCGTACGGCGCCGCGTAGTTCAGGTTGGTGAAGATCAGGATCGCCGCCAGCGCCAGCCCGAGCGGGCGGCGGAGCTGGACCACGCGCCTCAACAGGGCCGCCTGCGCCATCAACAGCCACGGGATCAGATAGATGAGATAGCGGAAATGCCTCTGGTAAGGGACGAAGACCAGGAAGACCAGCCCGGCCGCCAGCAGGCAGACGGCCAGCTTCCACCCGGCTCGCAGAGGGGAGCCCGGCCGCCCGAGGACCGGCCGGAAGGAGGAGCGCCACACGATCAGCGGCAGGATCCAGACGGTGACCGGCAGGAGGTAGATGTTGATCTGACGGAAATAAAACTCCGCGTGGTGACGGAGCTCTTTGAAAGAGGTCCCGGTGTGGTGCTGGCCGGACTGCAGAAATAAAAAGAACGGCAGAGTCAGCGCGGCGGTGACGGCCCCTACCCCGGCCGCCCGCAGGATCGTTTTTCGTCCGGGCCGGATCCAGGCCAGATGCAGGGCTAAGCCGATGACCGTGGGCAGGAAAACCCCATGGTTGTTGTGAAACAGAAGGAGCAGGGCAAAAACTAACTCCGCGCCGGCCCATCGCCGTTCCCGCAGGAATCTCCCGTAGGCCCCGGCGGCCCACAGAGAGAATAAAACGGAGGGGGCGTAGTAGCGGCACTGCCGCATGTGCAGGAGGAACGGCACGCTGGTTGCCAGCAGGAAGGCGGTCCAGCGGGCGAGCGAGCGGTCGCCGGTGATCCGGCGCACCACGCGGTACGACATCCAGATCGAGAACAGGCCCATGAGCGCGAAGGGGAGGCGGGCCGACGCGGTGTTGATCCCGAACAAGAGAAAGGAGAGGGCCGCCGTGTACAGGGATCCCCAGGGGTGGTACGTCCAGGCGTAGTTTGGCCCCAGCGGAAGACCGGGATTCAAACGGTTGACTCCGTCGAAGGCGCGGGGGTAGCCGAACCGGAGGATGTTCTTCGCGAGCACGGCGGTCTCTGCCTCGTCCTGCCAGAGCCGCCCATTGCCCAGGCCGGCCAGAAGGAGGACCGCGGCGACCAGCAGGAGGAGCACCAGCCAGGGATCGGCGCTCCAGCCGCGCTTTGTGTCAGGAGAGGAGCGCATGGGCCGCTTCCAGGACCGGTTCGGTGTCCAACTGTTTGAGGCAGGCATTGTCCCAAGGACAAGGGGGGAACCGGAACCCCTGATAACAGGGCCGGCAGGCCAGCCCTTTTGAAACGATCCGGTGTTTCGCCAAATCGGGTGGAGGGCCGTACACCGACCCATCCACCGGCCCGAAGATGGAGACGGTTTGGGTCCCGACGGCCGCGGCCAGGTGCATCGCCCCGCCGTCGTTTCCGATGACCAGGTCGCACCGCTTCAGCAGGCCGGCTAGGATCAGCAGGGAGTGGATCTGCGTGGCCATTTTAGGGGTGGAGGTCATGGAGTCGGCGACCCGGCGGCACAGCACCGATTCCTGGTTGTCGCCGAGAATCAGGACCTCCGCGTTGTGGCGGGCGGCGATCGCATCCGCCACCCGGGCGAAACGGTCGGGCGGCCACTGTTTGAAAACGGCGTTCGGCCCCCAGCTGGTCCCTCCTCCGGGGACGATGCCGATCAGCTTTTTTCCGCGGGAGATCTGCCATGCTTGGAGGTATTCTTCCGCCCGGGTTTGCATGGACGCCGGCACCGAGATCAACGGGGACTCCGGCTGGAAGGGCCTGGGGATTCCCAGCGGGGCCAGCAGGTCGAGGTAATAGTCCGGCACCGGCCGGATGTGGAAACCCTGCAGGGGGATCCGGTCGGTGAGGAATCTCCCCCGTCCCCGGAAATCAAAGCCCACTCTTTTGGGAATGCCCGCCAACAGCGCGGCAAGTCCGATCTGCCAGCCCAGCGAGAGATCCAGCAGGAGGTCGAATTTCTTCTGCCGGACGGACCGGACCATCCGCGCTAGAAAGAGGGCCCCTTCTCTCTTGGATCGCCGGGCGGCGGCGCGAAACTCGTCTTTTTCGAACATCAGCGTCCAATCGACCTCGGGCCAGTTCGAAACCAGTTCAAACGTCCGCCGGTTGCAGAGATAGCCGGTGAAACGGACGGAACCCGAACGGCGGAGGGCCCGGACCAGCGGGTGCGAGAAGAGGACGTCGCCGATCCCGAACGGGTTCGCAACCAGCACTCTCATGCCGGTTTCGGCTGCTCCGCTTGCCGGACGCAGCCGATGACTTCTTCAACGCTCGGGTCGATGAGCACCCGGTGGCGCCGGCCGAGCGGTTTCCAGCGTTCCATTTGGGCGGCATGGGATCCGCTGGCGACCACCACCGTGGGAGTGCCGACCGCGGCGGCGACGTGGACCGGGCCGCTGTCGTTGGAAAGGAGCAGGGCGCACTTCTTGAGGAAGGCCGGTAGGATCTCCAGCGGAGTCCGGCCGCTCAAGTCGACCGATCCGTCGACCGCCAGGTTTTCCGGCGTTCCTTCGGGCGGAACCCCGATGAAGACGACGGCACGCCCCGCCTGCCGCAGCTGCCGGGCCGCCTGAAGGAACCGGTCGAGCGGCCAGCTCTTCGCCGGGTTGCTGGTCCAGGGGTGGATGGCGACCGGCTCTTCGCCGGGCGGGATGCCGGCGGCGCTCAGCAGCACGCCCGCTTGGGCGTCCGCTTCCGCCGGTACCGGGATCTCGAGCGGTTCCTCTTCCGCCGGGATCCTCAGCAAACGGACCAGTTCCAAGTTGTACTGGGATTCGTGCAGGTTCCGTTGGCCCTTGGTATCCGGGATGGATCGGTTGAGCAGGAACCCCCATTTCCGGAGGTACCCAATTCGCAGAGGGACCCCCGCCAGGAAAGAGGCGAGGTGGAAGAATTTGGAAGGGTTCATCATCAACACGGCGTCGAAGCGCCGCCGGCGCATCCAGAGCGCGGTTCGCAGGAGATTAGTCCCGCCCCGGTCCCTACCCGGCTCCAGGCCGTGGAGCTCATCGATGTCCGGGTGCCCCCGCAGTAGAGGAAGGAGCCCGTTCTGCATCAGCAGGTGAATGCGCGTCTCCGGCAGGGCGCGGCGGACGGCCCGGATCCCCGGTAGGCTCATCAGCAGGTCCCCCATCCGGTCGGTCCGGACGAGCAGGAGCTGCCTTACGGCGATGGGGCGGCCCTCAAGGATTGGACGCTTAACGCTGTGGCCATTCCGGCAAGGGTCCAGAACAGGACAGCTTGCCGGACGACGTAGAGGTTGGTATCAAAGAAGGACTGCACCAGAAAGCCGCACAGCCCTGCCGTCAGGCCCGCGAGCACCGCGGAGGTAGAGGGAGAGGCCGTGATGCCGCGCCAGCACAGCTTCCCCAGGGAAACGAGGAATCCCAGGAAGGCCACGAACCCGACCAGCCCGATCTCCGCCATCGTCTGGAGGAAACAGTTGTGGGCATAGGCCGGGAGGGCGGAATGATCGGGCGCGTAAGACTGGTAGTTGGACATGAAGGTGTTGATGCCGTGGCCGAACACCGGCTGAGACACGAACATCTTCCATCCGGTGTCCCACATAAAGAGCCGCTCATGGGAGGAAACGTCTGAAAAAGTGAGCAGTGCTTTGAAGGAGGACGGGGAGAGCAGAAGATAAAAGCCCAGACAGGCCAGCATGGCCCCGACCAACCCCACCAGGACCCTCTTGCGCTGCCAGTTCACAACAAGGAAAAGGGCCATGCCGGCTAGAAAGCCCAACAGCGCACCGCGGGGATGGATCCACAGCAGACAGCCGGCCAGCAGGACTGCCAGAATCTTTTTTGTGAGGGAGCTTTTTTGATGGGGATTCAGCAGGAGCGAGATCACGACAAGAAGGGTCACCATGAGGTAGGTCGCGAGATCGTTCGGGTTTTTGTACGGCCCCACCATGCGGCTGTACTCCAGCGTTCGGCCCAGGATCGGATCCGGGACCATGGCCTTGTAGGTGGAGCGGAAGATGGCCCAGCCCTGCAGCAGCGAATGAGCCACCACCACCCCAGCGGCGCAGAGCAGAGCCCGGATACTCCTGTCCAGGATCTTAGGATCCGAAGAGACATCCAGCGCGATCAGGAAGAAAAGGAAATATTGGAAGGTTTTCCCGACGAACCCTTCCAAGCTTGTTTTTTGGAACCGGCTGTAGAAAATTGAAAGGCCGCAGAGGGCCACGTAAAGGAGGAGCCAGAGAAGGGTGGTCCGGGCCGGGTGCCCTTTTCGGAACGTCTCAAAAGAGCTTCCCGGGATCACCCACCCCACGATCCAAGCGATGAAGAGCGGCCAGAAGAGGATTTCAATGGCGGCGATGGACAGCGGTGTCGCGAAGACCAGCGCGACGAACAGGAACCCGGCCGCCTGGCGGGCCCACTGGGACACCGATGTCCTCATCCGTTATCGCGTTGTACGGAAGACGGGTTGGAAATCAGAGGGGTGGCGAACGACCAGGCAATGCCATTCTCTTCGCAGTAGCCCTGGATCTGCCGGACCAGCTCTTGCGGCGGCCGATGGATTGCGATGAAGACTTCGTGCACGCCGCGTTCCTTGACCACCCGCCCGAGCTGCCGGCGCGTGCCCAGGATGGGGATCCCGTGGATCCGGTCCCCCTGCTTGGCCAGGTCGTCGTCCAAAAATCCGATCACGCGGCGGCTGGCTCCCCGGTCCATTTTGAGCTGTTGGAGCAAAAGCTCCCCCATGTCTCCCGCCCCGATGATGAGGGCATGCCGGGTCATGGGCGAGGAGGTGCGAATCCACTCGTTGAGCATTGGTTCTGCCAGCCGGGCGCCGCTGACGGCCAGGAACAACAGGGTGCCATCGATGATGAAGACTGCCCTGGAATATCCCTCGAACCGCCAGAGATAGAGCACCAACATCGCGGAAAGGATCGAGCTGAGCACGACCGCGCGGAGGATGTTGGCCAGGTCCGGCAGGCTGATGTAGCGCCAGACGCCGCGGTAGAGGCCGCAGGAAAAGAAGCACGCCATCTTAACGGCGATCACCCACGGCAGCGATTTGAGGACGAGGACTTCCATGTCGGGTGAGAGGTTGGCCTCGAACCGCAGAGCGTGGGCCATCACATAGCAGGCGCAGATGAAAACGAAATCCACCCCCATTTCCAGGATTCGGCGCTTGTGCATGAGCATCGTCTCGATCAGCGTGACGTTAGATTCCGTCGGGATCGGATCGGAGCCGCTGTACACCCGCACCTTGCCGAGGTAAGCGCCCAGCAGCAGCAGCACACCCACGGCCAGCAGCCAGACGCCCACCATCGCCAAGGGCTCCTGAGCGATGGGGATTAGACTTAAGACCCCCAGCAGGGCGGTCAGCGTGTAGAGCGTGAAGACAATCTGCCGGGGGCTCAGGCCCAACAGCCCCAGGCGATGCGAAAGATGGTCGGTCCCGCCCTGGAACGGATGCCGCCCGTGCAGCACGCGCTGGACCGTCACGAAGAGGGTGTCGAAGATCGGGACCGCCAGCAGCAGTGTCGGCAAAGACAAAATGCCCAACAGACGGACGGGCTGGTGCCAGGTTTCCATCAGGGAGAGCGCGCCCAGCCCCAGCCCGAGCACCTGGCTGCCGGTGTCCCCCATGAAGATCTTGGCGGGCGGGAGGTTGAATTGGAGAAACCCGATCGTGGCGCCGGTCAAGCCGGCCGACACGATGGCGACGCCGATTTGGCCGGCCTGCAGCGCGTGCCAGGTGCAGAAGGCGCCCGCGATCGCCCCGATGCCGGCGGAAAGCCCATCCATGTTGTCCATCAGGTTGAAGGCGTTCATGACCAGCACGAGCCAACCGATCGTGAGCGGGATCGCGAGCCACGAGGAGGCCAGATCCACCTGGATGCCGGAGAGGAGCACGATGCAGCCCGAGAGGATCTGGGCGACCAGCTTCGCGCTGGGGTGCAGCGGGTGGAAATCATCGAGCAGACCGGTCATCAGGATCAGCACGCCGGCGATCAGCAGGCCGGCCATGCGGGGGTCCTGGCGGCCCACCCAGCCGGCGGAAGCCAGGAAACCGATCGCGATGGAGAGCCCTCCGAGGCGGGGAACGAAGCGCCTGCCCCACCGGTCCTGGGCCGGGCGGGAGATGCAGCCGGTGGCGATGGCCAGCCGGCGGACCCAGGGAGTGGCCAGCAGCGCCATGACATAGGCCGCGCCTCCGGCCAGCAGGATCTCCAGCGGAGGGGCCGGCAGGGTCATCGGACCGGAACGCCGGCCTCGCTGCGATAGTAGGAAATGACGCTCTCGAGGATCTCCTTCAGCCCCTTGGTCGGCTTGAACCCGACGAAGCGTTTTGCCTTCGAGGTGTCCGGCACCCGCCGGGCCATGTCCTCGAACCCTTGCTCATAGGCCTTGTCGTACGGGATGAATTCCAGTTTGGAAGAACTGCCGGTCAGTGAGATCACCTGATCCGCCAGCTGGCGGATCGTGATTTCCTCCTGGCTTCCGAGGTTGAACGCCTCACCGGCCGCCTCCGGAAGCTCCATCAGCTTGATCAGGGCCCCGACCGCGTCCAGGACGAACAGGAAGCAGCGGCTTTGGTCACCCTTGCCGTAGACCGTCAGCGGCTCCTCCTTGAGCGCCTGCTGAACGAACCGGGGGATCACCATGCCGTAGGCGCCGGATTGGCGGGGTCCGACCGTGTTGAAGAGCCGCACGATCACGCTGGGCAGCCCCTTCTCTTTCCAGTAGGTGTAGGCCAGGATCTCGTCTACCGCCTTAGCGGTGGAATAGGACCAGCGGCTCTTGAGCGGACTCCCAAGGATCCGGTCGTCGTCCTCCTTGATCGGGCCGCCGGCGTTCTTGCCGTAGATTTCGGAGGTGGAGGTGATCAGTAGTTTCTTGTGGTAGCGGTGGGCCATGTCCAGAACGATCTCGCTGCCGCGGATGTTCGTGGTCAGCGACTCCAACGGCCGGTTGACGATCAGCTGCACGCCGACCGCAGCCGCCAGGTGGAACACCACGTCGCACCGTTCGACGAACTTGTCCACCAGCCGCTCATCCAGGATGGAGCCGACGACCACCTGGAACTTGGGGTTTGCCTGTAAAGGGCGGATGTTTTCCATCCGCCCCGTGGAAAGGTTGTCGAGCGCCGCCACCTCGTGCCCCTGCTGAAGCAGCTGTTCCGCCAAGTGAGAACCGATGAAACCTGCCCCGCCCGTGATCAAAGCTTTCATTGTGGAGGACTCCTTTAAGCAGAATTTAAGCTGGCTTACTACTATAAAACAAAGCGCTGAAAAAAGCGATACCAGTCGTAGCAGCCGGCCAGGGATTTTGTGATTTCACGGGGAGTGTCGCACCAGGAAACCCGCAGCCGGGGAACCCCGAGCGGGTCGGTCCCGGCCCGGCAGCGGCCCCAGAGAGCGGTGCAAGCGGCGGAGATCCCTTCTTCGCTTAAGATCCGCCGGGTCCTTTCGTCGAAGGCGCCGGGTCCTCCGTAGGGGTAAGCGAAGAGCCGGCAGGGCTGATGAAGATGGTCCTCGATCGCCGCCCGGGAGGTTTTCAGCTCCCGCCGGATCTCGTCGGGAGAGAGGCGGGTGAACAGCCGGTGGTTATGGCCGTGGCTTCCGACGACACAGCCGGTTTCCCGAGTCAGGGTTTCGATCTCCGCCCAGGTGAGAGGGCGTCCGAGGCGGGGGGAGCTTTCCGGAAATGAAGATTGCCCGACTTCTCCCGTCGACAGAAAAAGGGTTGCCGGGATCCGGTGCCGGGCGATGATTTCCAAGGCAAAGTCATGAACCCCCACGTAACCGTCGTCGAAGACCACCGAGACCATCGCTCCGCCGTCGGTTTTTTCTTCCAGACAGCGCAGCCCATCTTCCAGGGAAACCCAGCGCACGCCTAAGTTTCGGAGTGTTTCCATCTGCTCGGCGAAGATCCGCGCGGAGACGCTCTGCTGCTCCGGATCCTGCAGGTTTTCCCGGGTCACCGCGTGGTACATCAAAACGGACAACGAGTTGAGCGCCGGCCGGCGCCGGCCCAGCNTGTACGGGACCTCGCCGGCGGTTTGTCGGGCGAGCAGACGGAGAGACATCAGGATCCTGCGCCCGTGAGCTCTTCGTAGAGCCGCGAGATGTCTCGGATCAGCCGCTCATGATTGAACCGTTCCCGAACGTGCCGGCGGGCTGCTTCCCCGAGCGCGCGGCGCAAGGAAGGATCTCGAGCCAGATGGGCGAGGGCGGCAGCCAGACCCTGCACGTCTCCGGAACGGACCAGCACTCCCACCGGAGTGACCCGGAAACCTTCCTTGGGAATGGGCGGCGTTCCGTCCGCGCCATCGTCCAGCAGGTCCCGAACGCCCCCCACGGCGGTCGCGATCACCGCGCGGCCCGCGGCCATCGCTTCGATCAGGGAGACCGGAGTCCCTTCATTCAGCGAGGTGACGCAGGCGACGTCGAGCTCCTGATAGCAGCGCCGCAGGTCCTCCTGCCAGCCGGTGAAGCGGACTTGGTTTCCCAATTCCTCCTGCCCAACCTCTTTCTCAAGGGAATCACGCAAGGGTCCCTCTCCGACGAGGATCCCCCGCAGGGCCGGGGAATTTCCTTCCCGGGCTGAATGGCTGAGGGCTTGCAGGAAGAGACTGGGGTTCTTGATTGGGACGAGCCTTCCCACCAGGCCGCACCGCAAAGGCGCCGTGCCATTAGGCAGAGGCATCTCCAGCAGTTCCGAGAGATCCAACCCGAGCGGGACCACCCGCCAGGATTCGTTTCGCCCGATCCGCTTTACGAGCAGGTCGTCCCGGATCCGGGGGCTTACCGCGATCAGGCAGTCGGTCCGCCGGGCCAACCAGCGCTCGATGGCCGCGTAGCCGTTCGAAACCCAAGGAGAAAAGTATCCCTCCAGGACATGCCCGTGAAAGGTGTGGATCAGCAGAATGCGGTTCTTGGAGTTCCGGCCGGGACCAAAACGGTTGTAGAAAATTCCCGCCAGGCGGCCCAACGCCCCGGCCTTCGCCATGTGCGTGTGGAGGATCCTCGGCCGTTCCCTTCGCAGGATGGAAATGATCTGAAACCAGGCCAGCAGATCCTGGATCGGGCGCGGTGACCGGGTGAGGTTCTCGATCTGGATCATCCGGGCTCCGCGGGCGGCGATCCGGGGGGCCAGGTCTCCTTCCTTCTCCCCCACCGTTCCGACGACGAGACAGGTATCGAACCGGGCCGGGTCCAGCAGCGCGGTCAAAAGCCCGACGTGGACCGAGGGGCCGCCGATGTTAAGCCGCGTGATGATCCGGACGATCTTTATCACGGCTTGATCCCCGAGACCATCCAGCCCCTGCGGTTGGCGATCCGGATCTCCCGGAGCCCCGCCTCCCGCAGGAATTCTTGCGCCGCCGCCCGGGAATATCGGCGCTCAATCGGCGTGGCGAACCGGTCGTACAGGTCTCCCGCGAGATCCCAGGGATTGCTCGCGTGCCGGAAAGGCATCCGGCGGGTGCGGCGCTCCAGGAAAGAGATCCTCCGCGAGAGACGGAAGGGCACGGTGAACAGCAGGTAGATCAGCGGAGAGACCAGGAGGCACAGGGCGTAAAGCAGGCGGTGAGGCAACCGAGTCGTCAGGTGTCTCGGGAGGTTGCTTAAACCCAGTAAGATTCTCCAGGCCGGGCTGCGGTCTCTGAAATCCTCATAAAGGTAAAGGGCCACCCAGGCGCCCGGTTTGGCGGCCCGGACCAGCTCTCGCAGGCCGCTGGAAGGAGAGGCCATATGGTGAAGGACGCCATAGGAATAAACGAAGTCAAACGCGTTGGAGGTGAACGGCAGTTGGGACAGATCGGCCTGAACCACGTGGGCCGTCGCAAGGTCCCGGATACGTTGTGAGCTGGCCCAGCATCCTCCGGCACTCAGCTCCGCCCCGACAATTTTCACTCCGGGGCGCCTCCCTTGGTTGGCCAGATCGACCCCTTCCCCGCAGCCGGCGTCCAAGATCTTTCCCGTCGGCGCGGCCAGCCCCAGCGATTCCCGGATCTCCTCCAGGTGGTAGGACAGAGACTCATTCCCTAGGGGCCGTTTGAAGGCCCGTCTCCATAACAGGCTGTAGCTGTGGGAGGTCCTTTGGGTCGCCGAGCCGCGGGAGAAGCAAAGGAGCCCGCAAGCGGAGAAGAGCATCAAAACCGGCTCCACGGCCCATCGGTGGCGCCCTTCTACATAGTAGAGACTTTGAAAAAAAGCCACCGACAGAAGGAAAACAATCAATAAGAGAACCGGTGCTGAGAAAAGCCGCCGCCGTATGCTCCAGAGCCCCCCCAGCGCTAAGAGGATCGCGGCGCCGTAGAGGAAGCGGTATCCGGCCGTGTAGGCGGCGGGGTAATAGATTCCGGTGGTGGGAGAGAACCACCAGAAGATCGCCATTTTTCTCAGGAAGAGTCGGGCCGCCGCGGCCGGATTCCGGCGGATGAACGCGAGCGCCTCCTTTCGGAACAGGTCACTTTGGCCGATCTCGTCGGAACGAGCCAGATCCTCTTGAAGGTGGAACGGCATCTGCCCGATGATCGGCCGGCCGTCCGGCCCATGGGCTGTCCCGACCGAAAGGGAGTTATTCCCCTGCCAGAAGGATTGGCTGGCGGTGGTGAGAAAGAGGGGAAAGCGCTTAAACAGCACGGCATTGCGGGCCAGCCACGGTGTCACCACGAGCATCGTCGCGGCCGTAACAATCGCGGCGGCGCGCAAGGCCTTGCGCAGCGTGTTGCGGGACGCGGCTCTGAACAGGAAGAAGAGCATGGCGAATACAAGGAAAGGGAGGATCGTCCCTCGGGAAAGCAGGGCAAGTCCTCCCGCCAAGCCCAGGCCGAGCGCCTTCCCTACCGTCGGCTGCTCAAAAAGCGAAAGGCAGCCCCACAGCACCCAGAGGTACGAAAAGAGGTCCAGCGTCAATGGGTGAAGCAGGCTGGCGTAATGGATCAAACCGGGATGCAAGGCGGTCAGCCAGGCCCCGGTCCAAGCGGCGGCCGCCGATTGCGTGAAAACCAACCGGCCGATGGCATAAATCTGGAGACAGCTTGCCGCGGAGAGAAGGCATTGAAGCAAGAGCAGGATGACTTGGCTGTGATGAGTCAGCCGATAGACGAGCGCGCAGAAGAACGGATGGGCCGGAAGCAGATAGGCCCGGTAAGAGATTCCCAAATGGTCGTCGTAAAGGAACCCCTTCCCCGCGATCAGGTTGTTGGCGATGATCTCCGGTTCCCAGCTCTGGGGATGAGAGAAATGGCCCATCCAAAGCCCCGCCAGAAGGCGGATTGAGAACGCGGCGAGGAAAAGCCCCCCTTTACTTCTGAAGAAGCGCACCCTGGAGCCTCTTGTGGCAAAGCAGGATCGCCCAACCCAACAGCAAGTAGCCGAAAAACTGGAATTCCCACCATTCATAAAGCCGCCCGTAAGAGACGCCCAAGGAAGGGTGCACGGGAAGCTTGTTGAGCAGCCCCCCGGGGATCAGCATGCCGCTGAGGGCAAAACCCAGGCCGAACAGGATTTTTTCCTTGAGCCGCATCAGGCCCCGGTTCGAGAAGAGGAGCAGCCCGGTGATCACGAAAGCGGGCAGGATCAGGATCCCATAATGGAGACGGAACGCCTGCAGCAGGATCGGCATCAGCAGAAGCGTCAGGGAGATCTCCAGCAGCGTGAGCGGCCACCCCTTCGCGCGGTCCCGGAAAGGGGGTTTGCTCCGGAGAAAGAGCGGGAACCCGGCGCAGAAAGCGCCCTTCAAGAGGATCGCAAACCAAAAGGCCGCTTTGGGCAGGAGAACCGGGACCGCCTGAGAGGAGTTCAGGCGCTCGCCCAAGGCCCGGAACGAGGCTGCCTGCGCGAAGAAGATGTTCACGGTTTCACTCAAGCTCTGCCATTCAAAGTTGGCCGTCATCGCGTTGGAATCCGCTCCGGGATGGAGCCCCAGCCAGAGGGTTTGCCGGAATCCCAGGTCCCAGGCGGCGGGAAGGCCGAAGCGGAGGACGAAGGCCGCCCCGCAGAGAAGGCCGGCGAGCAGAAACCCCGCGACAACCCGCCACCTGCTCCTCAAGAGGAAGTAAAGCAGCAGTATTCCAGGAATGTATTTCAGGGCGGTTGCCAGGAAAATTTCCGCGCCGGCCCGGAACTCCTTCCCTTGCTTAAGAGAAAAGATCGCCGCGCAGATCAAAAAGAATTCAAGCCCCTCGATTTTGTGCGTGCTGAGGGTTTCCAGCAAGGGCTGGAAGTTGGCCGCCAGCCCCAGGCATATTCCGTAGTCTAGGAGCCGCAGGCGGGAGTCGGGCGAGACGGCTTTGGCCAGCAGCGCCAGAGCCCAGGGGAACAGCAAAAACTGGGCCGCGTAGAGAACGGCGGAGACTTGCGTGTAAGGGAAGTAAGTCAAAGGGAAGAGCCACCAGTAAAAGAAAGGGGGATAAGGGACGTTAGTCGTTGCCATCAGCTTAAACTCGCCGGTCTGCCTCCAATGAGCTGCTTCCCGGTAGGAGGATTGAAAATCTCCGCTGATGGAGGGGGTCAGGATCGGGTTGTAGGTGAGGATCGAGTAGGAGAAACGAAACAGACTGTAGGCCACGACCAGCCCCAACAAGCCCTTTTGGGCAACGGAAAGCCGGCTCAATTCCCGACCTCCCGGAGCAGGGTTTTCATGCGATGGAGATAAGTATGCTCGGAGAGCACCCTTTCCCGCCCCGCTCGGACCATCCGCTCTCTTTCTTCCGGATGCTTCAAATAATGCCGGACCAGCTCCCGGGCTTCTTCCGGCGAGCGGTAAACGGCCACTTCCCGGCCGGGGGTGAGCAGTTCCTGCATGCCGGGCACGGAGTCCATGACCTGAAACGTTCCGGCGGCCAGCAGCTCGAAGGAGCGGGTGTTCAGACCGCCGTCCCGGGTCTGATCCGAATGCATGTTGAGGCCGATCTTCGCGGCGGAATAAATCTTCGCGGTCGTCTCATCCGGGATGAACCGGTCCGCGCCCGCCACCTGCCGGGGCCAGCCCCTGCCCCAAATCTTCACATCCATCCCATCCAGCGCCTGCACAATCCGGCCCCGGTCGGGATAGTACCAGGCAACCAGCGTAACGTCGCTGGCGTACCGAATCTTCTCCCTGCGGGTCAGCCGGCGAGGATAGTAGACGGTTTCATCGCAGGCGCACGGCAGGAACCTCGCATTTTGGGCGCCGGCGCTCTTCAGCGGCGCGAGATAAGAGCGGTCGAAAATGAAAAAGAAATCGTACCGAGGGACCAGCTTCTCCGCGCGGTGGCGGAACGGGTCATCCACCCACCAGGTGGCCATGCGGGCTCCGGTCTCTTTCTTGAGGGAGATCAGCAATTCGGGAGAGAGGGTGTTGCCCCAGAGGACCAGGATCAGATCGGGCCGGAAAGCGCGCGCCAAACGGAGCAGACGCCGGTCCCGCCAACGATGCCAGCGGTCGCGCAGCCCTTGCAGGCCGTTCCCGGCGCCGGGGCTCTTCGCCGAGGGGTCTTTTTCTCCGGAGAGCGTCAACCGGTCCAACAGCAGATTGGTGCAGTAGAAACTTTCCACCGGATGCCCCAGCCGCTCAAGGGCCCGGCGCGTGTAGCCCATCCAGGGGCTCAGCAGGGAATGACCTACGAGCAGGATCCGCACGGAAGGGTCCGGCACCCTCGCATCAAGGCCAAGCCTTCGCGGATCCCGGCCGGCTCGATTCCAAACTCGTTCCGCATCCGCTCGATCACGAAGGAGGTGTCTTTGGGTCTCGGCGCCAGGCCGGCCAGGTCCTTGCTTTGGACCGGCCGGACCAGAGCGGGGTCGCAGCCGAAAACCGAGCAGACCTCCTGGGCGAAACGGGCGAGGTTCACGCGCTCCTTTCCGGCGACATGCACGATCCCCACGCGCTCCTGGAGGACTCCATGCCAAATGGTCCGGGCGCAGTCGCCGACCCAGAGCGGCATGCTGGCAATGTCCTCCGCCGCTTCAACCGGTTTTCCCTGCTCCAGACTTTTGAGCCACCGGGTCACTGCGTTCTCGCGGCCGCCCTCCAGCGGCCAGCCGTACATTAGGATCGGCCGGACGATCAGGTGTGGGACGCCGCTTGCCCCGACGAGGCGTTCCGCTTCGATCTTGATTTGACCGTAGCGGTTGACCGCCCGCAGAGGAGAGTCTTCACGGTAAGGAGGAGAGGAGCCGTCGAACACGGCGTTTGAGGAGATGTAGACCAGGGTCGCCCCGGTTTTCCGGCAAGCCCGGAGAACGGCCTCGGTGCCCCGCACATTCACGAGGCGGACCGCGTCCGGATCCCGCTCGGCCTCCTCCACCCCCCCGATGGAGGCGGTGTGGATGACCGTCCGGGCATGGGTCTGGGTCAACAGCTCCTCCACGGCGGATTCTTCCCGGACGTCCATCTGCCTGAACCGGCTCTTCCACTCCTTGGGAGGAGCGAGGCGATGGCAGGTGGCGAGGGCTTGGACTCCGGCGGGTACGGATTCCAAGAGCGCTTTGCCCAAAAGGCCGGTTCCGCCGGTGATCAGGACCTTTTGTTCAGCCATGGATTCAGCGCGGATTTCCGGAGGAAACCTGGGACTGCAAGGAAGCGTGCATCTCTTCCAGGCAGTCGATGAGGCCTTGACCCATGTCGACGTAATGGGTGCTCACCAGCTTTTTCGCGACCTGCGGACGGAACGAGTACGGCGTGACCGTGTAATGGGTGGTCCGGCCCTCTGGGTGTTTCTCCGGGTCGACCGGCTGGAATTCAATCCGGACATCGGTGCCCACCATCTCGCGGATCATTTCCGCCAGGTCCCGGACCCGGAGCGGGTGATGTCCCGTGAGGACCACGTGCTGGTTTCGGAATTCCGGTTCAAGGATCTTCACGCTTGCCCGAGCGACGTCGGAGACGTGAACGTACTCGCGCAGTTCCTCCCCTGTCCCCCGGATGACGATGCGGCGATCCCGCAGTGCTTGGAGCAGATACTGGGCCAGCCCTTGGCTTCGGTTGGATCGGCGGCCATAGATGGAGCCGTACCGCAGGATCGTGAAGTCTAGGCCGAACCAGCGCCGGTATTCTTCCACGTAGAGCTCGCAGGCCTGTTTGCTTGCGCGATAGAACCCGCCGGCATGGCCCGCGACATAGATGGTGCTGGCATAGACGTATCGGGAAACCGCCGCTTTTCGCGCCTCCTCCAGCAGGACCGTGTTGCCCAGCACGTTGACCCGGGCCGACTCGACCGGCTGCGCGTGTGTCTCATCCAGGTCCGCCAGGCCGGCGAAGTTGTAGACGATGTCCTGGTTTTGAAGCGTCTCCCGGACCTTTTCCGCGTCCAAGATGTCTCCTTGGACAAACCTCTGGGATCCGGACCGATAGGCCGACTCCCTGAGGTCGTAGATCGTGGTTTCATGGCCTGCCTGAGTCAATGCATCCGCCACGTGACTGCCGAGGAAACCCGAACCGCCGAACACAACCGCCTTCATCGATAAGCTCCTTCCATCGTTTTTGCTTTGAACCCGTTTGCTTTGAGCCAGAACTCCACTTGCGGGATCTGCCATTCATAATCCACGTCCAAACCGCCCCATTGCTTGAGGGGATAGATCTTCTGCCCCATCCACCGCTGCGGCAGAAGCCCCCGCTCGAGGTTCTCCAGGCAGCGGGGCCGCACCACCGACACCCCCATGTCCGCGAAATAGACCTCTCCTTGTGAATCCCGGTCGCAGTTCATGCTCGCCGGATCGCCGAACGCCTCCAACGGGACAAAGGGGCTCATCAAACCCTGCGGGTTCAACCGGCGCGCCCGCAGCGGGCTCCACATGTTGTAGACCGATACCGAGACGGCAGAGTCAATCTCCGGATGTTTCCGGAGTGCTTCCACCCCCGCGTCGATCAAGACCCCGGTGACTATCGGGGCGTTACAGAACAGCAGCACCAGCGACTCCAGGGCTGTTCCCTCCCGTGCCGCCTCTTCCTTGATATGACGGTACCCGTGGGCGAAGACCTCCTCCCCCAGCGCCGCGCCCGTCGCCAACTCCGCGGGCCGCTCGATGATCCTGGCCCCGTATTCCAGGGCGATCTCTTTGATCTTGGCGGAATCGGTGGAGACGTAGGTCCGTTCCACCTGCTTGGATTCCTCGGCCGCCATCAGCGGGTAGGCCATCAGCGGCCTGCCCAGAACCGGGGTGACGTTCTTGCCGGGGAATCCGGCACTGCCTTCTCTTCCGATCAGCAGCGCGCAGATCACCCCACCACCTCTGTAACACATGCCACGGCCGTGCCGTCCCCCGCTCCGGTGAGGCCGGCCGGGCAACGCTCGCAATGCCCCGGCGTGTCATTGCTTCGCTCGGCGCTCATCCTCGCTCTCCCGCTCGGGTCGGAAAACAAGTGGAGAAGGACGACCCGGCGGGAACCGTGCCCGCTCGGCTTCGCGACGTGCCCGGTCCGGCCTCCCCTTCGCGGGGTAAAGGCACGGCCATTCCAAATTGTTCTTTGCGGGATGGGGGAGAACCGAGGGGGAAACCACGCCATGGGTTCCCCCTCGGAAAGAGATGAGACGACAAGGAGATTCTTGCACGGCTGCAAAGCCGTAAGGCACACGCCCTTCGCTTGTATGGGTTCGTGTCGTCTCATCTCTTTTTCTCCAGCTCCATGCCCCGGAACGAGCAGCGGTCGCAGGCCTCCAGCGTGTGCGCTTTGCCGGTCTGGTGGAGTTTCCGGTAACTGGCCGCCTGAGTTCCCAGCCACATTTCTTTGATGCTCTTTTCTCCCACCCGGCCCAACTGGAGCAGGGAGAAATCGGAGACCCCGTGCATCAGGCAAGGCAGCGCGGCGCCGTCCCAGAGGATGGTCATCCGCTGCCAAAGGAATGGGCAGGCCCAATCGGCTACCTGGCCCCGGTGATCATCCTCCGGGCCCTCCCGCCGCATGTCGAGATAGGCCACCTCATCGGCGGTGGGTTCCCAGAACTCGACGTATTCCTTGAAATGCTCCTTGAGCTCCGGTAGCATCACCGACTGGATCCTGATCTGAGGGATCTTCAAGCCCCGCTCGTCCCGGATGCGGCGCAGGCGGCGGATGTTCTCCACCACCTTCTCATAGCTCGCGCCGACCCGCTGGGCCTCGTAGACCTCTTTGTGGGTCCCCTCGAACGAGACGGAGATCCGGTCCAGCCCCGCGTCGATCAGGCGGTGGACCAGCGCGTCGGTCAGCATCGTGGCGTTGGTGTTGAAGTAAACGTCCAGGACCCCTTGCCGCTTGGCGTAGGCCACCATTTCCGGCAGATGCGGGTGCAGTGTCGGTTCCCCCCGGAAGCTCAGCTTGATCGAGCAGAGGCCTTCCCGCGCCCCTTCATCGATGATCTTCCGGAACAGCTCCATCTTCATGTATCCGGGCACGCCCGGTCCCCAGTTTTTCATCGTCGTGGCGCAGAAAGGGCAGCGCAGGTTGCAGACGCCGGTGGACTCGATGTCCAGGTGGATCGGGAAATCCCCCGCCCGGAACCGGGCGGGATCCTCTTTCCAACGGCGGCGGTATTCCTGGAAACGGGGGTCCTGCTTGCGCGCGGCGAAGACATCCCGCGCGGTCGCGGTGTGAAAGTTGGCATTGGCCGCCGCCCCGCTCATTGGGGTTTCACCACCTTGACCTGGAACTCAACCTCATCGAACCCGCCCACCCAGTAGCACCAGATCCGCTGGCAAAGCCGGGGGCTCCAGTTGGCCGGCGCGTCGATCAGTGCCGAGACTGCCTTGCGCAGCCCGCTGGTCTGATACCTCGGCCGCATCCAGCGAAGCGTCACCTTCTCCACCTTGAACCGGCAGTCCCCGTAGTGCTCCGCTTCCGCCGGATCAAAGTGGTCGAAGAGTCCGACCCCCATCGCCCGTTTGTGTCCGGGGTGGGTCCAGTTGCAGGAGAAATGGGGGGTCATGATCCGGACCGGGGCGCCGTCCGCGCAGATCCGGTAGATCTCCAGCAGGGTGCCGATCGTGTCCTCCAGATGCTCCAGCACGTGGTCCATCACGATCTCGCCCACCGAGCCGTCTTCAAAAGGCCACGGGAGCTGATCCAGGTTATGGACCACATCCACCGCGCCGGAGTTCGGGTTGTTGTCCACACTGAGGAATCCCGGCAGTTTAAGCTTGCCGCTGCCGATGTTCAATTTCAGCGTGGTCCCGGTCTTCACGAGAGGACCCGCTCGATGAGACGGGTCGCCTGATAGGCGTCGGTCAGCGTAGCCACCCCTTTTGCCGGTGTGCCCGACCTCATCCAATCCACGACCGCTTTGTCCTGGGCATAAATGCCCGGTTTATACCGGTGCGAGGTCCAGGCCTCCTTTTTTAGAGAGGGTTGGAACCGCGCGATGGGGGTCCGGCTCGTCGGGGGAGTTTTTCTCATTCCGCGGTAGATCCGAAGCCGTTCGATGGGATTGAGCTCCACCACAAAGTCGCTAAAGAAGAACTGAAGACTCTTGTTCCAGGGGGTTCCCCACGTTCCCACCAGGTGGATCGGGATTCGGGAGGGGCCCCCCTCTAAGAGCCCCTGGAAGCTGGGGAGCGGGTTCTTTCCTGAAGGCCGGGAGATGTGGATCGTGCGGCTGCGAATCTCTCCCAGCAGATAAAACAAGAGATCGATTTCGTGGATTGAGCTCGCGAACCAAGGTTTCGTTGAGGAACCAGCGGCCTGTTCCGGAAGATGGATCACGACCGTTTTTGGAACGTGGGTTTTCAAGATCGCCTGAAGTTCCGGGATGAAATCGTAAAACCGGCGATTCATCCCGACCGCGACAGGTTTCTTGAGGCGGCGCTCGATCTGCAGGGCCTTGCCGATGGTTTCCGATTCCAAAGCGATCGGTTTCTCCAGGAAGACCGGTTTTGAGGTATTCAAGAGGGACAGCAGGAGCTTTCCGGTCACGGTCTCCGGGGTCGTCACCCAGAGCGCATCCACGGTTCGGTCTTTCACCAGCTCCTGCCAGGAGCGGGCTGTTTTCGGGATCCCAAACCGGCGGGCGAACGCCTTGGCCCGCGGCGATCCTGGCTGGCCGCACACGGCCGAAAATTCGACACCGAGGCGCTTCAGCACCGGGGCATGGTATTCCGCCATCCGGCCGCATCCGATCCACCCGAGTCTGAGCGTCCGGCGCTTCACGCGAAGGTCACCGCCGGACGCTCCGGAGCGATTTTCATGGGAAGGTCCTGGAAGAGTTCCGCCAGCGCGTCGGGATTCACCGGCGCAAAGTGTTCCGATAGAAATTTCTCGGACTCCTCGCGGTCCAGCGGGGGGCTCCCTGTCCGGACGCGGCGAAGCAGCTCCGCGGCAAGGGTGGAATCACTCACGACCGGAAGAAAAGAGCCGTACATACCGTCGATGTCGAACAACCGCGGCGAACGGTATCTCAAGGCGGTCTTGCCGCGCGCGAGGGTTTCAAACCCCACCATGCTGGATGTAAAAACCACGATCCTGCAGGAGCTGAGGGCTTTCTGAAAATCGGTAAACGCGGACGGGGTCAGGATTGCCGGGAACCGGACCCACTCTTTCGGGATGGGATACATCGGATGGGGACGGATGATGAACTGCAGGTTGTCCCCCGCCCCGCCGTCCGGAAAGGCCCGCTGCAGCGCCTCCAGCAGGTGGCGCGAGAGCACCGGATCGATGGACAGGACCACCAAGACGCGCGAGAGTTCGGCCCCGTCGCTGCCGTCGGCATTTTGAGAACGCTGTTCGCTCAGATGGGCGTACCGCAGAGCACCGCAGGGATTCAACAAAGAAGAGGGAATGCCGCAATCCAGCAGCAGGCGGTGGGCGGCGGCGCCGGAACTGCCGATCCGGTCCGGCAGCGGAACGCGCGTCTCCTCTCCGGCTCCGAGCGCGTAGGAGAGGTGGTAGCGTGAGAAGTTGGTGGTCTGGATGCCTACCGTTCTGACCGAACCGGCCCGAGCGGCCATCACCTGCAGTTTCTCCCAGGGCTGGTTCTCGTAAAAGGTCACAAGCGAATGCCAGCTTCCTTGCGAGAGCATTCCCCTGAGGCATTCGTAGTAAAGGCGATAGACGCAAAGCGAGGAACGGCCGGCTTCAAGCCACCCCTCCCGGAGGCAGAGCCACCGGATCGGTCTCCCCCGCACCTGCAGTTGCTCCGGCCACCGCGGCCGCCAGACGGCAGCGAGAGAACGCAGCACCCTCGCGCCGGTCGCCCAGAGGATCAGGGGATAAGCGATGGAAGAACGCTCAGCCAGTTCTTTTTCCCAGCCGCCGCATTCGGGAGGGGTGAAGCGAGCGATTTTGAGCCCCAGATCGGCGATCCTCCGGTCCAATCCGGGCAGATGCGCGTCCTGCCAGCCGCCCGCCGCCTCGAAAGCGCTTTGGGAAGGATAGGAAAAAATCCCGACCGTCGGGGTCTCGGGGACCGGCGGTTCCCGTTGGGGCCAAAGGCGCCTCTGTTTTCGGCGATTCCGGAAGACCGTCCAGAGCCACCGGATGCGTCTGGCCGTTCCAGCGGCGATGCAAAGCGCCGCCTCTTTCCACAGAACCGTGGATTCCACCCGGACGCCGGGATGTGTGCCGCGTAAATTCTCTTTAAGCTGCCGCAGCAGCCAGGGATCTTCGATCACCAGCAGCAGGCGGCGGCCCTCCCCCGCCGCTTCTTCGATCAAAGACTGCGCGACGGACAGATAGCAGAGGAGAAGGAAAAGGTCTGAAGCGGTCCACAGCTTCCAAGAGAATCGGGTTGACCACCAGGTGATCGGATCCTTTTGCAGCCGCCCCACCTCCGCCACAAAATCGAGAAAGGGCTGCCGGAGCTCCTCGGCTGTATCGCGGAGCGCCTGATCATAGGGTTGTTCCGCCTCGGCCCCCCACCGTTCACGGATTCGCCGGTAGGTTTTCATCTCCTTGCCGAGATAGGCCCACGGTCCGCTCCAGGCCTGCCGGGCTGCTTGAGAAGGGCTCATCATCCAAAGGGAGGGCTCGCTCACGGTCAGTCCTGGGTTGGGATGCCGATCTCCCAGCGTTTCCGGAGCCGGTTCATCACGAATTCCTCGATTTCGTTTCGATGGCAAAGCCGCTCGGCGATCGATTGCCGGTCCGGCAGGAACTCCGGCGGAAACTCATGCTGCAGGGGTTGCGCCAGTTCAGCCCAAGCGGGATCCGGTTCTTCCATCGCGTACCCGAACCTGGAGGCGGCCCTGCGAACATGGAGGGACAAGAGTCCCCTCTCCAACCTGCTCGTCAGCTCCCGGAATTGCGCCAGCCTTTCGGAATGCCTGTTTTGAATTTCGCCGCCGCGCAGGTCTGCGAATGAGGAGAAGGTCGAAGCCGTGTTCTCGAGCCGTGTCGGCCGAAGGAGGATCGGGTCCCATTCGATGGATAGGAATCGGGCGGCGGATCGCATGACGGCCTCGGGGTCCGCCGTCAGCTCCTCGTAACGGACGAGCAGGTAGTCCGGTCCGAGGCGTTTCTGGTTTTCCTCGGCAAGCAAGAAGGAGGCGAGGGAGATCTCGCTGTGGCCGCTGGCGAAATCCACCCCGTTCAAGCGGCGGCAGTACCGTGCTCCCAGGCGCTGCTGGATCCTGCGCTGTTTCGCGGAGGCGTAGCGGGTTCGGGGGTCGCGAAGCATGTGGATGAACTTGGCATTGGGAAAATCTTCTTTAAGGCGCAAGGCGCACAGTTCGTTGTCCAACGGCCGTTTGTCGACGAAGTAGATCTGACGGGTTTTTCCATTTCCGGGAGCGGCTTGAGCCAGCACGAAGACAAAAGCTTGGTAGACGTCCCGGAGAGAGATCTCCTCGCCGCTCGGGAACCGGGAGAGGTAAGTTTCCTTGAAGAATTTCCCATCCACCGATGGAAGCTGGGGCGAGAGGATGGTTCTATACCGGTCTTTCAAGTAAGAATCAAACCGGTTTCGATAGGGGGGATCGATATAGGACAGGATGTCATGCGTCTTGAGAAAATCATTTCGGAAGAACCGATCCCGATCGAGTGGGGGGGTGGCCTGGAACTGTTGCAGGATATGGGTCTCCATCGGAAGGACGAACAAGGCCGGATGGGCATCGAGCAGATTGGCTAGGAGGGTGGTCCCGCTTCGGGGAGCGCCGCAGAGGAAGATGGGATGGTTCAAAAACGTAAGGGTGTCCGTCCTGGCCGACGCCATCTTAGGGGGGGAGAGAGGGTTCATCGGTGCGGAGGACGGCTCCCGTTACCCGACTCTACCGGTGGGTCGGCGCGTAATTGAGGAATGCCGGCCAAGCGGTCAAGCGCAGCCAGGAAACCTTTGTTCTGATGGAGGTGCCCCTGCCAGATCTCCGGGGTCCAGCTGATGTTCTTCATGTCCCCATACTGCTCGAGGATTGAGAAGGCCTTCGCGAAATCCACCTCTCCTTCCCCGATCTGGACCCCTTCCCCATCCAGCCCATAGGCGTCCGCGATGTGGAGGTGCCCGGTGTGAGGGGCGGTCTTGCGCAGGTACTCCCAGTAGTCGGTGCCGGTGTAATTGGTGTACAGCTTGGCGTGGGAGAGGTCCAAGCACATCTTCAAGCGGAACTTCTCGCAGACCTCCACCATGTCCTCGGCGGAACAGAAGGCGTTGTCGAACCATTGCCCCGCCAGGTACCACGGCCGCGGAGGCATGTTCTCCGGAAGGAAATCTACCCCGTCCCAATTCAGGCTTTGCATGGAATCGTACGCCAGCGCCCGCAGCTTCGAGCCGTCCCTGACCTCGATGATGTCCATCCCTCCGAGGTGGATCACCACGCTGGGCGTTCCATCAAAAAAGGGAGCGATCTTGCGGGCCATATCGATCACCCGCTGGACCACCTGGAGGTGTTCCTTGCGCTCGGCCTCGTTCTCGGAAGCCAGATTCAACACGCTCCGGAACCAATAGATGGGACAGTGCAGGTATAAGGCGAACGGGTAATGCTTCCCGCGATGCGCCTCCTCGAAAGGATAATCGAGGTCCCGGTCGTTGAGCTGGATCTCCACCAGTTTCGGCTGATGGCTCAGCAGGCCGTCCAAGTCGTGGAACCGCCCTTTGAAGCCCCAACGGGTTTGGAATTGGAGATTCCGCGTGCTCTCCGTCTGTTCCTCCAGGTCTTCCAGCTTGAAGCACTCGTCTCGGCGGACGGTCCGGCGCAATCTTCGGCCCACCAGGCGAGAGAGGTGGAGCGGGCTTAAGCCCTTGCCGGGCGATTTGGCGGCCACCATTTCCCGATGGATTTCCGTCCCTTCCGGGATATCCGTCGCGGCGACCAGGCTCTTGGCGAGGATTTCATACGAGCGGATCACCACCCGCGAGAGCCCCTTCCGGGAGGAGCCCAGGGCTCTCTCGATCAAGCGGACCCGCCGCACCATCTCCTGGAATTCCCGCGGCTCCAGGCTAGAGGAATGGTCCGGCCCCTCCTCTTTGTGATCCAGCGTGATGTGCCTCTCCACGATGCAGGCGCCGGCCGCCACCGCGGCCAGCGTGATCTCGAAACCGACCTCGTGCGCTGAGAATCCGATGGGGACCCCGTAGCGTTCCCGCATCGTCTGGATGAAATTCAGGTGCATGTCCTCCGGCGGAGTCGGATAGGCGGAGACGCAGTGCAGAAGGGCGAAGGTGACCCTGCGCTTCCAGAGGAACTCCACCACTTGATCCAGCTCCTCCAGCGAGGACATCCCGGTGGACAGCAAGAGGGGTTTACGTTTCCGGGCCAGTTTCTCCAGCAGGAGCAGGTTGGTCAGATCCCCCGAAGCCACTTTGTAGGCCGGCAGGCCGTACGGTTCCAGGAAATCCACGGAGGGCTCATCGGAAGCGGTGCAGAGGAACTCCAACCCCTTGGACCGGGCATGCCGGCAAAGCTCATCGTACTCTTCCCTGCCGAACTCCACCTCTTTGAGCAGCGGGATCAGGTACTGGAAGCTCTCTTCGAACCGATTGGGGTTCTCCAGCACTTCCGGCGTGTACAAGTCCGTTAGCGACCGCTTTTGGAATTTCACCGCGTGGCATCCGGCCGCCGCCGAGGCGTCAATCAAGGCCTTGGCCTTCTTCAAGTCGCCCTGATGGTTGATGCCCGCTTCGGCGATCAGGTAGACCGGAAAGGTCGGACCGACTAATCGGGAGCCGACCTTGACCGCCAGGATCTTGCGATCCAGGACCTCTCCCAGCGAGTCCTCTTTGGGCCCGAAGGCATGCGTCATGGCTGTAAGAAGTCCATCCCCAACACGTTGTACATGCCCAATCGTTCCTCGGCTAATTCAAAGGTGGTCACGTCCCCCTCCCTGTCCCACGTGATTTTGTAGTCCCGCTTGAAGTTCCGCGCCAGGAAACGGGCGTTGTTCGTCATGCCGTCCACCAGGATGAATGTCCCGGGCAGGAAGGTGGATTCCATCAGAAGCAGGTCTCCCGACATCACGGTCCGCTCGTCACACTGGAAGCTGAGCCCGTTGATCTTGCCTTGAACGAACTTCGGCGCGGGGCCGTCCAGATAAATGAAATTGGGGACGATATCGGGCAGATCCTTGAAATAATGGCAGAGTTGCCCCTCGAATGTTCCAATGGCCGCTTCGCTGTACTGCACGTGGACCCGGTCCGCAAGGTGTTCCGGGATCCTTCGCTTGACCTGCTCAATCCAATCGGCGGAGGCGTCAACCGAAAACAGCTGAAACATGAAGCGGTTCCGAATGGCCGGTTTCTTGGGCAAACGGTCCCAATCCCCCTGGTTTTTTTTCAACGCGTCTGCGATCACCAGCGTGGAGTAACCCACGCCGAACTCCAGCGCTGTGAAGCACATCCTTTCCCGGATGATCTTATGCAGCCGCACCAGATCGGCCGGTTCCGGAGGGAAAGGGATCCTGAGCTCTCCACGGACATGATCGAACACCCCTTCCCGGTAATCCATGTTCTCCTGGAAGTCGATCAGCCGGTCCAAACCCTCGGTTTTGATGTACTCTTCGTGTTCCGTGTATTGTTTGATCCGCTCCATCGATCCTCCTACGGGTGCGACGCGGATAATTGATAGCGATAAAACGGGATGGGGATATGGCCGACCCGGTATTTCTTAGCCACCTCCACGCGGACCTTTTCAGGATCCCAGCGGCTCAGGGTCGGCTCATACAATCCCTCGCGGACCAGGACCTCTTTCCGGTACATGATCCCATAGGGACAGGGTTTCTCGGCCGCCGAAACCCTCTGCACCTTGGAGTCGGAGTCCGCCTCGACCAGCCAGTAATCCACGGTGACAGCGTCGTAGCTCCCGTTTTGATAAAGCCACAGGGATTGGAAAAGGACCATGTAGTCGCTCAGGTAATCCTGGGCCCGCAGCTGAAGAACGTACCGGCCATCGGTGCGTCTTAAGGCGGTGAGGGCCGCTTCTTCGATCGAGATCGGGGAGTCCGACAGGATCGGCACGATCCTGCTCCCGTAGGCCCGGATCACCTCCTTGGAAAAATCCTGGCTGCCGGCGTCCGCCACCAAGACCTCGTGGAATCGCCCGGGGAATGTTTGGCTGACGCAGCTGCGGATGCAGCGCTCCAGTAGGGTTCCCTGGTTCTGGTTGGTCACCACGATGCAGACGTCCACGGGCCCGGACCGGGCCAATTGCCCATGGTTCATGGGGTACTCGTTTTCATGGGATCCAGCGCCGGTTCCTCCGGATTCTTGAGAGCGGAGGCTTGAGCGGGGAACTCTTGCGCTGCGCGCAGGTAACGGCCGATTGCGGAGAGATGTCCGCGCCGCTCCCGGCGGACATTCAGCGGGAACCAGCAGTTTCCGACCGGATCGCGCCGGAGCCGGAAGGTCATGAATTCCGCCGCCTGCGCCGAGAGACGGGCGCTCCATTCTTGAGCCCGCCGCGGGACCTGATGGGTCGGGGAAGATCGCTCCAGATCCTGCCCAACCCTCTGGACAATGGTTGCCAGGGTGGAGGCGGTTCGCGGGAATGTGCAGGAATCCTGCAGGATTTGGCGTGCAGCGGACCCGTAGGCGGTCTGGGAATTCCACTCGCCGCTTCGAACGCGTTCCAGGAAGCCGAAGAGCTCCTCCCAGGAGGAAGGCGTTTGAATGTGGTCCATGATGGGATAATGGTTCTGCATGAATTGGTCAATATGCTCGGCCAGCCGAGGTCCGAGCATTCCGTCCAGGTTGATGGCGGGTTTCCCGGCCGCCACGGTCTCAAAAAAAGTTGTGGAATTAAAACCGGCCACGACCCCTACCCCATCCAGCCAAGCCTCGAAGGGCATCTCGTTACCTTGGAGGGTGAGGATGGCCGCGTGTTTCTTTAAGAGGTAGTCGTAGGTCCGTGTGTTTTCTCGGTGGTGGATCCGCAGGACCACCCGTTGATTCCTGCGCTGGCATTCCTCCAGCAAGTAAAGCGTCAGCCGCATCCCCGCATGCTCTGCCCAAAACCGGTCTTCCGGGTTTCGGGTGGAGGACTGACAAAAGGGACTGAGCCGGCGCAGGTCGTCCATCCTTCGAAAGATTGGTTTTGCATAGCATGAATTCGCTAGGGCGAAATCCGTAATGAGGCCCAGGGGGAGGTGGTCATCCGGATTTCCCGTTCCATTCCGGTTGCGAACCAGAAGGAAATCCTTCCGCGGAGCTCCCACCACGGTGAGCTGCTCTTCCCGGAACCGGCCGGTGTTCCGCAGGACCCGCCGGCTGTAATCCCCCCAAAGGAAGAAACGCCGTATGCCCCGGATGTAGGTTTCCCACCGCTCCGGATCTTCTCCACCTGCGTATTTGAGAAGCAGGGTTTTCTCTTCGAAGATCGTTCCTTCGGTCGGCAGCATATACAAACGAGAGCGTTGACTCAACTTCGGATAGTCGTTGTAAGGAATGTTCTCCGGGGTGGCGAGCAGGGCGGCGTCGAAAGAAAGGGATCCCAAGAACAACGGCGTGGTCCGGCGAGTGGAGAAGATCACTCGGAAGCCGGCTTGCTCAAAAAGTTGTCCCAGCGCGAGCAGGACCGCCATGTCCCTTCTTTGCTCTTCAATGTGAATCAGCACCTTCATGGGCCTAGCTCCTGTTGGAGCGTAGAGGCCCATTCCTGCTCCCAATCACTCCGCCAGAGGGCGTATCGCTCTACGAACCGGCCACGGGCTTGTTGCACGCGGGGGGTTTGCCACCAGGAGCGTGGATTGACGTACCGTTCTGCCGCTCCATTCGCCGCGGCCTCCGGAGAGTCCAGCAGGATGCCGGCGTCGCGCAGTTCCTCAAAATAAGGCACGGCATCAGTTCGAATTTGCCAATGCTCCGGATTCCAAAACAGCAGCAGGGGAATGTTGGCGGCCAGCGCCTCCAACAGAGGTGTTCCGCTGTGATCAATGACCAGCAACCGGCTGTCTTGAAGATTGCGATGGAAAGGAAACCGCCGAGTCCACTGCAGAGAGGGAAATTCCTGAGAAAGCTGTTCGCGGACCCCGTGCCCGTATTCCTCTGGGTGGGGTTGGAACAACACCTCCCTTTGCAGTTCATCCGGCAATGCTTTGAGAAAACGCTTTTGCCAGAGGAAATAATTCCCCAGGAGTGTTCCGTGAGGCATCGAATTAAAACGGTGCAGGTAGCGGGGATTGGTGGTCGCGACAAAGAGAATCTTTCGTCCGCTCTCCTGCGGGAGAGCAAGCCGTTGCTCGGCCAAGTGGGAGATCTGCGGGGCTGGGGCATTCTTGATTCTGTGGCCCTCCTCCCCATTCGCCCAACCCCAGACCAGGTAAGAGTCGCAGATTCGGCGCTCATGCAGTTCCTGAGGCATGGAACGATGCATGCCGTACCCCCCGCCATGCTGGAGGCCGATCAGTCGCGTCCCCCGCTCCGCCCATTCTGCTGCCGCTAATTTGAATGACTCGTGAAGGTACCATCCAACCGCTGAGACAATGACCTGAGGGCGTGACGGAGCGTGATGGAGGGTTCGTTCGCGCAGAGCCGTATACCCCTCCAGAAAACAAGTCGGGAAGACATGCGGCAAACCCTTTAAAAAGATCCGATCAAATTCATCCGAACCTTGGAGCTTGCCCAGCTCCAGCCGCCTGGAATCAAAGAGCGGCGCAGCAGAAGGCCAAGAGTTGAGCGGGCCCAGCTCCAACGTCGAGGCCGTCGGGCCGATCGATCTCACCAGCTTGGAGAGAATTCGCCGGTCGAGCGTGGTGTGGAAAAAGGCAATGGGACGGCTCTCGCCTCCCCCCAGGGAAAAGCGGTTTCTCAGCTGGCCGATACTTGCCCGGAGCGTCCGTCTCCCGGGTCGGGTCCGGGAAGAACCGGGAGCAGGCGTCGTCCACCATCGATTCGGCAAATCCCTCTGCGGGAAGGACAGCCCCATACCGGTCAGCAGCTGGGAAATGATCTGAAGATTGTAAGGATCGTCTAACATGAGGTCCATGTATTCCGTGGTGTCGCGCACCACATGAAACGAGCTGGGATCCAAGACAATCGTCCGGAATCGCGGGTGCCGGTCGATTGCATCGCGCAGGTGCACATAACGGTCGTAGGCGACATGGAGATAGTGCATCAACCAGGGACCGATCAAGATTCTCCAATAGCGCGTCGTCAGGGCGGTTCCGTGGATCTCGTTCAGGTATGCCGTCAGACGCTCCAAGGATCGCTCGGAGAGGTGGTCGAGGTACTCTGCGGCTCGATGAAACCGCTCCCTGTCTTCCCAAGGACTCGGCAGCACCCTTCCTTGAATCCTTTCTCGATTGCCGCGCAGTTTCTCCTGCAAGCACCAGGAACCGAGAAAAAGAACCTCTTCCCTGTCGTCCCAGAATTCCTTTAAGCCGGTGGTCGCAAGGAACATGGATTCTTCCCGCTATCTCCCCAGCCGCAGGGGCATCATCGCCTGCTCGCCGGCTGTCTCAGGCGCGGGGGAAAGATCCTTCATCATCTGCCTCAGCGAACGGTAGCTTTGTAGGACCTTTCCCTGCCGCCGGAATCCCCAGGTCAGCCATTCCCAGCAGTGGCCGAAGAAAACCTTTCTCGGACTTCGGCGGAAGATCGAGGCCGCGGTCCAGAGCCCGATCGGCAGACAGCGGATGGGGGAGAGGAGGCGCAGGACCAGAGGATGCCGCTGAAAATTCTGCCGGTTGAAATATCCCCCCTTTTGGTACTCCTTGAATTGCCCGCCCTTCTGCCGGGTGGTTTGCGCCGACAGGAAGCCCCTCTTCCCCTGGCGGACGCGGTACCAATGTTCGGTGGCTTCGTAGAGGATCCTCGGCCGCCAGCTCTGGACCGTCAGGTACGGGTCGGCCGTAAAGTTGAGGAATTTCGTGTCGTCTCCCGCGTCGATGTCCGAGATCGCGGTGAGGTATTCGTCCTCTCCCGCCAAGCCGGGGGCGATCCGCCCCTGGGTCCGCGCGTATTCGTAGACCGGGGTGCCCGGCAGGGCCTGGATGTAGTTGATGCTCAGATACTGGAACGGCGGTTCCGGCAGGAACTCCGTGATTTGCTTGACCATCTCGACGGTCTCGCCGACGGTCCGGCGCGTCTCACCCGGCATGCCCAGCACCAATTGATAGACCGTGAACAAGCCGGCCTCATGGGTGGCCCGGGCCGCGGCAAGGTTGTGGGAGAGGTCCAGGTTCTTTTCCATCACCTTGAGGATATCGGGACTGCCAGTCTCGAAGCCGTAGTAGAGGGCGACACAGCCCGCCTCCCGCATCTTCTTCAGCCGCTCCGGGTCGATCGTGCGGGCGCGGATGCCGCCCACCTGCCACAGGATGTCCAGCGGACGGATTTGTTCGATCAGCTCATCCAGCGCCTTCAGGTCCGAACCGAAATTTTCATCTCCGAACATCACGAAGCCGACGTTGTACTTTTCGATCAACGTCCGGATCCGGCCGATCACCTTCTCCGGAGAGACCTGCCGGAAGCCCCGGTCCCACCGGTGGCAAAAGGTACAGCGGGCCACACAGCCCTTCGTCGAGGTCACCAGCGACATCTTCTTCCCCGCGCGATGGGGCTGGCGGCTGCGGGGGTCCTGGGCGAAATCCCAGCGCTGGAAGGGGTCCGTGATGAAATTCTCGATGCGGGAGAAGCGCTCCAGGATGGAGAAGTCCGGATCGCAGAGCTCCGCGGCCGGGATTGCCGCCTCATAGCCGGTGAACATCATCTGCCCGGAGGAATCCAGGTAGGTGATGCCCGGGACCTTGGAGAGCTCGGAAAGGTGCCGGACCAGGTTGACCATCACCCTCTCCCCTTCGCCCGCTACGCAGATGTCCACGCCGCAGAACCGGTGGAGCAGTTCGGCGCTGGCCGCCAGGTTCCCTCCCAGGACGATCCGGACCCCCGGCAGCTCCTCCTTGAGGCGAATGCACAGTTTCTTCACGTAGCCGTACGCGGTGGAAACGACAGCGCTGATCGCGATCACGTCCGGCGCCTCTTTCTGGAAGCGGTCAATCACCTGTTCGAAAGTCGGTCGCAGGGCGTCGATATCGAAAAAGAGCGGGTCGTAACCGGCCTGCCGCAGGGCCTGCATCACCGCCATCGAGCCGAACGGCGGGTAGTCGGTGGGCACCGGGCGGATCGGGGTAGTGCAGAGCACAATCTTCACCGACTTACCCCTCCCGCAACCGTCGCCTGCAGCCGCTTGAGGAGCAGTTGCTCCATGAGCCATAAATCGAACTCGTCATCAATCTCCGCGTTCTGTTCCCGGTCCGTCACCAGTCTCTCCAGTTTCTTCCCGTGGCGGTCCCCCCGGCGAAGCAGATCCGCCCGCATCACGTAGACCGATCCGTCGTCATGGAAGAAGCCGGGGATCTCCTGCCTTCTCACGTGATTGGTGCCGTACTCGGTGTATTTGCAGATAAACCCAGTCGCCAAGGAGTCGGCGCCCGTTTCCTGAAATCGTTGGATGCACTGCTCAATGAGGCCGGGATCTCGTAACGGGGAGGTGGCTTGCAGCAGCACCACAATGTCCGCGGGGATCCGCGTCAGCGCATGCTGCAGCACCGGCAGCGTGGGCATCTCATCCGTCGCCAGCTCCTTCGGACGGTCCAAGACTTCCGCCCTGCACTCGCGCGCCACCCGGGCGATCTCCAGATCCTCGGTGGAGACGACGTAACGGTCCAGCAGTTTGCAAGCGAGTGCCGCCTCGACGGTCCAGGCGATCAGCGGCTTTCCGGCCAGCATCCGCACGTTCTTGCGTGGTACCCCTTTGCTTCCGCCTCGTGCGGGCGTGATGCCGAGAATCATCCCACCGGTTCCTTGCGCCAACGGTTCCGTACCGTGTCCCGGATTGCCCGCTCCCTCTCCACGGGGTTTTTGCCGCCCTCTCCCAGCAGGACCTCGAGCCGCCGGATCCGGCGGGCCATCTCGGCAAACTCTTCGGGGATGGCGGAGAGGACGTGATCCGTGCCGGGCAGCGACTTGGCGAGAGTAAAATGTTTTTCGATCACCGTGGCCCCCTGTCCCACGGCGGCCACCGCCGCCTCGATTCCCAGCGTGTGATCGGAATAGCCGACTGGATGATCCGGGAAGGATTGGATCAGGGTGCCGATCGCCCGCAGGTTGGCCTCCTCGTCGCGGGCCGGATACTGAGTGACGCAGTGAAGGATGGAGACCGTCCCCACGTTCTTCAGTTGCTGGAGGGTTTGCCGGATCTCTTCCAGAGTGGCCATGCCGGTGGAGAGGTAGATGTCCTGGGCATGCCGGTTCACGTAATCCAAAAGGCCGGTGTTCAGAAGTTCCGACGAGGCGATCTTGATGCGGGTCAGCCCCAGCTCCTCGCAAAGGTAGCGGGCTCGCTCGATGGTGAAAGGGCTGCTGAGAAATTCCACGCCGTTTTCTTCAGCGCGGGCCTTCAGATCCCGGTGCATGGCATCCGACAGCTCAACGCGGGAGAACCATTCCCTTTCCGGGTCCTGCGGCGAGACGTCCGCGCCGAGATAGGACTGGAACTTTACGATGTCCGCGCCGGCGCAGGCCGCTTCATCGATCATCCGGCGACCCATCGCGAGGTCCCCCAGATGATTCTCGCCGATCTCGGCGATCAGCGTGACGCGCATGCGGCAATCTCCTCCAGCTCCGGGTCTGTTCCCGCCGCCAGGAGCGTTTCCCTTCCCCACACCTGGATCAGCTCCTTCCATCCTTGTTGCCTCTGCTCATCCTGGGCGGTCATCCGGGCGGGATGGTTCCTCGCAAAGTAGAGCGGTTTGGGCAGATGCAGCAAGGACCAGCGCTGTTGGAGGCGCAGGTAGAGATCGTACTCCTCCCAGTAGAAAGGGCGGTACCCCCCCACGGATCGCAGTGCTTGCGTCCGGAACAGGGTCCCGCAGGCCATCAGGGAGTAGAGATTCCCCTCTCGGGTGGGGCGTGGGTGCAGACTGCCATCTTCCCGGAATTCCACATAATCCGGATAAACAGCGCAGGCCTCCGGGTGCGCGCGAAGGACCTCCAGTTCCTGCCGCACCCAATCCGAAGCGACCCGGTCGTCCGAATCCATCCGAGCCAGGTATTCCCCTCTTGCCTGCGCCAATCCGGTGTTGCAGGCGGCCGGCAATCCCTGATGGCTCCGGGAGTGAACCTTTACCCGGTCCGCGTAGGCGCACAGCAGCTCCGGCGTCCGGTCGGTGGAACCGTCGTCCACCACGATAACCTCCCAGCACTCCTTCTCCAGATCCTGACGGAGGACGCTCTCCAGCGCCTCCGTCAGAGTATCCGCCTGATTGTAGGTCGACATCACGATGGAAACCTGCAGCCGGTTCATGGGGCCTGCTCGATCTCTTTCTGGCAACGGATCACCATGTCCTCAGCCGTTCCGTCGTTAGGGCTCATCTGCGAAGCCACCGAACCGGATTTCGTCTCCGAAGATTCCCGTAAATTCTTGTAGAGCTCAATGAGCGGGACCTCACACTCCCGGCAGATAGGATGCTCGTCCCATCGCCCTTCCGCATGCAGTTTGCGTATCTCCTGGTAGCGCTTGCCCAGCCAGACACCGCGTATCCCTTTTTGATCGTAGCGCCCCATCACCATCGATTTTCGGGCATTGGGATTGCAGCAGGGGATGACGTCTCCATTGCCGTAGAGATCGGCCGATTGATACAGATAGGGGCAGACGAATGAAAGCTTCCGTTCCTTGGCCTCCTGCCGGATCTGGTCCATGGCAACCGGAATAGCGCTCTTCTCCTGATTTTCCCAAGAGCCCTTCTCCAGAAGCTTGGTTCTCCAGGTCAGGTCCTGTAGGGTGATCTGGTCCGCAACGGGTTTCCAAAGATGGGTAAAATCCGGTACCTGGTGCACCGTCTTATCGGTCACCACCATCGTGGTGCGGATGAGGGGAAGGGTCTTGTTCATGCGGGTTCGAATTTCATGGAAACACCGGACATTGGCCACGGTCTGCTCCCATTTCCCCCGGACGCGCATCGCCTCGTAGGTTGACTTATCTGGAGAATCTACCGAGAAGATGATCCGGTCCAGGCCGGACTCGATCAAGGCCTGCGCCTGCCGCTCAGTCATCAAGGTGCCGTTGGTGTGGAACATGACGTCCAGGAAACCATGTTCCTTGGCGGCGCGAATCATTCGGGGTAGGTCGGGTCGGAGCATCGGTTCCCCCAACCCGTTCAGGTTAGCAGCCGGGGTGTTGTAGCGCTTCCCCTCTTCCAGCAAACGGGCATAGAGATCCCAGGGCATGTCGAATTTCTGTTCCTCCTTCAACGAAGGGTGGGAACAAAAGGTACAAGCCAAGTTACAGCGTGTGGTCACCTCAATGTTGAGGTTCAGGGGAAATTCCCCATGCTCCAGATCGGCCGGCCTCCGGACCCAGGCCCGGCGGTATGCTTGGTAGCGGGAACCCTGGGATGCCTCCCACCGGCGAAAATTCTCAGAAAGATAGAGGATCCCGTAAGCGTAATAGGCGTTGGCGATCTTTTTTGGAATCTCCGCGCTCATGATTCCTCCGGCATCGGTTCCTGGTTCCCGGGATAGTAGATCGGAACGCACCAATGATTTTGCGCGACCCATTCGCTGTTGGGCAACTCCACAGGATGCTTGAGAATGCGGTGGCAGGGTTGCTCGTAAACCTTGCCGGTGGAGCGTTCGATCGGATTGAAAACAATGTATTTGTAGTATCCGGACTTCATTTCCGCCGGTAGCTTCACGCGATTGGGATGCTTCGGGTCCAGGACTTCCCGGGCGTAGCGCTGTTTCCAGGAAACGATTTGCGGCATCCGCTCCGTCTGGACGGTTCCGAGCGCCGCGGTGAATTCGCTCATCCGGTAATTCAAGCCCTCGACGTTGTAGTCCGGTTTGCCGTAGTTTCGGTAGGCTCGGGCGAAGGCAAGCAGCTTCTCATCCCGCGAGACCAGCATCCCGCCTTCGCCGGTCGAGATGGTTTTGGTGGCGTAAAAGGACCAGACGCCGGCGTCTCCCCAGCTGCCGGGTTTCTGTTCGTCCCACTCGGCCCCGTGCGCGTGAGCGCAATCCTCCAATAACCAGATCCCGTTCTTGCGGCAGTAATCGGCGATTTCATTCACTTGAAACGCAACATGTCCACCGATGTGCACCAGCCAAACTGCCTTCGGGCGATGCCGTTCAACCTTTCGGACCAGGTCCTCGAGTGAGAGGCACAGGTCTTCCCGGTTGCAGTCCACGAACTCCACTCTGCCCCCCGCTTTCAGGACCGACAGCGGAGTAGCCATAAAGGTGTTGGAGGGACAGAGGACCGTCTCGCCTCGTACGCCGACGTATTCCAGAGCGGCCAGCGCGGCTCCGGTCCAGCTGGAGGTGGCAAGGGCAGGCAACCCGTTCCAAGCAGACCAAAGCTCTTCAAATCGGGCGGTGAACGGCCCCTCGGCCCAGCGCTGAGAGGTGAGGATCGCTTCCCACATCCCAAGCAACCGGGTTTTATCACGAGCGTCAAAGCCGACCGCAAAACGATCTGCGGAGAGATCTTTAAGTTCGGAGAGTCGCATCGACCTTGTTCCAGGTTTGCATCTGCTGTTCGTGACGGGAACGGAACCAGGCGATGTAGCGCTCCATGCCGGTGCGGAAGGGGGTGGCCGGTTTCCAGCCGAGCTCCTTCTCCGCCCGCTCACTGCTGACCCCCTTGCCCGAAAAATCTCCGGGCCGGGCGGGTGTCGAGGCAATCTCCACCTCCCCCATCAGATCCTGGATGGTTTCCGCGATCTGACGGATTCGGATCCGCTCGGGGCCGTCCAGGTTGTAAGTCCGATTGGCCGCGATGGGTTTCAAGGCCAGCACGATTCCCTCAGCCAGATCCTCCACATAGATGAACTGCCTGAATTGGGCGCCGTCCCCGGACAGTGTCAGGGGTTCGCCCCGGAAGGCCTTCGCTACGAAGCTGGGGACAACAGCGGCATCCCGGGCACGGGGCCCGTACGGGATCCCGAAACGGAGGATTGTAGTTTCGAGCCCATAGAGCTGGGCGTAAGCCCGGCAGTAGAACTCGGAGGCGATCTTCGTGGCGGTGTAAAGATGGCGCGGGGCGGAAATCGGCGTTTCTTCATCCACCTCCGCTTCCAAGCAGTCGCTGTAGACCCAAGTGGTGCTGCCGTAGATCACCCGTTTCACACGGCAGCGGCGGGCGGCCTCCAGCACGCAGAGAGTGCCTCGCGTGTTGACCATCTCTGCATAGGAAGGATCATCGAAGACATCCTTCACGTCGGCCACGGCCGCCAGGTGGATCACGGCATGAGCGCCGTTCATCGCCACGCGCAGCGCCTCCACGTCCAGGATGCTTCCCAAGAAATGCTCTTGCTGGAGATGCACCATGGAGCGCTGCTGATCGTAGATTACGGGCGACACCCCGTGCGTCAGCAGCCGGTCCACGACATGAGAACCAATGAAACCTGCCCCACCCGTAACCAGTACCCTCATGATTGTTCCACCTAGGGCAACCTTTCCGTTTGCGCAACAACCGATAAAGCAAGGTCCTGACGTTCTGACTGGATTTTCCAAAGACGAGCGTAAATGCCGCCGTGCGCAAGAAGCTCGGCATGGTTCCCCTGCTCCACCAAGCGGCCCTCGGCTAGGACCAGGATTCGGTCGGCATGGCAGAGGGTGGAGAGCCGGTGAGCGATGGCGAAGAGGGTTCGCTCCCCTTTCTGTTCCAGGATTGCCTGCTGAATGGAGCGTTCCGACTCACTGTCGAGCGCGCTGGTGGCCTCATCCAGGATCAGCAGGTCCGGCCGGCGCAGCAACGCCCGTGCCAGTGCCACCCGCTGGCACTGGCCGCCGGAAAGCCGGTACCCGCGGTCCCCCACCACCGTGTCGTAGCCGTTGGACAGCCGACGGATGAACTCATCCGCGTGGGCCGAACGGGCGGCGGCCTCAATCTCCTCCGTTGAGGCATCGGGCTTCCCGAACGCGATGTTCTCCCGGATGCTCGCGTGGAACAGAAACGGGTCTTGAGCGACCACGCCGACCTGCTCTCGCCAGGAGGCCCGGTCCATGCTCCGCAGGTCCTGCCCATCCACCTGAATTTGCCCGAGGGTCGGCTCGAACAGCCGCAGCAGAAGATCGACGACGCTGGACTTGCCCGCTCCGGAAGAACCGACCAGAGCCGTAAAGCTGCCCCGCGGAATTCGAAAAGAGAGACCCG
>JGI1358J11329_10000385_pt1 | contig 40215 bp, 33 predicted proteins | sample Subgroupgradi54m_FD_11329 | JGI IMG/M metagenome (IMG submission 11329)
ACCGAATTTGTATGGGATTAATCTCAGGTAGAATTATGAATATTGAATCATGAATCATGAGAATCTCTTCTTAGGGGCTTTCCCCGCAGCTTGCTGCGTTTCATCTGATACAATTGTCTTGTGAGCCTGTATATCCATAAAAGCCATAATGTTTCAGTACTGCTGTATCATCTGGTATGTCCAGCTAAATACCGGGAAGTAGTTTTTAGCCCAGAGGTAGATGATATTCTGAAACAAATCTGTTTGGAGATATCCAAAAGGTATAGTCTGTACTTCATTGAGGTTGGGACAGACCAAGACCATGTTCATTTCCTGATCCAATCAGTGCCCATGTATTCACCCACCAAGATTGCCAGGGTAGTTAAATCAATTACAGCCAGGGAAGTTTTCAAAAGAGCCCCTGAAGTCAAAGAAAAACTTTGGGGTGGAGAGTTCTGGACTGATGGATATTTCATCTCCAGTGTTGGTAAACAAAACTCTGAAACAGCTGTGGCCAAATATGTTAAAAATCAAGGTAAGGGTTACCAATATACCCAAATTCACAAAGATCAGCTCAGGTTAGACATCTGATACCCCGTCAGCTTGCTGCGGGGTAGTTCATTCGCCTTTTTTAAAAGCACCTTTTAAATAAAATTTGGTATTGGGATGATTGGGTGAGAAAAGGTCTATATTTGCAGTAAAAAACTGGTCAGAATTTATTTGTGAGGGAATATTTGAAACTGTAAAAGATGAAGATGGTGTGGATGTAGGGGAAGGAGATTGAGTAGGGGTTGGAGATGGTGTTGAGGTTGATGTGAGTGTTGGTGAAGGAGAGGAGGAATTAGTCTGTAAAGTGAATGACCAAATATTACTCCAGTTACTCCAATTTCCACCACCATCCTTCGTTTTCACTTTCCAGTAATAAATTCCAGGATTTAGAGATTGAGGGGAGTAACTGGGATTAGTTGGGTAGTAAGGGGTTTTCGCATAGGGTGAAGTAACGGTTAATTCATCGTCAATTAAAATATTATATTCCACACTTCCTGAGACCGATTGCCAACTAAAAGTTGGGCTAGATGAAATAATAGAGTTATTTTGAGGATTGATGAGATTTGGTGGATCTATGGCAAAAACAGGGCTTACCCCAAAAAAGAGGTAAAAAAAAGCAAGAATTAGTAATTTTACCCTCACCTTATTCTAATCATAATCAAAAATTAAGGAATATGCCAATAGAGAGTTACAATCCCGTTATGGTGATCAATTGCCACACCCTTACCTACAGTATTGGTAAGTGAACAAGTTTGAGAATCCTGGAATGAATAAGCAGTGCCATCGTCAACTGCATATATTGAAGCGCCAAAATAATCAACAATATCCAAACCTGTATGTTGAGTACCCGAACTACTGAAAATATAATACGTCTGGTGAAATCTTGTAGAGATATCACCATTGCGACATGTTCCACCATTGCTACAGCTATCATTTCCGTTATATTCAGAAACCGGTTTTGCGAATTTGCCGGAATCCAGGTATGATTTTGGATCTACTTTATTATTTGATCCAATAATTGCTCCATTTTCAATATGAGCAGGAGTCATTACTTCAAAGTGTAAATGAGGTCCGGTAGAACAGCCTGAATTACCAACTGAGGCAATCCGATCTCCTTTTTTTCTATCTCCCAGTTGAACCCCCCCAGCCCCCAGTGCTCTTTGCAGTGATTCAGTGTCTGCTTTTAATTGAGCAATTAGATTTTGGTATCGAGCCTCATCGTTTTTAGTAAGACGTAAAAGTTCATCTTTTGCTTTTTTCTGCCCATCAAGTTGTTTTTTGTAAGTATCTAATTGTTTATTTAACTTTTCTGCCTCTGTTTGTCTTGTTTGTTTATCCTGTTTTTGATCATTATATGCAAGTTTTGTGGCTTGCAGTTCATATAATTTCTTTTTGTCGTATGCTTGAACAACCTGTATATATTTCAGTCTTTCCAAAAGAGCTGAAAATCCATGTGATGATAAAAGTAGATCAAACGTGGTGGTTGTATTATTATATTTATAAGTTTGAACAATTCTTTTAAGTAAAATTTCCGAGAGAGTATCCAGCGTACCGGATATTCTTTCTATTCGGGTTGAGAGATCTGATATTTCCCTCTGTAGCTTTTCTATTTGTAAAGTTGTTTCCTCTATTTTTAAAGTTGTAACTTTAGATTGTCCGTCAATAAGATCAAGTTGAGATTTTAAAGTTTTTTCCTGATTTTGAGCATCATGTAAACTGGTTTCTGCTTTTTGAATCTCGGCTTCTTTTTCCTGTAGTTGTTTGCTTAAATCATCCGGAGCAGATTGAGCGAAGGTAGGATATAGGGAAAGAAAGGATGTGAAACTAAATAATAAAAGAGATAATAATAACTTTTTCATCAGGGTTCATTATCAAGTTAGTGACAAAATTCTCATATTTTCAAATATCGTCTGACAGCACTAAATGATCCAAGCCCCCCAACAATAACAGCCAGTAGTATGCTTGAGCCAAGGATTTCTAACATAAATAGTGGATTAACAGGTAGTAGTTTTACTTCTTCCAAATACGCTGACAAAAAAGGAGTAAAATACCAAAGCATGGTATAACTTACTATCCATGCAAAAATTGCACCGATTGCTCCATAAAAGATTCCCTCTATTATAAAAGGATTTCTGATAAAGCCAGGAGAAGCTCCTAAGAGTCTTAAGATTTCGATCTCGTTTCTTTTTAAACGTATTTTAAATCCTATGATCATTATAATCACAAGTGTTGCAAAAACCATTAAAAATCCTACTGTTGCCCCTCCCACAGTTCTAATAATTGTTGTTATTTGAGTAAGAGTTTGAACTACATCTTCAGGTACAGCAACTGAATCTACAACCGGTTCCTTTTTTAGGGTTTCTGCCATTATAGACAAATCTTCAGGATTTTTTGTGGATATTTCCAATGAGGCAGGTAATATACTGGCAGTTACAAGTTCTGCAAGAGCAGGATCACTTTTATTTTCATCTTTATAAATTTTTAAAGCTGCTTCCTTGGAAATATATTTGGTATAAATCACTCTTGGCTCCTGTTTTAGCGCATTTTCTATTGTACTAATATCCTGATTGGTAGTTCCTTCTTTGAAAAAAACTATTGCTTGAGGTCTACTCTCAAAATAACGTAAAGCTGCCTGTGAACCAGCTGCTAAGATAAGAAAAATAATCAATGCCAGAAAGGTTAAAAACATTACCATGATGGCAGCGATTGCCTGGAAAGGCGTGCGTCTTATATTTCGTTTGGCAAATTGAAAAGCACGGTTCATTATTCGTATTTTCCTTCTTTACTGTCTTTGACTATTTTACCCTTTTTTATAACAATAACCCTTCTTTTTAGAGTATTTACAATTTCCTGATTATGAGTTGCCATCAATATTGTGGTGCCCCAGGAATTAATTTCATTTAAAAGTTGGATTACCCCCCATGCAGTTTTGGGATCCAGATCCCCTGTTGGTTCATCTGCCAAAAGAATGTCTGGTTTTCCAACAACTGCCCGGGCAATAGCAGTTCTTTGTGCCTCACCTCCGGAAAGTTGTCTTGGGAATAGATTTCTTTTATCCCAGATTTCTACTAATTTAAGTGTATGTTCTACTGTTTTAGCAATCTCTTCATCATTTTTTCCTAAAACTTCCAAAGTTAAGGCGACATTCTCGAAAACAGTCCGATCATCTAATAATTTAAAATCCTGGAAAACAACACCTATTTTTCGTCTTAAAAGAGGTATATCTTTATCTTTGTATTTAGTAATATCTGTATTACCAACCATTACTTTTCCGTTGGAGGGTAAAATTTCTCTGGTAAGGACTCGAAGTAAGGTGGATTTACCTGCTCCTGAAGTTCCTACAACAAATACAAACTCGCCTTGTTTAATCTCAAGATTAATCTCATCTAAAGCTAAAGTTTGACCATATTTTTTTGAGACATTTTCGAAGCGGATCATAAAGGATCATTTAATTTCTTCCACTTTACCTACATCCAGTAGCCAGCCTTCTTTAAGTGCTTTTTGAGTTTCACCATAAACCTTAACTTTTTTGCCTTCGTATTTGGATAGATCCACAACCGAGGAGGTAAGGGCTACAGGAACAGCGCCTGTTCTTTCCAGAGTATGGGTTCCTTCAGTATATTCTCCTGTAGTAGATTGGGGTTTAGCTTTAATAATACCTTGGGCAAAGTCTTTGAAAGTGCGGGTATCTGATTGGGCATTTTTGGCTGTTGTTACCAAAAGAGGAGAAACAGCACTTCCGGATTTTTTGGTAGAAAGTATATATCCTGTGACAGTACCCAATACCAATGATGCAATTACTACACCTAAAATAAGGCGGGTGGGATTATCAGCAGGTAAAATAGATTTAGCAATTTTATCTGGTTCTAAAGAACCAACTTTTTCTATATTCATGTTAATATAATAATAACCATAAATTGAGTACTTTGTCTACCCTTCAGTTTTAATTTGGGCAAGTCCTCGAAGCTCTGTTTCGATAAAGGTATCTAAATCTCCATCTAAAACAGCATCAGTGTTTGATGTTTCAAAATTAGTCCGTAAATCTTTTACCATATGATAAGGATGTAAGACATAAGAGCGAATTTGTGTACCCCAGGAAGCTTGGGTGGTACTACCCCTTAGGTCTTTTAAAAGTTTTTTATCCTGAGCTTGTTTGAGCGCCCAAAGTTTGGATGCAAGTAAATTCAGGGCATTTTCTCTATTTTGAAGTTGAGATCTTTCTGTTTGGCAAGTAACAACAATTCCTGAGGGAATATGTTTAAGTCTTACTGCTGTTGATACTTTATTAACATTCTGTCCTCCTGCTCCACCTGATCTGAATGCATCAAATTCAATATCCTCTTGTTTTATCTCAACTTCTTGTGGATCAATAACAGGTAATACTTCAACTAAAGCAAATGATGTTTGGCGCAGCTTATCAGCATTAAAGGGGGATTGACGGACCAATCTGTGTGTTCCTCTTTCTCCTTTTAAATATCCAAAAGCAAATGGCTCGTGCACTATCATAGAAACAGTTTTAATACCAGCTTCCTCACCAGGATTTTCATCTGCTATTTCATATTTCCACCCTTTTCGTTCAAGGTATCTTTGATACATGCGCACAAGCATGGCAGCCCAATCCATAGCCTCAACTCCACCTGCTCCTGAATGAACAGACAAAATAGCCTCTCCTTCATCATGAGGATTTGATAAGAATAGTTTCAATTCTAATTTATCTAAAATTTCCTCCAATTCTTTTACCTCTTTTTTTAAATCTTCTATCATGGAAAGTTCTTGCGAGATTTCCAGTGAGTTGTTTATTCTTTGTTCCAGATCTTCAAGGGTTGCTAATGTCTTTTGTTTGTCTGATAGCTGACGACTGATAACTGACGACTGTTGCGGATCATTCCAAAATCCTTCTTTCATAGTCTGTGCTTCCAATTCCCTAATTTCGGCATGCAATTTATCCCGGTCAATCTGAGCGGAAATTTTTTGATACTTATCTTTTAAATCTTTTAATTTATCCTGAATTTCTTCCATGAGGGAATTATATCCTAAAATACTCTTTTCTACTTACTTAATTGTTTTCGTCTTATAATTAACATCAGGCTAAATAATGCGTTAGCAAATGTCCAAGTTAGGGGATATAGGTAAGTTACAATACTGTAATGCTCCAATGCTAACAGACTAAGGCTATGTCTAAATGAATTCAGGGAGTATAGAAAGAGAGTTTCAGAGTGAGGTTTATTCCATGATTTTCGAATAGTAGGAATAAACCCAAGCATATCAATTATTGAAACAAGTATAACTGATAATACTGGTTGTTTTGCAATTAACCATAAAAATAGGGCGATGAATGAAAGAAGAAAAAATGCAGTATCAAGTTTAGTAATATCCTTTTTACCGTTACGCAAGCCAAGTATAAATACAAAAAAGCATGCAATGACAACTGCAAAAGTTACCCAGGAACCTACTCCTGCTCCAGCGCTAATTTGTAATCCAAAAGCGATTGTAGTAACAAGTCCCCAAATAAACCAGGTATAAATATGAGGGGTAGTTCTTCCTTTAAGAGTGTCGCGGATGTAGGGGATATATGCAATAAATATTAGAAGCACGGCAATAACGCTGATAATAGTTTTTATATCTTGCATATCTCCCCAGTATATCAAAAGTTCTTAATATTGACTTGCCTTATATAATCTTATATAATCTAACATATGTCATATGTAAGGCGTTTTGACAAAAGATTAACTCTAATTCCAAATGAAATTTGGTCTAAAATTACTCAAATAGAGAGTATAAAAGGCCAATGGATTGCTGGTAATAACTTAAGTCCACAATTTTTGGGAAGACTAAAAAGATCAATACTCATTACCTCAACAGGTGCCTCAACCCGTATTGAAGGAAGCAAAATGTCTGATGAAGACGTAGAAAAACTCATGCAAGGCATAGCCATACAAAAGTTTGCAGACAGGGATAGTCAGGAAGTTAAAGGATACTTTGAACTTTTACAAAACGTCTTTGAATCTTACGAGGATATTAATTTTTCTGAAAATGCCATTAAACATTTTCATCAGGAGCTTTTAAAGTATGTTGATAAAGATAAATTTCATCGAGGCAAATATAAATCCAAGGAAAACAGAGTGGAGATGGTTGATACAAATGGCAAAAGAATCGGTGTAATATTTGATACAACGCCGGCATATTTAACTCCAAAGCAAATGCAGGAGTTGGTTGAATGGACTAAAAATGCTCTGGAGAATAAAAAGTATCACCCCTTATTAATTATTGGAAATTTTTTAGTTGAATTTTTGAGCATACATCCTTTTGAAGATAGAAACGGCAGGCTTTCCAGAATCCTTACTAACTACTTAATGTTAAAGGTGGCTTATTTATATATGCCGTATGTATCCCATGAGAAGTTAATAGAAGATCAAAAGCCAAATTATTATATAGCTTTGAGAAAAACTCAAAAAACTCTTAGAACAACATACTCCTCCTTCGGAGGTAAAAAGGAAGATATAACTTTCTGGCTTAATTTCTTTCTAAGTGTAATCTTAGCTCAATCAAAAATGGCAATTAATTTGATTAAGGAAGAAGATATAGAAGATTTATTATCACCAAATCAGTTATCTGTCTGGCAATACCTGCAAAGTATAAATGAAGCTTCACCTGATCAGATTGCAAAAAAAGCAAAAGTTGCCCGTTCAACTGTGAATCAGGTATTAAATAAGCTTCTGAGGTTAAAAAGAATCAGTAGAATTGGAGAAGGATCGAGTACCAGATATAAAATTAAGGATTAATTCATGATTCTTTATATTAATACTATAGATAGAAAGAATATTATGGTTTCTTTGAAAAAAGATGGGGAACAGGTTGTAAGTTTGAGTGAGGGAAATGAATATGGATCACAAGCTTTATTGCCTTTGATTTTGAAATTACTAAAAACTGTAAACTGTAAACTGAAAACTCTTCAGGGGATTGAAGTGGAAACCGGACCAGGATCTTTTACAGGGATTAGAGTAGGGGTTTCTGTTGCAAATGCTTTTGGCTTTTCCTTAGGAATTCCGGTCAATGGGAAAAAGATTGAGACAGATTTGCTATACTAAAAGTATGGTCTTACATAACTGGTTCTTACCACACAAAGATACACATAACAAAGCTCATTTAATTTCCTGGCAGGCATTATTTTTCTATGTCTGTTTGTTTATCTTTCTTCAGGTTGGATTTTCCATAATAAGTTACACAAAACCCGGGGTTTTGGGAATTTCTGCAAATTTAGAAAATTTAGACCAGAAGAAAATAATTGAACTAACAAATACTGAAAGACAAAAGTTAGGATTATCTCCGGTTTCAGAAAATGAGGAATTGGACAAAGCTGCATCAGCTAAGGCTGATAATATGTTTACGGAAAATTACTGGGCACACTTTGCTCCTTCCGGCAAATCCCCCTGGGATTTTATCCTTGGTGCAGGCTATAGATTTACATTTGCCGGAGAAAATCTGGCTAAGAATTTTTATTCATCAGATGATGTGGTAAAAGCCTGGATGAATTCTCCTTCTCATAGAGAAAATCTTTTAAATTCCAAGTATAAAGATATTGGCATAGCAGTAAAGATGGGGGTTTTGAATGGTCAGAATACTGTTTTGGTAGTTCAGGAATTTGGTACTACTCAAAATATAGCCAATAAACCAGCAGTTAATGTATCAGGAAAACAAGTTGCAGTGCCAAATGAAGATTTTAGCAAACCAGTACTTTTTGCTTCGGTCTCACAATATAATTTAAATACAAAACCGCTTTTGGATCCTTATCTATTCTTTAAATATGCCGGTATTTCCCTGGTGTCTTTTATGGTTCTTCTTTTGGCAGTGGACATACTGGTTCTTTATAAAAGAGGTGTTCTAAGGATTAGCTCACATTATATGGCCCATATGTCCATATTATCAATCTCTGCTGTTAGTATTATAACCAGTCATCAAGGATCTATATTATGACAATGAAGTATAGAGATTTAATAAATAAAGGTTTTATCGTATCCTTAACATTGGTTACTATTATATGGATATGGAAACTAAGTTTTTTCCCTATTTTGCAGCTTAGAACACTTGTAATTGCAGCCATAGCTTATTTAGTATGGGCTTTCATGTATCATTATATGGATAAAAGTTTGACTTTAAGTATTTTTATAGAGTATCTTTTAACTGCTGTTTTAGCAATAATACTGCTGACAGGAGTTTTACTAGGATGAAAGCAATTATCCCAACAGGCGGACGTGGGACCAGGATGCGTCCGCTAACATTTTCTGCAAACAAACATTTTATTCCTATTGCAAATAAGCCTCTTATATTTTATCCAATAGAAACAATTGCCAATTCCGGAATAAAAGAAATTGCCATAACTTATAATGCAGATGGGTTGGAAGAAGCACAAAAAGTACTGGGAGATGGTAGTAGATGGGGAGTCAAATTTACTTATGTCTTGCAGGAGGAGCCTTTAGGTCTTGCCAATATTTTTCAGGTTTGTGAAGAGTTTGTGGGCGGTGATTGTTTTGTTTTACATCTTGGAGATAATATTTTTGTTGATGGAATAAAAGAGTTTGTTGCTCATTTTGAAAAGACACAACCAGATGGGTTGGTGGCAATGGTACATCATCAGGAAAATACCAGACTTGGAGTGCCTTACTTTGATAAAGATGGACGTTTAATAAAATATGTTGAAAAACCGGAAAATCCTCCTCATGATTTTGCCATTCCTGGTCTTTATTTTTTCTCTGCAAATGTATTTGATTGTTTTAAAGGAGAAAAAGCAATAAAACCATCAGAAAGAGGAGAATATGAAATTAGTGCGCCTTATCAGTGGCTAATAGATAAAGGAAGAAGAGTTGATGTTTTGGAGTATAAAGGAGTTTGGCTTGATCCGGGGAAATTTGATGACTGGATTGCTGCAAATAGATTTATTCTGGATGAAAAGTTGCAAGAGAAAAGAGAGAGTGAAATTGGGCCAGGTGTATCCATAAACGGGAAAGTTACCATTGGAAAGAATTGCAAGATTGAAAATAGTCAAATTAACGGACCTGTGGTTCTTGGAGATGAAGTTGTAGTAGAAAATGCAAAAATTAATCCTTATGCGTCAATTTCTGATAAGTGTGTTATCAGGAATTGTGAAGTAGGTGATAGCGTGATACTTTCAGGTGTCAGGATAGAGGATATTAAAAGGCCCATTGGAGCAAGTTTAATAGGAAAAGATACTGAGATTGTAAGTAACGGTACTATGATGAAATTTTTTATTGGCGAACTTTGTAAGGTGGAGATTTAAAATTTTATGAAGATACTGGTAACTGGAGGAGCTGGTTTTATTGGCTCAAATTTTATTCATTACTGGTTAAAAAATCATCCTGATGATTTGGTTGTAAATCTTGATGCGTTAACATATGCCGGGCATTTAGAGTCTCTTAAGGATATTGAGAATAATCCCAATTATAAATTTGTAAAAGGTGATATTACAGATTTGACGACCGTTAAAAATGTAATTGAGGGTGTAGATGTTGTTGTTCACTTTGCAGCTGAATCTCATGTAGACAGGTCAATAATTGATCCATTAGTTTTTGTAAAAACAAATGTTTTAGGCACAGCAATCCTTTTAAATTGCGCCCTGGATGCAAAGGTAAAAAGATTTCATCATATTTCAACCGATGAAACTTTTGGCCAGTTAGGACCAAATGATCCTCCATTTAATGAGGATACTAAATATAGTCCTCATACCCCTTATGCTGCTTCCAAAGCGGGTTCGGATCATTTAGTTAGATCTTTTTACTACACATATGGATTGCCAATAACAATTTCCAATTGCTCCAATAACTTTGGTCCTTATCATGATCCAGAGAAACTAATTCCCAGATTTATTACTAATTTGCTTGAGGATCAAAAAGTTCCCTTAATGGGCAAAGGAGAAAATGTCAGAGATTGGGTGTATGTTGAGGATCATAACAGGGCTGTTGATTTTATTTTACAAAAAGGACAGATTGGGGAAACTTACTGTATTGGTGGAGAAGAAACAAGTAATTTTGAAGTAACAAAAAAAATATTAGAATTATTAGGTAAGGGTGAGGATATGATTGAATATGTTGAGCATAGATTAGGGCATGATTTCAGATATGCAATTGATAATACAAAAATCAGATCCTTAGGTTGGCAACCAGAAAAATCTTTTGAACAGAGATTAGAAGAAACAGTTAAATGGTTTAAAGAAAATAGATGGTGGTGGAAGCCCTTAAAAGAAAATAGGCCAAATGTAGACAGAATTGCTCAGAAAGGATATGGAGGATAACATGTCAGATTTTATCAAGCAGACAAATTTAAAAGGTCTTTTAAAATTAGAAAAGCCTACATTTGAAGATGATAGAGGATTTTTTAGGGAAGTGTTTCATTTAGATGAATTAAATCAAGCCTTGGGATTTGAATTTAAACCTCTGCAATGGAATCACTCCAGATCAAAACCAAAAGTGTTGAGAGGAATTCATGCAGAAAACTGGAATAAGTTAATTTATCCAATAAGCGGGGAAGCGTTTGCAGTAGTTGTTGATATTAGGGAGGACTCAGAAACTTTTGGTAAATATGAAACTTTTATATTTGATGATTCAGAACACTTCGGGCTATTTATTCCAAAAGGATTTGCCAACTCATTTTGTGTAACAGGTGAGATAGATTTAGATTATTTATATTTGGTAGATGCATATTATGACGGTAGTGATACAACTGCAATTGCCTGGGATGATCCGGATTTAAAAATAAAATGGCCAATTAATGATCCAATTATTTCAGAAAGGGATAGGAATAATCCAAAACTTCGCGATCTATTTCCTGAGAAGTTTAAATGAAAAAGATTTTGGTTTTTGGTGGAACTGGTTTAGTTGGATCAAAGTTTTTACAACTTCAAAAAGACAAATTTGATATTAAGGCTCCGGGTGCGCAAGAAATAGATATTCTGGAGGAGAAGAAAGTTGCAGAGCTTATAAATCAGTCAGACAGCGAAACTGTAATTAATTTTGCAGCTTTTACTCAGGTAGAGATTGCAGAGGAAGATAAAGGAAATAAAGAAGGAATAGCATATAAACTTAATGCACTTGGCGCAAAAAATGTAGCAGATGCTTGTAAAGTTGCAAATAAAAAATTAATTCATATTTCAACAGAGTATGTTTTTGATGGAACAAAATCTGACTGCCCGTATAATGAGGAGGATAAACCAAATCCTAAAAATTGGTATGGCCAAACAAAATATTTCGGGGAGCAATTTATAATGGATAGCGGTTGTAAATTTACAATGGTTAGAATTTCCATGCCCTTTAGTCCATATTATGAGTTGAAAAAAGATGTTGCCAGATTTTTTTTTGAACAATTAAAAAACAAAACGGAAATTAATGCAATTTCAGATCAAAAGATTACACCAACATTGGTATCGGACATATCTTCCAGTTTGGAGATGTTAATAAATAAAGAAGCAGAGGGTATTTATCATATATGTTCAAAAAATTACACTACACCTTTTGAGTTTGCAAAATTAATTGCTCAGACTTTTGAGTTTGATTCTTCTTTAATAAAACCAATTCTTCTTGAAAGCTATAATCAAAAAAAAATGGCAAAACTTTTAAAATTTTCCTGGCTTGACTGTCATAAATTTGAGCAAGAATTTGGAGATAATGTATTGCATAATGTTGCTGATGGACTGCAAGTTTTCAAACAAGCAGTTGACGGGAGTGGTTCAAATTAGATATATTATCTCCAATGGCAAATAGCAAAAGGGCTTTTATTACCGGTATTACTGGTCAGGATGGTTCATATCTATCTGAATTTCTTTTGGATAAAGGTTATGAGATTGCAGGACTTGTGAGAAGAAATGCAGTAGCTGATATGGGGAATATTAATGAATTAAAAGAAGAGGTAAAAATATATTATGGAGATTTACAGTCTTCTGAATCAGTCGCAGTAGCCCTTTTAGATTTTAAACCGGACGAAATATATAATTTAGCTTCTATGTCTTCACCTTTAGGGTCTTTTTCAGATAAATTTGGCTCTATAATGGTTACAGGAATTGGAGCATTAAATGTATTTGAGAGGGCAAAACAAATTACTCCGGATGCAAAAGTTTATCAGGCTTCAACATCAGAAATGTTTGGCGCACCAACGATAGTTCCGCAAAATGAAGATACTCCTTTTTGTCCTTCAAATCCTTATGCTGCAGCCAAAGAATTCGCACACAGGATGGCGGTTATTTCCAGAAAAGATAAAAAACAACCTCAATTTCTATCTTGCGGCATTCTTTTTAATCATGAAAGCCCAAGACGAGGTTTAAATTTTGTGACAAGAAAGATAAGTGCTGCTGTTGCCTGTATCAAAAATGATAAAAAAGAAGGAATTCCGCTAAATGAGATTGGCGAGCCGATTGTACAAAATGGCAAATTAAAATTAGGTGATTTGGATGCCAAAAGAGATTGGGGGTATGCCCCGGATTATATAGAGGCAATGTGGATAATATTACAACAAAAGCACCCGGATGATTTTGTTATCGCAACTGGAGAGGTACATACGGTCAAAGAATTTGCCAAAGAAGCATTTGCAGTTGTTGGTTTGGATTGGGAAGATTACGTGATTACCGATTCTCATTTCATTCCTCCAGTACAAACTGGGCCACTATGTGGGGATCCTGCTAAAGCCAAAAAATTGTTGGGATGGGAACCTAAAACAAAATTTAAAGATCTGGTAAGGATTATGGTTTATTCTGATTTAGCAAAATTTAGTTAAGTAGTACATTACAGCTTCTTGTCAAAACTATTTCATTTAGAATATACTCGAACAATACTATAATAAAAGTGAAAAAAATTTCAGTAGTTTTACCTACCTTTAATGAAAAAAATAATATTGAAAAAACCGTACAAAAGGTTTTAGAGCAGGAAAAAAACTTACCAGGTTGGGAAATAAACATTGTAATAGCAGATGATATTCGCTCCTCTGATGGGACAGAAGAAATAGCAAAAGCCCTTTCCAAAAAGAATAAAAAAATCCATTTTCTAAAAGTGGATCCGGGTCTTGGGGTTGGGATAATTCTAGGACACAAATATGCAATAGAAAAAATACATCCTGATGTTTTAGTTCAACTTGATGCGGATGGGCAGGTTGTTGCTGATGTTTTAGTAAGACTTGTTAGCGCTATTAATGAAGGCTACGATTTGGCAATAGGTTCAAGATTTGTTACTGGAGGGCGAAATCAACTTTCCTTTATGAGAAGACTTTTTTCCTATGGTGCCTCAACTATTTGCCGTATATTAATGGGTCCTTTGGATATAAAAGAATTTACCAATTCTGCGAGAGCTTTTACTCCCCAACTTTTTAAAAAAATTAATTTAGACCGTCTGCCATGGAAAGAAAGAACCTTTATTGTTCAACCTGCTTTTTTGCATGAGGCTATATTAGCAGGGGCAAACTATAAAGAAGTACCACTTATATTTAGGAATAGGTTAGAGGGTTATTCCAAGAATAAAGTTTTTAACTATACATACGATGTAATTAGTTATTCAATGGATGCCAGAATTCATCAGTGGGGGATTAATATTCCTCTATATCGTGTATCTCAAAGAATAAAAGTTTTAGTTAAATTTAGTTTGGTAGGATTTATTGGAACAATGGTTGATTTTTTATTTTATAAAATATTTATAAATTTTTTTGGATTTAATCCTGCTACTGCAAAGGGTATGTCTGCAGAGCTTGGGATAATAAATAATTTTTTTCTTAATAATTTTTGGACTTTTAAGTACCGGAAAACCAAAACCAATCTTTGGCAAAAATTTGGTATTTATAATCTAGTAAGTTTTGGCGGGTTGATAATCGCTGTTTTAATTGTTAAGTTTTTACACTCAACTTATGGTGATGGGTTTATAAATATTTTTGGAAAACATTTAGCTTTTAATAACTTTTACTTTTTTGCAACAATCCCTCCGGTAATGGTTTGGAATTTTACAGTAAATCATTTTATTACCTGGCGTCACAAAGAGGATTAATTGAACATTGATATATTGGGAATTGGCGCTACATTTTGAAGAATAAAGTTTTGAGAGTATAAATATATAATCAAAAGTATTATAGGTAAAATTATCTTAAACTCTTTGCTAGTCAGCACTTTTTCAAATGCTATAAGTATAAAAGGTGTTATGGGTAGGATATATCGGCTTATATCTCTATGGATTACCATTGTTGATGCTACAAGATAAGTTAAAACAAAAAATGCCATAGGATAAAGCCTCTTTTTGAGCAGAATAGTTCCTCCTAAAAATCCAAGCAGAAAAATATAGACAATGTCTTCAAGCCAAATGTCTCCAACCCAGAATTGAGATTTATTAAATACTTGAAAAGGGAGAATGCTTAGATGAATATTATCACCGGTATGAAAATAGGCGAAAAAATCACCATAAGCTTGATAATATAAATAAAATATTCCCAAAAGCCCCAGTGGGATGAAAATTAAAGGAAAATATTTTATATGGTCAAGATAAGCTTTTTTAAAGCCAATAATTTTTGATTGAAGATAAAATTTGTAGTGAACACATAAAAACAGGGCAATAAAAAGTAATATACCCGGAGGTCTTGTAATTTGTGCAAATAAGCCTGATAAAGCAGCAATTGATATATCTGAAAATCTTTTTGACTGCTCAAATTTCATAAAAAAATAAAGCGCACCGATTGTAAAAAAAATAAAAATTGGTTCAGATGCACCGATACTATGAACAATTAACCACCTTGCAGGAAGTATCAGAAATATAAAGCTTAGAAAAAGAGGTTGCGAGGAATATTTAAAATCTTTAACAAGAAAAAAGAAAGCAATCGCTGAAGCGATTGTAAAAAGCAACGAAACAACTAGCATGGATTTTAAAAAACCAAAAATAGGGGCAATTAATGCAATAAATATAGCGTAACCCGGGAAGTGAGATGCAAAGTATATTGGACTTTGGGATTGTGGCAAGAGTGCAAAGGCTTGAGGAATATAAAACGTTTTGGCAATAATTATATATTCCAGGCCATCAAAATTACGATATATTGTATTAAAGCCATTGTTGAAATTTAGCCCCCAAAAATTAGAAATACCTAATAAGTGAGGAAGCCATACAAAAAAAGTGATAGCAATTACAAAAAAAGTAATCAGGATTAAATCTTTTATAGTTTTACCCATTATACAATTATATCTCACATTTGATGACAAAAAGATATGTGCTGGACAATTTTGTACTCTGACTTCATAATAATATGAGTTATGTTGGAATCATCAGAAGTTTCAGAATTATCAGTATTCTTTCCTTTTGTAAACGAGGAGGGAAATGTTGAGGATCGTGTTAAAAAAGCAATTGTTGTTTTGGAGAAATTAAAGATAAAGTATGAGATTTTACTTATAAATGATGGTTCTACAGATAAAACAGGACAGATAATAGATGAGTTGGCAGGCAAAAATCCCAAAATAAGGGCTATTCATCATAAACAAAATCTAGGTTATGGAGAGGCGCTAAAGAGCGGATTTTATAATGCCAAATATTCGTATATTGTTTATACAGATGGAGATGGTCAATTTGATTTCTCAGAGGTTTCTAAATTTTTGGAAAGCATAAAAAATAATGATGTTGTAATCGGATACAGATTAAAAAGACAAGATCCATTCTTTCGAATCCTTTTTAAACAAGGGTGGAAAGCTTCCCTCTTTGCGTTTTTCAGATTAACTATAAGAGATATAGATTGTGGTTTTAAAATGATTAAGAGTTCTGTTTTGGAAAAAATCCCTCATTTGGAATCAAGCCGTGGGGCAATGATTAATGCAGAGATTGTTATTAAAGCAAAAAAAGCCGGCTTTAAAATAGGACAAGTTGGAGTAAATCATTATCCAAGATTATCAGGTAAACCAACAGGGGCAAATATAAGGGTAATTATTAAGTCTTTTATGGATCTATTTAAACTTTGGTGGAAATTAAAAGATCAAAAACCAGTCTTTATAATACTTATTTTAATGATTATCTTGGCTGCATTTTTGAGGATTTATAAAATAGATCAATACATGACATTTTTAGGAGATGAAGGAAGAGATGCATTAGTTGTACAAGATATGCTTTACAAGCATCATTTTCCCCTTATTGGCCCGCCTACCTCAATTGGAAATATTTATTTAGGTCCGCTTTATTACTATATGATGTTTGTTCCTATGGTCTTAACAAATCTTAATCCGGTTTCTGCCGCACTAATGAATGCATTTATAGGCATTGCTACGGTTTTTTTTATTTACTACCTTGGAAAAGTTTGGTTTGGGAAAGCAGAGGGGCTGATTGCCGGATATTTATATGCAATTTCTCCTGTAACAATTATTTATTCACGATCATCCTGGAATCCAAATCCCACACCTTTCTTTGCACTCCTTTGCATTTTTAGTCTTTATAGATTGAACAAAAGCGGTAACTTTAAATGGTTAATACTTACGGGATTTTCAATTGCAGCAGCTATGCAAATGCACTATTTAGCCCTAATTTTAATTCCAACTGCCGGTATTTTGTATGCTCATGAACTTTTATTTCGACAAGTAAGAAAAATCCCCTGCAAAAGTTTATTTTCAGGTACTATTTTGGGAATTGTTACATTTTTTCTAAGTTTATCCCCGCTTTTTCTGTTTGATTTAAAACATAATTTTTTAAATTACAAAGCAATTACTCAATTATTTGTAAAAGGATCGGATATAGGATTTAATCCCCTAATCAATTTTGAAAAAATCCCCCAATTATTTGGATATAATTTAATTGGCAGATATTTGGCCGGAGAAAGTATATTTCTAGAGGTTTTATTATCATTGCTGATTATTTATGTTTTTTATCAATTCATAAACAAATGGTTTTTTAAAAAACATGAACAGTGGCCTTATCTGGCTCTTTTTATATGGATATTTGTAGGTTTAATAGGTTTATCTTTTTTGAAGCAAAATGTTTATGATCATTACCTGGGTTTTTTAAACCCCTCAGTATTTTTACTTATCGGAGGTTTCCCCCCGCTGATAAAGGTAAAAGATAACAAAAAATTGATTTTAGTAAGCTTGACAGTTGTTATATTAGCAATTTTGACATTTGTAAATTTAAAAAAAAATCCGCTACTTTTTGCACCAAATAATCAGTTGAAAAAAACTCAGGATGCAGCAAAATTTATTATTGCTCAATCAGATGGAAATCCGTTTAACTTTGCTCTGCTTTCTAAAAATAACTATGATGCGGCATATATATTTTATCTGGGTCAGTTTGGATATCAGCCTAAAAAACTTCCATTTGAAAAAACATCTCAGCTTTTTGCTATTTGTGAAGATCCTGTTTGTAACGTGGTATATTCACCAAAATATGAAATTGCCGCTTTTGGGTGGATTACAATAAAAAAAGAATGGCAATTTGAAGGGGTAAAAATTTATAAGCTGGTACACAATCCGGCGCAACCATTATGAAACTATCTGTTGTAATCCCCTCATATAACGAGGAAGAGAATTTAAAAAAAGGTGTTTTGGATGAAGTAGAAAATTATCTGGAAAAGAGGAAAATCAGTTATGAAGTAATCATTGCAGATGATGGATCATCAGATCATTCTACAGAGATTGTAAAAAAGAAAATTTCTCAAAATAAAAATTTTAAATTAATTCAAAATTCTCATGGAGGAAAAGCAATTGCTGTAATGGCAGGGATGATAGAGTCAAAAGGGGATAATGTTTTATTCACAGATATGGATCAGGCAACCCCAATAAATCAGCTTGATAAATTCTTACCAAAATTTGCCAATAGCCGGCAGGGATATGATATTGTTATTGGTTCAAGAACCGGCAGAAGGGGAGCGCCGTTTATCAGAAAATTATCTGCCTGGGGTTTTTCTGTTTTAAGAGGTATAATTTTAGGCTTACCTTTTAAAGATACTCAATGTGGTTTTAAATCATTTAACAGAGAATCTATAGAAAAAATAATTCCAAAAATTAAAAATGAGTGGGGAATTTTACATACAAAAGGTGGTGCAGTAAATGCCGGATTTGATGTAGAGCTTTTATATCTGGCCAAAAAGTTTGGTTTTAAAATTGTAGAAGTGCCGGTTGAATGGAATTATGTAGATACTGAAAGAGTACAGATTATAAAAGATGCAGCTGCTGCAATTTATGACATGTTCCGCATCCGCATAAATGATCTAAAAGGAAAATATTCTTAGAATTACAAACTTTAAGCTAAATGAGTATATTTTGTCAGTTGGAGTTGATATATAATATTTGAGTGAAAGTTATTGTAAGGCATAAAATAGAATTTATAATTTTTATTATTCTTATTGTGGGATATTTTCTTTTAAGGCTTCCAAATTTAACTTCCCAACCTATATTTGCTGATGAAGCAATATATATACGCTGGGCACAAGTAATGAGGGCAGAACCCACCTTGCGGTTTGTATCTGTTTCTGATGGTAAAACACCCCTTTTTATGTGGCTTATGATTCCTTTTTTTAAATTTATACACGATCCCCTGCTTGCCGGAAGATTTTTATCTGTAATATCCGGCTTTTTTACTCTAATCGGAGTATTCTTTTTATCAAAAAAAGTATTTAATATTAAAGTTGCTTATTGGTCAAGTTTTCTATATGTAATTACCCCTTATACTGTTTTTTTTGACAGGATGGCTCTTGTTGATTCAATGCTTGCTGCATTTACAATTTGGGTAGTATATTTTGCTATAAGTTTGGTAAAAAGTCATAGGTTGGATTTAGCAATGATTTTAGGTTATATGATGGGAGGAGCTATTTTAACAAAAACCCCCGGAATGATTAATCTTTTGATACTCCCCTTTTCAATCTTAGGTTTTAATAGAGAAAAAAAAGGCAAATATACTTTGATAAGGTTAGTAATTTTATGGATAGTGGCCATTGGAATTGCTTTATCTTTGTATAACATATTAAGATTGGGGCCACAATTTCAGATGTTGTCTGCCAGAAATGCTGATTATGTTTTTTCGATATCTGAGTTAATACCAAGACCACTTGATCCTTTTATTCCGCACTTTCATGATATTTCAGATTGGTTTCCTAAGCTTTTAACTTGGCCTGTTTTGTTTGCAATAGTTTTAGGAATAATTTATCTAATATTTGGACTTGTCAGGATGTCTTTTTCGCAGCCAATTAAGATGGGAGGAATTATTTTACTTTGGGCATTTATCCCGCTGCTTTTAAATATGACATTTTTAAAAACTTTTACCGCGCGCTATCTTTTATCCTCTATTCCCCCTCTTCTTATTGTAGGGGGATTTGGCGTAACCAAAATATTGCCCAGACTTGCATATATTAAAAGAATGCCTGTAATTTTAATGTTAATTGTCCTATTACCTCTCCCCTTATATTTTAATTATTTGTTATTAACTTCCCCAAATCATGCGCCCTTACCTTTGGAGGAGAAAAAAGGATATTTTGAAGAATGGACAGCAGGTTATGGTTTTTCAGAGATTGCTGCTTTTTTAATAGAGCAAAAAAAGACTCACAAAGTGGTTTTAGGAACAGAGGGAGCTTTTGGGACTTTGCCTGATGGGTTACAAATATATTTGGATAAAGCAAATATTGCAATAGTTGTTGGTAAAGCTACAGTTTCTGCTCAACTTAGAGACGCTGCGAAAGAAAATTTAACATATTTTGTTGGGAATAAAAATAGAGTTCGTCATATTGATAAAGCCATTTTAATCAAAGAATACCCAAAATCCAGGCCCGCTGATAATTCCACCCCAGATGCCATAGTTTTGTATCAAATATTGCCCTAGTCTGATAACGATGCATACTTTTTTAAAAAAAGGATTAATTTTACCTTTCTTTGCAATTATTTTAACAGTTCCTCTTTTTTCTGCGCTTATCAGGCCAGGTTTTTTCCCTATGCAAGATGATCTGCAGGCCTTTAGGGTAGAGCAGATGGTTAAATGCTTAAAAGATTTTCAAATTCCTTGTAGATGGATACCGGATATGGGTTATCAATACGGATATCCTCAATTTAATTTTTATCCGCCAAGTGTTTTTTATCTCGGAGGAATACTTAATTTAACAGGAATTCAGATTATAGATGCAGTTAAGATTTTATTTATTTTAGGGTCAATTGCTTCAACAGCAACTATGTTTATTTTCTTAAATGCTTTTTTTAATCAAAATCAATCTCAAGAAAAGTTTAAGATAGGTAGTTGGGCAGCATTTATTGGCGCTCTGCTTTATTCATACGTTCCCTACAAAGCTGCAGAAATATATGTAAGGGGATCACTTTCAGAATTTTGGACTTTTGTTTTTTTTCCTTTAATATTTTGGTCGCTGTTGCAAGTTATCCGCCTTGGTAAATTTAAATATGTCTCTTTTTTGGCAATTTCAACAGGTTTTCTTTTAATTACTCATAATTTAATGTCTTTTATTTTCTTGCCTATTGCCGGAATTTGGTCAATTTCCTTAATAATAATATTAAATAAATGGAAAATGTTTCCTAAGGTAATAATAGGCGTAATATTGGGTTTGGGATTGGCTGCCTTTTTTACTATTCCGGTTATTTTTGAAGGTAAGTTTGTTCATTTAGAAACTCTTAAAGGAGGATATTTTGATTACAGGCAGCATTTTGTAGATTTGAATCAGCTATTTTTATCAAATCATTTTGGATATGGCTCTTCACAACTTGGTCCAAATGATGATTTGTCTTTATCTGTTGGCATAATTCATTGGACTACCGGGTTAGTAGCCATACTTTTGACAATAATGATTTTTAAAAAAGATAAGAAATTGGCAATCTTAGTATGGATCATGGGGATTTGTGAATTGATTGTTCTATTTTTAATGCATCAAAAATCATCTTTGATTTGGGATAAATTATCACCTCTTTCCTGGTTACAATTTCCCTGGAGGTTTTTATCAGATAGCACTTTTATTTTATCTTTCTTAGGGGCAATTGGAGTTTTTATTATTGGAAATTTTAAAAAAAAGCTTGGGATAATTGCAGGGCTAATAATTATCATAAGTATTTTTATCTTGCATGTTTCTTTTTTTCAGCCAAAATCATGGTTTAATATTTCTGATTCGGATAAGTTTTCAGGAAGCCTGTGGGAAAAGCAGTTGACAATCAGTATTTTTGATTATTTGCCAATATATGCTAAATTCCCTCCTACCCAAAAAGCCCCGGATTATCCGGAAGTGTTAAATGGGAAAGTTGAGTTTATAAATTATAAGAAGGGAAGTAATTATCAAATTGGAGAAATAAATGCAGTTAGTAACTCAATCTTACGACTTCCTCTCTTCGATTTCCCGGGTATGGAGGTAACAATTGATCAAAAAAAAGTTAACCATTGGCACGATGATTGTAGAAATGAAAAATTTTGTTTGGGACTTATAACTTTTGATGTTTTGCAGGGTAAACATAAAATTGAGGCAAGGTTCAAGGATACAAATATAAGGATTATTAGTAATATAATAACTTTGGGCAGTGGCATTTTGGTTTTGGGACTTTTTTTCTAAAGAAGAAAGATGAATAGATTTTTGTTTAAATATTGGCCATTTTTAATAATTTTAGGTTTAACAGTATTAATTACTTGGCCACTTGTAATGCCAGGATATTTTTCCCATCATGATGATTTGCAGGTAATGAGAGTTTTTGAAATGAGACGCTGTCTTTTGGATTTACAAATTCCCTGCAGATGGGTACCTGATATGGGATATGGCAATGGATATCCGCTATTTAATTATTATGGTGTTTTGCCGTATTATATTGGAGCATTTGCAAGTTTTTTTCTTGGCTTTTTAAATGCTTCAAAGCTACTTTTTGCAATTCCTTTATTTTTAGGCAGTATATCAATTTATTTTTTAGCTTCGGAACTTTTTGGAATATATCCGGCAATTACAGCAGCAATCCTTTATACTTTTGCTCCCTTTAGGGCGTTAGATGTATATGTAAGAGGGGATATTACAGAAAGTTTTGCTACAGCCATTATTCCTCTTTGTTTTTACTTTGCTCTAAAAATCATAAGATATAAGGGGATTAAAAATATTGCAGGTTTGTCCATTTCTCTGGCGCTATTTTTAACAAGTCATAATATTATGAGTCTTTTATTTATTCCGGTACTATTTGTATTTATAATATTTTGGTCAGTAATAGAAAAATGGAAAAATATAATTCCTTTGGTAAGGAGTTTATTATTAGGTTTTGGTTTATCTGCTTTTTTTATAATTCCATCATATTTTGAAAAAAATTTAGTTCAAATAGATAATCTAATCAGATTGGATTTAAATTTCAGGGCACATTTTGTGACAATTAATCAGTTATTTCTTAGTCGTTTTTGGGGGTATGGAGCTTCTGTTCCAGGACCAAATGATACAATATCTTTTCAAATAGGTTGGCCTCACTGGTGGATAGCAATTGTTTGTTTTCCACTTTTTTTATTTAGATTTATACTGAAAAAAAAGCATAATTTTTTACCCGTAATTCTTATTGGCATGTTTTTACTTTCAATATTTATGAGCCATATAAAGTCTGCTTTTATCTGGGAAAAAATTGATATATTAAAGTTTACTCAATTTCCATGGCGGTTTTTAGGTTTAACTGTTTTTTCAACAAGTCTTTTAGGAGGTTATTTAATCTCTGCGTTCAATGATAAATATAAAAAATATACAACTGTTGGTATAGTGTTACTAACAATAATTTTAAACTGGAGCTATTTTAAACCAAAAGAATTTTATTATGATTTAACAGATCAAAAAAAATTATCAGGTAATCTTTGGGAAGAACAGCAAAAAGCTTCTCTTTTGGATTATTTACCAAAAACAGCCCTCAAGCCAACAGAGCCGGCTTTGGATAAGCCAATGATACAATCAGAAAATGCGGTTGTTGAAAACTTTGAAAATAAATCCAATAAATGGCAATTTCGGGTTAAAACAGAAACTAAAACAAGTATTGAAGTTCCAATTTTTGATTTTCCGAATTGGGAGGTTTTTGCCAATGGACAAAAAATATCGCATAGTAATAATAATTTTTTAGGACGTATTCAGTTTGATTTAAATTCTGGAAATTATCAAATAAGCGGAAATTTTAATAATACCTCAATAAGGACTATATCCAATATGCTATCGCTTATTTCAGGAGGAGTATTAATTTTTCTAATATATGGAAAAAATAAATTTAAAAAACTTTAAAAAAAATAATATTTTTTGGCTAGTTCTATCTGCCTTATTACTGGTTCCGGCAGCTTGGGCTCTTTTTGTGCCTGGTTTTTATGGAGCTTCAGATGATATTCATATAGCCTGGTTGTTTGAAATGCATAAAATATTAATGTCAGGTCAAATTCCTCCCAGATTTGTCCCGGATTTAAGTTTTGGTTTTGGGTATCCTTTATTTAATTTTGTATTTCCGCTCCCCTTTTATTTGGCTGAAATCTTTCATCTTTTAGGATTTAATTTAGTAGATAGTATTAAGGCTTTATTTTTTTTAAGCTTGCCCCTATCCGGTATTTTTATGTATTTGATGCTACGGCAATTTATCAGTAAAGGACTTAGTTTATCAGGGGCAATTTTATATATTTATACTCCATACAGATCTACTGATTTGTATGTTAGAGGCGCAATAGGGGAAATTGTGAGTTTTATATTCCTGCCTTTAATTGTTTTATCTGTTATAAAACTAAGTGTATATACACCATCAAGCATTAAAAACACCTTGAGCTGGATAGGAATAGGTGCTTTATCACTGGCTGGATTAATATTGACTCACAATATTACAGCCTATATGTTTTTCCCTTTTGTGATGTTGTTTTGGTTACTTAGAATTTTCTTTTTAGCTCCTAGAAATAAACAAAATTATATTGTTTTATTTTCAACAATCTTTTTAGGGTTATTAATCAGTTGTTATTTTTGGGTGCCTGCATTACTTGATAGTAATTTGATGAAATATGATACTGTTTTTAACTTTGCCGATCATTTTCCAACTCTCATGCAGCTGATTAAGCCTTACTGGGGTTATGGGGCATCTGTTCCCGGGCCATATGATGGGATGTCTTTTTTCTTAGGTATAGCAAATATAGCAATTCTTATAATAGGAATATTTTTAACTATTATCTTTTGGTCTAAATTTTCAAAGGATAAAAAAATACTATTGGTTTGGGCTTTTATTTGTATATTTTTTGCAGTCTTTCTGATGAATTATAGATCTACTTTTTTATGGAGAACAATTCCTCTTCTTCCATTTTTCCAGTTTCCATGGAGGTTTTTGATCCTGACAACATTTTCTATACCAATTTTTGTAGTTACTCTGGATAAATTTCCTTTTGTTAGATATACGCCTTTTTTTGTTATTTTATTAACTCTTACAACATCCGGAAGTTATTTCAGACCTCAAGATTTTTTAGAAAGAAAGGATAATTATTTTCTTGATAGATATATTCCTATTCCCTTTGCAAGCTTGGAGTATTTTAAGACTCGGGAAGAATATTTAAGGTTGCCAAAATATACTGATACCAGACCGGATAAAAATTACCCACCCGTATATACAAATTCAGGTAAAATAAATAACGTTATTAGGATAAATGATTTAAACGCTTTGGTTGAGGTGAATTCAGAAGGCGGTATGCGCTTGAATTATAGTAAATATTATTTTCCTGGATGGATTGCTAAAATAGATAATCAGGATACACCAATTATTGCAGGCATTCCTTTTGGACAAATTAGCGTTACAGTTTCACCTGGAGCCCATAAAGTGGAATTTTTGTTCAAAGAAACAAATTTCAAAAAGTTACTCGATGCTATATCTTTAGGATGTTTTTTAGTATCATTATGGTTGGTTAAAAATTTATGGATTCGATCAAAAAAAATTGGCCGTTTCTGGTAGGATTAATATTATCCTCGGTTTTACTTTGGCCTTTAATTTGGGCTCCATATTTTACTCATCATGACGATGTTCAAATAGTACGGCTGTTTGAGATGAGTAGATGTTTTATAGATTTACAAATCCCCTGCAGATGGGTTCCAGACCTTGGAGGATTATACGGATATCCGCTTTTTAACTACTACGGTCCGCTGCCTTATTATTTTGGTGAAGTTATATATCTTTTAACCAATAGTTTGCTTTTTTCATTTAAAATCATGTTTGCAGTTCCTTTTCTTGGTTCATTTGTGTTTATGTATTTATTGGCCTCAAAATTTTGGGGGAAGTGGGGAGGAAGTTTATCCGCAACTTTTTACGCATTTGCCCCATACCATGCACTTGATTTTTATGTAAGAGGGGCAATGGGTGAGATGTGGAGCTTAATGTTTTTTCCAGCCATTTTTTGGGCAATAACCAGACTTGAAGAAAAGATAAGTATAAATAATTTGCTCCTGCTGGCCATTTTTATTGCAGGTTTGATTTGCGCCCATAATTTATCCGCAATGATTTTCATGCCGTTTGTTTTAATTTGGATAGGCTTACTTTACCTTAAAAGGAGAAAAAGTAAATTTTTATTTTTAAGTTTGATTTCCTTTGTGTTAGGAATTTTACTTTCTTCTTTTTATCTTCTGCCAGTGCTTTCTGAAAAAAATTTAGTGCATCTTGAAACAACAGTAGAAGGATACTTTTCTTATACTGAGCATTTCAAGGGATTAAAGAAGTTATTTATAGAAAGATTTTGGGGATATGGTGCATCTGTAAGAGAGATTCCCGGAGGCGAGAAAGATGGCCTTTCATATCAGATTGGTTGGGTTCATCTTTTGAGCTGGTTTATAGCAATTTTTGGTGTTGGTATTTTATGGAAGAAAAATAGATGGGTAAGTCTGATAATACTTTTTTCATCATTTGCTATTTTATTGTTAATTTTTATGGTCAACCCCAGGTCTGAATTTATCTGGAAAATGATTGATCCTTTAAAATATTTACAATTTCCCTGGAGGTTTTTATTACCTATTATTTTCTTTATATCTTTTATTTCAGGAAGTTTTTCCCTTGCCTTTCTAAAAAATAAAAAATATCTTTGGATATTATTACTTATTTTAGTTGTCTTATTAAATTTCTCTTATTTTCAGCCGGAGAAATTTGTTCAGATTAAGGAGAAAGATTTAATAAGTGGAAGTTATTGGAAAAAAGAGATAATGCGCTCTATATTTGATTATCTGCCTATTTATGCCAAAGAACCCCCTGCAGATCTGGCCAAAAATAGATACCAAATATTAACAGGGGATACACAAATTCTAGATTTTAAGGAAGGCACAAATTGGATAAGTTTTAAAACAGAAACAAAAACTCATTCAATAATCCGTCTTTCTCAGTATTACTTTCCAAATTGGAAGATCTTAGTTGATGGTAGAGAAATAAAAATAGATTACAAAAATAATAGTTTAGGATTAATGACTTTTATAATAGGAAAAGGTAAGCATACTGTTTATGCAAGACTATATGATACTCCTATCCGCTCAGTTTCAAATGATATTACTGTTATTATATTTTCAGTAATTTTGTTTTTATTTATTTTTCAATTTGCAAGTGTAAAAAAATGGATTGGGTATTATAGAAAAAGAATAAATTAATTTTAAAAAATATGGATGAAAGCGTTGAACAAATTGACCCGACAGAAGAGCTCACAAGTGAAGTTGTAAAAAATCGCGCTGCCAGTGGAGCAGCCATTTTAACTGTAAGAACAATTTTCATTCAGGCAATCTCATTTCTTGCCAATATAATGCTCACACTCTTTCTGGAACCTGCTCAGTATGGAGTTTTTTTTATTGTCTCGGCAGTAATTAATCTTCTTGCATATTTTAGTGATATTGGTTTTGCTGCGGCCCTTATTCAAAAAAAAGATAAATTAACCAAGGAGGATTTAAGAACTATTTTTACTGCTCAACAATTGTTAATAATTGTTTTGCTGACAATAATTTTTCTTGCTACCCCGTATATAAAAAATTTCTATCATTTTAATCAGGAATCAATATATTTACTTTGGGCATTAGCTTTTTCCCTACTGACTTCTTCATTAAAAACAATACCCTCTGTTCTCATGGAAAGGAAACTAGAATTTAGTAAATTAGTTATTCCACAAATTGCTGAGATGGTCACATTTAATATCTTTGCTGTATATCTGGCATGGAAAGGTTTTGGAGTGACCAGTTTCACAATAGCAGTTTTTGCAAGAAGCATTATCGGATTATTTTCTGTATATATTATTCAACCATGGCTTCCTGGAATTTCTTTTTCCATCTTATCTTTTAAATCTATCCTAAGATTTGGTATCCCTTACCAAATGAATATATTTTTGGCAATGTTAAAAGATGACGGAATGACCATATTTTTGGGTAGTGTTTTAGGTCCCTCGGGTATTGGTCTTTTAGGATGGGCACAGAAATGGGCATATGCGCCATTGCGGTTTTTTATGGATCAGGTAATAAAGGTTACCTTTCCTGCATTTTCCAGATTGCAGGATAATAAAAGAGAATTATCGCAAACGGTATCAAAATCAATTTTTTTTGTTTGTTTGTTTGTTTTCCCCTCCCTAATTCTTCTTTTTTTGCTTTCACCTGTTTTGACTCAGATTATACCCAAATATAACAAATGGTCTCCGGCCTTGGTTGCTTTGGGGTTTATTTCAATTACTTCTGCTTTTGCTGCTGTTACAACTCCTTTAACTAATATGTTAAATGCGATTGGAAAAATTTCCCTTACATTTAAGTTTATGATTATGTGGGTTATTTTGACCTGGTTATTTGTACCTATTCTTGCATTACATTTCGGAGTAAATGGAGCAGGAGTAGGGTTTGCATTAGTAGGAATAAGTTCAATATTTGCTATTGTGAAGTCAAATGAATTTATTGATATTAATTATTTTGAAGTCTTGAGAAAACCAATACTGGGATCAATTGTAATGGGAATTATAATTTTTATTTTAAAAATGGTTATTCCAGCATCCTTTGAAATGGTATTTTTATTAGGGATAACAGGGCTGTTGATATATGCTTTTTTGATTTATATTATGGAACCGAATCTTTTAAATACATTTAAGGTTGTTTTAAAGTTAAAAAAGAGATGAATAAAATATTACAATTTTTTTATGCAGTTTTTTTCTTAATAATCTTTTTGTTAATTTTCATTAAACTTTCATTTGCTTATGCTCAGAATTCTTTTGTCACTATTGTAAATCCTGTAAGAGGATCTGATTTTTGGGATCAAAAAAACCAAAAAGTTGAGACTGCTTTTTTAGGAGAATATGAAATATTAAGAAAATTTAATTTAAGCGCAACTTGGTTGCTTAGATACGATGTTTTGTCAAATGAAATAATTGTTAATCAATTGAAAAATACTTCAGATGAGAAAGGTCTTTTTCTGGAAATTACTCCCCAATGGACAAATGATGCAGGGATTCCGTATCACAAAGGCGCAAGTTGGCACTCGGCAGCGAGTGCATTTTTGACAGGTTATGAGCAGAATCAAAGGGAAAAACTTATAGATGCAAGTTTTGAAAAATTTAAAAAAGTATTCGGTTATTTTCCAAAATCAGTAGGTGCCTGGTGGATTGACAGCTATTCGCTGTCATACATGCAAAAAAAGTACAGTATTATTTCCTCACTTTTGGTATCAGATCAGTATAGTACTGATAATTATCAGATATGGGGTCAATATTGGTCTACGCCTTATTATCCTTCAAAAAATAACGCTCTGCATCCGGCTCAAAGTTTGGAAAATAAACTTCCAATTGTAATGATTCAGTGGGCCCCAAGGGATCCTGTTAATGGATATGGAAACGGTGTTTTAGAAAGTACTTATTCAGTTCAGGCAAATGATTATATTGATTATCATAATCTTGATACTAAATATTTCTCCAAGCTTGTGGATTTATATACTAGTCAGCCCTTTAATCAATTTGGGCAATTGGTTATAGGCCTGGAAAATAGTTATTCCTGGGATAAATATAAAAACGAATATGAGAATCAAATTCGTACAATTGTTGATAAAAAAAATTCCAATCAACTATCTATTGTCACAATGGAAAATTTTGCAAATTGGTATAAAACAAATTTTCCAGATTTTTCCCCGGCATCTGTAATTGTATCTGATGACCCTTTAGGAAGTTCTAAAAAAACTGTTTGGTACATGGACCCATTTTATAGAGCAGGGTGGTTTTACGATCAAAACGGAAGTAATTTTAGGGATATAAGGCAATATACAGAAGGTAGCGAGGAACTTTGTTTAAAAGTAAGATGTGACCAGGTAAATTTTGCAACTTCTGCAACCAGAGTTTTGGATGATGTAAGCTTTGGGCATAAATGGATTATTGATAATGGAAAAGTTCATGATTTTAAAGTTAGTAAAGAAGCTGATGGATTTATTATTTCCTATAAAAACGAAGCAGATAAATTAAGAAAAGTAGGATTTTTACCTCGAGATATAAGTATTGATGGAAAAATATCATCAATTGATGGAGCAATTCTTGATGTAATCGAACAAGACACCACAAGGCAAAAAAAGTTGGTTGATTTTAAGCAAGGAGGATTTAGTTGGACTATCCAGGGGGTTATTTTAAAGACAATTGGATTTTTAATATTTTTGTTACTTTTTTGTCTAATACCTGGTTTTGTTTTGCTTAATAATATTGCTGAAAAACAAACGCATCTTTTTAAACAAATATTTTTATCTTTGGTTGTTGGAATAGTTGAGCTGACGATGCTTTTTTACCTGGGTAGTTTACTGCATTTAAGAATAATAGTTTTAATTTATATAATCTTTAATTTGTATTTCTTCTTTAAGCTAAAACTTTTTACTATATCCGCAGTTAAATACAAAATTACCCGTAAAGCTTTTTTACCCGCTATAGTAATAATTGCCGGAACTGTTTTTCAAAATATCCCAATGTTTAGAAATGGTTTAATTTTTCCATATGGGATGGGATTTTGGGGTCCGAATACCCATGATGGAATATGGCATATAAGTCTAATAAACCAATTAGTTAAGGGTTTCCCTATACAAAATCCAATTTTTGCCAACACAGTTCTTAAAAATTATCACTTTTTTTATGATTTATTAATTGCTGCAACAGTGCATTTTACAAAGCTATCTGCTCTGGATCTTGTTTTTAGATTTTATCCGCTTCTGTTCTCATTACTTTTAGGGATAGGAACTTATTATTTGACAAAAAAATTGCTAGATAACAAATTTAGCATCATTCTTGGACTTTATTTTGTGTATTTCTCAGGAAGTTTTGGTTGGATAGTAGATTATATAAAAAATAAAAGTTTTGGTGGGGAATCTGCTTTTTGGGCAAATCAGTCTATTTCTTTTAATCTTAATCCACCTTTTGCAATTTCGCTTTTAATAATAATCGCCTTTTTACTTCTTGTAAGCAATATTAAATACAATAACTCAAAAACCGGAATTTTTGTAAGCATTATTTTGCTTGGTTCTCTGGTTGGTTTTAAATCATATGGGGCTGTTTTAACAATGGCATCCGTAACAGTAATTGCTATAATAAATTTATTTAAAAGACAATTTATATACTTATATATAAGTATATTTTCAATAATCCTTTCACTAATAATTTTTATATCTAATTTTGTAGTCGGTCAACAGCTTATGATTTTTTCCCCGTTTTGGTTTATTCATTCTATGGTGGATTCTACAGATAGAGTAGGGTGGGCGAGGTTATCTATTGCAAGAGAAGCAGGACTTGCAACAAAAAATTGGTTTAAATTTATATCCGCAGAAATTATTAGCTTGTCAATGTTTATATTTGGAAACTTAGGGATCAGATTTTTTGGACTTTTATCGATATTCCAGATTAAGAGAATATTAAGGGATGAAAATTTATTATTTTTGCTAATATTTTTTACACTTTCTTTTTTAATCCCAATATTATTTATACAATCCGGAAATCCCTGGAACACAATTCAATTTTCTTACTATGGTCTTTATATAGCCGCCCTTACTACTGGATCAGTATTAATATCTTTAATTTCAAGATTACCAAAATTATTTTCAACACTTATATTATTTTGTGTAGTAGCTCTAGCTCCAATTAATTCAATTACAACATCAAGCTATTATACAGGGGTAAAGCCCCATGCTAGAGTTGATCCGGAAGAACTTCAAGCATTGGAATTTCTATCAAGGCAGGAAGGTGGTACAGTACTTACATATCCCTATGATCAGAAATTAAAACAAAGGGTAGCAGAACCCTGGTCACTTTTTGTATATGATAGTAGTGCGTATGTTTCTGCGTTGTCAAATAAAGCAGTTTTCTTGGAAGATGAGCCACAAAATCAGATCCTTTTGACTGATTATAAAAAAAGACGCATATCTTCAAAAGATTTCTTTTTGAAAAATGATATCAAATTTTTGAAGGATAATAATATTAAGTATATTTATTTACCTAAAATATTTAATACTTTCCTAGATATCCAAACTGCTGCTGAGAATATTTTTGAAAATGATAAAGTTATAATTTATAAGGTAAAATAAATTAAATATGTTTTTACTTATTCAAACCTTGGCGCTATTTTTAGTTTTTTCCTTGTTTTCTTTTTTTTCTTTTTATCTTTTGGGATTTATGATTATTGTAAGTAAAAGAAAAATTTTAGAAAGGCAAGAAATGATAGCTTTTTCTTTATCCCTGGGAATGGTTCTTTTTGTATTATTTGGCATTATCCTTTCATTTATGCATATAAGATGGTTTTTATTGCCTTTAATATTACTTATAAGTTTATTTCTGATATCAAAATATAAACTTTTTATATTAGATCCCTGGAAAATATTTATAAAAGATAAAACATTATTAATTCTAATAGTTCTTGGGATTCTTACTCAGGGCTTTATTAATTTTCCAAGCGGTTATTTGTATCAAAATGGTCTTCAGTTTTGGAGTTCGCAAGGTCATGATGGTCTTTGGCATGTTTCATCAATGGAAATAATCAAGCAATCCATTCCTCCTCAAAACCCTGGTTTTGCAGGTGAAACACTCTATAATTATCACTACCTAGTGGATATATTAATGGGAGAGTTTGGAAGAATTTTTCCTTTTTTCACATCCTTAGATTTATATTTTAGGTTTTTCCCCGTAATATTTTCTCTTCTTATAGGTATTAGCACTTTTGCCTTTGTTTCAAGATGGAAAAATAATAAAAGTATTGGATACTGGGCAATATTTTTTACCTATTTTTGTGGAAGCTTTGGATATATAGTAATCTTTTTAAGAAGCAAGCAACTATTTGGGGGAGAAACTGTTTTTTGGGCCGCTCAACAAAATACCATTATTGGTAATCCCCCTCATGCCATCTCTCATGGCTTACTGGCAACTTTTTTTCTAGGCTTTTTAATTTATCTGAGAGAAAGAAAGATTATTTGGATGTTGATATCCTTTCTAGTTGGTTCAATTTTGGCGGGTTTTAAAGTGTCAGGAGGATTTGTTATGTTAGCAGGATTAGGTGTTGCTTCCTTGATTGATTTTATAAATAAACGTAAAATTTCAACCTTGGTTTTTGTTTTCTTAATGGGACTTTCTAATTTTATAACCTTTAAGTCTATGACCTATAATGCAGCATCTTTTTTGATGTTTCTGCCTTGGTGGTTTATAAGGACAATGGTAGTTGATAGATTGGGTTGGATAGATTTAGAGCTTCAAAGACAACATTATCTTTCAAAAGGAACCTGGCATGCAACTTTAAGAGTAATGCAGTTGGAGGCTACAGCTTTTATGATTTTTGTGGTAGGTAATTTGGGAATTAGGGTAGTAGGAGCAATTGAACTTGTAAGAAACTTTATTTTTAGAAAATTGGAGTTTTTAAAAGACCCTATGGAGATAATGCTTTTGGTGACTATGCTTACAGGATTTATTATGCCTTTGTTATTTGTCCAAAAAGGACTTATTTATAACAACATTCAATTTATGCAATATTTTCTTTTTATATTTGGTTTTTATGGTGCGATCTCAACGTATAGAATTTTAACTTCTATAAAAAATAAAGCAGTAAAAATAATAGTTGCTATTTTGATAGTGAGTCTTGCAATACCTACAGTTATAGGAAATTTAGTGGAATTTTATGGTCCTGGTAGAACTGCACTTTCAAAAATCTCTCCCGCCGAACTTGTAGCACTTAAATATTTAAAAGATAACTCAAAAGATTCTTCAGTTATTTTAACAGTTTTTTTTGATAAATCTTTAAAAAATAAATTTGGTAGTCAACCCTGGCCGATTTATGCTTGGTATGATACGTCTTATGTTTCTGCTCTTTCAGGGAGACCTTCCTATCTTGCTTCTGAACATGTCACCCTTTTATTTTATCCTTCAACAGACCAAAGAATAGAAAACAAAAGAAGGTTCTTTGAGCAATCTGACTTTTATTGGAATAGAGAGTTTCTAAAGAAGGCTAAGATAGGTTTTGTATATGTTGCAAAAAATGAACTCAAGACTGCCTTAGACACAGAAAAAAATGGACTGGATATTTTCTTTGATAATGAAGAAGTAATAATATATAAGGTAAAGTAATGAAGCATAAACTAATAATTGCTTTTATTTTAATACTGGCTCTTTTTTTAAGAGTGTGGCAGTTGGATAAGGTGCCGGTGTCTTTATTCGGTGATGAATTAGATGTAGGTTATCATGCGTATTCCATTCTAAAAACAGGAAGAGATTATTCTGGTAATTTTTTACCAATGCAGTTTAAATCATTGGCAGAATGGAGGACTCCGCTTTCAATATACCTGACTGTTCCGACAGTTGCAATATTTGGTATTTCCGCATGGGGCGTAAGACTTCCGGTTGCAATTATGGGGGTTTTGACTGTTTTGGGGTTCTATCTTATGGTAAAGGAAATTACTGAAAAGGAAAATTTAGCACTTTTAGCTTCATTTTTACTGTCAGTGTCTTCATGGCATATACATTATTCGAGAACCGGATTTGACGGTCCTGGTATGATCCTTTTTTACATTCTGGGCGTATATTTCTTCTTAAGAGGTCTTAAAGGTAAAAATACTTTATGGATATCTGCGATTTGTCTTGCACTTACCCCTTTGTCTTACAATACTGCTAAATTGTTTCTTCCCCTTACAATTTTGGCAATATTAATTATCTGGAAAGACAATTTAAGTAAGGTATCTAAAAGTAGATTAATATGGGCAATAATAATATTCTCTATAATTTCAATGCCCACAATAATTAGTACTGTTTTTGGAGGAGGAAGTGAGAGAATACAAGGTATATCAATATTTAATGATCCCACAGTTATACCACAACTGGGTTTTGACCGTATGAATGATGTTCATGTAAGAGGTGAGAGTAGCCAATCAGTAACTATTATTGATAAATTATTTCATAATCAAATTATTTCTTATGCAGAGATTTTTACTAAGAATTATTTTCAGGCATTTTCATCGGATTTTCTTTTTATAAATGGAGATTCTCTTAATCCAAGGCAAGCCTCAGGTGGGGAGTTCTATAAATTCGAGTCCATATTTTTATTACTGGGGTTTGTATTTCTTTTAACTTCTCTTCAAGATAAAAAGATTAAAATATTCCTTCTATTTTGGCTAATTACCTCACCTATTCCTTCAAGTTTGACAAGAGGAGGAGGGGAGCATGCCACTAGATTAATGTTAATGTTACCGATTCTTATTATGCTAATTTCATTTGGTATCTATTACTGTTATATAAAACTTAGTAAAAAATTAAGGAATCCATTTATCGTATTAACCTCGATACTTGTACTATTAAGCTTTATTTTTTATCAACACGATTATTGGGTTCATTATCCCTGGAGATCAGAGCGTTGGTGGCAAGCAGGATTTAAAGGTGCAATACAATCAACAGTTTCAAATGGTGATAAATATGATAAGGTTATTATTAGCGGGGCAGATGAACCACCTCTAATATTTTTTCTTGGATGGTCTCAGTATCCTCCTTCTAAATTTCAAAAATCATATCCTTTGGCTCAGGTAAGTTTGGAAGGTTTTGGAGAAGTTTTTAAATTAGATAAATATTTTTTCCCGCCTATAGGAGTTGGTAAAAGTCTATATGAGTTAGGGTCAGTATTACCAAAAAATACTTTATATCTGGCAACAGCCAAAGAGATTAATCTGGATTTAATTAAGGAACCGGGAAGAGTACCATCAGATCTAATCCTAATTAAATCAATTGCATATCCTTCCGGCTATCCTGCTTTCTATTTATTTACAAAAAAATGACTAACCTGAAAAAAAATGCCATATTTGTTGGGATTTTGCTAAGTAATATATTTTTAATATTTTTTGTACGTAACGCGTTGTATCCAATTCATTATGCTCCACAAGGATTATTTTTTCTAGAATTGATGGGTATAACAATTCATATTCCTTTTGAACTGTTATTACTTATTGAGACAGGAAATATAGTCTTATTATTCCTTATTAGTAAAAAACTTTTTCCAAATAAGTTTTCTTTAATTGCTCCAATGATATATGCAGTTTCACCGTGGAGCATTTATTTGGTATCAGGGGAATCCTTTTATATTTATCTGTCTTTTTTAATTCAGGTTTATTTTTATGGTCTTCTATTGAAATCAGAGAAGAAATTTTTGGGTTTAGTATTTATAACCATAGCTGCAATCATAGGAGCATATACCTCTTTATTTTTATTAATACTCCTCCCCTCTATTTTATGTTTAATAATCTTCTTTAGAATTTATAATTTTAAATACTTAAAACTTTCTTTTGTAATTTTATCCCTTTCAATATCTCCGTTGCTGTTTTTGATATTGAGTAATCAACTTAGTTTTAAAAATATCCTAAATAAGCAAATACAGATATTTTCTGATCCTGGTCTGTTAAATATGGTAAACGATTTTCAGGGGGCTGCAAAGCAAGAGAATCTTGGTAAACTTGCTAAAATATCGGAGAATAAGTACCTATTCTTTAGTGAATTTTTTCTCTTAAAAATGACAAAGCAATTTACTCCTTCAACTTACTTTACCTCACAAGAAAAACTACTAAACTTCTCGTTTAGCCCTCCTATATATCTTGGCTTTTTAATACCTTTTTTCTTTGGTTTATACAAAATCCTAAAGTCTGCTAGTTTACAAAGAATACTCTTTTTATCCAGTATTATAGTTATCCCCTCAGTTCTTGCAAAAGAAGCAGTAGATTTAAACCGCTTAATATTATTTGCTCCGGTGGTAATACTCTTAATATCTTATGGTTTTACTGAATTGATAAAACAGAAAGAAAAAAAAGTAATATCTATGTTTTTGATTATTAGTATATCTTTAGTGATATTTCAGTTTTTGACAACAGTATTTGATATTCAGTCCAGAGAAAAAAATAGATTTATAAAATACAATATGCAAAATTACGAAATAGGTAATCAATGAGCAAAAACATTATTTTTATGAAGAAAAAGCTAATAACAATAACACTCTTAATAGTAATTACCATTATTGGTGGTTTTTTAAGGTTTTACAAAAATACCGAAAATCCACCCAGTTTAAACGGGGATGAAATATCCATGGGTTATGATGCCTATTCAATATTGGAAACAGGTAGAGATCAATACGGTAAATTTATGCCGATAACTTTTAAATCAGTTGGAGATTATAAGAATCCGGTGCCTATATATTTAATGATACCAGCAATTAAACTATTTGGCTTAAATGATTTTAGCGTAAGGTTTCAAAATACTTTATTTGCGACACTTATGATTCCTTTATTTTTCTTATTCTTAATAAAGATCTTTAAGGACAAATCTATAGCGTTAGTGGGGACTTTGTTTCTCTCTATCTCTTCCTGGCATATCTTATACTCACGAATTGAATATGAAACTTCTGCTTATATTTTTGTGTTAATTGGTATTTGGTCTTTTATGAAAATGTTGGATGGAGGACGTAAATGGGCACTCCTGTCTGCGTTTTTTTTCATTCTAACAATGTATACAGCCCCAGCACCGAGATTATTTGTACCGATTTTTGTAATAATTGCCTTAATCTTTAATTTCCGTAAATTTAAAAATAATTGGAATAAATTGATTATCTTTTTAATAACATCAGTAATTTTAGTATTACCATTAGTCTATGCAACATTATATCAAGGAGCTGGAGCAAGGCTTAAAATGGTTATCATTTCAAATGATATAGAATTTCAGCGCTATATCCTGCTTAAACCCCTCCAATCGATTAGTGAGGCTCCTTTGCTAATATTTTTTTGGCTAAAGAGATATTTAAATTATCTTCAACCTGAATTTTTGTTTATAAATGGTTTAGATGTAACTCTTCCTGGAACAATAGGATTGGGGATGTTATATCTTTTTGAGTTACCGTGGTTAGTTATAGGGATAGCTGAATTTATTAGACGGAAGATTCCTTATAAAACAATTTTTATTATCTGGTTATTAACAGGGATAATACCTGATTCTATAACAAATAATCAGCAACATCTTGGTAGACTTTTGCATATTGCTCCTGTAATAATTATGCTTGTAACCTTGGGGGCAGTTAGATTTTTTAGATGGCTTCAAAATTTATCCAATTTATACACAAAATTCACTATTTGCTTAATTTATGCAGTATTTATAATTATCTGTTTAACTCATGCTTTTTTAGTACTGGCCGTGCATTTTCCCAGAGCTAAGGGTGAATCTTTTGATGAAGGATTAAAACAAGTAGCTCTGTATGTACTCAATCACCAGGATAATTATAAGGAAATCATAATTGATCCTCGTAGAGGCATAGAAGGGCCATATTTAGTAAGTAACCCTTATTTATACATACTTTTCTATACAAAATATGATCCACATATCTACCAAACAGAGCCTAAAGTATCCAGTAAAGATGCTACATATTTTTTTAAGTTCAATAAATATACTTTTAGATCTATTGATTGGAGGACAGATACAGACAAAAAAGGAACTCTATTTATAGGAAGCCCTTGGAGTTTTCCAAAAGATGGATTAAAGACAGGCGAGTTATTGGAAAAAATTAATATGACCAATGGATATACAGCATTTTATATAGTAGCTCCAAAGAATTAGTTACTCATTTTACTTAAGAGTATTAAGTTGTTAAGATTTAAGTATGGATTTAAAAATATCAGTTGTTATTAATACACTAAACTGTGAGCAGGATATAACAAATTGTATAAATAGCATTAAGTGGGCGGATGAAATTTTGGTTTGTGATATGTACTCAGAAGATAAAACAATTGAGATCGCAAAAAAAATGGGTGCGAAAATAGTTTTTCATAAAAGACTAGATTTTGTTGAACCGGCCAGAAATTTTGCAATTTCTAAAGCTCTGGGAGATTGGATTTTAATCTTAGACCCTGATGAACAGGTGTCGGAAGATTTAAAGATAAAACTAATTGAGATCAGTTCAAGAACAAAGGATATAGATTATGTAAGAATTCCTAGGAAAAATATTATTTTTGGTAAGTGGATGAAGACGTCAATGTGGTGGCCGGATTATAATATAAGATTTTTTAGAAAAGGAAAAGTTTCGTGGAATAATAAAATTCATAGACCTCCTGAAGCTTTGGGAAAAGGGATGGATCTTGGGTTAGATGAGAAAGTTGCATTATTTCACAATCATTATCAGACTATCCCACAATTTTTGGAAAGAATGATCAGGTATACTAAAGTACAATCAGAGGAACTGGTAAAGGATGGTTATATATTTGACTGGAAAGATTTAATAAAAAAACCACTAGGTGAATTTTTAGGAAGGTTTTTTGCAAATAGTGGATTTAAGGATGGATTACATGGTTTTGCTTTAAGCCTGCTTCAAGCCCTTTCTTTTTTAATTGTTTACCTTAGAGTTTGGGAGATGGAGAATTTTGAGCAGGGTGAAATTAATATTTCAGAACTAAAGCAAATAAGTAAAAAGGGTGGGCTTGAGATAAATTATTGGCTAAAATTTATTAATTTGTCTCATAATCCTATAAAGAGATTTTTTCAAAAAGTGAAAGATAAAATATAAAATATGTTAAGTGTAATAATACTTACAAAAAATGAGCAGGACAGAATAAAAACTTGTCTAGAATCAGTAAAATGGGCTGAGGAAATTATTATTTTAGATAATGGCTCAACAGATAGGACTTTAGAAATTGCAAAAGAATACACAAAGAAGATATTTATTTATAAAAATTTGGATTTTTCTACCTGGAGAAATAAGGGAATAGAAAAATGTTCAAATGCATGGGTACTTTATATAGATCCGGATGAGAGGATTCTTTTGCCATTAAAGAATGAAATTTCGCAGTTAATAAAATCAGATGAATTTTCTGCATTTGCTATATCAAGAAAAAATATTATATTTGGTCAGAAAGTAAATTATGGCCCATTTTGGCCTGATTGGGTTATCAGACTTCTTAAAAAATCAGATTTTGATAGTTGGAAGGGAAAAATTCATGAATACCCTCAATTTAAAGGGAAATTAGGATATAGCAAGCATTCTATGCTTCATTTAACACATCGTAATGTTGATCAGATTGTATTAAAAAGTTTGGAATGGTCAAAAATAGATGCTCAGTTAAGATTTGACTCAAACCATCCTAAAATGTCAGGCTGGAGATTTATGAGAATTTTTGTTAGTGAAATTTTTAATCAAGGCATTTTAAGAAAGGGTTTTTTTAGTGGTAGCGTAGGAGTTATGGACTCTATATTACAAACATTTAGTATGTTTATTACATATATTAGACTTTGGCAAATGCAACAACCTAAATCA
>JGI1358J11329_10000386_pt1 | contig 40210 bp, 51 predicted proteins | sample Subgroupgradi54m_FD_11329 | JGI IMG/M metagenome (IMG submission 11329)
TAATTAAAGAAGAAAAAATTCTCAGAAATGAGAAAAAAGAAGTTTAACGTTGTCTCTTTTTCAAGCCAATCTGTACAAGGATATGCCCATCATCAGTATTGACAATACGTGTAGGAATAATATCAAAATCATGAGTCCGTTCATCAAAATCACGTAAGGGATGTAAATCCCCCATAAACAAAATATTTTTCTCAATGCCGTACCGACAGACATTCTCAAAAACACCTCGATCGCGTCGTTCGACAAGAACTTCAGTTACAAGGGGATGATCATAGAAATCATAAGGGTGAAAGTTAGGTTGTTTTTGACGTTCACGAAACTCTTGATAAACAGCATCAGGAACTCTTCCTTGTAAATATTCAACTTGATCAAATACATCTTCAGTGGGGGCAAAACGAAGTTGAACTCCAGCATAGCGTAAAGCAAGCACCGGAGGTAACTCAAATGCCATAAAAGGGCTCTGATCTTTTATTCCCCGCTCTTTAATTTTTCGAAGCATAGTAGCTCGATTTATAGGGGGAGTTTTTCTCTCGGATTCATCAATAAATTTGTTGAAAACCTGGGCATGTGCAGCAGTGATACTATCACAGAAGTAATTGGCAGTGCCACATTCACGTGCAACACATTCAAGAAGAACGCTTCTCAATGCAATCACATCAAGCGTTTCTTGATCATCGCTAAGAGGAAAAGTATTATGAAACCCCCGAATAATATAGAGTTGTCGTGTCATGTTTCTTTCAAGTTTAAATTAAAATCTCCTTTCTTCCTTTCGCATCAGTATATTTCAGTTTCCCCCTCTTAGTTAAATCGAAATGATACGAAGAGATCTGAAAATCATGATCTTTTTTCTCGAAGTCTTCTAATCGATGCGCATTGCCAACAAAAAGGATATTACTTTGTTCACCATAACGACAAACATTTTCAAAGATCATCGCATCACGTTTTTGAACAAATAATTCGGCAAATACTGGATTTCCATATAAAAGATGATCTCCATTAGGAAAATCACGAAGAGAATTGACAACAGCATAGGAATGTGCATCAACTTTGCCTTCTAAATATGCAAAGTGATCAAATGCTTCTTCAGTAGGCATATAAGAAATTGAGAATCCTTGTTCACGCAATGCAAGAAGTTCACAGAGGTGAATCCCATGCCAAAGAACATTTCCAGGAGATCGTCTTAGTAAATGGGCAAAACGTCCAGGGTGACTGCGGAGGGGATGCTGAGACCATTTATCTAAAAAAGTAGTATAGATTGTAGCATCGTTAACGGTATTGCCTTCATTAAAATACACCGTAGAACCATGTTTGCGAGCAAGGAGTCCAATAAGTTCTCCTTCACGAAGAAGCATCCGTTCAAAATTAGGACTAACACCAAGAACAGGAGAATCATGAATACCACGAATAATGTGTAATTCACGTGTCATGGTTTAAGGTGTGGTCGGACGTTCAAATAAACCTTTAGCGGTTAAAGCTAAACCACCAACAAGAGGAATGTATCCAAGAGTCATATTCTGTAAACCTTCACCATAAACGGCAAAGCCACCAATAACAGAATTAATACCCTCAGCAGCAGCGCCAAAAAGAGTATATCCGGGAAGAGAATAAGCATATCCGTGGTTTGCAAGCATTAATTCACCTGCACCAACAGCAGCTAAAGCTAATCCACCGATGACTTTTTCTAAGCTCATATGCTACCTAACCAAGAAAGGTATATAAAGCTTCCGAATTATAACTACTTATAAGTAATGACAATAATTAAGCCTGTCTTAAGGCTTCGTCTAACTTGGATTTTAACGTCGCTTTATTCATTGCTCCAACAAAACGTTCAATTTCTTTGCCTTTGGAAAACACAATCAATGTGGGAATACTCATGACACCAAATTGAGACGCTAAATCTGCTTCTTCATCCACATTTAATTTCATAAACGAAACTTTTCCAGCATAATCCTTACTAAGATCTTCAAAAATTGGTCCGATCAAACGACAAGGGCCACACCATTCAGCCCAGAAATCAACAAAAACAGGAAGTTTACTTTTTTCAACGTCTTTTTCAAAATGTTCTGCAGTAAGATGTGGTAGAGCCATGGATTCTGAACTTGTTTTGAGTTTATAAAAATTATGGAACTCTACACAATGGTTAATCTATTTCTATCTTATGAAGGACAAAATTCTTGATTTCTTTTGGCCAGTTCTTTTCAATGTCTGCACGATGTTCTTTAAAACCAGAAATGAAGTAAGCACTAAACGATTCACGATGGCCTTCAATGACTTCAACCATTTCACGTTTCGCACTTCTTGGAACATGTTCCAAATTTAATGCTTGTAACTTTAATGTTTCTTTCGTTAAATCCCGTTCCTGAAGTTTCCGTTCTTCAGCTTTTTCCCAGAGATCTTCATATGAAGGAATTTTCTCAAGAGCTTTTCCCTTCTTCAACCCAATCTTCGCTAAGACCATCGTATGCATCCGCTGTAAAAACTCATGACGCTCTTCAATCCGTAGAATTTCAGCATACCCTTCTAAAACTAAATTAAACGCGAATGGAGAAGCCAAGTTAGTATGAACCTCTTCAAGAGTAATCTTTCCAGATTCAACACCTTCTAAAACTGCTTGTGCATGCCCAATATCCATGACATCTTCTAAAACTTCTCGTCGAGCTTCTTTCAAAATACAGAAATCTTCACTAATGCGCTTAACAGCACTCAATAATAACATTGAAGAAACCTGTTGTCGTCCAACGCGTTTGATATTCCCCTTATAATTACGTAAAATCATAAAGGAACGAGTAGCGCAATGTCGAAACCTTCTCCGAAGAACTTCAGAACGATCAATGGCTAATTCCATTAATGCGCGTAACTCTTTCGCTTTCAATAACTTAAATGCTTGTAACGCCATAATCTTTTTCTCACAGGTAATATAAAATCCATTATCAGAAATGCCGACTTCAACATCCCGATGCTGATTCCGTCCAACAGCAAACGCAACAGCACGAGAAAGAACATCATTCACCCGTCTCCCATACAACGTATGAAAAATAATGTAGGTCTTTTCATCAGGATCAGTATAATACTCAATTAAAATTCTGTTCAAATGCGGAATTTTCAAATATGCAAACTGTTCTTTGAAATACGAATAAATCGCTTTTGCAGCGTTCGCATCTAAATACAAATACTCATGAATAAATGCTAACATCTCCTCTTTTGTTTTCTTCGCAAGAAACTTCTCTTCCATCAATTTTCGAAAACGTTGAATCTCCAATGCTAAATCAAAACTCAACGGCAACATTTCAGAAAACCACGAAGGAATAGTAGGCTTACGTCCTTCAGCCGCTTTTACTTGCGCAACCATACCTCTACTAAATAAATACTCATACACATTTCCACCAAGCACAAAAATATCGCCGCGTTTTAAGCGCTCTAAAAATCCTTCGTCAATATGACCAATCGCTTGATCACCAACTTTCACAGTAACAAACGTTTCATCAGGGATCGTTCCCAAATTCGTTAAATAAATAACTCTCCCTAACTTTCCTTTCTTACCGACCTTCCCTTCATTGCGCCAAATCTTGCCATACACGCTGCGATCTTCCAAAGAAACAAATTCACCTGCAAGATAACTCAATACTTCATTAAACGTGACACGATCTAAATCTCGATAACAATAGGATTTTTTGATCATTTCATATAATTCAGTTTCATCCCAACTTTGTTCTAACGCGATGCCAATAATCTGCTGCGCTAAGACATCGAGACAATTTGAAGGAATATGCAGTTGGTCAATCTTTCGCTCCAAGGCACTTTTTAACATCACAGCGCATTCAACGAGATCATCGCGATCTAAAACTAAAATCCGTCCTTTTACGGTAGAATGCAATTGATGTCCACTTCGTCCAATTCTTTGCAATAATCGTGCAATACTTTTTGGAGAACCTAAACAAATCACCAAATCAATATATCCAATATCAATCCCTAATTCTAAGCTAGTAGAAGAAACAATACATTTCAATTGTCCCTTTCTCAACGCATCTTCCATCGCATACCGATGTTCCTTACTTAAACTGCCATGATGTGCCCCAATTAAACTTCTGCTTTCATCAGGAGCATCTTTCGAAATCTCAACATATTTTTTCGGGAAATGTGTTTTCAAATGATGCACGATCCGTTCAGTCGCACTGCGGGTATTCGTAAAAACAAGAGTAGAACGATGTTCATGAATGAGTTTATCAATCAAGAGATACGTCGCTTTACTGATGTCCTGATACGATGCATCAATTAAATCCGCAACAGGACTAATCACTTGCAAATCTAATTGTTTTGCGAAATCAATATTGATAATCTTACATAAACGCCCATTGCCAACTAAGTATTGTGCAACAGCGGGTAACGGACTTACGGTTGCAGATAAACCCACACGACACATATCAGGACTTAACTTCGTTAAGCGTTCTAAGGATAAAGATAAATGTACACCCCGTTTATTTTCAGCGATACTATGAACCTCATCGAGAATACACCATTCAACTTGTTGGATATGTCGACTAAACTTAATTGAAGAAAGAACAATCGCTAAACTTTCCGGCGTTGTCACAAGAATATGCGGAGCTTTCAATAACATCTTCGCCTTTTCAGAAGCAGTCGTATCACCGGTTCGTAATCCAATCCGAATCCCCAACTTTTTACCAGCAATCTTTTCAATCTCTTCTAGTGGTTCAATTAAATTCTTGTAAATATCCCGTGTTAATGCTTTCAACGGAGAAATATAGACACAGTAGGTTTTATCTTGTAAAATCCCCCGTTCAGCACAATCAACGAGTTCATTCAAAACTGCTAAAAACGAAGATAAGGTCTTTCCAGAACCCGTAGCGGCACTAATCAAAATATTCTGTCGACAATGGACTTCAAAGATACTGAATAACTGCGGCGGTGAAAACGCTTTAAACTTGGAGAAAAACCACTGTCGAACATAGGGGTGTAAGAGCTCAGTTAAGTCTTGAGGATCATCAGGTTTCTCTTTAAAGGTAATAAGCTCTTTCGCCATCGATTCGAGAAGAAAAAAACATTTATAAACGCTGTGTGGGCGTGGCGCGAGCGGCAGGAGCTTGTAGAAAGGTATGCTTTTAACCTTTTTCATTATGAGTGTAGTAAGACGAGATGACGACCAATACACGAGCACCAAAACCTGGATCTGAATCAGAGGGGTTAGAGAAGAAAGTAGGGAGCCCAGCACACAAAAATAATGGGGTAGTCACACATCCAGCAGAACAAGCATTTCTTGAACAGATTAGTCCATTTCGTGTCGATAGTTTAGAACCATCAGAAGTCGTTCGTTTAACATCAGCTGGAGAAACAGAAGAATTAGAAATCAAAGAAACATTACGATTAGGGAATGAAGGGATTACATATTACACCCAAGATCAAAACACAAAAAAAGACCGTGGATTAAAAATTGTACGTACAAAATTAGGAAAGAAACCAGCAAAGATTGAAGCAACAGCACGCAATACTTACGCAGAGATTAACAGGTTATTAGGAACAAACTATAAGGTAGGAAGAGCGAACGTCGCAGATATTTATGTAACCTATGAATTTGTTCCAGGAAAAGATTTAGAAAACGCGCGTGCAGAGAAAAAAGAATGGTCTGACATAGAATTGACTAGTTTTATAGAACAAACAACAACACAACTTGCAAAATTGCATGCAGGCAATATTATTCATCGCGATATCAAACCTCCAAATATTATTACGAGTACAGAAGGAGAAGAACAGCAATATACCATTATTGATTTTGGGTTAGCGCGGGATACAGAAAGTTTGTTAATGTCTACCTCAGATTATAGTCTAAACAGAGAAGGAACAATCGCGTACATGCGCTGGAACGATACAGGTAAACCAGATCCAAGAGATGATTTATATGCATTAGGAAAGATCGTCTATTTCTTACGAACGGGACAACATTTACCTCTCGTAGGAAAAGCAAGTTTACTCGCGGATAAATATGAAGAAGCGATCGAACCATTACGATTAGATCCAATATTAAAAGAACGAGTCTATCGATTAATTGGTATTGATCCAGCAACAGAATTCAAGAATGCAGGAGAAGTCGTTGCGACGTTTCAAGAAAAAGCACTTGAGAATAATGGAGTAATCGAAAGCAAACCAAATGATCAAGCATTACAACTCCCCGTAACAGGAGATCTCGCATACAAAATTAAAACGTTAGGAGAGGAATTGAAAAGTGCAAGAAGAAAAATTAGGTTTACTGCTGCAGCCTGGCATCTTTTAGGGATAAAATATTATGGAATGAGTAATGAAGATTGGACGGAAAAACAAACAAGGAAGGCCATAGAATTAGAAAAAACTGTAGAAGCCTTAGACGATCGTCTTAAACGAGAAAATTCTCTAGAACAACGTATGACATATGTCAAAGCAAACTTTGAAATAACAAAAGGATTAGAAGATGGAGAAATAAGAAAAGCGGCAATGCAAACGAGAATAAACGAAATAAAAAATAGCCTAACAGAATTAGGTTATGAGCCACCAGTAATAATCCCCAATCAAACAAATCAAAATATACAAAGATTTATACGGAAAAGATGGGATGAATATGAAGTAGTTGTTCTAGAAATAGAAGGAGAACCAGAAATTACTTACTTAAGAACAAAGAGTAGAGAAAAAGGAATTAAAAAAACAGTTCAAGATATACCCTTATCAAGGATCGCAAATTATTTTATCCCGGGAGTAGGCACAGTTGGAATGATACTTATGGATTACCTCCACAATCTAGCAACCCTACCTCAAGTCGGAGGTGATATTGGGAGAGGAGTATTAGCCGCAGGACTTATGCTTATTGGCGATAGATTGTTTTACGGGAAACAATATCACGGATCAAAAGCATTAGAATATGCATTGCAACCAAAAGTAATCGATCACATGCCCAGTATTCAAGCATTGAATGATGGTGTATCCCCTGACGCTGAATCTATGCGCCGTATAAAGATAAAAGGAAGATGGTAATCAAACCATAGAATACGATTATCCAACCATCTAAATCTTTATAAGAGATATTCTTGAAGAATGAATTCCAATGTATATCGATTCCCATGTCCATCTACGTGATTTTAACGAAGCATACAAAGAAACCATCAGACATGGATTAGAAGTTGCGCGAGATGCTGGTGTTGACGCAGTTTTCGATATGCCGAATAAAAATCCAGCAATTATTACAAGAGAACACATTGTTGCATGTTTACAATCTGCAAAAGAAGCAAATGTTCCTAAGGTATTTTATGGATTATATATTGGAGTAACCAAAGATCCAGAACAAATCAAACAAGCAGTTGCTGTCACCAGAGAATTTTCCCAAGTCGTCGGAATAAAATTCTACGCAGATGAGACAACCGGAGATTTAGGGATTACTGAAGAAGATGATCAGAAATTAGTTTATAGAGTATTGGCGTATGAAGGATACACAGGTGTTCTTGCCGTTCACTGTGAAAAGAAAGCATCACGAAATCCACAATTATGGGATCCACGAAATCCAATCTCACATTACTGTGCGCGTCCAGAAAAAGCAGAGACAGATGCAGTCAAAGATCAAATTACATTCGCAACAGCAGCAGGATTCAAAGGCAAATTACACATAACGCATATTTCCACACCCGAAGCAGTAGATTTAGTCCATGCAGCAAAAAGTGCATTAGATATTTCCTGTGGCGTCTGCCCACATCATTTAATTTATGGATACACCCAGCTCTGTGAAGAAAACGGAATCCTCTGGAAAATGAATCCCGCATTACGCAGTAAAGATTCCAAATTAAAATTAGTCGAACAACTCAAGCAAGGGAGAATTGATTGGATTGAAACAGATCACGCCCCCCATTCATTAGAAGAAAAAATCAAAGAACCACATTGTTCAGGCATTCCAGCTCTACCCTGGTGGCCGATGTTTGATCTCTTCTTACAACAACAAGATCTCTCAGATGCACAAATCAGAGCATTAACCTTCGATAATGTGGCAACCAGATTTGGAATCAACATCACAAGAACACAACGCCCATTCAAAGATCATAGAGCAGAATACGCATTCGATCCCTATAAAAAAGTTGCAGAAAAAGTAGGATGGCCACAATGAGAGCAACAGATCTCGCACGTTGGGAACGCAGATTACGAAGATGGTTAACCAGATTACCACCAGAAACCGTAGTAAGAGAATATTCTGCAGGACGTTTAGGCTTTTTAGAAAGACTAAGAGAAGAAGTTGTTCAAACTCCATTTACTCCACCAGAAGAATTGAAACGAGAACTCTGGGGCATTCCATTTCGTTCTCCAATTATGAATGCAGCAGGGATGTTCAAGAACGGTGATTGTTATGCGATGGTTGCCAATCAAGGAGCAGCAGCATATCATGGAGGCACAGGAACATGGAACGGCAGAACAGGAAACGACAAAAATGGAATTCATTTACCCTTTGTCCCGTATCCAAAATCAGGTGCAGGATCAAACTGGCTTGGTCTTCCCAATGATGGCGATGAATTAAATGCAAGGAAAGCAACATTCTTAGAACGCGTTGCAGGAACTCCAATAGGATGGAGTGTGATGGGATCTCCAGACTTACAAGGAGAAGAAAAATTACGTCATCTCGTCAAATCAATGATCCTCTATGAAAAAGCAGGTGTCGATTTCCTTGAAATAAATGAAAGTTGTCCAAATACTGGTCATGGAAAGCCGCAAGACGATGATCTTGCAAACAGATTGCGTTATATCAAAACGCATTTCTTAGATCGTCGCGAACGAAGACTTCCTGTGATTGTCAAATTTTCAAATGATACAGAACTCGAACAACTCCCAGCATTATTGGATTTAGTTTTCAAATGCGGATACGATGGCGTTAATTTCGGAAATAGTTCAACAAAATATACATTGAGAAGAGAAAAGATTGCAGAAAAAGAAAGAGCACTCTACGATTATTTCACACAAACATTCGGTGGTGGTATCACAGGCAGACCATTAAAAGAATCTTCATTAGAATTAGCAGCAAGAGCAGTAGAATACACAAAAGCTGGTCCACCTGCACAAGAATTCCATGTCATCAGAACAGGCGGAATAGAAAGCTGGAATGATATCCAAGCTTCAGAAGCCGCAGGCATTAAATTGAACCAGTGGTATGGTGGATACTTTGAGAATTTTGCACTCCATGGGCATGCAGTCTATAAAGAATTATTTGCCAATCGTTAAGGTTATTAATCTATAGAAAATAGAAGAAGAATGCAGAAGATAGAGATTCAAGACTTTCTGAACACAATTAAAGAAATTTTCCACGGAATGGATATTCGCGGTGCCTGGCCATTAAATGGTGCGCAAACTGATTCTTACTTTGGTGAGGTTGAAGCATTAGATATGTACAATCATATTGAAAAATTACGAAAAGAAAAATCACCAGAAGAAATTGCAAAACTCCTCCCAGCCCCAGATATTGTTAGATTATTTTTACAACATAGCGCAATCATCGGATTGAAAGTTGCGGATAAATTAAAGCTCTCACATCTAGGGCCAGAAGAACGAACACGATACACACTATTCTTACTCGAGCTTATTCAACACAAAGTACAAAACGATGTGCTCTGTAGAGATGGAAAGAATTTACTTTTGAATCAACAAGAGATTGACAAGATCTTCGAAGCACCAGATTGGATTCATCCAACCTATCCAGAAGAGAGAAAGCAAGTCGCATTTTTAACGATCGTCCTGAACCATTTATGTTATAGTCTATTCTATGATGAATATATGACAGGGGGTTTCTACCTTCATGGCCCCTATCTTGCAAAAAAAAGATTCGGAGAAAATACAATCTTAGTGATCAGAGAATATCACAATATCAATCCAACAGAACTTTGGCCAGCGTTCAAAAATCAATATAAAAAAATAACAATGTATTGTATCTATCGTCATCTCGATCTCAAAATTAATTTCGCAAATCATCCCATATCCAAAGATACAGTTGGCGACAAACTTCTCACATACAAAATTTTAGTAGACGGAAAACACATTCATGCATTCCAAGTAGAAGATCTTATCCACTATCTCGAAGAAAAGACAAATGAACAAACAAAACGTGTAAATCTCCTCTCAAATCTAGACAAAGTACGAAAAGCTGCAGAAATTGCCTTTTATTTGTTTAAACCCTTCCGAGATAAACTCAATGTTCCGTGGAAACCTCCACAAGAAGTAGAAAAAACAATACAACACTTCGGAGAAAAATTCATTGATCAGTTTAAAATTGAAGAAAAGCTCCCTCTAGAACACTGGGAAAAATTATTTGATCCCCGAGAAGAAATAGAACTGATTGAATAAAATGAAAAAAGTAATCCTCTTCATTGCGACAAGTCTAGATGGATTCATTGCAGGAGAAAACGGAAATATCAATTGGTTATTTCACGACGTGGATTATAACTACACCTCCTTTTTAAAAACCATTGACACCGTGATCATGGGCAGAAAAACCTACGAAGTAGCAAAAGGCTTCGAACCACTCCCCTATGTAGGAAAAAAGAAAATCGTTTTCACAAACCAAAAGAGGATAGCAGAACAAGAAACAGAATTTGTCCAAGATCCAATAAAGGTTGTCGAAAAACTCAAAAAAGAACAAGGAACGAATATCTGGTTAGTCGGTGGAACAGAAATCATTACACTCTTAATGAATAAAAACTTAATTGACGAATGCATCATCTCAATCCACCCAATCCTTCTAGGTAAAGGAATTCCATTATTCAAAGACGTCAAAGCAAACTTAAAATTTATCAAAGAAGAAACATTTGAAAGTGGATTAATCCAACTGAGCTACGAAAAAAAATCTACTTCTTATAGCGTTGAACAGCTGCAAGAATAACTTTTTTCGCAGGAGTAATCCCCTTCCACCCAAGAACTTGAACTTCTTTTCCTTCACGCTTTTTATAGGTAGCAAAGAAGTGTCCAATCTTTTTCAATGTCGATTTATTCACTGAAGCCAAATCAACAAGAGAATCAAGTTTAAGATCATAAACAGGAACACATAAAATCTTATCATCTCGTTTACCTTCATCGGCCATCATCAAGACACCAAGAATCCGTGCTTCAATCACTTCACCAGAAAACATGGGCATTGTACTAAGAACAACCGCATCTAAAGGATCTCCATCAGTACTCAACGTTTTTGGAATAATCCCATAGTCAACAGGATAACGTAAAGAAAGAATACGATCTAATCGAAAAATCCGTTTCTTTTCATTGTACTCATATTTATCGCGAGAGCCTTTTGGAATTTCAATAAAAACAGAAAGGGTATCACGAATTTTTTTAGATTGTGCCATAATAACTTAGATTCGTTATAAATCCTATTAAAAGCTTTTGATAAATCTTATTCTTGGTAGTAATCAGAACCCAACGCTAAACAAATTTCTGCTTTTTTCAATTCTTTACCAAGATACGCAGCATGATCAAGGCGTTTAAACCAAGTTAATTTGTTCTCTTCAGCATATTTGAAGATCCCCATATATAGATCTTGTGCTCGTCGTCCACGGAATTCTTTCAAAATGACATGCTGATAATTACAGATAGCAACGCCAATATGATGGCGATCACGATAAACCTTAATCAAAACATAACACCCATCATCCATCTTAAAATCTTTATAATCATCCCAGACATCAACTTCATAGATTTCAAAATCAGGAGCAGCACTCTTCTCTTTAATCCATGCTGGTTTCTCTTTGATCGTATTCATGAATCTGTTAAAAACAGATTGTATTAAAAAGGTTTCTCTTCGATAAACGAAATCCATATAAACCAGATCTACTCTAAACTGTTATTCTTCTTACACAACTCTCTTGGAGGAAACAACAATGATACAAATCGGACAAAAAATTGAAGATATAGAATTTGAGGTCTATCAAAATGAAGACACAAAAAAAGTCAAAGTGTCAGATTTCAAAGGCAAATGGTTAGCGTTAATTTTCTATCCAGCAGATTTTACCTTTGTCTGTCCAACAGAATTAGAAGAAGCAGCTGAACATTATGAAGAATTCAAAAAACTCAACGCAGAAATCATCAGTGTCAGCACAGATACCGTTTTCGTTCATAAAGCCTGGCATGATCATTCTCCTGCAATTAAAAAAATCAAATACCCAATGGCAGCAGATCCAACAGGAAAGTTATGCAAATATTTTAATACCTACATTGAGAACGAAGGGTTATCCTGGCGAGGAACATTCTTAATTGATCCAGACAGTATCTTAAAAACCTACGAAATGCACGATAACAGCATTGGAAGATCTGTTGAAGAATTATTGAGAAAACTTCAAGCAGCAATTTTCGTTCGCGAGCACAAAGGTGAAGTCTGTCCAGCAAACTGGAAACCAGGAAAGAAAACATTAAAACCAGGTTTAGACTTAGTGGGAAAAATTTAATTCCCTTTTTTTCTTTTCAAAATAAAAAAGATTTATATACTAGAGTTGTCTGAATCAACGTGTTATGCTTGATCCAAAAAGAGTGGTGATAACGGTTCTGGTGACAATCCTTGTTTTTACTGTCGCTTCTGTTCTCTATGATATGCAAAATAATACAAATAATAGTATTACAGGAAATGCTATAAGTGTCAATACAAATGCGCCTGCACAAACCGCAGGAACAACAACCGGAACCACAACAACTTCAAGTGGAACAACCCCCCGATTAAGCAGTGCAGCGCGTACGGCGTTAGGTGTACCTCCAGAAGCAATTGGTTCTTTAGCAAAAACCCCTGTTGAAGGTGTTATTCATAATATTCGTGAAATTGATGGATTAGAACCTGCAATCGATGTTGCCTATAAAAGAGATACAGAACTTGCATTACTTGCAGCATTTTATGTCATGCCGAAATGTATGACTCTAGGATACAAAACAGTTGACGGTGTCTGCAATGGAAGATGTGATACAGTAGCAAGAAGCGCTTGTGGAACAACATCCTCACTACTCGCAGATCTCATAACTGAATTGACGACGTATCAAATCATTCAAACAACATCCATCCCCAAATTTGATGCAAAATATCTCGAACTCAAAAATGATTATATCAGCTCTATAAAAACAGATGCTGCAACAGTCTATCAATGCTGCTATTTCCAAAATGGAACGATGCCAAGAGCATTGCCTACTGCCACTGCCTCAAGCACAACAACTGGATTGAAGGTAGTTATTCCTAGTGCAAATACGCCAGGCGGAACATGCATTGCTGGAGCAAAATGTAGCGATGGACAAGCGTGTTCATCTTCGGGGTTATGTCCAACAACTTTAGGAAAAGCCTGTGCGACCGTAGGAGCTGAATGTGCGCCAAGTATAAACTGTGGTACGGATAATTATTGTGGCGGTGCTGGAGCAGCATGTACAGCAACTGCGCAATGTGCAAGCCAGCAATGTGCAAGTGGAAAATGTACATCAGTTCAATCCCAAATTTTAGCACAATCAAGCTCTTCATTATTGACACAGGGAACCACAACAGATACATCTGGTCAACAAGTATTATTACAGTTACAACAATAAATTGTTTTTAAATAATTTTTTTAATTAAAAAAAGAAATAATTTAATTATACGCGACGTCCACGTTTTCCGCCTTTTTTACGGCAGCCATCGTGAGGCAACGGAGTTACATCTTCAATAATACCAATGCGAAATCCAGAACGGGATAAAGTACGAACAGCAGCATTTGCGCCAGGACCAGTAGAGGTTGGACCATTTTGTCCACCAGGTGCACGTACTTTAATGTGTAAGGCGGTAATTCCTTTTTCTTTTGCTTGTTCAGCAGCAATCTTAGCAGCATTCATCGCAGCAGTTGGAGAACCTTCCATACGATGTGCTTTCACAACCATACCCCCAGTTCCTCGACCTAACGTTTCAGAACCAGTAATATCAGTAATATGAATAATCGTATTATTATAACTTGAGAAAATATGAGCAACGCCCCAGCGTAATTTTTCACCAGAACGAAGATGAACTGGAGGAGAAGACATCATTCCCATTATTCAGTCACCGCTAATCCTACTTCTTTTTCAACTTTTTCGAGAATAGCTAATTCTTTCTTTTCTTCTGGTTGTTCAACAACAACTTCAGAATCTTTCTTTTTATGACGCTCTTTCACACGTTCAGGATGATCTGCTTCATTGTATGCGGAACGGAGATGATACGCTAATTTGAATTCATCGCCTTGGGATAAGAAGAAAGAAGGAATAGTAACAACTTGTGCATTAACGGTGATATGACCATGAACAATAAATTGGCGTGCTTGAGTAGCAGAAAAGGCCAATCCTTGTTTAAAAACTTGTGTTTGTAATCGGCGATCTAAGAAGGAACGAACATCAAGGGCAAGAACATCTTCAAGTTGAGAACCCACAGCAAGAATACCAAATTTAGCTAACCGTATTAATAACTGTTCTTGTTCTTTCGTCGCTTGAGGCAATCCACGATCTCGTAAGAGAAGTTTTGCTTGACCCTGTGCACGACGTAATTCTGTTAAATGTTTCCAAATTTCACGTTTGGATTTAAAACCATACTCTTTAACAAGAATCTTTTCTTCTTCAAGACGCGTACGTCGCCAAGGATGCTCTGGTCCCTTGTACTTCTTGTGTGATTTGCGTGGATCTCCCATCGTTATTTCTTATCCTTTCCATCAGGCGCTTTTGCAGCAGCTGCAACCTTGCCCATCTTTGTTTTTTGAACCCCAACAGAACGTCCATGTCGGAAGTGGCTACGTGTACGTTGTCCACGAACAGGTTGCGCAATCGCATGGCGAATTCCCTTGTAAGATTTAATCATCTTCATACGTTTAACATCAAACTCTTGATTTAATTTGAGATCAGAACCAGTTAAGTGCATATCCTCACCAGTATCAAAATCACCGCGACGATTATACATCCAAGAAGGTAATTCACGTGCCTTGATAACCTGTTCAATCTTTTTAACTTCAACATCAGTATGCAATCCAGCTTGTTTCTTTGGATTCATATTTAATTTACGACAAATAGCATGAGCCAGACTAAAACTAACGCCATTGACCTTACGTAACGCTAAAGCGATAGGTTTTTCTCCCTGTAAATCGGTATTCAGAACTCGTAAGAATGGTTTAAGCTGTTCGTTTTTTATGTCTGCCATACGTTGATAAATACCGTAACCTTGCGATTTCCTCGTGGTTTATAAAGCTTATTGTTGAAAACCCTATTCTTTCACAAAAAGAAGATATTTCTCATTTCCTTCTAATTCTAAGAGAATACGCTTGACAATAATCTTTTCTGGATCATGGAGTAACTTAACCCGCCCTTGAAGATCCTGAAAATTGCTAAAGGGTTTCTCATCGCGAGCAGCTAAAATCTCCATCATGTGCTTTTTCCCAACACCCGGTAACAACTCTAACTGATGACGTCGTAAATTAATCGGTCCAGCATTATTAAAAAACGCTAAAAACCGATCAGGACTCTTTTTGACAATGTCTTCAAGGATAAAACTTAATTCAGTGCGCGCCATTTCTGTTAACTTACTTGGAGTAATCCTCCCCATGATATGATGGATCTTATCGCGTTTGCCTTCACCAATATACACTTCTTCATTGGGCTGTAAAAAACAATCTTTCTTCGGCGCTAACTCTAAAAGAACTAATGTTTCTTTCCCAATCGCTAATGCAACAGAAGTTTTCTTATGAATAGGACGTTTATCGAACGGATAACCATGAGGAAGAAAGTCTAATACTACTGCGAGGTCTTCTTTGCTGTTCATGGGTCGGAGTGGAATACAACATGTTAGGAATGGATTGTATCAAAGATTTTTTTGAGATCTTCTGCTTTGATAGTAATGTTCTCGCCAGCAAATAACGCCTTTAATACTTCAACCGTTTCAGGCATAAGATCGACAATTTTGATAATCTGTTTATCGCGTAAACGAGGAATACTTAATTCAACAAGCTTTTGTTGGAATTGAAGTGCTTGCTCAGGAGTTAAAACAGTTGCTTCTTGTAAATATTCATCAACTTTCGCAGCACGGAAATTAAGTTCTCCACGTTGCAATTTTAATGCAGCTAATCTGCCTTTCAAATCTGCAGCAGTGATCGGAGTTTGTGAAACAAGGCTAATATCCATTTTAGACTTTCCTCAAATGAACGGGATGCACAATCATGGTCTTACGCAAGGTAAAATCACGAATAGAAACTTCATAACATGCGCCACGTTTTCCCATAACATCCCCTGTTTTTGCATGGTAACGAGGATGATACATACCAAAATGAATGCTCGGTTCTGCTAATAAACAGACTTTATCGCCAACTTGAAATGTTTGATAATAACGGCTTAAACTGAGTTTTCCTTTTTCACGAAAAGACTTCTTAAATTTATGTCGTGTTTTTCGACGAAAACCACCAATACGCTTTGCCATAAGGTCATGGGAGTAAATATGATATATAAACTTATCGACCTTTGAAAACCAGAACGTTTTTATAGGTCTGAAAAAACCCAGCAAGGATGGAAGGAATCATTATTCACTATCGTCGTGGTCGTAGAACCCAATATCCGAATCAGATGTTAATCCGTGTTGCTGGAATTGAATCCCGCGAGAAAGCACAATCGTTAATGAAGAAAAAAGTAACCTGGACAAGTCCTGCAGGAAAACAATTAGTTGGGTTTATCTCAAATGTCCATGGAAATAGCGGTGCAGTACGTGCACGCTTTGAAGTAGGTCTTCCTGGTCAAAGTATTGGCGAAAAAGTCAAAGTTGAATAATTCTAAAAGATTTCGCTAGCATAAATGTTATAAAGCAGAAAAGAAAAAGGGAATGTAATGGAGATTCCCGAACTCATCACATTAATATTGGCATTGGGAACGGTCTTTGGACAAGTATTTCTCGCAGTCTTAGGCATTCTCTGGTTATATCAAACAAAAATCAAGAAACAACATTTTACACATGCTCTTTGGTTATGGTTAAAGGAACGTTCATTAGCAGTAGGATTTTTTGTAGCAGGAGCTTCAGTTGTTGGTAGTTTATTACTTTCAGAAGTGGCAAACTATCCTCCCTGTTTATTGTGCTGGATCCAACGTGCATTGATGTATCCTCAAGCGATAATTTTAGGGATCGCTTTTTTCAAGAAAAAATATCATTGGTATAAACCAATTTTAATATTATCTAGTATTGGCGCAATCATCGCGACATATCATTATGTTATTCAAATTGATCCAAATACACCTTCAATCTGTACAAGTATCGCAAATTCATGTACCTCAAGTCCATTCTTTTATTTTGGATATATCTCAATTCCAATCATGTCAATCACAGCGTTCGTATTACTTTTAATAATAACCAAAGCGATGCATGCAAAATCAAAGGAGAACAAAAGATGAAACACGAAAATAAATTTTTAATTGGTGGAGCAATTATCTTTATCACAATTTTAATTTTTTTAGTTGCGAAATCAGGAAAACAATCAACGCAATACGATAACTTCGCAAAATGTTTAACGGAAAAAGGAGTCAAAATGTATGGTGCCTACTGGTGTCCCCATTGCGCTGCAGAGAAAAAAAGGTTCGGAGGAAGTTTTCAGTATGTAACATACGTTGAATGTTCCTTACCAAACGCAGCAGGACAAAATGATCTCTGTAATCGGGCAGGAATTAAAGGCTATCCGACGTTTGAATTTGCAGATGGCAGTCGTGTCCCAAGTGAACTGGAACTTGTCGACTTAAGTGAGAAAACAGGATGCCCACTGATACCATAATTTTTTAATACGGTTTAGGATAAAACTTAATTGATGTTATTTTTCCTTCGTTAATCTCTAATAAGGTATTCACTTTCGCGCCAAAGCCAGCATTAATCACAACAGTTTTTCCTAATCTTATTTTTCCAAAGTATTCATGCATATGGCCGCCAACAGAAACGAGTGGTTTATACTTTAAAATAAAATCGCGTGCGATCACCGATCCATAATGTTCTCCATGCATCTCGCTTCCCGGAGCTTTAATTTTATCAAATTTTGTATTGAAGGGCATATTATGCGAAAGAAAGAGGATTGGTAATTTTCGATCATCTAATAATCGCGTTAACTGTCCAAAGAGTTTTTCATACGAATGTAAAACCTTTTTCCAATCTTGTTTTGTTAGTTTCTTCTTCTTGACAATGCGTTTAAAATACGACGTTCCGACAACAGGAATCTCAGGAACCATATTTAACCCATACCCAAGAATTTGTAATCCTCCAAACGTATGGCTTTGAAATTGACAATCGCGTAAATGTTTCAACCCTTTCGTCAAAAATGGATTTGTTTTTTTCGCAGAAAATAAACGATGACGTCGCATTAATTCTGTTGAAATCTTCCGCATGTGTTCTGGCTCTTCTACGTTCGCAAAACTCTGGTCCCAATTCCCCGGTAAAAGAAAAACTGGCTTCCCAAATGAATTTAAGAATCGAAGAATCGATCGACCAACGCGTAACGAATCTTGATCAATTTTTTTTAATTGTTTCTTCGTCAAATGTTGTTCAATATACTGTCCTAAACTTAATCGTTTATTTTTCTTTAAGGATCTCACCCATTGATCCTTATACTTTCGAGTACCCTGATCAGAACAAAAATCTCCTGGCGCAATAATCGCGTCAAAATCTTTGAAATGAATCTTCGGTTGATGCCCATGTAAGTCACCAATGATCAGAAATTTCACCATAAACATAAATTACAAAGCAGAATAATAAAGCTATCGAATCGCGACAATCGTTTTATAAATTTTATTCTGTTCTCGAATACTATGGGTTTCAGAGATTTTTTCGAATTTAGCGAACGTGCAGGATTAATGCCAAAGTATACAGACCATGCAGGCGGTGTTAGCTCATTAGGAGGAACACTAAAACCAAAACCAATAAAGCGTCTCAAAGAACTCCATCTCCAAGCAGCAATCGAAGCTTATCTCAACAACCTTTCTAGAAATGATCAAGATTGGGTAAAACGATTGCTCCAGAACCTCCAACAAGCAAAACCAGATGTGCAAGTGTCTGCATTCGGAAGTGCGGTAAGAAAACCGCTCTATAATGATGTGGATATTCTCGTTAGTTATGCTGATACGAATGCAAAAGCAGTTACACCTATCTATCAGGAGAAAGGAAAGGAGATTATGGTAACTTTGGGAAGAGGCAGATATGAAAAGAGTGTAACTCTTCCCTATGATCCAGAATTAAAAAAAGATGGAGCAGATATCGTGGAAGTCTCTAGAGAGACAGGGATATCATTGGTTGAAAAACTCGCTCCTTGGATCCCGCATCAAGATAAAATCACAGGGAAAACAATTATTGGACCAGTTTCACAAGCAGTTGAGTTTTACATTGTGCCACAGCATCTCTCATTAATCCATCTGCAACTGGTCAGTACTGCTTTAGGGAGAGATAAAATTCTTGAATATGAAACACAGCGCAGGGAAGCAGCAAAAGAAAGTAGACAAGCTCCTGCAATGATTCGGCTCTATCCTACACCAAAGAAAGGAAAGAACTAAAAAACCTGTAAAAACATTTATAAAGGGAAGCCGTATGCAAGTTCCTAAGGGTTTATCATGGCAGGCTTACGAAAATTCTCATGTTATCGAAGATTAGAAGTTCCATATACAAGAAAGTCCAAATATAAAAAGAAAGGGTATGTTAAGGCAATTCCCCCGCATAAAATCGCAAGATTCGAAATGGGAGAACGAAAATTATACACTCATTTAGTAAAACTCGTTTCCAGAGATAGCATCCAAATCAGACATAATGCGATTGAATCAGCACGATTAGTCGTCAATAAACGCTTAGAAGAAGCAGTAACGAATAACTTCTTCATGAAACTCAATTTATATCCGCACCACGCATTACGAGAAAACAAAATGTTGGGTGGAGCACACGCAGATCGTTTACAGACAGGTATGGCACACTCCTTTGGAAAAGTCATTGGCAGTGCAGTCCAAGCAAAAGCAGGAAAGGTCTTATTCACTGCATTTGTCAATAAAGAACACATTGAAGCAACCAGAAAAGCAATGATGTTCGCTGCTCCTCGATTACCTGGAAGAATGATTCTTGTTGTTGAAGAAAATAAAAAAGGAATTATTCCTTCCTAATCTTGTTCTGAACATATTTCTCAAAATCATGCAATCCTGCTAATTGTGCAGGACTCAAATGCATCGTTTTTCTCTTTTTATACACGGTATAAATCGCTTGATCTAATTGCATCCCTTGTAATAAAAAATATGCAATGACTAAGGTAGCAGATCGTCCATGCCCATTCTTACAATGTACATACACCTTCGTTCGTGCTTGGACTAAATGAGCAAGAAATAAACTTCCTTGATACAATTGTTCTAAGGTGGGACAATGCAGATCTTCAACAGGTAACCAGAGATAATACGAAACACCAAATGGTGCATCAACATGTTTTTCCTCTAAAGAAATATCCGCAAAGACTCGTTTTTTTAACAATGACTGGGGGAAATGCGTTGCACAACACATATTCGTGCCCATATAAATTTCCTTCGTAATCTGAGAATAATCAAAGTCATGTCGCATTTTTTATTTTTAGAGAAAAGCTGCTTAATAAAGATTATCCAATACAAATAACGAGAATTTATTTACGTAGGGGGATTTTACATACTTTACAGGTAGTATAGCTCATAATAGTGCGAGACGTAAAATATAATTGTGCAAGTGCGATAACCGCAGCCAAGAGGAAGAAGGATTTTCTGTACGTTACTAAGAAAGCGATTGTGGGAATGCCAAGAAACCCGAAGAGAAGCGTAAGACACGCAGTACAGACACTACTCCCAAAAATACCTGCAAAAAATGAAGAAAACAAGGAGAGAAGAATACTTCCTATCCTCTTTTGTTGTGCTACTTTTTTCATGAGCAAATAAAAGTTCATTGCAAACAAGATTCCAAGTATCACTGAGAAGAAGAGTAAGTTGAGTAAAGAGAAACTGTCAAGACTGGTCACTTGATAGTAAAATGCAGTTGTAGAAAAACGTCCGACAGGTAAGAGAATAAATACGCTGAACATGAAGAGGGCAGTTCCCAGTGCAACAAAAAAGTATTTTTTCGTTGCAAAGACTTTATGTACAGCATGGAGAATGACTGTTTTTTTGGCGTGAGTGAAGTTGACCATGGGTTAAGCAAGAGAGGCATAACTAAGATAAATCGGCGTTGCGACACATCGTTTGTTTTCAACATCAGTTTTGCTAATAAGCCGATCTAACTTTCCTTGACAAATAAAGACAGTGAGATCAATATTACAGATATTAAATGTGGTATTCGCTTCTTTGCTGTAGTAATAGGTAAAAGGAAGAATTTCAGAGGGAAAATTTCCTCCTTGAGGAGTATCGACATACACCTTTTCGATGTCAGGGAAGGATGCACGAATGTGTTCTCCTGAACCAGCAGTATGCAAGCGATCATAGGCTTCTTGCAAGCGTTGTTGGACGGTTTTTCCATTGACTAAAGAGGGTGGTGGAATCGGGGGAAGGACAGGTTGTTGAATCTGGGGTGCTACAGGCACTATTTTTTGTGAATTATTTTCTAAGACAAGGAGGGGTGTTTCATTCAGCATCTTTTGTACTGCAGGTTTTACCGTACATCCACTCAGAACAAGAAGAAAGAGCACACTCAGAACAAGGAAACTCCTTTTCATCATCTCCCCTTTTTAATTCCCTATAATATATATGTTTCGATGCCATTTACAGATTTGTAGAACACGATTAGTAATCTTTCTACTGTTTTGAATAATGCAACGCAATCATCGTCGTAGAGAAATCATTCAATTTCGTCAACAATCCCATAAGATAATGTAAGAGTAAAAATTCTTCAGGTGTCGTCACAGGAATATGATGTAACTGATACTCAATTCTCTTTCGAAACTCTTGGAGTTGTGCCAGTTGAGGTAATTCAAATTTATAAAGGAGCTGATAATATCCGTGAAATAACTGATTGACTTGTTCAAAACAAAGTAAAAGAGATGGCGGCAATGTTTTCTTATACGAATAGAATCGCTGACAAATCGCTTTATAATCATCCCCCACTTTCTCTAAATTCCAAATAATTGTATACAAAAAACAATGGTCACGTGGAGATCCCGGAAATGATGTCAACAATCGTTCACAAAAATTCGTTAATTGATTATTACTCTCTTCTAATTCAATCAATGCAGGTAATTGTCGATAGTGCTTTTTCTGGAGATGGGTAAATATCTGTTGTGCTAACGATAACGTCACTAAAAAAGCTCTCCGTAATGTCGGTTGAAACTGCTCTGGTAATTCTAACGTAATATTTTTCACAACACATTTCTTCTCCGTTTCTTCAACCAATGCAAATCCCAAAAGCAAACTTTTCAACATAGAGCGCACAGTACTCAAGATCAACGGATTAATCGGACTTAACACAATTTCAGTATAGCCTGCTTTATATAATCCAGAAAGCGTATATTTCAACGTTCGTTCATCCAATCCAGAAACATCTAAATGAATCTGTTTAAGCGTAACTTTCGATGCAGGCGTTAAAACCAAAGAAGCATCTTGTTCAGCAACAGATAATTCCTGTCCTTTGACAATCTGATGTTTCTGCACCCATGCTTGAGGTAAAGAAAGCACAAATGTCCGACCTGCAAGCTGAATAACTTTTCTCTGCATGTCTTCCTTCTCAAATCGAAGTTTATATTGATTCTTAAACTGCCTTATAATGGTTAAGGCACAGCAATTAATAGATTCTCAACAACTTCTTGAATGAGGTGGTAACAATGTTATCAAAAAAAGAAATGTTAGTGATTGCCAATTTACGGGAAAATGGGAGGGAAAGTTTAACGCTAATGAGTAGAAAAACAGCGGTTCCAGTATCAACGATTTTCGAATGGCTCAAACATTATCAAGGAAATGTGATCAAACGACATACATGTTTGTTAGACTACGCGAAACTAGGATTTCACACGCGAGCGCATTTTTTTCTCAGAACAACCAGAGAACTACGAGACCAATTAAAAGAAGAGCTCTTAAAAAACAAATCTATTAATTCTGTCTATAAACTTAGCCACGGATTTGATTACATGTGTGAAGGGATCTTTCATGAACTAAAAGAAGTCAATGACTTTATGGATCATTTGGAAAAGATTGTTCCTTTACAAGAAAAGCAAATCTATTTCATTGTGGATGAAATCAAAGAAGAGGATTTCTTAAGCTCGCCCGAGTATGTGAAATTAACAGGTTAACCGTAAAGCTCTTTAAGGTAAACAAAGAAAAGAACACGATGAAAAAAGTCGTGTTTCTTATTTTTCTTCTTTTAATGCCAATGGTTCTAGCAAAAGCAAGCTGTGAAGCAAAAGATGGTTGTTTAACTGATTGCATCAATGGTGATCCAGATTGTAGTTGTGCGATCCAACAAGGGTACAAATGCCAAGAGAATGAAACCTGTAAAGGAAATCTCTTAAAAAATTGGGATGGATTTGCATGTTGTTCTGTCGCGTGTAGCCCAGGAAATTTAGTATCCCAAACTCAAGTCAAAGAACTTTCAACAGAAACAACACAAAAAGAAACAAAAGTCGTGCTCCCTTATATTGAACAACAACCACAAAAACAGAATAATTCCTGGTTACCCTTTATAGTATTTGGGTTCGGTCTTCTTGTGCTAATAATAGAATTCTGGCAATATAAAAAACATCACTGACGCATAAACAAAAACTTCGGCGGGACATAATCAGTTCCCAAATTCGCCTGCACCGTAAACTGTTCATACGTCCCCTGTAAGAATGGGTGTTCTTGGGTAAGAGGTTGTTGCAACTCTTTCGCAATTTGCGTAATCAAACTATTCATCTCTTCAACAGAGAAACGTAAATTCGTTTGTAAAAAGGTATGTGTATCAAAACTGATTTGTACTAATTGATCTGGTCCAGAACAGAGAACTTCATGAATCTCAGGATCTTCAAAGAAGGGGGATAACACTCCAAACTTAAACTGATCACGAATCACATAATAACGTATCCGATCTAACTGTTCATCAGAAAAAGAAAAATGTTGTTCTTTACTATACCCTTGCAAATAAATCATCACATCTTCAGGTTTTTGTACCGTCGCAGGTAAAGTGATCTGTCCTAAAAAATGTTGTTCTTCAGCGTTTAAAGAAGGTTCTTGCACGAAATATTTCTGCTCATGCACACGAACACTCACTAAGGGATTTTTACTAATCTGAGAATAAACCAAAATGCGCGGAGCAGGTTCAGGCGAGGTAATAAGTTTCTTTTGTTGAACAACTTGTTCTTGATGTTTCGCCAATTCTGCTAACAATTGTTTTTTCTTCTGTTCTAATTGTAAGCGAATCTGATTCTTATCAACAACAGGTTTTGGTTTTAAGACAACACGTTGTTTGGTATATGCACGAAATAAGGCAAAAGTATATTCTTTTAAAAAACGTGCACGTCGTGCAGTTGCTCCAGAACGTGGAGTTAACGTTTTAACAACCTTCTCTAATTTTTTCTTATCAGCAACAAGAAATTCATTCATTAAGAATTGGGGCTCTTCTGAAGATGCCATTGTTAAAATGGTTTTTGCTGAACCTCAGTAGGTTCTAAACGAGTTTTTCCACGCACATACTTTTCTAATAAAACGAGTCCTTGCGCAATGGATTTATTCTGTTCTAACAATGCTTCAAGTTTATTCGTTAGTGCAGTGACTCGAGCTTCAACAGTTTCCACTTCACCAACATGTTGCGCAGCTTCTTCAAAGAGAGAAAGAAGCTTATCCATACGTTGTAACAATTGTTGAGAAGACGTTGTTTGAACGTCCGTATATTTTTTTAATGCTTGAAGAAGTTCAGCGTGGCTTTGTAAATACAAATCTTGATCACTCTTTTTTGCACTCGGCATACAATCTTTCTTTTAAAAGCGACTATAAAAACCTTTTGTTCAACATTATCTTAGATAGAGGCTAACAACGGCGCGTAACGTGGGAGTTTGAATATCATCCATAATTGGACTTAAACTATAATTATTTCCAGAACCACGTAAAACAACATTATCTGCACAGAGTTTATGTAAACATTTCTCGAGATCTGCTGCTTCATCTGGGGTAAGAAGCGATTGCGCGTTTTTTCTAACTGATTCAAAAGAAATACGATGATTTCCCACATAACGGGCAGTTGTAGGTTTAAATGCGCGAATGACGGCATGGACAAGCGCAGGGCGGTATCCTAACTCTATAAGTTGTCTATTAAGAGAAGCTTCAGTGAGATCTTCCCCAGTTGTTTGATATTCTCGAAGAGCTTCAGCGACTTTTACAGGTGTTGCATAAAAACTTGGATCAGTATCAATATCAGGAAAAGAAGCATGCGCAGATTCACGTGCAATTCTCCAAACGTGTTTTAATTTCCCAACATAGGTTTCAAAGACACCTGGAGCAAGATCAGCTAATCCAGGATTAAGATTGAGCATTTGTCGTGCGCGTGCTCGATGACCAAAGATTCCACCCAAAATCGTAGAACGTACTTGGCGAGCATCGTCTCTAGCAATAGGTGCAGGAGTAGTTTCAGTAATGACAGGTAAAATCTCTTCTGAAAGTTCTTCAACAAATCCAGAAAGAACTCGAGTTGCATCTTGGACAGAAAGTCGTTCTGCTTGAACTAATGCTTCAATGCGTGAAAAAAGAATGTCACGAGAATAAGGTGCAAGTGGTTTTAAGGGAAATGCCTGCGTTTGCTCAAGCGTAAAGAGTGTAGAATAAATTGCTTTATCCAGAGCAGGATGAGTATTCTTCTCTTCATCGATGAATCCAACAATTTCTTCAAGTCCTTCATGAAGTTCACGCGCGACTGCAGGAAGGAGAGTTTTCTTTTTTTCAGCATGTGCTTGATTAGCAAATGCATACTGTTCTTTCGCAGCTGTTTTTTCAGTTTTATACGTACGTTCAAGAGCTCCAACTTTAGAGCGAAGAACCCGAAGTGCCTGAGCAGTAAAGTCTTGATATGCCTTAAATTCATCTGATCGTTTACTCAACTCAAGAGCAAAGAGGGGTAACTCAGGAGAACCAATAATAAGAATCTGTTTCGGTACAGCATGCTGAGACCAATGTTGAAAGAGTTGTTCGATCTGACGATTGACTTCTTCGGGAAGTGCATGAAGGGCAGTAGAAACAGAAAGTCTCCTTTCTTCAGCGAGTTTCTGGGAAAGATCAGCTTTATCTATATGTGCTAAAAGCTCTTGAATTTCACGTTCAGCAGTTTGATATTTGCCAAGTTCTGTTTTTCGACGTGCATCAAGTTGTTCAAGAAGATGGTCAGTAGCTTGGTGTTCTCGTTGATGTTCTTGGACATATTCAGCAAGCTTCGTTTTATACGCTTGAATACGTTGTTGACGAGTCTCTCGCCATAAAGCTGTCCAGCCATCTTCTGCCATTCAGAAAAGGAACGAGAGAAGTCTTATAAGTTTGACCATTGAAAAGAGGCAATAAAAAGTGAAAAGAAACCAATACCCTTAAATACATTAATCCAATCTGCTTCCGGATGTTCGCCGAGATATTTAAGCAATATAGGGGTAAAGATCCCTTCAACGACATTTTTGGCCAAGACACCGCAAAACATCAAATGCTTTCTGCACTAGTTATGGGCAGACATATGATTTTAGTCGGAGCTCCAGGTATTGGAAAAACAACCTTAGCAAAGAACATTGCAAAGCTCTTACCCGATGTAGAATTAAATGATTGTCCATTCCATTGTGATCCACAGCATCCTGCATGCCCAGAATGCAAATCAAATAAAGGCAAAGTCAAAACACGAAAAGTCAGAGGCGAAGAACGATTTGTTCGGTTACAAGGAAGTCCAGACTTAGCAGTTGAAGATGTGTTAGGTGATATTGATCCCATTAAAGCATTAAAATTCGGTCCATTAGCGATTGAAAGTTTCACACCAGGAAAACTCTTCAAAGCAAATCAAGGGGTCTTATTCTTCGATGAATTAAATCGTTGTCCAGAAAAGTTACAAAACGCATTACTCCAAGTCCTAGAAGAACGAAAAGCAACCATTGGCAGTTATGATATTGATCTCGAAGCGAACTTCATCTTTGTCGGTACGATGAATCCAGAAGATTTCGCAGGCACAGAAAAATTAAGTGAAGTCTTGTTAGATAGATTTGACTTAGTCTTCATTAATCACCCAGAATCAACCGAGATTGAAAGAAAGATTGTCAAGATCAAAGGAAAGACCTTGAAAGAAGTCGACTTCCCAGAACACGTCATGACAACAACCATAGAATTTATCCAATCTCTACGAAGAAATGAAAATTTAGAGCGCATCCCAAGTGTCCGTGCTTCTTTAGGGTTATATGAACGTGCGCAATCCAATGCATACTTACACGGAAAAAAACAAGTTGATTGGGATGATGTCATGGAAGCGTTTACATCAGTAGTAGCGCATAGAATTAGATTAAAACCATCAATAAAATTCATGATGTCGTCAAAGGATTTCTTAAAAAAAGAATTCGCCAAGTTTAGAGAACAAGCAGCGAAACAAGATAGCAGTGGTGATCTTCCCTAGCAGCGAGTCTGTAGAGGAATGGGAAAAAGGCGAAGAACAAGAAGGCGACACTGGTTTTGATGAAGGATTAAGTCATTCTCTGATTGAAGGTAATAAAGAACGGATTGAACAAGGAAAATTATTAGATGCAGCAATTAATCAAGGTCTAAATGCATTTAATCCAGACATGATGTTCGAGCAGATTGTCAAAGATTTTAGAAATGCTGAACAAATATACGGAGAAAAAATGCTTCGCTTAGTAACAGGTGAAGATATCAATGCAGTTAAAAAAAATATCAAGTTCCCCGAATATCAGCGTAATTTGAAAGCGCAAATGCAAAAGAAAATTCAGAAGATGAAAGAAGCTAAATTAATTAATAAAGAAGGGGTCTTCACAGATCATGGTAATGAATTAGCAGCCTTAGTCTTAGGGATGGAAGAATTAAATGAGATGAAAGCGAAGGGCATTGGAGAACGTCCATCAAAACAAAAATTACCAGATGGTGAAAGAGACAATATCAGGAAATTACGCGCACATGATCGATACAGAGACATTGCCTTAAAAGAATCAGTCAAAATCGCAGTCAAACGTCAACATACGAGTTTAGAAAAAGATGATCTCAGAGTTTTCGAACGCTTAGGGAGAGGAAAAATTCATTTGATCTATGGCTTAGATGCGTCTGGCAGTATGAAAGGACAAAAGATTGCCATCTGTAAAAAAGCAGGTGTTGCATTAGCATATCAAGCGATTGAACGCCAAGATAAAGTCGGCTTATTAGTCTTCGGTTCAGAGATTGAAGAAGTAGTCTATCCGACAACAGACTTTTCCTTATTCTTACGCGCCATTGCAGAAGTCAAAGCGAAAAAACAAACAGACATCGCCTTAACCATCGAAAAAGCGATTGAGATGTTCCCCAAAGAAGAAGCAACCAAACATTTTATTCTGTTAACAGACGCGATGCCAACGATTGGTGTCAACCCACAACAACGAACGTTAGAAGTCGTTGAAAAAGCAGTCAATTTAGGAATTTCTATTTCTGTGGTTGGCATTGGATTAACACCAGAAGGAGAAGAGTTCGCAACAAAGATCAAAGAAGTAGGTCAAGGGAAATTATATCTTGTTCGAGATTTAGAAAACGTCGATAGAATTGTCTTAGAAGATTATCAAGCATTGATAGAGAAATCTTATTAAATAGAGAAAAGAAGTGCGGATTATGATTGAGGGGAATATTAAGAAAATTCTCATTACCGGAAGTTCTGGGACTATTGGCACAGCCTTATGTGAACACTTAATAGCGAAAGGGTATGAAGTGCAAGGCATTGATTGGAAACCGAATAAATGGAATGCCCATGTCGAAGAAGTCACGATTCAAGGAGATTTACGAAAAAAATCTACCTTTAAAAAATTAAAAACAGATTACGATCTCATTATTCATTTCGCTGCAAATGCAAAAGTCTATGATTCAGTGAAGAAACCGGAGTTAGCAAAAGATAACTTCCTTACCCTATTCAACGTTTTAGAATTCGCAAGAAAAAATAAGATCCAAAGAATCATGTTCTCTTCAAGTAGAGAAGTCTATGGGAACACCGAAAAAATGTCGTATGATGAAACAGATACACACATAGAAGATTCTGAGAGTCCCTATGCAGCATCAAAGTTAGGTGGAGAAACATTAGTTCATTCCTATCAAAAGTGTTTCGGCATAAAAACAGTCATTACAAGATTCTCAAATGTCTATGGAAAATACGATGAAAGCAATCGGCTTGTTCCACTATTTATTCGACTATGCAAAGAGGGCAAACCCTTAACGGTCTTTGGTAAAGAAAAGCTCTTAGACTTCACGTACATTGACGACACAATTAATGGTGTTACCCAAATCATCGAAAACTTTGACAAAGTAAAAAACAACACCTTCAATCTTGCGTATGGTCAAGGTTCAAGTATTCTCAATGTAGCAGAAATGATCCAAACAGGATTAAATACTAAAACCCCTATTAGAATAAAAGAGAGTAGACCAGGTGAAGTAGTTAGGTATATAGCAAAAATAGACAAAGCAAAAGCAATGCTCAATTACAATCCCCAGATACCTATTCAAGAAGGGATCAAACGTTCCTTAGGATGGTACAATAAAAACATCTACAAATAGCTTTAAGAAATTTTTCTTCTTATAATAGGGATGGTTTTTCCTCAAATACAACAAGAACGGCCAACATTCAGAAGTGCGCTAGAGTCAGCAGTCAAAGAATATGAGCAGAAAAGCGGGTTACATCTCAAGTGGAAACCAAGTATTGTTACTCCTTGGGATAAAACATTTGATGAAGCAATTGTCCATGAGACAGTAACTTCAAAATGGATCTTTTTTAAAGACGTTCTAACAAGAGTCTTAGCAGGATACATCCAAGATGAACAAGGAAAAGTAGTGTATATTATCGATCCAGCAATCAAACCCGAAATAAGAAAATATATACAACTCTACGAACAGCAAACAGGTGAACAAGTAATCCTCGAACAATTTAAAATAAAAGCAGGAAATATTGGTTATCTTACTCGCATTTAACGTCGTTTTCGAAAGCCATTCCAAAGAAAATAAAGTAATAATACAAAGACGAAAACTGCTAAACAAACAATCAACCAGGAATGGGATTGTAATAATACATCTTGTAACGAATAAAAATACGGTTTAATATGCAACGGATCAAAACTATTGATCAAATACGTCCCGCGATAAATAAGAAATACAACCCCCATCAGAATAAAGAGCGCACCTGCAAGAATCTGTGGGAAAGACGTATAAAATGTCGAATCTAAAAAAGTAAACCTATACTGTTTGTGTTGTAAAAACTTCTGAAGTTTTTTTGAACGATCATAAAAGAAGCTTAATAAAAATAAAGGAACTGCAATCCCTAAAGAATACACAAAGAAGAGCAAACCAGACGTCCAGTAATTCTGTAAGATCGCTGCCATCAATAAAATCGCAGTTAAAATCGGGCCTAAACACGCGCTCCAACCAATCGCAAATGCCATACCAAAAAAGAATACCCCTAAAACATCTTTTCCAGGAACGCGAGAAAATTGAAACAACGACGTAAATCCTTTTCCAAAGATCGTCAAAAGACCAAACACAATTAAGAAAACTCCTGCAGTATAAATCAACCACGAATGGCGAATCTGCCAATCACCAAATGATTGTCCCAATGCGCCTGCGGCAACACCCATAAACGTGAACACCAAAGAAAATCCTAAAAAGAAAATCAATGTCATCTTCGTAATCGATGTTTTTTCCTTAAACGTATACGCAAAGAACGCAGGAATAATAGGCAAGATGCACGGACTCAAGAAACTTAAGATCCCTGCTAAAAACGCAATCACAAATGTAAGTTGGACTGCATAAAGAGAAGCTTGCTGCTGATTGTATGCTTGTGCTTTCTGTAATCCAATAGGCAATGTTTGTCCAAAAACAACCGGAATTAATAACAAACTCAACAGAAGCAATAAATAAAGTCTCATAAACATAAAACGAATGGTTTATTTATATATCTTATGGAAGGAACATCATGAAAGAAAAGATCCAAAAGCTCTGTAAACAAATCGAGAAAAAATACAAAATAAAAATCTTATTCGCCATAGAGAATGGAAGCAGAGCCTGGCGTATGGAAAGTGAAAATAGCGATTATGATGTTCGTTTTGTCTTCATGCATCCAAAAAAAGAATATTTGCAATTAACAAGTCCAACAGATGTGATCAATGAAACGTATGACAAACAAGGAAACCCCTGTCAACCAGAAGGAGCGTTTATTGATATTGTTGGTTTTGATATCTTCAAATTTTGTAAACTCTTAACATCATCCAATCCAACAACCATTGAATGGTTAATCTCTGATATTGTCTATCTGGGAAAACAAAATAAAGCATTACAAACCTACGCAAGAAAACAGTTCCATCCAGTAGCGTTATACTTCCACTATCAATCAATGTGTAAAAATAATTACTTGAAATACATTAAGTCAAAACAAGAAGTCACCTATAAAAAATATCTCTACGCATTACGTGGTTTAGTCAATGCAACCTGGGTGTTTCATAAAAAAAGTATCCCCCCAATCAAATTTACAGAAGCCTTAGATGGATTACAAGAAACGATGCCAGAATCAGTACGAACGAAAGTGAAAGAAATTATCGCGTTAAAAAAAGAAGGCAAAGAAAAAGACATTGTCCAGAACATTGTGCAATTTGATCAGTATATTGAGCATTTCTTAAAACTACAACCCATTTTCCCAGAACAGCAAAAGAAAAACATTGAAAGTATCAATAAAGAACTACAAAAATTATTAAAATAAAAAAACAAGTGACTCCGCCCAAAAAGGGAGAAGTTCACTCGCGCCGAGGACAAATCTGCGTTACCACTTAATAAAGATTCTCGTAATGAAAGCATAAAATACGATTATAGATGAATGAACAATATGTTTATTAACGTACAAACAGCAGCACAACAATAATGATACAGCTCTCAATCGAAGGATTGTTAGTCCATTTTTCGTATCTTGCAGTCTTCCTCTTAATCGCTGCTTCAGGTGCGTTTCTTCCATTGCCTGAAGAGATTGTATTGATTGTAGGGGGATATTTAGCATCTTTAGGATTCTTACGATTACCTTTGTTAATTCCCGTTGCACTCTTAGGAACCTTAGTTGGCGATAACATCGCGTTTTGGATTGGCAGAAAACGAGGAATTTTCTTTTTCAAACCCATTGCTCGATTTTTATTTGCAACCAAACGCATCGCGAAAGCACAACAAGAATTTCACAAACATAGTGCCTGGATGGTCTTCAGTGCCCGTTTTTTAGTCGGAGTACGGTTCTTAGGCCCAATCTTAGCAGGAGCTTCTCAAATGCCCTGGAAACGCTTCCAATTCTATAATTTTTTAGGAGCAATCATCTGGATTCCTGCAATGACTGGTGTAGGGTATTTCTTAGGAAGGCATATTGAGCGATTATTCCATGATGTTGAATTCTTGCGTCATGTGCTTATTGTTGTTTTTATCGTTGTAGCACTTATCGCAGTTCTTATTATCTGGAGAAAAAGAAAACAACGTTAAGAATGTCTGCCTTGTCGCATTTTCGCAATCAAATCTTGTAAATGGTCAATCTCACGAGATAACTTCAATTTATCCTGTTCTTGAACAGCAAGTGTTTTCGCATAATTCGGTAACTGTAAATCAACATCTTTCACTTTCTGGCTCATACCCTGTAAGCGTTGTACTTCTTCACGTAACTGAGTTATATCTTGTTGTAATCCTTTCAACTGATCAGTTTCACCTTTTAATTTCTCAACATGTTTCTGTAACTGCTCACGCAATTCTTTCTCAACACGCTCAATCATCTTCTGTTCTAAATGTTGTTTAAATGAAGAAAACTGCTCAAATTCTTTCTTAAACTGTAAATTCAAATCACGTAAAACCTGCATATGTTTTTCAAATTCATCAAAATAGTAAAACTGTTTCTCATGCACCTGATGAAACGAATCATGAACCTTCTGAAACTGTTGATCTTGTTTACTTTCTGCTTCTAAATGTTTCTGTTCTAAAAGTGTTTTCACTTGCGCAAGTTCATCCTGCACCTGTTTCAAAGAATCAGTTGTTTTCGAGAACATACTCCTACCATAATCTCCTCATTTTTAAGGTTTATCCTCTAGTGCAAAATAATGAATAAACCAGCATAATGCTTAAATAGCAAATTTCAATAAAGATGTTATGGCAAAACCAGTCCAATGGCAAAATCCAGATGGAACAAAGTATCAAATTTCCTACAGTGAAGAACTCCAAGTCAAAAATTTAGAAGCAACCAGACGATTAACTACCTGGCAACGAAGAAATTTTGCATTAATGTTATTACTCCTTTTAGTCATTTTTGTCTTTGCAGCAGCGATTATTTACACTCTAGCAGAATTAGATAAGATTAACTTCTTTACACGCGTCGCATTCAGATAATTTTTATTGTTCTTCAGCGTCTTTTCCAAAACGTAAAGCAGGATTATAGAACGAAGCAAGTGTTTTATACAGTTCACGATAAGCATCAAGACGAGCATGAAGATCAACAGGATGGCCCCCAATGCTTCGGATAGAAACTGTATAGGGCATTCCCCATTCAACGTTTCTTTGATCAAATTTCTGAAAGGTACGCTCATGAACATCAACAACGCTTCGTCCAATAGAACCAGAAGATTGTCCTTGATCTAAATGAAGTCCTGGTTCAAATGCCCCCAGAATTTTGAACATCCCACCAAGAAGATGGAACATATTAGGATAATGATAATGGAGATCTCCAACACCTTCAGAAGCAAAATAATCAAAGACAGTAGTGATAACCTCAGGAAGAGGAAGAGTATTTGGATTCTGATCTAAAAGAAGATGATATGCACGGCGAAGATGGCGAGGATAATCTACTCTCCGTTGTGATTCGAATTTTTCAAAGGGTAAACGCATACAGAGAAGAAGCGATCCTTGATAAGCGGGACTAGAAATGTTGACAGCGAAATTCGGATCCCGATCAGAATCCTTTATCATGTTTTGTCGTTTAAGATTCAAATCAAGAGGAACAGATCTTCCCGTTTCAAAAGAAGAGTGATTAGATGTGAGAACTGCTTGAATAACCTCCTCAAGTTCCTCAACAGCCTTCAACGGAGATTCCATATTCTCAATCAGATCAAATATACTTTTAAAGATTTCCTTTTGTAATCACTAATCAAAAGTAACCAAATCAATATCAATATGAACGCAATTTCTTCCATCTGCCTTTGCAGCATACAATGCCTTATCAGCACGTTCAAAGAGTTGTTTAAGTTTAGCTTCTTTCATCCTTTCATCAATGTCTTGTTTTAATGTTGTTCCATGAAAACCAACAACACCTGCGCTAAACGTAATCTCTTGACGTTGTCCAGGAACAGGGGGTGTTGAAGGAAAACGAATGGTCTTCTCCCGAATGCCTGTAAGAATATTCTGAGCATAAGAAGAAATATCTTGAGGACGGACACCTTGATTCAGATCAAACATTAATACACGTGAAGCAGTTTCAAAAAGGATCCGCAATCGATCCAATACTTTTTTTGCATCTTCAGGAAATGTACCCCGTAAAAAGATAATAGAAAACTCTTCTCCACCATATCGAAACGGAGTATCTCCATCTCGTAACGATTTTTGGATAATAAATGAGAAAAACTCAAGAACAATATCCCCCGTAAGATGACCATACTTATCGTTAATTTGTTTAAAATGATCAATATCCAGAATCCCAATCGTTAAAAAAGAAGTTTCTCGTATGGCAATGCTTAATTCAATTGGCAAGCGTCGCTTATATTCCCGATCATTGTACAGATGGGTTTTCACATCAACGATCGCTTTTTCTTCAGCAAACGCTAACTGTGCTTTGAGAATTTTCACATCTCTCAATTTCATCCGACGTTGAGCATCTTCAAGATCAGTCGCTTTAAGACCAACCCGACGTAGATATTCAAACGTCTTACTGGGTTCAGCAAACTTATCTCCATACTTCACAATCATCAGAATATACCGATTTGTTTCTGTGGGAGTAGTAAATGTGCGAAGATCCTGTTGGATATCTTGAAGGGTAATAACTTCTCGTGTTTTCACATCCATAATCTTCTGAGCAACGTCCCACTTTTTCTTCAAAAGGACATTAAACGGATCAATACAATGTGTTTTCTCTTCCTGGATCGCAGATTCAAAGTCTTTTTGCAATGCAAGTAACTTTACTTCAATGCCTTCAATTTGACGAATCTGGACAGAAATGAGGGGTAACGAAAAAGAGCGGTAGGCATCAAATAATTTCTTCTCTTCCTGTAAGATATGCTGCTCAAGTGCAACAGCACGTTCAAGACGAACAAGGAGTTGTTGAATTTGTTCAAGAAGACCGCCTTTGGCAGGATCTTCACCAAAAATCGTTGCAATCTTTTTCAGATACTCTTCTAATCGTTTTTTCGCAGCAAGACCTAAAAATCCACCACCCTGCAATGCAAGCTTTGTTTGTTCAAAATCTTCAACAAAAAATTGATGAAGGGATGTATCCATTTTTGTTTCTGCACGAACTGTCTCTTCTTCAACAGGAATTGCACTTGATGGAATAAAAAAAGGAAGAACCTTCTCTTCAAATGCTTGAATGTGGCTAAGTAATAATGAAAGAAAAACTGGTTGTCGTTCAGGAACAGCTTCACGAAGTTGTTTACTCGTCGCTAAAAATCGAACAAGTAATTTACGATGTGAACTAAACCCACTACTCCGTTTTCCATAATCTAAAAGGATTTGTTTCTGTTGATCAGTAATTTGTTCTAAAAGCGTAAAAAACCCACGAAAGAGATCATCACCTTTTTTTTCAAACATACTTCCTATTCTCTAAACCCGCTATTTATATCTTTCCACCAAGAGAATGATTTAAAAAGAACGAATGTTAACATTCGATTAAGCACCCAATCGTCGATACACAACCATCCGACTAAAAATTTCTCGTAAGGGGTGATTTTTTGGTGAAGTCCGTTCTTGAAGGAAGAAAGTTGTTCCCTTTCGTGCGTAAAACTCAGCAAGAGGAATATCTTTCAACGTAAGTGCAACTTCCGCAACATAAAGACAAGAATGTCCCGCATTCACATAATCGCCAATCCCTTCAAAGAGTTCTGCAGCTTTCGAACGTAAAACAAGACGACGGAACAACCACTGTTCACGTTCTTCAGGTTGTGCACCTGATCGCATAAAAAATCCATGGGCAAGACGAGCAGCATGATCAAAGGTATATGCCGCATCATTAGGATAGCCTGCAGCTTCATAAAATGTTCCCGCAGCAGTTCGATAAAGAAAAGCAAGTTCAAAATGATGTCGTTCCCGTTCAAGATCTTTTGCCGTAAGATCATACCGATCAACAACCGCCTTGACAAATTTGAGCTTACCTCCAGCTTTTTGCGTAGCATCAAGTGTAACAAGTTCATCAAGAGCAACGTGACTATCTTCCCGGGCAAAACGTTCAAACTGGGTGCGGACATTAAATGGGGGCATATATTCCCGAATCAGAGAAACCTTCTTATGCCTTCTGTTTCTATTGGTAACCAATATTGGTAACCTTTAAATAGCTTCCCTTCTTCATAACCTGATGTCAGAAGACCACATTAAAACAAGCATTTTACAACTCTTACAGCAAAAAGACGAAGGACTTGCCACACCAGAAATTTACACTCAAATCGGCAGAGAACGCCATACTGTTGCAAAATATTTAGAACAATTGCATGCAGAAGGATTGATTCAATATCGACAAATCGGAAAAACAAAACTGTGGACAATGGCTCCTGCTCCATTATTAGCAGTTTTACAAAAAGATGACGCCTTAAGTCATGGATTAAAATCAATGTTATCAAGTTTACAACAAGAAATTTCCATTATCTCCAAAGATCACAAAGTCATTTGGTCAAATACGAGTAATAAAACGCATTGTTTTGAAAAATATGGGAAACACGAAGTCTGTTCTGGTTGTCCTGCAAAAAAAGTTTTAACAGAAGGCAAAACAAGAAGTATTCAATTAGAATCGACCCACCTCCAACTTGCGCCATTAAAAGATGCTGCGGGAAAGACTATCGCATTTATTGAAACGAGAACAAACTAAGATGAATAAAACATTAACTATCAAAAATTTAACCGTTGAAGTAGAAGGAAAACCTATTCTAAAAAATCTTTCCTTAGAAATCAAACCAGGAGAAGTTCACGCAATCATGGGTCCAAACGGTTCAGGAAAATCAACCTTAGCGTATGTGTTAGCTGGTCATCCAAAATATACAGTCACATCTGGAGAAATTTTTTACGGTGAAAAAAATATCTTAGCATTAAAGCCGCATGAAAGAGCAAAAGAAGGACTCTTTTTAGCATTCCAATATCCCCAAGAAATCCAAGGCGTTGGCTTCGCGCATGCACTCTACATGATGACCAAAGCGCAAAGAAATTTAACACCAAAAGAATTTCAAGCAGAATTAAAACAAGCAGTACAAACATTGCATCAAGATACCTCCTTCACACAACGTCAATTAAACGTCGGTTTCTCAGGCGGAGAAAAAAAGAAAGCAGAAGTTCTACAATTATTATTATTAAAACCATCCTTAGCAATCTTAGATGAAACAGATTCAGGGTTAGATCATGATGCCTTAGAGCTTATCGGGAAAACAATCAATCAATTACGAACGCCAATATTCTCAAGCTTAATCATTACGCACTATCCAAAATTATTACAATATTTGAAACCAGATGTTGTCCACATTTTAGTCAACGGAACCATTGTCGCTTCTGGTAAACATGAGTTAATCGAGAAAATTGAAAGTCAAGGATATAACTGGATCAAACAATGACTCAAACCATTAGTATCAACGAACAGTATAAAGAGAAATATGGCTTTTCAGTAACAGATGAAAGTATCTTCAAAACTGCAAAAGGCATAACAGAAGAAACTGTTAAAGAAATTTCAAAATTAAAAAATGAACCTGCTTGGATGTTAGAAAAAAGATTACACGCATTAAAATTATTTTTTAGTAAACCAATGCCTACGTGGGGCGGAGATCTCACAAAAATTGATTTTAATAATATTACCTACTACCTCAGACCAACAGATAAGAAAGCACAATCCTGGGAAGATTTACCAGAAAAAGTCAAAGAAACGTTTGATCGCTTAGGTGTTCCCGAAGCAGAACGAAAATTCTTAGGTGGCGTTGGAGCGCAATATGATTCAGAAACAGTCTATCACAATTTACAAGAAGATTTAGAAAAACAAGGCGTTATTTTTACTGACACAGATTCCGCAGTCCAAAAACATCCAGAAATCGTTAAAAAATATTTCGGAACGATTGTACCGAGTGCAGATAATAAATTCGCAGCCTTAAACACCGCAGTCTGGAGTGGTGGTTCATTCATTTACGTTCCAAAAAATGTCAAAGTAAAAATTCCCTTACAAGCCTATTTCAGAATCAATGCAAAAAACATGGGTCAATTCGAACGAACTTTAATTATTGTCGATGAAGGGGCAGAAGTGCATTACATTGAAGGCTGTACTGCTCCTGTGTATTCTTCAGCTTCATTGCATTCTGCAGTCGTTGAAGTCATTGCACTGAAAAACGCAAAAGTCCGCTACACCACCATTCAAAACTGGTCTGGAGATATTTATAATTTAGTAACCAAGAGAGCATTCGCACATGAAAACGCATTGGTCGAATGGGTCGATGGAAATTTAGGAAGTAAACTCACGATGAAATATCCTTCAGTGTATTTAGTCGGTGAAGGGGCGAAAGCAGATATTTTATCCGTTGCTTTTGCAGGTGCAAATCAACATCAAGATGCGGGAGGGAAAGTCGTTCATTTAGCATCAAACACAACCTCCAGAATCGTTTCAAAGTCAGTCAGTAAAGCAGGTGGAAGAACAACCTATCGAGGCTTAGTTAAAATTGGCAAGGATGCAAAAAACACCAAAGTCAATGTCCGCTGTGACGCCTTACTTTTAGATGAACAATCCCGTTCAGATACCTATCCCGTCATGCAAGTCGAAGCTGAAGATGCGTTATTAGCCCACGAAGCAACCGTTGGAAAAATTGGTGAAGAACAATTATTCTACTTAACCTCAAGAGGCTTAACTGAAGCTGAAGCCATGAGTATGGTTGTTCTCGGATTTATTTCAGAATTCACGAAAGAATTACCAATGGAATATGCAATTGAATTAAACAAATTAATGCAAATGGAGATGGAGGATGCAGTCGCATGAACACCCTCATTGTCCCCGAAGGCACACAACATCTCGTAGTGCAAGAGATTGGAGAAGAACTTATCGTTGAAAAGAATGCAAGCTGTATCTGGGTAGATAAACCAACAGCAAATAAAAATATCAAAATTACCTTAAAAGAAAACAGTCAACTCAAAAGAATCATTATCAATATCGATCCAAAGCAATATCGAGAAGAAGTAACATACATTCTCGAAGGAAAGAAAGCCAAACTCCAAGAAAAAAGACTAATCTTAACAAATCACGGAGAAAATTACAATAAAATCTTTGTGAATCATATCGGTGAAGAAACAGAAAGCGATATTCAAATTCGTTCTATCCAAAAAGGAAATTCACGAAACACCATTCATGCGTTCTTAAAGGTTGAACAATCAGGAACAAATGCTTCAACAAACTTAAACAGTCAAACATTATTAGTAGAAAAACAAAGCTATGCACAAGTATTACCGGGTCTAGAAATTTTAACCGCGAATGTCAAAAAAGCACGGCATGCAGCAACAACCAGTAATCTCGATGAAGCAATGATCTTCTACTTAACATCAAGAGGCTTAACAGAACAAGAAGCGAAAGCAATGATCGTCAAAGGCATGGTCGAATCCCTCTTTGAAGAAACAACGGAGGTTATGCCCCAAGTAGAACAATGGCTCAGCTCAATCCAGTAGAAATCAGAAAAGACTTTCCAATATTGAAAAGAAAGATCCATGGAAAACCATTGGTTTATTTAGACTCTGCATCCACGTCACAAAAACCAAAGCAGGTTATTGATGCAATTTCAAAATTCTACAAAACATCCAACGCAAATATTCACCGAGCACTCTACACATTAAGTGACGAAGCAACAACCCAATATGAACTTGCACGAAAGAAAGTAGCAGATTT
>JGI1358J11329_10000389_pt1 | contig 40087 bp, 40 predicted proteins | sample Subgroupgradi54m_FD_11329 | JGI IMG/M metagenome (IMG submission 11329)
CNNGATTCCCCCGTATCAAGTACGGGGCAGGCGTGTCAAGCACGGAATGACGGGCCAGAACAGAAGACGATACCCCGCAGCTTGCTGCGGGGTAGTTCATTCGGCACATCTTTTCCCCTATACCCTCCACCCTAGACCCTTTCGAATATGCCCGCGGCCCCCATCCCTCCGCCGATGCACATCGTGACCATCCCGTAGCGGGCTTTTCGTCGCTGCATCTCGTGCAGCAACGTGGCAGTCAGTTTCGCGCCGGTACATCCGAGGGGATGACCCAGGGCGATCGCGCCGCCGTTGACGTTCACCCGAGGGGTGGGGAGCTTCAGTTCTCGGATGACGGTAAGGGCCTGTGCGGCGAACGCCTCATTCAGTTCGATCAGGTCGATCTGGTCAAGGGTAAGGCCCGCCAGCTTGAGCGCCTTGGGGATCGCCTCGACCGGTCCGATCCCCATGAGATCCGGCGGCACGCCCGCGACGGCGAATGCCCTGAAGACCGCGAGCGGCGTGAGCCCCAACTGACGTGCGTTCTGGCTCGACATTACTAAAACGGCGGCCGCGCCGTCGCTGGTCTGGGACGAGTTGCCGGCAGTAATGGTGCCGCTCTTGTGAAAGACCGGCTGGAGCCTGGCGAGTGCCTCGGCAGAGGTATCGTACCGGACCCCCTCGTCGGTGTCGAAGATCACCTCATCGGTGGCGACGCGCGGCGCGCCCTCCACACGGAATGTCTTCTTCACAACGGTGAGCGGGGCGATCTCGTCCTTGAATCGTCCCTCCCGTATGGCGGCGGCGGCCTTGAGGTGGCTCTGGAGCGCGAAGCCATCCTGCTCCTCTCGGCTCACCTTGTACGCCTGAACGAGGTTTTCGGCGCTGTTTCCCATCGAGATGTAGATAGCCGGATAGTGCTCCGCGAGGTACGGGTCGGGCGCGTATGTATTCCCGCTCATCGGGACCAGACTCATGCTTTCCGCCCCGCCCGCGATGATCACGTCGGCAAAGCCGGACATGATCCGCTCGGCCGCTATAGCGATGGTCTGGAGCCCGGAGGAACAGAAACGGTTGACGGTTTGCCCCGGAACGGTGTAAGGCAACCCTGCCCGCAGCGCCGCGACCCTCGCCATATTCATGCCCTGTTCCGCCTCCGGGAAGGCGCAGCCGATGATGACATCCTCGACCTCTCCCGGTTGAAGTCCAGGCGCCCGCTTCATGAGTTCGGCAATCACGGTCGCCGCCATCGCGGTAGGAGGTGTGGCGCTGAGCATACCGCGTGGCGCCTTGCCCACCGCCGTTCTCACCGCCGCCACAATCACCGCCTCTTTCATGCCTTTACTCTCCGCGTGTCATTGCCCCGAAAGTCCCCAAGCCCTCTTCGGCGTAGGGGCGACCCTTGTGGTCGCCCGATCTGGGCGGGCACAAGGCCTGCCCCTACAAGGGGAGGGTGAGGGAGGTGGTACACGCTTCTAAAGCGTTCTGTCAGTTCCTGAGCGGCTTGCCGGTCTTCAGCATATGCTGCATACGCTCCTGGGACTTCCGTTCACCGCACAGACTGAGAAACGCTTCCCGCTCCAGATCCAGGAGATACTGCTCGGCGACGAGGGTTCGGGGCGCCACATCGCCACCAGCAAGGACATGGGCCAGTTTCCTGGCGACCCGCTCGTCATGATCGCTGATGTAACCTCCACACTTCATATTATACAACTGCGTGTCGGCTACGGCGATGGCGCGCGTCCCCAGAACCTTGATGTCATCTCTTGGTTGGGGGGGAGCATACCCCTCGGCAACCATCCCAAGGGCCACCTGCTTCGCCTCGTGCAGCAGGCGATCCTGGTTCATCGTACACCTATCGGCTGACCTAAGGTAGCCGAGCTGCTGTGCATCCTTCGCGCTGGTGGAAACCTTGGCGAAGGCGATCGTTTCGAAGGCATGGCGGAAGAACGGCAGCAGATCCACCTCCGCCCCTTCCGGGATGCCTTCCAGGCTTCGGAGCAGCATCTCCTTGCAGCCTCCCGCGGCCGGGATCAACCCAACGCCCACTTCCACGAGCCCGATGTAGGTTTCGGCAGCGGCACGAATCCTCGCGGCGTGCAGACAGATCTCGCACCCGCCGCCGAGCGTCATGGAAAATGGGGCCGCCACCACCGGCTTCTCGAAAAGCTTGAGCGCCATGTTGGCATCCTGGAAGGCCCGCACCATCAACTCGATGTCGTCCCAGTTCTCATCCTGGGCCTCGAAGAGGAGGGTCATCAGATTTGCGCCGACACAGAAGTGTCTTCCCTGGTTCCCGATCACCAGAGCGTCGAATCGCTCGGCGCAATGCTGCAGGCTCATCCGCATCATCTGGAGGATATCAGGACCGATGGCGTTGTTCTTGGAGTGAAACTGTAGGCAGGCGACCCCATCTCCCAAGTCGAGAAGCGACGCGCCGGGATTGCGAGCGACTACCTGTTGTCGTTCATGCAACATTCGCAGATGAATGATCCCAGGCCGCTCCGGGATCTCAACCTGTTTGGCTGTCCCGAGGTCAAAGGCGTACTGCCGTCCCGCCTCCCGACGGTAGAAGCTCTCGGCACCGCTCTGAAGCAGTGCGGTCACCAGCGGGGGAAGCGCCTTGCCGTCTTGCGCCATCCGTACGCTAGTCTGCTCGACGCCCAGCGCGTCCCAGAGCTCGAACGGCCCTAGCTCCCAGCCGAAGCCCCATTTCATGGCCTGGTCCACACTGATGATGTCATCAGCGACCTCAGGGATCCGATGTGCAGCGTAGAGCAGGGTCTCGCGTAAGAGCTGCCACACGTAGTGACCGGCGCGGTCATCGGCAGACGTGAGCGCTCGAAGTCGCTCCACGGGCTCCTCGATCCCCTGGATCATGTCGAGTGAGGGGAAGGCTATCGGCCGCTGCTGCCGGTACTCCATCGTCTTGTAATCGAGGACCAGGATCTCGCTCCCGTTGGCCCCCTTGATCCGCTTGTAGAACCCTTGTCCGGACTTTTCTCCCAACCAGCCGCGCTTCACCAACTCCAGGAGGAAGGGTGGAATAGCATAGGCCAGCCGCTCTTGATCGTCCGAGAGAGCCTCAGCGATATTTGTGGCGATGTGCATCACCGTATCGAGGCCGACCAGGTCAGCGGTCCGAAACGTGGCGGTCTTGGGGCGACCGATGGCGCCTCCGGTAAGCCGGTCCACCTCCTCGATCGAATAGTCGCCCTCCACCATGAGTCGCATGGCGGTGAAGAGGCCGAAGGTCCCAATCCGGCTGGCGATAAAGTTTGGGGTGTCCTTGGCGAAGACGATCCCCTTGCCCAGCGTCCGCTCCGCGAAGGCGGCCATTCGCTGCATCGCCTCGGACCGGGTCTCGGGGCCGGGGATTAGTTCCAGGAGCTTCATGTACCGCGGGGGGTTAAAGAAGTGCGTGCCCAGAAAGTGCCATCGGAAGTCGGCAGACCGCCCCTCGGCCAGTAGCCGGATCGGGATCCCAGAGGTGTTGCTGCTGATGAGGCTTCCCGGTCTGCGGTATGCCTCAATCTTTGCAAAGAGCGCCCGCTTGATCTCAATCCGCTCGGGCACTGCCTCGACAATCCAGTCGGCCCGGGAGAGCCATTCGAGATGGTCTTCAATATTTCCGATGGTGATCAGGCAGGCGTCTTTGGGCGAGAAGAAGGAGGGTGGAGAAGCCTTGAGGGCGCACTCAACGCCTTTCGCAGCGAAACGATTGCGGAACGCGGGACTTTCCCTGGTCAGCCCCTTACGCCGATCCTCCTCGGTCAGTTCGGGCGGCACGATGTCAAGCAGGAAGGTAGAGATGCCGGCATTCGCAAGATGAGCGGCGATCCCGCTCCCCATCACGCCCGCTCCAAGAACCGCCGCACGCCTGATCTCTGACGGCATCCTTTCTCCGGTCCATACCCCCTCTCCAACCCTCCCCCCTCGGAGGGGGAGGGGACGGGTGGGGGCTTTCTAGGCAATCCCAACGTGCGCTATGCTGTCCGCTCGTTTCGGAGGATTTGCTAACCAAAGAGTACTTGACGGGCCAGAGGTTGTAAAGGCGAATCAAGCCTTACTTTCTCATTGACAACGAACCAGATGGGAGGGATATGTAAGCGGGTAAACTTGCAGCGAATCTGCCTAGGGGGTAGGTCGGGTTAGCGCAGCGTAACCCGACGAAACCAATGCGATACCGACGCGCCTTCATTCCAGGTGGCTCGTTTTTCTTCACCGTGGTAACAGAGCAACGGCGGCCGCTCTTTGCGTCTGCAGATACGGTTGAGATCTTGCGAGCAGCATTTCGCGCGGTGCGTGCAACTCGCCCTTTTGAGGTGGACGCAATAGTAGTGTTACCCGATCACCTGCATTGTATCTGGATGCTGCCGCCGGGCGATGCCGACTTCGCGATGCGCTGGCGGCTCATTAAGACATGGTTCACCAAGCACTGTGACCCGGCGTTACGCACCGCGCCGAATCACGCACGAACAGCAAAACAGGAACAGGCGTTATGGCAGCATCGTTATTGGGAGCATGCGCTTCGTGACGAAGCCGACGTCATCCAGCATGTCGAGTATATTCATTTCAATCCGGTCAAACACGGACTCGTGTCCTCGGCGATTGAGTGGCCGTATTCCAGCTTTCGCCGATATGTTGAGGCTGGGATCTATCCAGCGGAGTGGGGACAGGGTGCGATGGATTTTGAGGGAGTGGGGCATGAGTGAGGGGATCGGCTTGTCGGGTTACGCTCCGCTAACCCGACCTACGATGCTCACAACCGAGAGCTTGGGCGAGATTTGGGAGAAAACGGGAGGAAGCAATGAAGCTGCCGGGTGAAGTGGTGACCAACGTTTGGTGCGTACGCGCGGATAGCGGCCAGTTCACCGAGCACTTCCTGTGCGGTGGATACGCTGGCATCGGGTGGAGCGAGATTACCCAGGACCTCGGCACAGTGCGGTCGCGCGAGGAGTTGTACCCGCTTGTGCGGGCGGCGTACCCTGACGTGCACAGTTCCATCGTCATCGGCAACTACGTCGGGCAGATTGCCCGGTTTCTAATGGAGATCCGGGCTGGGGACTACATTATCACGCCGGCACTCGATACCGAATGGTTGCACTATGGGAAGATCGGCCTGGACCCTTCGTACTTCTTCTCCACAACTGAGGACGGTTGTCGCTACCGGCACCGTCGACGGGTTGAATGGGCGAAGGAGCGCTTGAAACGGAGCAATTTCTCGGTCCCGTTTCAAAACACGATCCGCTCATCACTGACGGTATTTGCTGTGTCACAGCGCGAGGAGTTCCTGGCTGCAATCGGTCAGGCGGAGCCTATGGCAAAAGGGATGACGCAATACGACCCGTACCGCGTGGTGCTAGAACAAATACTTGAACTCGACGACAAGGAGTTCGAGATTCTCATTGGCCATCTGTTGACTGCGCTCGGATTCGAGGGCTCCGAGGTTGTCGGCAAAGCCGGAGACGGCGGCGTGGACGCTACGGGCGAGTTGAACGTCGCCAACTTGGCGAAGGTCAAGGTCTTCGTGCAGGCCAAGCGCTACAAGCTCGGCTCGAAGGTCAACGCCGCCACGGTCAAGCAGCTCCGCCAGGCGATCCCGTTCGGTGGTCAGGGTGCCTTCGTCACCACAGCCGATTACCAGGCCGCCGCGGCAGAGGTGGCGCTGGAGCCAGGGTTCCCGCGCATCGGTCTCATTAACGGGCGACAGCTTGTCGACCTCCTTATTGAACACTGGGGCGACATCCCGCCAGAGTTTCGGGAGCGGCTTGGCCTGAAGCCGGGATTGGTGCGGGGGTGAGCCAGTGATGCAGCGAGTCCGTTGTCGAGTCAGGTGCCCTTGTCTGGCTGGAAGCCCTCGGTTGGACCATCAAGCACGGCTCCGACATCGGGCCCCGCGAGCTGGCCGACGAGTGACTACGCGTAGTCGAGTAGGTTGGGTTAGCGCAGCGTAACCCGACGAAGCCACTGGGATACCGGCGCGCATTCGTTTCAACCCGGTCAAGCACGGGTTGGCGGCTTCGGCGATGGAGTGGCCCTATTCCAGCTCTCTCCGGTATGTTGCGGCGGGGCTGTATCCAGCGGGGTGGGGCAGGAGTGATGGAATCGGATTGTCGGGTTACGCTGTGCTAACCCGACCTACTATATTGTCACAGGAATGGGCGGTCGCGTGAAATGAGCGGTCGGAGAGAGACAGGTAACACCCGCTGGCAGACTTGTCGGGTTACGCTGCGCTAGCCCAACCTACGATATTCCCGAAGCGGGGCTACTTGCCGGCGCGGGCCCGGAGCTCCTTCAGCGCCGACTCCAGGCGCTTGACCTCTTCACCGTAGCCGGAGAAGTTGCCCTGCCGAAGGAGTTCTTGCGCTCGCGTGTAATGGTCGTAGGCACGGCTCGCCAGCGCCTTGAGCGAGCTGTCAACCTCTGGGAGTGCGGCTGCGCCAGGCAGAATCCTTGCCGCGACGGGCCCCCTCGCTGCGCCGCCAAAGACTCGGGCCATGGCGGCGTCGAGGCTTTCTTCCATAGCGATCTGGTTCCCATGGGCGACGATGATCCGCTTCAGTTCGGGAAGCGACCCTTTCTCGGCCGCCAGGTAGAGCGGCTGGACGTAGAGCAGCGACCGCTCGATCGGGATGGCCAGCATGCTGCCTCGGATCACGGTGGAGCCGCGTTGGCTCCAGAGCGAGAGCTGCTGCGAGATAAAGGAATCCTGGTCGATGCGGGCGTTGATCTGTCGCGGGCCGTAGACCATCTTCGCCTTGGGGAAGTTAAAGGCGGTCAGCTTGCCGTAGTGCGGCGGGTCGCTGCGGGCCGCGAGCCAGGCAATCATGTTGTCTTTCTTATTTGGCGTGAACGGCAAGAGGAGGATGAACTCTTCCTTCGTCTGGTCTGGAAGCCGCATGATGGTATAGTACGGCTCCATCTCAGCGGGGATGCTCCAGAGATCTTCTTTGTTGTAAAAGACCTGGGGATCCTGCATATGGTAGGTGCTGTAGAGCCTGGCCTGGATGTTGAACATTCCCTGAGGATAGCGAAGATGGGCCTTCAGGTCGTCCGGCATCGCCTCGAGCGGTTTAAACAGTCCAGGGAAGGCTCGGTCGTAGGCCTTGATCACGGGATCGGTGGGATCGGCCAGGTAGAAGCTGAGGCTCCCGTTGTAGGCGTCCACCACCACCTTGACCGAGTTACGGATATAGTTGCCTACGCCGCGGATCGGTTCGGAGTACGGGTACATATCCGAGACGGTGTAGGCGTCGACGATCCAGAACAGGCGGCCGTCCCGAGCGATGACCAGATAGGGGTCCTGGTCAAAGGCTAAAAAGGGCGCCGCCTTCTTGACCCGCTCGGAGATCTGTCGGTGATACATGATCCTGCTGTCCGATGTCAGATCTTGCGAGAGGAGGATCTTGAGCGTCCCAAAGCGGGTGGCGAACAGGAGTTTTCGTCCGAGGGACGTGAGAGGCACACCCCCCTCACCGGTGTAGGTGCTATAGACGTTCTTTTCACCCGAGGGGTAATCCAGCTCCTGGGCTTGCGTCTTGACGATGACGTAGTCGTTGGTGGCCTCGCTGAAGTAGAGCTCCGGGCGCGTGACCTTGAGCGGCGTGGTTGAGACAGGCGGGATATCCTTGATCAGAAACTCCGGTAGCCCTTCCGGAGTAATCCGGTTCACGGGCCCGAGGACGGCCCCGTAGCCGTGGGTAAAGATCAGGTGCTCATTGATCCAACTCCGGCCGGGAAGATGTTGATGCGACATCTCTCTGGCCGAGAGCATGACCTGTCGGTACTCGCCGTCGATCTGGTACCGGTCGTTGTCCACGTTCAGGAACTTATAGTAGGTCCGGATCTCCTGGAGCTGGCCGTACGTCGTGAGCAGTGGACGGTGGTCCCAGAGCCGGATGTTCTTGATCGTCAGATCGTTACGTCGCAGGTCCTCCCGGGTCAGGGTTTCCTCAGCCGGAAACTCTTGCTCGTCGATCCGGTCGAGTCCGTAAGCCTGGCGGGTGAAGCGGATGTTGTGGGTGATGTAGGGACTTTCGGCAACGATCTCATTCGGGACGACGCGGAAGCGCTGGATAAAGCCGGGATAGAGTCCCAGGCCGATGATGCTGCAGACGGCCAGCATGCCGAGGCCGACCAGGACCAATCTCCAACCGCGCTGGAAGATTTGAGCCAGGCAGAGGAGGGCGACAAAGATGGCCAGAACCGTCAGAAAATTGAGGGCCGGGAGGCTGGCGTTGATGTCGCTATAGCCGGCGCCGAAGACCATTCCGCTAGGGGAGTAGAGGAGCTGGTAGGTGTCGAGCCGGTAGCCAACGGCCTTGATCAGGAACAGCAATGCGCCGAGCGCGAGCAGGTGCGTCCTTGCCAGACGGGCAATGATGGGCCCCCGAGTCGTAATCTGTATGCCCCGGAAAAGGAAATAGGTCATGGCAGTCAGCAGGAGGATCAGGATGACTGAGGTGATCAGCCAACCGTACAGGAAGGAGAGGAAGGGCAGCTTAAAGACATAGAAGCCGACATCCGTCTGAAAGATCGGATCCTGAATTCCAAAGGGTGACGCGTTAGCAAAGCGGATGTAACGCTCCCACGCGGCGGACGCCCGGAATGCCGAGAGGACTCCGAGCCCGAGGACGCCGGGGATCAAGAGTGAGCGGAAGTACGGTTCGATCATCAGGCGGCTGGGGAGCCCGAACCGGTCCTCCACCTCGAGGAGGGCATCGGTGGTGGTAAATCGGCTGGCCAAGTACAGGTTCACATAAAGCAGGACCGCGAAGGTCAGGCCGAATGTGACAGCGAGCGTCAGTTGCGTCGTGAGGATCGTGAGGAAGACGTGGGTGAGCTTCACCTCCTGGAACCAGAGCCAGTCAGAGTAGAGGGGAACCGTCTGACTTCCCACCGCAAAGACGACCAGCAAGATCAGCAGGAGAGCGATCTGCCTACCCTTGAGGTCTGAAGCGCTTCCACTGCGTTGCGCCAATGTTCCTCTCCTTTTCACCGGGTCAAGGCTGTGAGTGAATTAATTAAACGCGAGGGCCCGCCACGCCTCGGCCAGAGCTGTCAGTGCGGCATCCAGATCTGCCTTGCTGTGTGAGGCTGTCACGGTGAGACGGATCCGTTCGGTTCCGCGTGGGACGGCAGGGTAGCGGATCCCCTGGGCAAAGACGCCGCGGTCCAGGAGCTCCTGAGACAAGCGCATGGCGCGCTCAGGCTCTCCTACCATCAGGGGGATGATCTGGGTCCCGCTTGAGCCGACCTCAAACCCAATCTCGCGCAGACCTGCCCTCATGTGCCGGGTGTTGTCCCACAGTTGTTGTCTCCGCTCAGGCTCTTGCTCCACGATGGTAAGCGCCTCGATTACGGTTGCCAGTACCGCAGGCGGCATCGCGCAGGTGAAGATGAAGGGTCTGGCCCGGTTGATCAGGTACTCGATGACCGTACGGCTCCCGACGACATAGGCGCCAAAGCCGCCCAGCGCTTTGGCGAGGCTTCCGGTCTCGATGTCGATCCGGCCCAGCACGCCTGTTGCCTCAGCGGTCCCGCGCCCGGTCTCGCCCAGCACGCCGATGCCATGGGAGTCGTCCACCATCGTCACGCAGTCGTAGCGTTCCGCCAGCTCGACGATCTCCCCCAGGGGCGCCACGTCCCCATCCATGCTGTAGAGGCCATCGACCACGATGAGCCGTCGCCCGGCGGAGGTCTCTTCCCTCAGGAGGTCCTCCAGGGCGGCGAGGTCGTTGTGCGGGAAGATCATGACCTTGGCTCGCGAGAGCCGACAGCCGTCAACGATGCTCGCATGGTTCAGCGCGTCGCTGAACACCACGTCTTGAGAGTCCATCAGGGCGGAGATCACGCCCAAGTTGGCCTGATACCCGGTGCTGAACAGGAGGGCAGCCTCGGCCTGTTTGAAGCGGGCAAGCCGTTTCTCCAATTGAGGATAAAGATCGTGGTTACCCGAGATCAGACGGGCCGCGGCGGCGCCGCAGCCGTACTGTAGGGTAGCCTGACAGGCGGCCTTCTTCAGTCGCGGGTGGCAGGCCAGGCCAAGGTAGTCGTTCCCGGCAAAGTGAATGACCTCTCTGCCGTCTATATGAATCCGTGGGCCCTGTGGACCGTCGACCTGTCGGAGCGATCGGTACAGACCCTCGACCTTCAGATCGTCCAGCTCCCGCTGAAGCGAGTGAACCATGTCTTCGTGCAGGCGTGGATCATTACGGGTTAGTGGCATCTTCATTTCCTCAGCGGAGATCATTAGTCTGGGGCATTATAGAGGAAGCAGGCCGGGTGAGCAACCAGAACCGGCAGGTGGTCTGCCGGCTACCGATCTTGGTATGCGTGCGTGACGTACTCGTGGATCATCCTATCCGTATTGAAGAAAGAGGCGTTGAGCGCGATAGTAAATCGCATCAACTCCGCCCATCGTAAAGGGTCGCCGTAGTAAAGAGGCAGGATTGTTTCCTCCAGTTTACAGTAGAGTTCCTCTGCGTCCTTATCATCCCGCCTCTCGAATACCGTCCCGTTGTCTCGGGAACCGATAGCCCAGCCCGTCACCCCTTCCACAAGCACTTCCAGCCACCAGCCGTCGAGAACGCTGAGGCTCGGCACCCCGTTGTGGGCCGCCTTCATCCCGCTGGTGCCGGATGCTTCATAGGGTGGCTGTGGTGTATTGAGCCATAGGTCCGCGCCTGAGGTGAGCAGCAGCCCCAGCTCCATATTGTAATTGGACAAGTAGGCGATCTTGACCTCAGGCGCCAGCTCTTTCCCCCAGCGGAATATTTTTTGAATCAGCGTCTTTCCCTCTTCATCCTTGGGATGCGCTTTTCCGGAAAAGATCACCTGCAACGGGCCGCACTGGAGCGAAATGCGCCTGAGCCGCTCCGGATCGAAAAAAAGGAGATCCGGGCGCTTGTAGGACGTCGCCCTCCTTGCGAAGCCTATAGTGAAGGCATGCTGATCGAAGGCCACGTTGGCCGTTCTGTTGACCTCTTCGATCAGCAACTGCTTGGCCTCGTCATGGGCCTGACGAATGGCGTCGAGAGGAATACCAAGGGCGTACCGCAGGAGGAAGCTGTCCTCTCGCCAATCCGGGGTATACCGATCATACAGGGCGCGAAATGCCGGGGCGGTCCAGGTCACAGAATGCACGCCGTTGGTGATGGAGCCGATGGCGAGGTTTGGAAACAAGGTACGTGACACCTCACCGTGCCGCTTGGTCACCCCGTTCACGTAGTTGCTCAAATAGAGTGCCACAAATGTCATGTTGAGCGAGCCGTTGCAACAACCGAGAGATTGCAGCGCTTCCCATTGGTCCGCGTTCAGGACGTGTTGGGCCAGATCGAGGGAAAACTGATCGTGGCCGGCGGGGAGCGGCGTGTGAGTGGTGAAGACGCAGAGGCGCTTCACCTGATCGATGGCGTCCTGCCGCCGCTGCGGCATCTGCTTGAACGCCTCAGTAAATAGCTCCAGGGCGAGTAGAGCGGCATGGCCTTCGTTCATGTGGAACTTGACGACCCGGGTGTAACCCATCGCCCGCAGCATGCGCACGCCGCCCACCCCTAGAATGACCTCCTGACACAGGCGATACCGCTGGTCACCACCATACAGGTAGTCGGTCAGTGTGCGGTCATAGGGATCGTTGCCGGGCAGATCAGTATCCAGCAGCAACACAGGAATAACGGCGCCTGACGCCCCGGTGATCAGGTATCGCCATGCGCGCACGGTGACCTGCCGTCCTTCGACCTCCACCTGGCACGTGCTCTCCGTGAGGTGGAGGAATTCGTCTACGGGCCATGCCGCCGGCTCCTCGGATTGGCACCCCTCTGTATCGAGCCGCTGAGAGAAGTAGCCCTTTCGATGCAGCAGGGTCACGCCGACCATGAACAGCCCCAAGTCGGCAGCGCTGCGCAGCATATCGCCCGCCAACACGCCAAGCCCGCCACTGTATGTGGGCAGAGGGCTTTCGAGTGCTACCTCCATAGAGAAGTAGGCGATAGTTCGCGTCGCACGTCTCTTAACATTCATGGATTTGTTGATCCTCTCCTCAGCGTCCACGGGCACAGTGCAGCATGGGCACTGCCTCCCATTCCAAGGCTCGAGATCCAGCAATTTCGCCAGCCCATCGAGGCGATTAATGCTATCACAATTATCATATCGGTAGGTATTTTTGCAATAATCACATCTTATCCAAGAACAGAGAGTGACAGCGCATCCCGTTCATTTTGTTGAGGGTCGATACCCCGCGGCTTGCCGCGAGGTCGTCATACCGGCGGAAGCCGGTATCCAGAGGGCCCGACTGGATTCCGTGTCAAGCACGGAATGACGGGCCAGAACAGAAGTCGATACCCTGCGGCTTGCCGCGGGGTAGTTCATTGGCCTGTCGTGACATCTTCGTAGGGGCGGGGTTGATCCCCGCCCGTTGAATCGATCCCCGATCGGGAGGCCATAAAGCCCTCCCCTACAGTGCGAGCGCCCGTTGGGTGCCTGGCAATCTCAGTTGCTCACCGCGAGTGAGCTTGGGGTTATTTGACTCTATTTCGGGGTCACGATATGATGAGGCGATTGAGGGATGTGGATTCTGGAGATTCTGGGGATTGTCATGGCGGGAGGGAGAGGGGAGCGAGTGTATCCGCTGACAAAAGACCGCGTGAAGGCGGCAGTTCCCTTTGGGGGGTACCGTTGAAGGGCAAGGAGGAATGCCATGCCAGAGATGAAGGTCGGTTACGTTAAAGAGTATTTCGCCAAGGTGGGGGTGGCCGGAATCGAGATCACCGAGGGCTATTTATCGATGGGTGACACCATCCACATTAAGGGCCACACGACCGAGCTCACCCAGCGGGTGGACTCGATCCAGCTCGAGCACCAGCCGCTCGAGCGAGCGGAGCCTGGGCAAGTGATCGGGATCAAGGTCTGCGAGCGCGTCCGCCCACACGATCTGGTCTTCAAAGTCACAGAGTAGGGAACGGTCGTAAGCGAATCGTACGCCTTCGTGTCGAGTTGCCCGCCTCCCGCTGCTGATGGCGGGAAAGCCGATTGTTCCGCCGTACAGCGTCTCTTCATTCCAGGTATATCGAAAAGGACTGTTTTTGATACATCCGCCCTTTTCTCGTTTTCGAAAATGGAATCCCGCGACAATGGCGCAGGCTCTTTCCGTGACTCGAGATCGCCAGAAACCGACCGCCTCAGCCGCCTGTGAACAAGCTCACTGCACTAGGCCTCTGATACATTCCGTAAAGCGTAGCTTGACAGGCGACGCCATACTTGTTAGCATTGCTTATGAAGATTCGGAACGTGATCCACCGCGGGTTGCGGCGCTTCATTGAGCGCAACGATGCTTCCGGGTTGCCTCCACCTGTTGTCGAGAAGGTCCGCAACATCGTGACCTTTCTACAGGAGATGGGAGCAGCCCTGGAACTTCGCGACATTCCGAACTGGAAAGCCCACCAGCTCACCGGCGACCGCAAGGGGACATGGAGCCTGGCCGTCACCCGGAACTGGCGGATCACATTCAGAATCGACCAGAGCGAAGGAGAGATCCTCGATCTGGATTTTGAGGACTACCATTGAAGGAGACCGAAACAATGCGTATGGCACGTCCGGCCCATCCAGGACAGTTCATCAGGATGGAAGTCATCGAGCCGCTTGATCTCTCTGTGACCAAGGCCGCCGAGATTCTTGGCGTGACCAGACCCGCCCTTTCTGCCCTCCTCAACGGCCACGCTGCGCTGTCTCCCGACATGGCGCTACGGATCGAGAAGGCCTTCGGCCCGAAGATGGACACGCTTCTTCGGATGCAAACCGCATACGAGATTGCCGAGGCCCGCGACAGGGAAAGGGACATCAAGGTTAAACGGTACGTTGCGAAGGTGCGCTCTCCAGCGACAGTTTCCCAGTGAAAGAACCTAATCTCTAGCACGCAAAGGGCCTTATTGAGTCTTGCATAAATAATGGAAAAGGGACTGGATAGTCATCCGTTTAGCCTGAGCTTGTCGAAGGGTAATTGTGGTTCGACGGGTTCACCACGAACGGCTAAAGTGAACAGTATTCGTGCTAATGGTGAGGGCCCCAGTCATCGCGCACCGCATCTCCTTGTGCCAACAGGTCTCCTGCCGGCGGTGACCCCGCCACTGTCTCCTTCGCCCTGCCTTCTTCACCTGCCGGCGGCCCTACCCAGGAATGCTTGTCACCGAGTGGGCTCTCGCCCGCCCGCTGGCCCTCTTTGCAGGAGAGCCGGTCGAGGTGGATACGTTGCTCAGTCGTGCAGAAGGCGATGAAAGAGGCGCGGCTGAGATGTGCTCAACCCAGGCGGGAGAGGAGTCCGGAGTCCAGCGGATGCGCTGACACAGGGGCTGCGCCCCCTCATCAAGACCTGGTTCTGCCTTCCTGACGAGGTCCCACCAACTCCCTGAAGGCCTTCCCAGTGGCCAATTGAGATACGGAATGACGGGTGGAAATACGGTTGACAAAGGGTCCGGTTCATACTAGAAGAACAAGAAGGTGACCGTATGAAAACCATGCCTCTTCTCTTCTCCACGTTGCGACGCTGTTCGGTCCTCGATGCCGAGGGACAGCTCGTGGGTCACCTTAAGGACCTGATCCTCTTGCCATTGGGGGTCCTGCCCCCGGTGACCAAGCTCGTGGTCCTGACATCCGAGAAAGAAGAGCTGATCCTGCCGTGGGAGGCCGTGGCGCGCATAGAGCGGGAGCCGGCGGCGATTCACCTGGGTCAGGCGGGTGAGGCGCTTCAGCCGGTGCCGCTGAGGCCTGAGGAGATGGAGTTGGCGCAGAGCCTCCTGGACCGGAAGGTGGTGGATACCAAGCACTGCGAGGTGATTCGGGTCAACGATCTTGAATTCCAGGAGACGGAAGGGCGGCTGGAGCTTGTGGCCGTCGAGGCCGGTCTGCGTGGCCTGCTCAGGCATCTCGGCTCCGAGGCAATGGCTGAGCGGATCGCAAGCCTGTTCAAGATCCGTCTGGAACGAGAGACGATCGCCTGGGAGGTGGTCGAACCGGTCGAGACCGAGCTGACCAAGACCAAGCGACGCGCAACCTATGCCAAACTGGCGAAGCTGCATCCCGCCGACATCGCCGACATCATCGAGGAACTGAGCCCGAGCGAGCGAGCAGGGGTGCTGGCGTCCTTAGACGAAGAGACTGCTGCCGAGACACTGACCGAGACGGAGCCGGAGGTCCAGGCCTCGATGGTCCAGATGATGGAGAGCGAGCAGGCCGCCGATATCCTGGAGCGAATGGAGCCGGATGAGGCGGCTGACATCCTGAGCGACCTGCCGGAGGCGAAGGCGCAAGAGCTCCTCGAGACAATGGAGGAAGAGGAGGCCCAGGATGTGGTTGAGCTGCTCACGCACGAGGAAGACACCGCTGGCGGGCTCATGACCACAGAGGCGTTTGCTCTGAGGCCGGACTTCCTAGTGGCCGACGTGATTGGTCGGCTCCGATCTGTGGAGGGGGCCGAGGCCGAGACGATCTATTACATCTACGTGACCGACGACCTGGATCGGCTGGTAGGGGTACTGAGTCTTCGGGAGCTGATCCTGGCCGACCCGAGCCAGCGACTTGGTGAGATCATGGAGCGGCAGACCATCAGTGTGCGGCCGGAGACCGGCCTGCGCGAGGTCACCGAGACCTTCACCAGGTACAATCTAATGGCCGTGCCGGTGGTGGATGAGGGGGGGGAGCTCAGAGGGATCGTCACCGTTGATGATGTCCTGAACCTGCTCCTCCCGATGATATGGAAACAACGGGCAGCGAAAAAGTACATCTAGTCGTTTCATCACCCAGGACACTCGATGCGGCTTTCGCGGATCAAGAAGCGGCGGATCCTCCGATTCTTAGCCATTATGGGCCCGGGGATCATTACCGCCAGCGTCGATCAGGACGCGGGGGGGATCACCACCTACTCCCTTGCCGGCGCCCAGTTTGGCTATGGTCTGCTCTGGTCGCTGTTGTTCATCACCATCGCCCTCGGCATCGTCCAGGAGATGGGCTCGCGGATGGGGGTCGTGACCGGCAAGGGGTTGGCCGAGCTGATCCGCGAGCGGTTTGGGGTCCGGATTACTGTTGGCGTGATGGTGGTTCTGGTGCTGGCGAATCTGGCCAACACTGTCTCCGAGTTCGCGGGCGTGGCGGCGAGCCTGGAGCTCTTCGGGTGGAGCCGCTACGCGACGGTGCCGCTGGCCGCGCTTCTGGTCGGCTGGCTGGTAGTCAAGGGGACGTACCGCCTCGTGGAGCGGATCTTCCTCGGCGCCAGCCTCTTCTATGCCGTCTATCTGGTGTCGGCCTTTCTTGCCGGTCCCAATTGGCCCACCGTCCTGCGGCAGACTATCAGGCCAACCTTCCATATCGAGCGCGACTATCTCACGATGTTCATCACGCTCGTGGGGACCACCATTGCGCCCTGGATGCAGTTCTACATCCAGGCGTCGATCGTCGATAAGGGCGTCCGGCGTCAGGAGTACGGGTACGTCAAGCTCGATGTGTGGATCGGCAGCATCGTTGCATCAGCCGTGGCGTTCTTCATCATCGTCGCGTGCGGGGCGACCCTCAACGCGCACGGGGTTCGGATCGAGACGGCCGAACAGGCTGCGATGGCGATCGAACCGTTCGCGGGTCAGTACGCCACGCTCCTCTTTGCGCTGGGTCTGTTGAACGCCTCCATCTTTTCCGCGGCCATCGTCCCCCTCTCCACCGCCTATGCGGTCTGCGAGGGGCTTGGCTGGCACACGGGCATCAATCGGACCTTTCGCGAGGCTCCCGGGTTCTTCAGCATCTACCTCAGCATAGTGGGGGCCGGCGCGCTGCTGATCCTCTGGCCCAAGGCGCCGCTCATCACCATCATGTATCTCTCCCAGACCTTAAACGGCATCCTGCTCCCGGCTGTCCTGGTCTTCATGCTCCTGCTGATCAACGACCGGAAGATCATGGGCGCGCAGGTGAACTCACCGGTCTACAACCTGATCGCCTGGGGGACGGCCTTCCTGATGGTCGTGCTCACGCTCCTGTTGCTGGTGACCTCGATTATTTGATTCGACGGGGGCGAGGGCTTTTCCTTGACAGGGTGGAGCAGGGAGCGGTAAAAATGGCGGGGCGGAGAGGGCAGGGGGCATGGGGCCAAAGCAGCGATACGCATCAACGATCAAGGCGTGGCCGGTTGAAGAACGGCCACGGGAGCGGCTGCTTGCGCATGGGCCGGCCGCGCTGACCACGGCGGAGTTGGTCGCGATCCTCCTTCGGACCGGGACCGGCGGCCAAAGCGCCGTAGAGCTGGCCCGCAGCCTGCTGGAAAAAACAGGGGGTCTGCGCGAGCTGGACCGTAAGGGCGTGGAGGAGCTGCAGGAGGCGAAAGGGCTAGGTCTGGCGAAGATCGCCCAGCTCAAGGCGGCCCTGGAGCTAGGCCGTCGACTGATGGCCGAGGAGAAGAAAGTCTTGGGCGCCGTGACCTCCTCGAAAGAGGTGTACGAGTGGCTTCGACCGCAAATGCAGACTCTCACCAAAGAGGTGTTCAAGGTGCTCCTGCTCAACGGCAGTAACGAGATTATGGAGAGTGTCACCGCGTCTGAAGGGTCGCTCACCGAAAGCCCGGTCTACCTCCGAGACTTGGTAAACCTGGCCAACCGGCACCAGGCGGCCGCCCTGATTGTAGCGCACAATCACCCCTCTGGTAACCCCCGCCCCAGCCCGACCGACAAGTCGCTTACGGAGGAACTTGTCCTGATGGGGCGGCTGCTCAAGATTGGTGTGCTGGATCACGTGATTATCGGTGATAACCGCTATTATAGTTTTGCTGATGAAGGGCTGATCGAGCAATACGCAGCGGCCTTCGATGGACGCCGGACACGGTGAGGGGCAGAGCAGAGGAGGAGGGGGGATGTTGTCTGACAGGGCCTTGTCGAGGATCATAGGCGTGGGAGGGCTGGTGGCCTTGTTGCTGCAGTCAGGGTGTCAGTTCCTGCCGCCCGAGCTCAGGTCGGTAAAGTCACCGATCAGGCTGTCTCCGCTCAAGCATGAGGTCACGATTCAGTCTGCCCATGGGATGGGTCCTGTGCCGTTCAAGATTGATCAAGCGAACGCTGGAGCAGCAGAGGTCAGTCTCACCCTCTCCAATCCTACCGCCTCTACTATCCGGGTGGTCTGGACAGAGGGGACATTCATCACGGCAGACAGCATGTCGTACCCGATTGGGGTGAAGGCTGGGCCGGACGGGTCGTCAACGGAGCCCACCACCATTGAGCCCAATGGTACGCTCCGGGTGACGGTTGTCGCCCTCACCAAGGACGGTAAGCCAGTGGCGTCAGGAGGCAAGTCGATTGAGGCGCCTTATCGTGTGGGGCTCAAGCTCACCGTTGAGCGCTCGATCGAGCGATGGAAGGGCACGGTATGGGTGTTTGTCTCGTAAGTAATCCTCACAACGAGGAGATGTCTTCGAGAGTGGGAAGGAGCGAGACAATGCGGGTTATGAGGAGAGGGGTAAGGCGCGAGGCGCAAAGCGCAAGGCGCGAAAGGCGCTATGTTCTCAGAAGCGGGGCAGTAATAGGCGGAGCTGTTTTGGCGTGTGGTCTTCTCGCGTTGCAGATTGTGAGTGGGTGGAGCGCTGAGCTCCCGAAGGGCGGTGAACATCACCATCCTCAGGCGGTGATGCCCCAACAGAAGATGACGCAACCTGGAGGTCCAGTGAAGCAGCAGTCTGCCCTCGCGATGCCAAAAGGGTGGCGGTTTGCCATGCCGGCCGGAGATCATCACGCGGGGCGGCAGGTCTTTATCGACTTCGAATGCTTCAAGTGTCATGAAGTGCGTGGTGAAGATTTTCCCGCACCTAAAGCCGAACAAGGGGATGTGGGATCTGTCCTCTCGGGGATGGGGGCGATGCACTCGGCGGAGTATTTCGCCGAGGTGATGATCGATCCGAACGCCTCCGTGGCCTGGCGTATCAAGCACCACAAGGCTGAAAAAAAAGGATATCTCGGTCCTGATGGCACATCAAAGATGCCCAGCTACAACGACACGATGACCATCCAGCAACTCATCGACGTAGTGGCCTACATGAAAAGCTTGACCGCTGGTGCGCACGCCCATTGATCTATACCGGCGGCAGCGGGACTTCTTTGGGGAGGTCTACGAGTCGGGCGGGCCGACCCCTTCGGCTCCTGGGAGAGTGCCTGTGCAGCCATCGCATCTTAGCCCGCTTCGTGCGTGCACTTTTGGTTTCTTCATGAGTACCCTGGTCGCACTCTGCACCCCGGACCTCGCATCCCGTACCCCGGATCGGTGTCCGGGGCAGGCCCCGCACCTCGCCGTTTTGTCTGCCGCTCCCCGCTTAAAGTATGCGGGGACGGGCTTGGCCTTGGCGGCTGAGTTAAAACCTACTCTCCAGTCCGGTTTGACCATTGACGACCCCCATACGCGTGAGATCATCGCACAGCCGACCCTGCGTCGGCAGATTCCGCGGATTCGATTTTCAGGAGACCGCCGAACCTACGAGTTCCTGGTGAATCACCCGCCATTGGCGACGCAACTGGCCAGGCGCCTGCACCCGCCCCTCGAGCGGTACACCGTTACGCAGGTCGGGGAAGGCGTCTACACGATCGAAGACCGTGGCGCGCTGAGAGGCGAAGCGAGGCTGATTGCCGCGACGGGCGATCAGCGCATCTACCGGTTCCAGGGAGAGTTTCGATCCCTTGCGAACCTCCTCCGCTTTACCGGTCGGATGGTCCTGATCCTGCACTATCGCGAAGTGCGGGAAGGGAGCCGGACCTCTATGGAGAGCGATCCGGAGTTCTACCTCCGGATCGATCATCGGTTCTTCCACCTCGTGACGAAGTTCCTGTCACCGCTCATTACCTCATTAATCGATCGGCGCGTGAATATGATCGTTGAAGCGACCAGCAAGCTCTTCGACCAGGTGCACACAGATCCCGATGGGTTCTACCGGCAGATAGCCACGTGGCCAGAGGTGCAACCCGCGGACCTGGAGGCCTTTCGACAGGCCTTCCTTAGCAAGGAGGCGGCAGCGGGATGACTCTACGGGAGGCGATCGGCCAGCTCTTCATCCTTGGCTTTGAGGGTCACAAGCCATCCGAGGCCCTTGAGACCTTCGTGCGAGACCTCACCCCTGGTGGCTTGATCCTGTTTGGGCGCAACCTTGGCAATCCGGAAGAGATCGCGGCGCTCACGAACGCATTACAAGTTGCCTCGCCGACCCCGCTCTTTTTCGCGATTGACCAGGAAGGGGGGAAGGTGACTCGCCTACAGCAGTCCCCCTTTACCCAATGGCCGTCCGCCTCCGTGGTTGGGGCGATTGGCTCGACCGAGCTGACCTACGCGGTGGCTTCCGCGATAGCCAGGGAGCTCATGGTGGTGGGGATCAACATGAACATGGCGCCAGTGCTTGATGTCCTGAGCAATCCAGCAAACCCGGTTATGGCGGGTCGATGCTATGGTTCAGACGCGCACGTGGTGGCCCAGCATGGGATCGCTTTTTACCGAGGGCTCGCGTCCGAGGGTGTGCTTGCGGTAGGCAAGCACTTCCCTGGCCACGGCGATACGATAGTCGACTCTCACCTGGCGCTGCCAGTTGTGCCGCACGACTTGGGCCGCCTCTCGGCAGTAGAACTTGTCCCATTCGCATACGCGATCAGAGCAGGTATCCCAGCGTTGATGACGGCTCATCTCCTGCTGCCTGCCCTGGACCCGGAACATCCGGCCACGCTATCGCGACCGATCCTGACCGATCTGCTACGGGAGCAATGGGGCTTTCGCAACCTGGTCATTAGTGACGACCTCTTGATGCAGGGGATCGCAGACAGCACCCCTCCCGGTGAGGCGGCTGTTCGGTTCATTGAGGCCGGAGGCGATCTCATGCTGATCTGCCATGACGAGGCAGCGCAGCGACAGGCGCTTGTTGTCGTGACCGAGGCGGTCGAGACCGGGCGGCTGTCCGAGGCGCGGGTGCGGGCTTCGTGCAATCGAATCGCCGATGCCAAGGCGCAGTACCTTCGCCGCAAGCCGGCAGCGTCAGCCGAGGAGATCCGCGCGGTTGTGGGCTGTGATGCTCACCGGCGCCTTGCCGAGAGCGTTGGGAGGGACGACAAGGGGTCATGAAGCGCCTAGGCCAAGCGGTTGGACCTCTCTGCATATTGGCGCTTACCGCGTGCAGTGCAGGCGCCGGTCTACAAGTCCTTTCTGCCCCCAATGAGAAGGTCCGCGTGGAGCGGAGCGCTCACACGTTGCTGAAGACGCTCCCGTTGAGTGTTGCCCGGAGATCGTTCGCGTTCTATGTCGTGGGCGATGACCGGGCCTCCGGATGGAATGTTGCCCCAGGCATCATTTACATCAGCCAGCCGGCAGCTCGTGATGCGTCCGACGACGAACTGGCCCAGCTTATCGCCCACAGCATAGGTCACGACCTGTTGGCCCATCCCGTCACCAAAACGGATGTTTCAGACAGTCGCCAGGCCGCAGAACTGACCGCCATCGCTGTGGTGCCCGGAGGTCTCCTGCTGGCAGGGATCGTGGAGGGAATGATGGGGAGCAGCGAGTATAGCCTCGCCCAGGAGATCGATGCAGAGCGCAACGGCCTGCGGCTCTGGCTTCACAGCGGTCGGACGTGTGCGACGTGGATTGCGTTACGCGAAAAACAGAAAGAGCAGGGGAAGAGCTGGCATGAGCCGCTCAAAGACGTAACCCCGCCTTTCGACGACCTCATTACCGCTGCGAAGGAGGAGTGCGTCGGATAGCGGTGAAGAGCGGAGCGGGGAGCAAGGGGGATTTGCTGTGCAGAAAGTAGGGGCAGCCCTTGTGGCTGCCCTAAGTGCTGGCTGCAAGGTAGTCAGTGGCGATGAGATTTGCCGGCTGCCTCAACGAGAGCCCGAAAGAGCGCGAGTTGTTCGGGATGGCGGGCTACCATCCGCTCGGGGTGCCAGTGGACGGCGAGGAGAAAGCATCCAGCGCCCTCAATCCCCTCGATGACCCCGTCGGGAGCGGCGGCGTTGACCGTGAGGTTGGGCGCCAGGTCGCGGATGATTTGGTGGTGGGTACTGGTTACGTCCAACTCTCGAACGCCGAGAATCTCGGCAAGGCGAGAGCCTTCCACAATTGCCACCCCGTGGGCCGGCTCCCCACGCTGCTCCCGAGGGCTCTGGTGGGCCGGGTCGGTCTCTTGCCGGTAGGAGAGGTCCTGATAGAGGCTGCCGCCCAGGGCCACATTGACGACCTGGAGCCCTCGGCAGATCCCTAAGAGCGGCAGATCACGACTGCGGGCCACACGAACCAGCTCCATTTCGAAGCGATCGCGTTCTTCGTCGATCTCACCGCACCGTTCGAGGACGATCTGCCCGTAGAAGGAGGGGTGGATGTCGGCCCCTCCGGTTAGGATGAGCCCGTCGATCGCCTCCAGGTATGCATCGAGCAGGGCAGGTTCCGCGGAGGCAATAGGAAGGATCAGCGACAAGCCGCCGGCCTCGAGGACGGCGCGGCTGTAGCTCTCCAGGACCGTCTCCCACCGCTCTTCGTCATCCCGATGATGCCAGCTCGTGATCCCGATCCTCGGACGCATTGGTCACGTCCTCCGCACGACGCGGCCGGGTCTGGCACCGGTGTGCTCGCCGCCCTCAACGACCGGGACCCCGTTGACGAAGACGTGATGGATACCGGTGGGGTACTGTAACGGGGCCTCGTAGGTCGCCCTGTCCGATACGGTCGCCGAGTCGAAGAGGACAATGTCGGCCGCGCAGCCAGGCTGCAGATGTCCCCGGTCCAGAATGCCGAGCTTGCGGCAAGGATCCCAGGTCATCTTCCTGATGGCGGTTGGCAGATCGAACAGACGCCTTTCCCGCACGAAGTGGCCCAGCACCCGCGAGAAGGTCCCGAAGGTTCTCGGATGAGGCCGACCATGACTGAGCGGACCCTCGTGGCCGCGACACCCGGAGTCTGACCCGATCATCGCATACGGCTTTTGTAGAATCGCTTCCAGGTTCTCTTCACACATGGTGAAGAAGATGGCATCGACCTGCATCTTCTCTGCGAGCAGCAGCTCGAGGACGAAGTCGACCGGCAGCGCCTCGGCCAGCTTCGCCGCCTCGACGACGCGCAATCCCTCATACCGCCGGTTCTCCTCGCGCGTGACCTCGGAGATCATCAGTCTGGACCAGTAATCGGCGGGGTAGTGCGTAGTTGTCTCCTGCGTAATCCGGGCGCGTGTTGCCGCGTTGCGCAGCCGTTCGGTTCGCTTCCGTTGCCCGCCTTCTAAGGCCCAATCTGGGAGGACCGCTTGAAGCCCGGTGTTCGAGGCAGTGTAGGGATACCGGTCGCAGGAGACGTCAAGGCCTCGTGCTCGCGCCTCTTCAATGCGCCGAAGCGCCTCGTGAAGCTTTGGCCAGTTGCGCTCGCCAGAGGTCTTGAGGTGGGAGATCTGAAGGGGGATTTCCGCCTTCTCCGCCACTCCGATAATCTCCTCGATCGCCTCGATCAGCCCGTCGCCTTCGCTCCGCATATGACAGGTGAGGATGCCGCCAGCCTCACCCACCGCAGCAGCAATCATCGCAAGCTCCTCAGGCTTGGAGAAGCAGGCTGGGGCGTACACCAGGCCTGTGGACAAACCAAGCGCGCCATCGGCCATCCCTTGTCGCGCCACCTCAATCATCGCTTCCAGCTCCTGCGATGAGGGCGGGCGGTTGGCGCCGCCCATGGCCGAGCCCCGCAGCGTGTTATGGCCTATCAGGAGGCCGAAGTTCTCGGAGATCCCCGTGGCCTCCAGTCGCGCGAAGTAGTCCGCCACCCCCTGCCAAGCATGGTCGAGGCCGTAGAGGTCACGGTAGGTGGCCGCCCGTTCTTCCAGCCAGGGTCCCCATATCGGGGCGGCCGCGTACCCGCAATTGCCCCCGATCTCGAGGGTCACCCCCTGTCGAACGGCACTGTCAGCCATCGGCTGAAGCAGGAGATGGTAATCGGAGTGCGAGTGGATATCCACAAAGCCAGGGGAAAGCGTGAGGCCGGCCGCCTCAATCACCCGATGCCCCAAGGATGAAGCGATTTGCCCGATCTCTGCGATCCGGTCACCTGCGACGGCAAGGTCGGCGCGTCGCGCAGGGGTGCCGGTTCCGTCGATGAGGTCAGCCCCTCGAATCACTAGGTCATACATGACTTTCGCTCAGTCTCCTCGCTCTCGCCGCACCCGTCGGCTCTCTGCTTTGTGGTCGAATCTGTCTACCAGATCACCCAGTGGATCCCTGAGGGTGGCCGTATCCGCTCATGCCCAGGCTGCAGCCGAGCTGGCGGGAGGGGCTTTCTCAACCTAATAATTTGATCCGCCCCTTATACTTCGCCTCCAGTTGGCGATTGTGCTCATCGCCGCCTGGTAGATTAGCGCTGAGATAGACTGGCGGTGTGAGCCCCTTCGCGAGGAATCGCGTCACCACGCCGCAGACTATGGAGTCGACGATGAAGGCTCCGGCTATAAGTGAGGTCGGCCCCACCTTTGCCGAAAGGCCGGGGAAGGTGAGGGCGCCATCGCCGGCCTCGCCGAAGTTGTCGATGACAAGGTCCGCCACCTCGAAGAGGCGCCGGCCGCTTATATGACGGGACGCGACGGCTTGGGCGTGGCGCAGCGACGTGATGGCGATGACCGTGAGCTCTCGCTTCTTCGCCTCCAGCGCTAACTCGACCGGGACCGGGTTGATTCCGGCGTTGGAGACGATGATGAGGACCTCGTTGGGCTGCGGCTCGTGGTAGTCGAGGAGAATTGTGGCAAGTCCGCTGAGCCGCTCTAGCCGCCCGCTCTTTTTTGGGGACGTGAGCGGGCTCAGAAACGGCTCGGTCATGGTGTTGACGGGAACCAGCCCACCGGCGCGATGGAACGCCTCTTCGGCTACTGAATGGGAGTGACCACTTCCAAAGATGTGCAGCACACCGTCAGCCATAAGAGAAGAGAAGATCAGATCGGCAGCCCGGTCGATCGCCTCTGCCTGACTTCGCTGGATCTCGCTGAGCAATCGAACCACGGCTTCATAGTACGCTGGATTTTTCATCGTAGCCCCTGAAATGTCCGTCCAGGAATGATCTTACCCAGAATCGCACTATGGGTCGCCCCGGTGATGCGTGGCAGATTCCCTGGCAGGCCGTGGGCGGTGAGGTAGGCGAGCAGCGCGAAGGCTGAGGCTTCGATGGCCCGCCCTGGAAAGCCCGCCTCATCGGCGGAAAGGAGACGGCACTCAGGAAAGGCCTCCTGAAGTCGCTTGATCAGCATCGGGTTGTTGGCCCCGCCGCCACAGGTGATCAGTTCTGCCGAAGCAGCACTGTGTGGGAGGTCGCGTCGGACGTGGAGCGCCACCGACTGAGCCGTGAAGGCTGTAACAGTTGCCACGAGATCCTCCTCTGTGATGCCACGGGCTGCCGTGCGGCGGAGCAGGGCGTCGATCAGGGTCGGTCCAAACTCTTCCCGCCCCGTGCTTTTTGGTGGCTTGCGACGAAAGTAGGGGTGAGCCATGAGCCATCGCAGCAGACGAGGATCTACCTCCCCAGAGGCGGCGATCCGGCCATCCAGGTCAACGCCCATCGCGCCGCCAGTCAGTCGTGCCACGAGCCCATCGATCAAAACGTTGCCCGGTCCCGTGTCAAACGCCAACACGCCTCGCAGCCCACGTCCCTTCGGCAGGAAGGTGAGGTTGGCGATCCCACCCAGGTTCAAAACAATCCGGTCCCGGCGAGGATGCCGAAAGAGTAGCGCGTGCAGATAGGGGGTCAAGGGGGTGCCCTCGCCGCCCGCCGCCAGGTCTCTGGGGCGGAAGTCGGCCACAGTTGTGATGCCAGTTCGCTCGGCAATGACCGATGGCTCCACGATCTGTAGCGTAGAGCGAATCGACACCCCGTACTCAGCCTTTGGATCGGGGAGGTGGGCGATGGTCTGTCCGTGCGAACCGATGAGCGCCACGTCCCGTAGCGGCACGCGGGCACGTCGGGCCACCGCGATTGCGGCCCTTGCGAAGAGCTCACCAAGCAGAACATTCAAACGACAGATCTCAGAGGTGGCGCCAGATCCAGCGTCTGCCACTCGCAAAATCCGCTCCCGGAGCCTGTTGGGAAAAGGAAATACCGCGAAGCGCAAGAGTCGGAGCTTCGGGAGCCCCTTGTTTAGACCGATTTCCAGAAGGGCGGCATCGATCCCGTCCGCCGACGTTCCCGACATGAGCCCAATGACTTTCATGGGCGCGGTCTCACAGTCCACCGACCGCGTCCTTGAGGCGCCCAGAGGAGGGTAAGGGGCGCGGGTCGGCAGCCCTTGCGTCAATCGAACAGTCGGAAGCGGGCAATGGAATAGAGGGCCACGAGGCCGTCTCGCCAGGCGATCTTTTTTCCTTCAACATAGGTCCGGCCTCGGTAGCAGTTTTGGGCAAGGGGCATGGTCGCCAATTTGCCACTCAGATAATCTTGCATATTCCTCTTCCTTGGTGCTCTGGGTGTCAGGTCGTGGCAATCCGAGAGGCCACTCAGTGACGTCCGCGCCGGTACGAAACCAGTAAGAAGGTGAGGGTGTGGCACGCTCAAGCGTGTCGAAACTCTTCTTGAACCTGCCGCAGCGCGGCAGGTTCGGTGAACAGATCGACTGCCGTCATAGCCAGCGCCTTGGCTGCGAGTAGGAGGGCGCGATCTCCGGCAGCCCCCCCGGCGGCCTCCGCGAAGGTGGAGGAGTGGCAAACCACATCAAGTTGGTCAGTCAGGGCAATGGTCGGTTGGAGCGTCGGGACCGCTTGGCTGACATTACCTACATCGGTAGAGCCAAGTTCTTGATCCTCTGGTGTTTGCTTCACCCGCTCACCCAATGCCTCCAGGTTCGCCTGGAAGAGGGCGCCTAGCGCTCGGTTGCACTTCATCGGGTGATACTTCTCACCTTCCTCGTGAATCGCAACTGTTGCTCCTGTGGCCCGGGCGGCGGACTCGAAGCAGGCGAGGACGCGGCGGTGCAGGTCGTGTAGGTACTCAAGGTCCAGCGCTCGAATGCAAAACCTCGCGGCGGCATAGTCCGGGATGATGTTGGGTGCTCGACCACCGTCGGTGATAATCCCATGGATCCTGGCATCTTGCCGGAGCTGTTGGCGAAGGGCGTTGAGGTTCGCAAAGCTGAGTATCACTGCATCGAGCGCATTGATGCCGAGATGGGGGGCCGCCGCGGCGTGACTGGCCTTTCCGAAGAATTCAACCCGGAGCGCCCGCATAGCCAGGGCGTCCTTAAAGATCTCGGTTCGGTTGCTGGGGTGGACCAGGAGCGCAGCGCTGACGTTGGCGAATAGGCCGGCCTTCACCAGGGCAATCTTGCCCCCGCCCTTCTCCTCGGCGGGGCAACCAACCACGACGACCTGACCCCCCAGCTCGGGCAGAAATGGTTGGATAGCCAGCCCTGCGCCAACAGTGCTTGCGGCGATCAAGTTGTGGCCGCACGCATGGCCGAGTGAGGGCAGGGCATCGTATTCGGCAAGAAATGCGATGGTTGCTGATGGGCGATCGACGCCAGCCTTGGCCAAAAAGGCGGTCGGTAGGCCGCCAACCCCCTCGATCACCTCAAAGCCATGCGCCTTGAGGAGTGAGGTCAGGTGTCGCGATGACTCCCGCTCCTCGTAGGCCAACTCCGGATGCAGGTGCAGGAAGCGGCTGGTGGCGATCAGCTTACTTGACAGTCGATCAACCGCCGTGACGATCTCGTCTTTGAATTGCATACTTATTCAGCCGGAGCGTGTCTCGTCGATAGGGTGAGCTGAGCGACTCCACCCATCAGACGCACATGGCCGTTTACCGGACAACAGTGAAGGTGGTCTGTTGGGTTGATTCCATGCCATCGGCCGTCACGCTCATGACCACCCGATAGCTCCCGCTTGCCGTGTTCGCGGGGAGGGTGAGCGGCTGACTGCTGGTCCAGGTTCCACCCATTCGCTGCACTTGCAAGGTTGAGTCGCCAACCACGGAGCTATTCAGGAAGACTTGTCGGCGCTCTGAGACTTGGAGGGTCTGCTGAGCGTTTCGAGCGAGCACGGCAAACCTCATGTTGAGGTTGATCGTGTCGCCAGGGCGGATCTGAGCCGGATGAGCCTCGACAGCTTCGATCCTGACCATGGTTCCCTGCGCCGGGCTATAATTGTACTGTTTGGACGTTGCCGCTCGATCCTGGGCTCGAGCCTCTATGACGTTGCCAATGACGCCACCCGTGAGACCTCCCACGAGCCCCCCCAACAGTGTCCCGGCGGCGCTATGAAAGATCAGTCCACCCGTTAATAGGCCAACAGCCGCCCCCACGCCAACGCCGGCAGCCGTCTCGGGATGTGCCTTCACCTGCTCCTCGATGGCCGCGCACCCCAGTGTACCGCCCGCAACTAAGAACAGACACAGCAGCAAAGCTACCCCTTGCCTGAGAGGCAGAGTTATCTGCATCGCTTCCTCCTTTTAGTGTGAATGTGATCCCCCTTTATGGTGTCATCTTAGCAGCCGTTCATGACCCCGTCAATCGGAGCGCTACCAGTGGCGCCGCACCGGTTGTTGCGGCTGTTGAGGTTGTGCTATATATTAATCGAAAAGTGAGGGGCAATGAAATACCACATAGCGGTAAGTGTGATCTTCTTGCTGGTGCTTGCAGGGTGTGCCACGCCTCCGAGCCCTCGGGAGAGCGGGACGGTGACCGGTGCCGCGGTCGGTGCCGCCACGGGTACCATTCTTGGCGGGATTGCTGGCGCGCCTGGGAAGGGCGCGGCCATAGGCGCAGCGGTGGGGGCGGTCACCGGTGCGCTGACAGGTGACGCGATTCAGAGCGAGCAGGCGGACAGAGCGTATGCTTCGAGATATGCCTATGCGCCCCAGCCATACCCGCCACCAAGTGGCACCTTGCAGATCGAGGTGACGCCAGAGGACGCTGAGATCTTCGTCGATGGCAGGCGGATCGGGCTGGCCAAAGAGTTCCGCGGCTCCAGCGTGGTGCCGGTTGTTGCGGGTTTCCACCTCGTGGAGTTTCACTGGAGGGGGTTCAGCGTGACGAATCACATCGTGGTCCCACCACAGACCACGGTGCCCATCAGACGGGATCTGGCGCCCTCCGCCCCAGCCTTGCCATAGATCCTCTCGCCTGGAGCGTTTCGTCAGCCGTCACAACAAGCTTCTCGTTGGCTTCAAGCTCCTCTAGACCGTGGCTGCAGCTTATCCGCCTCTTTATCTATCGCCCCGATCTTGAATTGAGCAACGCGTAGCAGATTCCGCTATCTCAACTGGCAGTCCAAACGGAGAGAGATTCATTCACGAATCTTTCTCCTGCCGGCCTCTCCAACATCTGGCCGCGGATGATGACATGGCAGCGACGAGTTGATGACGCTTGCTCGCTTACGCAGTTTCGAGCTAAGATGGCGTGTCGAAACAAGGGCGTGACCCTAGCGGAGGAGCGATGAAAATCAAGCTGTTGGGAATGGCGGTCTTGGTACTAATGGTGCTGATCAGCGGACCATTCACGGCTGTCTTCGCGGAGGAGTTCGTTGCGCCACTGGCGGTTCAGAAGGCGGTACGTGGGCTGGCAAATGCTGGACTTGGTGTCGTGGTCGAGGTACCGAAAATAGTCTACTATGGCACCCTTGAGGATGGACCGCTGTACGGCCTAACGGTCGGGGTCTTGGAGGGATTGAGTTGGGGGATAGCACGAACTCTGGTCGGGGTCTACGAGGTGGTGACCTTCCCGTTCCCGATTTCGGAAGGGTATCGTCCGATCTACCGGCCTCACTATCCTTTCGAAGCCGGGAAGACGGATCTCGCCGAGTAGCGGATGAATCAGCCGAAAGGCTCCTGACACTCCTAATCGAGGCTTGGGATACTTTTCCCGAGGAGACTAGTCGTTCACCGGGGACGGTGGCTGCTGAGGAGGCGCTGGGGACTGAGGCTCGCGTCCACTCTCTGGCAGGAACGGTGGTGCGAGTGACGGGTATTCTACAGGCGGAACGCTGTAGCCGGGATAGTAAGGGTTATCCGCTGTAGGAGGGCAGTATGGGGCATAGGCCGGATCTGGCGAGAGGCATGGATCCGACCAATAGTAGGGATAGCCGTAATAGTTGGAATACGGATAGCCGTAGTAGGTGTAGTAGGGGGGTGCACCCCAATGGTAGTAGTAAGGGTCGTACCACCCCCAGGCCGGGACAAAGGTGCTTACGCCAAAGCCGAAGAAGAAATGGTCATGATGAAAATGGTGATGCGATGGATGGCCATGGAATAGGTGGCTATGTCCGCCACCGCCGATCATGCCGCCCCTCGTTCCTCCGCCCACCAGGCCACCGCTCCGGCCCCCCCCGATCACGCCTCCACCTCCGAAGCCACCACTGCGGCCTGCGCCGCCCATGCCTCCTCCCCCGCCACCTCTGCCGCCCGCTTGGGCGAAGCCGGCAGGGACCGCAACGAACAGCAGGAGGATGAAGATACCTGCGATGATCGCTAGAACTATTCTGCTTTGCTTCATGATCCTTCCCCTACAAGCGCTGAGCCATCTGGACGTGCATTAGGCTCCTACCTGTCTCCTGCTGAACTGAACGACATCTACTTGAAATCCCCTTCGGAAAGCTGAAGTCGAAAGCTTCGATCTCTTGGGTCGATCTGGATCTGCCGCTCGTACCGCCCGGCGGGCGCTGTTGCTGCAGCGGTCTCCGCGGTCGGCCTGGCCACGATTCGGTGTGGCCCGGCAATCAGCGCGAGTTGACGTGATTCGCCTGGTCGAAGAGTCAGAAGAGGTGGAATCTCGGGGATGGCCGGCTCAACGTCCAGATACACGTTAATGGTCCATTTGGTGGCGTTGACCAGCATCCCCGGCGTTCTGGGCGCACCCATGGCCGGTAGCGGGCCCTGCCAGACAACCGGCGGTGGGCAGAAGCGCCATCCCTCCGTAGCCTCGAGAAACTGCTCATGCTGAATGCCGGCCTCGGAGATGCCGAGGGTAATGATTCCGAGAAAGAACCGCGCCGCATACTTCGAGTCACGGGTTCCGATCGAATCGCAGGGACGAACCGTGAGGCTAGCGCATCCCGAAAGGGCAATCGCCAATGCGACAAGAGCAATAGCGCGTTTCACACTGATCTCCTGGTTACGACGTTACGACTTGGCTGCCGAGTGACACCTTACAGGATAGCCGGCGCAAGCTCCTAGCCTTAATAGCCGTAGTAACCACAATCGTACCGATAGTACCCAAAGACCCAGTTGCCGTAGCCATCATAGTACCCGGGGGTCCAGACCCGCGCGCAAGGGGGATAGGCGGGGTAGTACGGAACCGGCGGATAGTAAGCGTGGGGTGGCGGATAGGGGTACATATACCCGGGGTAGGGTGCCAACGGAACCCCCATGTTCAGCCCGAAGTGGAAACTCGTCCTTGCCGATGCAGGGTCCGCCGCAAGGAGGAGAAGACCGGTCAGGAACAGGGCTCCGATCACCAGAACAGCCAAGCTCCTCTTCGCAACTTTCATCTCATCCACCTCCTCTCACATTTTAAACTACGTATAACCACTTTTATGGTAACATGCGCCATCCAAGAATTGAAAGAGCCCCAGGCTCGCTACGCTGCCACGTGAGCCGACGCTACGCCATGCGATCAATGCCCAAGAAGCCTCATCATTCATGTGATGCCTACACTGTACGTGACGTAGCAAGCTCCGAATACCCCTTCTAGCCTTTTTGACACTTCCGCGAGGCTTCGCGTTTACTGGTCTTAATTAATAGTCGTACTCGCTGCAACAGCCTTCCGCTGAAAGAGAGTCCAGATCGACGAAGAGGTGTAGGGCTTTATCAGTGCAGGGTAACCATCTAGTACCCATTTAGTGTCGTGATTCAGGTTGGGGGACCCGAGAACAGGTTGGGATATTAATTGCCTGCTGGTGTGATTGAATAGAGGCTCGCTACACCAGGAGGGGGAATTGGCGGTAAAGGCATATCTGGATGGGAGGGTAGTCGATGGTTCACGCCTATGTCTTCATTACGACGAGCAAGGCCAGGGAACAAGAGGTGGCAGATGCGATCGGGGAACTACAAATGGTAAAGTTTGCACACATTGTCACCGGCAACATCGATGTTGTCGCTTTTATCGAGGCCCCCGATCTCAGCGCCCTGTGGGATACGGTAAATCATGTTCAGGCGCTGCCGGCGGTGATGCGGACCACCACCAGCTTGGTGGTCGAACCTGTGTAGTGGTTCTGGTCTTAAGCGAGGCCGGCCAACAAAGCAGCCGACGCTGCAGTTGCGGCAGCCACTTGTTGGAGGAAGGAAAGATCAAGGGTGTCGAGGGTGTCGGTGGGCAGATGGTAATGTGGATTACGCAGGAAGGCGGTGTCAGTGATCATCACAGCCGAATAACCGGCATCCCAGAATGGCGCATGATCGCTCTGGCGCACGAGCGGCCTGTTCTCCCCGTTTCCCTCCACGACTAAAGCCTGTACAGACAGCGCGGGAACAACCAGGGCCGCCGTGTCTTTGAAGAGAGAAACAAGCCCCTCCGATCGTTGATTCCCCACCACGCCGATGAAATCCCCCTCCACAGGTATCTGAACCCCTACGGGCGCAGTCTGGGTCGGGCCGGTGTAGCCGATCATCTCCAGGTCGAAGACGCCAGCAATCGTAGCGCCACAGGCCTTGGCCTGCTCCACATAGTGTAGGCTACCTGGGTTTCCATACTCTTCGAGGGCGAAAGCGACAAAAACTATGTCATGCTTGAACCGGTGGCCGGCCAGGGCTCCGGCTACCTCGATCAGTCCGGCCACCCCACTTGCGTTGTCGTCAGCCCCAGGGCTATTCCGCACGGTGTCGTAGTGGGCGACCACAAGCACCTGCCCATCGCGGAACGATCCCGGGTGCGAAGCGATCAGATTCCGGTACCAGCGGCCGTCGCACCTGAATCGCTCTTCCACTGGATGGAGACCGAATCCCCTGAGGGCCTCTGCGATGGAGTCGGCAGCGGCTTCCATGCCGGCATGCCCGTCAAACGGGTCCCTCGGCCCAACAATCCGCTCGAGGTGTGCCCGCGCCCCGCTTTCGGAGACCGCTTCGACAATTTGACGGAGTATGGGATCGATGCGCTTCACCTGCGAGGCGTCTTGGGGGGGCGATTGCGTCATGTCAATTGCAGTGACCCGATAACGTGAGGACAGCCCGGAGCTATCGGAGTAGACTGCCGATGTCGGCCGTGAAAAAGAGGGCGAAAAGGACCACGAACCCAAGGATCAGATGGCGGACGGCGGTCCGACGGGCCAACCGAGAGAATGGCTCGGGGGGTCCATGCGCCGAAAGGATCACCGGGGCAATTGGTTGGAGATCGCGCCATTAAGCGCCTTGTCGTTGGCGTAGATCGGGACACCGGCCCGCAGCGCGAGGGCAATAGCGTCACTGGGTCGGCTATCGACCGTAATCTCTTTGCCATCGGCCTCGAGATAGAGGGTGGCATAGTAGGTATTTTCCTTAACGTCGCTGATAATGACCCGCCGCAGGTGAGAGTGAAGGGTCGCCAAGAGGGAAAGGGTCAGATCATGGGTCAAGGGACGTGGAGGTTTGAGTTGCTGCAGAGGCATAGCGATGCTTTGGGCCTCAAAAGGTCCGACGAAGAGTGTGAACTCGCGCTTCACCCCTTTGCTGCGAAGGAGTACGGCAGTCTGGTCGCCTCCTTGAGTGGCGGTCACGCCCAGTACTTCCATTTCGTATAAGTCCTTGGGCTCTTCGGCTCGTGCGGCGGTCCAGGGGACGAAAAGCAAAGCGCTAAGAAAGGAGGCGAGCGCAATCGTCAGACGTGGTGCGGAATAACGTTGCTGATCATTCATTAAGACAGCGAACGAGACTCCAGCCATTCAGGAGGTTGACGCGGTGCAACTGCTCGGGGTGAAGTTGCGCTTCCCTCAGAACAGGCATGAGCTTCAAGTCGGTCTTGAATCCGAGCCGGGCGCACAGGGGGGCCACGAACTCCTCCAAGGTGCCGACAACCGGGTTCTCACTTTTGAAGTGATTCAAGATCACGATGTGCCCGTTCTTCTTGCACACTCGCTTGATCTCCCGCAGGACCTGAACCGGTTCTGGGACCGCGCTGATCACGTATGTAGCCAGCACATGGTCGAAGTGTTCGTCAGGGAACTCCAGCTTCGACGCGTCCATCACCTTAATGGTCACGTTATCCATGCCATATTCCTCCACCTTCTCCCTGGCCTTGCTCAACATCTGCCTGGAGAGGTCGACCCCGACGAGGTGACAGTCTGGTGGATAGAGCGGGAGGTTCAATCCAGTGCCGATCCCCACTTCGAGTACCAGGTCGTTCGGCTTGATCCCGAGAAGCTGCACCGCCGCGACTCGTCCTGGGTGAAAAATCCTTTCGAACAGGAGGTCGTACATGGGGGACAAGATGGCGTAGGCTCGCGTGATCTGCTTATAGTCTAAGACGACCATTCAACCCTCCAGTGATCCCGTTGCGAGTCACTACCCCTCCCGACAACACGGCACGCATCACAAAGGTGATGCATTATACTCTACCTGGACTGTCGTGCAAATAAGTTTTCATCAAAGTCCACCGGCAGCCGGACCGCCCGCCCTTGGATGTCCCGGTACAACAGATACCCGTGCTGCCGGCCAAAGTCGTAGAGCCGCTTTGTCAGGAGGACGTCCTGTTTGCAGTATTCGATGACTCGCTCGATGTCTCCAGCCTTAAACCAGGCCAAGCTCTGCAGGCCATCCGCCGACTTTCCCTCTCCAAGGGTCTCTTGGGCCAGATGGTCCAGCTTCAGCCGAAACCCTAGTCTCCGGTGGATGCACTCGAGGATGTCCAGGGTGGGTAGAGCGTTCCAGTCGACATCGGCATAGCCCCGCAGCACATCGTAGTCGAACCGCCGGAGATTGAACCCGACGATCAGGCGCGCGTGGACCAAGTCGCTGATGAGAGCATCAACCTGCCGCTCGGTGTAAACACGAAACTCGGCGCGATCAATGTCGTAGACGACGCCAACGGCGAGGCCCATCCGATGCCGGTGTTCCCACCCGCCAACATCCTCGGCGCTCCGCTGCGTCTCAAGGTCAAAGACGATAGCATGAGACACCCCAGCCGCGGTCTCCGATCCCTCCTTCACCTGCGGGTATGATGGGGTTGAAGACGGGCGACAGGGCGGCTGCTTGGCATCGGCCCAAGGCGCCTCCCCGAGCAGGCCCTGAAGGGGCACGTGCGTGCCCTGCTTGTCGAGCGGCTTGCTGCCAGAGCCGCACTTCGGCGGGATATGCCTGAGGTGGACGGTCTGCCCGCGAGACGAGTAGCCGTGGCAAAGCTCGTCCACGAACCGATCGACCTCCAGGATGGGTGGGGGCGAGGGGAATCGCCCGGCCGGACGTGCCTTCGCAGGTTGCATCGTCCTCAGGCGCCTTGGATCACAACCCTGATGCCATCTACCATTACTCGCGGCCACATATGCGCCTCTCCTCTATCACGGCATGGGAAAGCGTGTCAAGGCTAAAACCCATTTGGACCTGACTTTCCCATTGACACCAGCGTCGGCGGAGTATTAGCATCTGGCAACCTTGTTGGCATTCTTTTGCTGCCGAAATGGAGCATAGGGCGATGGGGGCCAGTCTGGACCACGATCGAAGTGGCACAATGCGCGTGAACGGCCCTTTGGGGCATGAGCCCTGAAGGGCCGTTGTGTTTTGTGGTCTTCCCCGGAATCTGTAACAGACTCTGGTTTCATGCGGCGTGGCGGAGCCGCCGGGTGGCGGTGAGCGAGCGGCTCCTTAAGGAGGTAGGCCTTGGCGAGCCGGTGGTTGAGCGCCAGGAACTCCCGGACCAGGTGCGATCCTGGTGCTCCAGATTGGCCCGGCGGCGCAGCAGCAACCACCGCTTGCCCCGGAGCAGGCCACGGGCGTCCCGGTCCTTGCGGAAGCATTAGGGACGGCGGGAACCCGATGGTGATCGGGTTGGCGTACAGGTCACAACGTATCGACGGGACTGACTACGCCCAGAGGCCCCTTGTTGAGCACATGCGTGTAGATCATGGTGGTCTTGACGTCGGCGTGGCCGAGAAGTTCCTGCACGGTGCGGATGTCTTGGCCGGCTTCCAGCAGATGAGTAGCGAAGCTATGGCGAAAGCAGTGGGGTGTGAACCGGATCGTCAGACCTGCCTTTCGCACAGCCTCTTGTACTGCGCGCTGAACACGCTGTTCGTCAACGTGGTGTCGCCGAGTGTGGCCATTTTGCGGATCCTGCGAGAAATCGTCCGCGGCAAAGACGTATTGCCAGCCCCACTGATAGGGCGCATTTGGGTACTTGCGGGCCAACGCGCCCGGGACCTCGACCTCGTGCATGTTCCGGGCCTTGTCCGCGAGGTACTGTTCATGCCGACGTTCGAGCCACTCTTGAAGTTCCTCCCGGTAGCGCGCCGGTAGAGGGACGTACCGGTCCTTGTCTCCTTTGGCTCCGCGCACCACGATCCAGTTTTGGTCGAACTGCACGTCCTGCACGCGCAGCCGCAGCAGTTCGTTCACTCGCATCCCTGTCCCGTAAAGAAGGCGCGCCATGAACTGCTCCCGACCAGACATCCGCTCGAGCACCGCTTTTATTTCTGCCCGGCTGGCGACTACCGGCAAGCGCAAACCGCGCCGCGCCCGAGGAAAATCGCCGAAGTCGCCGATATCCTTCTTGATCACCTTGCGGTAGAGAAAGACCACGGCGTTCAGCGCCTGATTCTGCGTGGAAGACGCCACCTGTTTCTCCATGGCCAAGTGGCGCAGGAACGCGTGTACGTGTTCGGCACCCAACGTGGAAGGCTTCCGCCACCGGTGAAAGGCGACAAATCGTCGAATCCATGCCACATAGGCCTGTTCCGTGCGGTAGGCGTAGTGTTCGAGCCGCAAGCATTTCCGCATCCGCGCATCCAACGCCCGCCAATTCACGTCCGTGCGTGTCTTCGCCTGCTCGGGTTCGGCCGCTCCTGGCGCCGGTCCGCACCGGCTTTCGGAGTGAGCGGGGCCGATGGAAGCATCGCGGACACGGGTCTGGACGCCCGCCCGCGCCGGATAGACTGTCCCGCCGGGATTTCCGGCGACTCTTGGGCGTGCCGTCGCGCCTTCGGAGGTAGCCGCCGGCGCCCCTGTCGTGGGTGGTGGCTCGGCAGTCCGAAGCGCCGGAGGGGCAGGGCCAACCGCGGCACCGAGCTCCTTGGCCAGGACATGTTTCCCCTTGACGTCCCTACGGCCTCCCGTGTATGGTGTGCGCGTATCCTTGCGGCTACGCAACCCAGCGACAGGGTTGGGGGTTGGAGGGGAGAGTGGCTCTGAAGCGCTTTTCGGCTCAGTTGCATCGTGTCGCGGCGCCAGAGCGATGCCCCGGAACTGCTCGTAGTACAGTTCCAGAGCGTCGCGAGCCTGCTGGACCTGCCAGTTGGACACACCCCCGCGGTGTGCGATGTCCGCAAGGAATAGCTCGATCTCCGCCCGTCCGAGGTCCCTGCGCCTGCGTCCCGGATGCCGCGCGAAAAACCTTCGCACCCACGCCATGCAGTACGGGATGGTCTTTTCCTGTGCCCCGGCCTCCCGCAGTACGGCGATGTACCCCCCCGGCCACCGCGGCTGCGGGTTCAGCGGCGCCACCCCCCGTCGAGTCGTTTGAGGCATATCATTCTTCCTTCACTAGAATGCTATGCGTCATTGATGTCATGGAACCTACTGTTGTCAAGCGGTTTTTGTGATGCATAGCAGCCCAGCACGGCGTGCTGGCGGAAGCTATTTTTGAGGCATAATACTCTGTTAGCCATCGCCGATATCGTTCGCCCACGCCACGGAGCCTCCCAGCCATGACCAAGCTCATCTTCCTGTGCTCTGGAAACACATGCCGCAGCCCAATGGCGGCTGGCTTCGCCCGCGAAATCTTCGGCCCAGGTCATACGGTAGCGAGCGCCGGCGCCGAAACAGCGGCAGGCTCCCCGCCAGCAAGGCACGCTGTCACGGCGATGAAGGAGCTCGGCATCGACATCTCAGGCCACAAGGCGGTAGAACTCGACGCCAGCACGCTTGAACAATTCGACGCAATCATCCTTTTCAGGCCCTCGGCGGCAGAGGATGTCACTCTCCCTGGCTCGGTCAGCTCTCACTACCTTGACATTCCCGACCCTTACGGAGGCGATCTGGAGGAGTATCGCAGGACTGCTCATGTAATCCGATCGGCGGTGCGAGACCTGTACGCCAGGGATGTACTGCGCAGACTCACCTCCCCGAATCCACCCTCAGGATCACACCTCGAGGGAATGTATGGCCGGGCAGCGCGTGAGTTCGAAAGGGAGCTACACGTATTTGTGAAGGCCTCCGTGGACCCTCAGGTTCGCCCCAAGGCCACCCTCGGAGAACTCGCCGGGATCCTGCATCGCAGCGACGAGGCGCGTCACAAACACCTTGCCGCACTGGCCGACGCTGCAAACGCTCCATGGGTAGACTTCAAGCACAAGGATGACCCTTCTGTCCCACAAATCGAAGGTGGCCTCCGTGGGATGATTGAAGGGTATGGTCTTACTCCACATGGCGCTAGCTACATCAATGGCGATGGCTAACAACTCGATGGAGCCGATCCGGCCAGCTGCGGCGAATTGGGTTTAGGATAGTATCGAAGAGCTGGCCGGGATTCCGGGGACACAATACTAAATTCTTCTTGACGCTTCGTAGGTAATCTACTACGCTTCGCCCATGGCTCGGATTTCCAGACTCGTGGTGCCCGGTTATCCACATCACATAACGCAGAGGGGCGTACGCTCACTCCCCATCTTCAGCAACGACAAGGATCGTAGCGGGTATGCCGATATCATGGCCGAGCAGGTGCATCGGTTTGGTGTCGAGGTGTTGGCTTGGTGCTTGATGACGAACCACACCCATCTTGTTGCGATTCCCAACGACCAAGCTGCCTTGGCTCGGGCGATTGGGGAAGCGCATCGGCGTTACACTCGCATGAAAAACTTTGCGGAAGGCGTACGCGGTTATCTCTTTCAGGGTCGTTTTAGTTCTTGTGTTTTAGATGAGACGCATCTCATTGCTGCTGCGCGCTACGTGGAGCTCAATCCGGTTAAGGCTGGCATGGTAAGATCCGCCGAAGACTATCCATGGTCAAGCGCGCGGTTTCATCTCGGTGGCGTCGCCACTGACGTTTTAGTCAAGGATAAAAACCTACTGGGGCTAGTAGAGAATTGGGAAGAATATCTTCGGCAAGATGACGACAAAGCCAACAGTAGGCTTGTCAAAGCCATACGCTCAGGTAGGCCAGCCGGAAGCGAGCCGTTTGTCCAGTTGGTTGAAACGCTCACCGGACGTTCTCTCCGTTTAGGAAAACGAGGACCACGACCGAGGGGGCTTCCCAAAAATTAGTATTATGTCCCCGAAATCAAAGCGCGCAGCTCTTTAGCCCCGCGTTAGCCTGGCGGGTGAAGGAAAGTTGACATCCGATGGCCTTGGTGTTTGAATGGGACCTAAAGAAGGCTCGCGGGAACTTTGCAATGCACGGAGTGTCCTTCGACGAAGCCAGCACGGCATTCCAGGATCCCCTGTCGAAAACGATCGATGATCCTCTGCATTCTGAAGACGAGGAGCGCTTCGTGCTGCTTGGCCATTCCCACCGACATCGCCTCTTGGTCGTTGTACATACCGAACGGGGTGACCGAATACGACTCATCAGCGCGAGGCTCGCGGCCAACAAAGAGAGGATTAGGTATGAAGAGAGTAAGGAATGATCCCGACATGCTGGAAGAGTACGATTTCAGCGGCGGCGTACGAGGCAAGTACGCCAAACGATACGCCGAAGGCGCCAACGTGGTTGTCATTGATCCCGACGTGGCGGAGTATTTCCCAGACCACGACGCGGTCAATGAAGCGCTGCGCGGGCTGGCCGCCATCATCAAGAGACAGAGGAAGGCCGAACCAACAGCGCCACGCGGACGCGCTGCCGCGCGCCGCTGATCCGCAATGCCCTTAGCGCTGAGATAACGGTCAATTCTGCCAAGACATACTATGCTAGTGTAGTGTCTCACAAACGACTGGAGTTATTCCTTTTTGTCTTACGGGAGCGTGGTAATGTGCAGCCCGGCTGAATCTTTTCCAAAGTTTGTTTGCA
>JGI1358J11329_10000392_pt1 | contig 39965 bp, 2 predicted proteins | sample Subgroupgradi54m_FD_11329 | JGI IMG/M metagenome (IMG submission 11329)
GAGGCGCTGGAATGGAACGGCGGGTTTCCGGAGGATGCGGCGCGAATTGACACGGATCTGGCCAGAATCGAGAAATTTTACGAGCTGGCCCTTCGGCGCGACAAAGTTCTCGTCGATAAAACGCTTTCCGAGCTCAATGGCGGCAAGGAGCAGGTGATTGCGCTCATCGCGGGCGGTTTTCACACCGCGGGTTTTCAGCGCGTTCTCGAAGGAAAAGGCATCTCGCACATCACCGTCAGGCCGGCAATTACGGAAATAAAAGATCCGGAACAGCAGAACAGGCTTTATGAGGCGTCCGTACGGCAGGAGCCCGAGGCATTTTCGCAGCTTTTGATCCGTGATTACACACGCCAGAAGAGTTCAAGGCTGAATGATCCCCGCTATCAACTCCGGGCGCATACGATTCTTTTTTCAAAAAATGAAATCGATCAGCTTTTGGGACAGGCCGGGAAATTGGATCTGGCCAAAAATCTCTCCTCGCTGATCGAGCAAAACCCCCGCCTCGGGGCCAATGTCACTTTGGCGCTGTTTACGGTCATCATGGATATCAAGCAATCACGGGAGGCGTTCAATGTGCAAAGCCGGCTTGAATCGCTTTTGGCTACGCAAGAGGATCGAGAGTTTCGCCGTGCCGTGTACGGAATTCTTCTCTCGGATGAAACGGAAGTGTATCAGTCAAGAACCAGCAAGGGCGGGCTTACGGTCTTTGGCTCCGAGGATGTGATTGCGACCATTGAGCCCATCCGCCGGCGTCTCGGAATTTCGTCGCGCGAGTACAGCGCCGCGGTGGGGGATGAACTCCGGCAGGGTGCCGTGAAGGCCGTGGTGGAGGACGGAAATGGCGCGGATCTTGTCGTGCTCCAGCAAGTGCACGACAGAATCACTAGAGAGCTTAAGAAATTAAAGGCCGGGCCGGTGCTGGTCAAGTTAGCGCTCCCTGCTTTGCCTCCGCAAACGGCGAAAAAAGTTTCCAGGGCCAAGGCAGCGTCTTTGGGAACCGCTGACGAGTTCAACAAACTCAACATAGACATTCTCCCCTTGATCAAGCAGTTGTCCGGCGAGTTGACAGCGGTCAATCCTTCGGATGCCGACACCCTGACAGCTATAGCGCTAAAAGTTGCCGATCTGAGAAAACAATATACCAGCGTGGCAACCCGAATCTATAGCGCCATGGGCAAAGAGACTTTACAAGACAAAATCCGTAATGCGATCGAGCAGGAGATTCAGAATTTCAATGCGGATATCCTCGCTCTGGAAATGAAACGGAATTTTATGGATTACAGGAATCAGCTGCTGGCTTTAGATATCTCGGACACGGCGGGTTTTGATAAGTTGAATAGACAGATCGACAGTCTTCGCAGAAATTTCAACCTGACCATCAATTCGGCTGACAATCAAATTGACCGTATCAAGCAGCAGCGCCCGAAAAAAGACAGCGCCCGCTGGCAGGAGAAAGAGAGGCGTCTGGCGGCGCTCGTGGAATTGCGTGAAAATTTCCCCGTTCAATATCTGACTCAGCTCAGGCAGTATCTCGCTCTCTTGAGGGCAACTCAAGAGGCGAGGAACACCCTTCTCAGCGGGATTTCCGCTTCTCCGCAGGATTGGATCGGAGATTCAATCAAAGGATCCTACGGCGCAGCTTCCGAGACTGCCCGCAAGGCATCGTTGTGGATTGAATCTGTCGAGGATCCTTATGGCGCGGTCCGCCAATATGTCGAGCGCACGGCGAGGGAGACGATAGATCCGGCCGCTAAGCTGGCAGACTTTGTGAAGGCCTTCCGCGAAACGGTTGGGTTGGTTAATCAGGCGCGTGCGGTTGTGGATCAGGAGTCGCCCGACGAAAAAGCCCTTATCCAGGCAGATCAGAACCTGACAAGAGCCAAGCAAGAATTAAAGGAGCTGTTCACATTTGATCTTTCCGGATTGCCTGCGGATCGCGCGGAAGTTATAAGGCAGGCGTTCAACGCACTGACTGCTGACAGGACTGCGTTGCGAGATAAGTATAACGCTCATGCCAAAAAGGTGGTCACAGCCCGTGAGGAAGCAGAGCGTCTTGCTGCGGAAGCCAAAGCGGCGGAAGTCGCGCGGAAAAGAGAGGCAGCGCTGGCAAGAGCTAAGCGCGTGGAGGAAATCCGCGGACTTGTCAAAGCCCCATTTGCGGGAAATGCGGACGGGCTCGATGCACAGATGGCAGAGACCGGGAAACTTTTGGCTGAGTTGGACACGATCCGGAGTGAGACCCCTAGGCCGCCTATGCCTGATACGACGAAGGATTTGTCAGTCAAGAATCTGAATCAGGTTGCTTCGCTTCCTGCGGCGGCTAAACCGCCGGTTAAAAAAATCGGTGAAGTCAAACCGGAGGAAGTGCGCGAGGCAGTGCAGGAAGCGGCGGAACATAAGGAGACAAGAACGGTTTCAAAAGGCGCTGTCTGGAAAGTGGTCATAAAAATTACGGGCACGCTTTTTGGGTGGGCTTTTAAGGCCAGAAAACAGCGTCTCACCGAAACCCAGAAGGAAGCGCTGAGCATTGCGAATAATGAATTGCGGACCCGCCAGCCGGCTAGAGCGATGGATGATTTTTTGACGGGCGAAGCATTGTCCCAGATGGGAAATGCGCAGATTCTGCTTCAGCAGTCAGCGACTGCCAATATCAGCGAACTTTTGGGGCGGACATGGGACCCGACTAACACAAATCCTTTGGAGAAAAAGCAGGAGCTAAGCGAATCGCTCATCAAACAGTGGGTGCTCCGCCAATATCTCGAATGGTCCAAAGCTGTGGATTTGGATGCCAAGCTGGACAACACCGGTATTTTTATCCGCCGCGACGGCAAGGGCTACAACATGATGAATTTTGACCACGATGAGCTTATCGGCATGAATTCAACCGGCCGACTGACTCAGGACCAGTTCCGGAAATTCTTTTATTACTTCTGGTTTACTCAGGTGAATGAGCTTCGCGAAATGGATCAAAAAAATAAAAGCAATCTGGAGTCTATTTTTCATGAGTCAGTCAAGCAGACCGGAATTTTCAAGACCCTTTATGACGATCCGGCCAAGGCGGAATCACTTTACCGCGCTTTTGACGAAACCTTTAAGCAGTTCCGGGCCCGCAAAGCCGAACTCAAGCAATTGAACAAAGATAAGAAAGCGATTAGAGAGGCATACACCACGGAAAAGACTCGGCTGGCGAATTTGAAGGAGCAATCCAGAAGACCGGGGGCGCCAGCCATGGGGAAGGAAATCGATGCTCTTGAAATCAAAGTAAAAGAGCTTGGCAGAAAATATAAGGAGCTCGTCTCGCAAAAATCCGAATTTGATGCAAAGCGCAAAGCGTGGCTGGCTTATCTGGATTCGCTGCTTTCGGGTTTTAAAATCAAGGAAGAGTTTGAGGCCTATGTGAAGGATGAGCAGAGGAAGCAGAAAGAAACCGGGGCGGCAAAGGATGAAAAATATCGGACCGTTGCGCGGATTGACGAAACCATTCTGGAGGTCAGGACCCGCCGTCTGGTGCTTGAAGTCCTGCAGACTCTGGAGGATGCCAGGTCATGGGATACTCATAATAAGTGGCATGATTTCCTGACCCTGGACGAGAAAATCAGCCATTTGGAGAGCATGCTCGCGGGAATGCCCAAGGGATATTATCTGCAGGCCTATGGCGTGGTCCGGCAGACAAGGAACCAATTCAATCAGCTTTTTACGGCCTTTGCCAAAAAAAATTTTCACGCGGAACTTACGGATATCGTCTCCGACCTGAACTTTGCCGGAACACCCGAAGAAACCAGCGGCCTTCAACTGCGTTATGAGGCGCTGGTGAATCCGGACCGGCCGGACTCGTTGATTAGCCGCTTTCCCGCGGTGGCATCGGCGATAACCGGCGAATTATTCCCCGTTGTCATGCAGGTGCAGGCCGCCATGGAGATTCATCAGGTTTTGACAAAGACCCTGGAAGATTATCGAAGTGATTTTGAACAGGGCCGCAAGTCCGTCCAGAAAATTCATAATGAGCTTTATGCGGAAAAGGGCATTGCCACGCGAATAACGGCCTTCCAGGCCGCTGTGATTTCAGACATTAAAGTCTACCCGCAATCTTTCTGGACGCTTTCAGCCTCCTTCAATAGGCAGATAGAGGATTTCTACGCGCAGATTTTAAGGCAGGATTTCGAAAGGATAAAAGGCCAATTCAGCGCGGCAAAAACGGGCGCGGACGTCAGGGTGGTGCTGGGCCGCTTGCAAATCGTTTCGACCCTGGCCGCTTCCTGGGAGGGAAAAGCCCTTCATGACACTAAAAAGACTTTTTCCGGCATCGTGTCGGAGGTTGCGGAGGCACGAAGCCAATTTCTCCAAGGAATGTTCAACAAAAGAAAGGATGAAGTGGCGTCTCTTGCGGGGCCGAAAAGAGCCCTGCCGCTGGATGCTGCCATTGCCCGTCTTAACCGGTTGGACACAGCCCTTCAGGAAATTCATGACGCCGCGGATCCGGTAAAGGATGCGGAATTGATCCGGGATATTACGATGCACCGGTTGAATAATCTGAGTAACGCCTTGAAGGATCTCAAAGCGCTCGAAGGGCAATTTCAGAAAGATTTTCTAGGGCTTCTCGATAAAATCAATGACACGCTGACCTATCCATTTCAAAAAGCTGCGGCGCCCGCTAAGAGAAGCGCCCCTGAACAACAGCTTGTGGGTGAATGGCAGAAGTTGAGAGATACTTTTCGCAATGAATTGAAAGGGCATGCGCAGTTTCAGAGCGCATTGGCTTTGGCGACTGATTTGCTCAAATTAAGGCAGTCATTGATCGATTTCAAGGAGCCCGCGGATATCAAAGCAAGAAAAGACGAATTGGCCAAATTTGCCGCGGAACTAGATAGGGTTGTCTCCGCTCTTAAGTCGCTTCCGTTAATAGGTGAAGATGCGGCAAAGTTTACGGGCCTAAAAGAACTGATCGAAAGCCGTATCACAGAAGCAAGCCAGACGGTTGAAATCGGCAGGATAAAAATGCGAATCGAAGTGCTAAAGAGCGAATTCGAAGCGCTCCAGGCATTGTCGCTTCAACCAGGAAATGCCGCGAAATTCCTGGACATTAAAAGACGTTCCGATGCATTAAGCAAAAATATTAATGATCAGCGCCTGGCTGCATTTGTCCCCCCGGCCAGTGATCTTACGGTATTAAGCGCAAATGCGGAAATTCTCTATATCCAAACCTGGCTCCGCGAGAAGACGCCTGAAATCGAAAAACCTTTATCTCTTGTCGAACTTCAGACCATTCAGGCTGAGGCCATTGATATCAAAAAACAGCTTGACGAAATTTATTTCCTGGCCGGGCAGGGGGACGTATTGAAACAAAGTTTCAGCACATTTGATGCCCGGTTGACCCAGCGCGTCAATGATGCTCTCGAATTTAAGAGCATTGAGACGGAGGTCAACAAGCTCGCGGCAAAATACGACCCGGCAGGGGCTAAGGAGCCTATTGCGAGTCTTAATGAAACCGAACTTGCGGCGGACAGAGCCGTCATCGAAGCCCTGTTAAGCCCGGCGGCACAGGCCGGCCAGCCCTCTAATCCGGGAAGGATCCAGGCGTTTCTTCAAGGTCCGGACAGGGCTATTTTCAAACCGGCGGCAAAAAAGCTTGCCGAGGCTCTCAATAAAGCCGACTCAGTCCGCATAGTCCGGCTGCGGGCAAGTAAATATTTTTACGCCCTCACAGCGGTTACTTCGAATCCGGATCCTTCCGCCCAGCTTAAAAAAATCAAGCAGGATTTTCAAAATGACACTGCCAAACTGGGCGTGTACGCGGAAGATATCAAGCAGTTGATCATTGCCAAGGGACAGGAGCTTGTTGACGCAGCCAAGGCCCAGAAAGCTAAAGTGGCGGAGGTTGCCGGCAGGGTCCGGACGCTGGCTGCAGTCATCGATAAATTTGTCAAACCTTTAAGCACGCAGGCGGGCGTTTTGACGACGCGCGGCGAACAAATCGAAAGCATGATTGTCAGCGACGCGCCGAAAGATGTCGCCGGCCGTGAAGAAGCCCTGTCGAAGTACGTGGGTAATTGGAAAAAGCTTCTGACCGCCTCGCGTGATTTTATCGCCATCCAAAGAGAGGCCCTTGAAAAATTGGATGAGGACCTTCAGGACAAAAAAGTCCTTTCCGCGCTCCAGAAAATGCGCTTTAAACTTCCAAACACGGACCAGGAAGTTACAGGACAGGAGATCATCGATTCCTTCACGGCCGTGTGGAATCGATTTGTCAAGAATTATGAAGGCGTGGGCCTGGGGTATTTGGGTTATTCGCTTCAACTTGTTGAAATCAGTCCGGAGAGAGTGCTTTTGGATGACTTGGATAAAGTCCAAAATGAGTTGAAAACTGACCTGCAAATTTTTGCGCCCGGAAGTCCGCTGCTCGTCTCTGCGGCTTCCTTGGGCGACGAAGACGATAGATTGAACCGGTTAAATTCTATCGGAAACCGTATCCATAGAATGCGCATGGAAAAGGCGGAAAAGGAAGTGGGGGATATAAGGAAATCGGTCAATACTCACTTGAAACGCCTTACCGAGGCCGGATTATCGGGAGGAACTTTGGAATACCGGGCCATATTGAACCAGCTCCTTTTCGGCGCCACCAAACGGGACAATACCGAAGAACCCGGCTATCGCGATCAAATCGCCGAGTACCAGATGCCGGGCAATGAAATCGTGGAAATGATAGGGCGATTCCGCGGATCAGCAGCGGCCAAGGATTTTGTAAGAGGGGCCAACGGAATAAATCGGTTGATGGCAGATATCGATTACGCGGCCTTCATGGCTGTGGAACAATGGATTCGCGATCTCGCGGCGCCCGAGAAACTTACTCCGGCGGAACGCAGAAGAAGGGTGATGACGGAAGAGGATCGTGAAAGGCTTGCGGAATTTATTCAGAGATTTTCAGAATGGGTGGAGGCGCAACCGGCGGACAGGTTAAGAGCCCTCGAAAAAGACTGGAAATCAACCAACCTCAGTACCAGAGTGCCAAAGGTGAATGAAGCTCTCACTAGAATTGCCGCTGAAGCCGCCGCTCCGGCTGCCACTGCGCCCCCAACTGCCACGCCGCCCACCACACCGCCTCCTCCGGGAGAAGGAGTGGGAAGCTGGGGAAGCCGGATTGCCGCAACGCTTCTGGCTAACTGGAAACCCCTTACCGCTATCGGCACTGTCCTGGTGGGGGTTGTAGTAACCGGCGTTTTAATGATTGGAGGCAAAGGGGGAGGCGAAGCCCCGGGCGGACCGGCTCCCGGAGGCGATGGAGAGAAGAAGGACGAAGGCAAGAAGCCTCCTGCCGAAGAGAAAGAAGCCAAACCGGGCGAAGAGCCTAAGGTGGAAAAGGAAAAAGCTCCGGCAAAGGGGGCAGAAGAGGAGTTGGCCGAAGCGGAAGATGAATTTGCCCGGCGCAAGGCGAAACTTCTTGAAGAACACCTTGAAAACCAAAAAAGACAGCGCCAGATTCAGCGTGATCTTGAAATCAGGCAAGAACTGGAGCGCATGTTTCCCATTTTCGCCCCCGAATTAAAAGAAATCGAAGCCCTGGTGAAAGCGGGCGTCATTAAAAGTGACGAGCTGACAAAAGTCCGGGAAGAGAAAAAGAGGGTCGCCGCCGAAATCCAAAAGCTTGAGCAGGATATTCCCAAAGCGGCGGCGGGAAAAAAGAAGGAACTCGAAGGGCGCCTGGCTGATTTGCGTGATGAGCAAAGGCGCCGCGGAATCATGGAAGAAATGATTCTGATGAATTTAAGGGATGAAAAAACTTTGCGGCTGGGAGATCCGGGATTCCGGGAAAAGTGGACTGCGAATGCGGATGCGGCTCTGGCGCGCGAGGTGGCCTTGCGCAAGGAAATAGAGGATCTGGAAGCAAAAATTAAAGCCGCGGCCGCGCCGGAAAAGGGAGCGCTCGAACAGAAGAAGGAAGATCTGGAGTTTAGACGCGATTTCCTCAAGGATTATCATCAGCGAATCAAGACCCTTATTAGAAGCGTTGCGGAGTTCAGGTTGGGCCTGGAACAAACCCGCGATGCGGAAGTCCGCGCCAAAATGTGGCAATGGACGGTCGATGCTTTTGTCCGGAAAGCCATGGAGGATAAAGACGAAATCCGGACGCTTAAAGCCCGGCTTGTGGAGCTTGAGAAAGAAAGAAAAGCGAGCCTGGAGGCTAACAAAAAAGGCGAGGCAGCGGAGTTTTTGCAGCAAATTCAGAAAATTTCAGGCAAAGTCCGGCAGCTTGAAACAGATACCGCAAAACGCAAGCAGGATTTTGAAGATAGAAAAGCGGAAAAGGAGAAGCGGGAAGAGGTTTACCGCAGGGTTTTTAATGACGTGATGAAAGACGCCACCGTACCGGCGGCTGAGAAGGAACGGACCATTGAGAGCAAATACAATAAAGCATGGAGAGAAGCAAGCGATGCTCTTGAAATAGAGCGCCTGACCGCCCGGGCCGATGCCGGGGATGAGGCCGCAAAAAAGGAGCTGGCCCGGAGGACGGAAGAAAACAGGTTAATTAAGGATAACGCGGAATTCCGGAAGCTGAATAAAGACACGCGCGAGGCCTTCGAGAAAAGGTTTGCGGCTCAGGTCCGCGCCGGCGGAAGGCAGGAATGGGAAGAACGTTATGATTGGAAAGATACCTGGCAGAAGGCCTTGATTGGCTGGTATGACAAAACCGTCAAAGACGCGGGAGAAAAGCAGAAAAAGAAAACCGAAGCCGGGCTTCAAATTTTGGAAAATCAGTACAACTGGGATAGTCAGAAGGAAAGTCAAGCCAAAGAGGCGGAACTCAGGCGGTACCGGGTGGAATGGTTTGAGCCCCATCTGCTAAATGATGCCGAATATAACAGTGTCCGGAAAACATTGGCCTCGCAAATCGCCGAAAAGACCCGGGACATGGCCAAGGCCTCGCCCGACAGCAAAAAGTTTTATGAAGAAGGCATCGCCAATCTTGAGGCGGAAATGGAACGCATGGCTTATCAGCGCGAATTTGCCCAGGCCTATCAGCCGGAATTGGCCCGGCAGAAGGGAATGCCGGATATACGGGATCGGATGCTGGATTTTAGGGCGCAGTGGCTTGCGGCCCGGGCCGCGGCCACAACCAATGCCATTATCAAAAAAGAACTTGAGCAAATGGTGGGCGACATTCAGGCCCTCCAAAAGGAGATTGCCGAAGAAAAAGGGAGAGGAAAAACATCGCGCGAGATCGAGCTGGAAGATTATTTCTTCCGGATGATGCGCCGCCGCTACGAAGGCGACATCCGGCTCCTGAACAAGGATTTGGAACGCCGGGCCGATTTTCTGAAAACGCTTCCTGGCGGTAGTGACGAAAGCAAAAAACTCGCGGAAGATATCAAGGAGAGAGAGGAAAAAAGAGACCGCTTTGAGAAAAACCTGGCTGAACTCCTCGTTAACCATGAATGGAAGGTGGCCAAGGCTCTAAAAGAGGATGCGCTGGAAAGAAATCCGGACCGTTTTACGGAAATCCTCCGCTTTGAGCAGACGTGGCTCAAGACCAAAATCGCACAGCTTGATGAAACCATCAAAAAGTTTGAGGATCCGGCAAAGAAGGACGCCGCGGTGCAGCGTCAACTCAATAATACCAAGGACATCCAGGCCGACAAAAAGAAAAGGCTGGAAGAAGTTTCGGCACGGCTGATTTCCATTACCGAAACAAGACGGCTTAATGATGTGCTTGAGGATATCAGGAAGAACACTCGGATGGATGTCCGCGAGGCGGTTAAGGAAAAGAAGCTTTCTTTCTCCCAAGCAAACCTGCTTCGCGAGAAAGCGCATCTTGACGCCAAGATCCGCGAGAAAATAGAGCTTGCCAAAGTTGTGGACGCCAAAGAAGTTCCCCGGGTGCTGGCTGAAATTGCTGCGTTAAAGCGCCATGCATTCACCTTGGACGGCTTTCCCTATATTGCCATGGATTATCCGGCTTTTGTGGAGGGTTTTCTCCTGCCCTGGGAGAAAAAACTCGACGAGATTAGAGCCAAACTCAGGGATTTTAATGAAAGGAATGGAGCCAAATTACTGACCGATAAAAAACTACGGGCGGATCAGAAAAGAATAGAGGATGAGATTATCTTAATGCGTCTGGACCGCCTGAATGCTCTGAAAGTGCTGATCGACCGGGGAGAAGTTGAAATGGTGGTTCGAGTTGTTCCGCCCATCACGATTGATGTTTCCGAAGAAGCAACTGAAAACCTCCGTGAGGCTTCGGATTTAATCCAGCGGGACACGGTAAGCGTTGCCGGCGAAGTTCCTCTTCAATTGACCGCGGTTGAGAAAGCCGAGATCGACAAGTTTGTGGATCAAATCAAAAAAATTGACCAAAAAGGCGTGATTCCCGAATTAATCGAAGCCGGCCGCTGGTGGTCCAACGACCGCTGGTACAAGGAATTCGCAAAAATGTTCGCTGTCAGGCCATTCCTGATTGCGGCGGACCGGCAGCCCCTCAGGCTCAGGATTTTAAAAGAATGGAATGAGGATTTTGCGGCCCAGGTGAGGGTTTTTTCCGATCCCAGATTTGCAGCTTTCAGGTTCCGCTACCGCAAGGTTTTCGGCGGAGAAATGGTGGAGCCCATCATGTCGGATTCCTGGCGTGAAATCAACGAGAGGAATGACAGCGGGCTGCATCTCCGCCTGCCTCTTCCCACCTTGATGGGAATGTTCCAGGAAAGGGTGGCCATTGAGGAAATCAACACGTTTCAGAATAAGCTGACCCAGCTTCGCATTCAAAGGATCAATCACTGGCTGTTCAATTACAATATTCCGGGCAGCGGAAGGCTGACTCAAAAGAATTATCTCACTCTAATGGGCCAGCTCTATATCGGTTTGTATAACGCGGAAATCACCCAATTGCAATCCATGATCTGGACAACGCCCGGAGGTGAAGAATATCTTAAAAGCCGGATTCAGTTTGAGCAGCAGATGATCGGCAATATCCAGACAGCTGCGGGACAAAGCGACGCAGTGCTGGCCATGGCCCTTTCGTGGGCGGCTCCCATAGGCATTGCCCCTGTGACCGCACCAAAAGGCAAAGGACGCAAGAAGGACGCGGTGGCTGTGCCTTTCGGCGCTGACGGATTTAGCAACTTTGCGGCCGCTCTCAACAATTATTATGAATTCAGGAACCGGCTCGATCAATCGCTCGACGTGGCCTATATCCGCATGGCGGATGAATATTTGAAACTCGCTGCGGCCAAGAGAACGCCCTGGCAGGACGCGCGCATGGTCGCGCTGGAAAACGAGCTCAGGCATTTTCATGAAGGCAAAGCTCCTTACCATTTTAACCGCAGGAGTTCTATCAACGTGCTGACCTGGTATCTTCAGCACAGCCCATGGGAAGAAAATGATTGGGTTGCGCGCGCCGACGAGGAGGCAAAAAAACTTGTTGAAGGTTTGTACTCCATGGCTGTTGAACTGCGGGGGCTTGGCACCTTTGATGCTTACCTTAAGAAACTGCGCGAGCCTGCGGGAAAAGAAGGAGGAGACTCGGTCCGGGCCATATTTCAGCAGCGGATTCAGAATATTGTGTCCAGCATCGAAGACCCCATTCTTAACCAAGGAAGAATCAATAAAGACCTCGAAATCCTCGAGCGCAGATTGAAAATACTTTACCCGCTGTATAGCGATACGGTCTTAAAGCAAATGGCGCGGGCTTATGTAGAAGATTTTTTGGTCACGGAACCTGAAAGTATGACTAAAGGCGTGACCGAAAAGCATCTGAAATTTCTTACAACTCATAAAGAATATTTTGATAACGGCGGTTTCGAAACTTTTAAAAGGCTTTACGGCCCGGATTATGGGAAACTTCTTAATCCGGAATACCTGGACACTTTTTTGCGAGGCAGGGAAGAAACCTTTAAAGACCAGGAAATGACGGGTTTGAGAACTATTATTCAAAATATGATCACTCCTGCGGTCATGCCCGCCAATAAAGAACTGATTCCCGTAAGTCCTTTTGCGCCGGAGGATGTTATCCGCCTGCGGATTATTCTGGCCCAGCTTGACATGATTGAGGACAATCCCCAGGCTTATTGGAAATCTCTCTATATGGGTTGGAAGATGTCTTTTTTCGGCGCATGGGACGGCGCCAGCAACATAGGCCCCCTGCAGGCAAAAACGTTGCGTGACGCACAGGCTGGAAACGATGCCCTGGCAGTGAGAAGGAGACAGCTTTACTCCGAACTTGCCGGGCTGGTCGGAACCTATATCCGCCGTGATGCGCAAACCACACTTATAGCGCAGATCCGGGAAGCCGAGAAGCTGGGAATTGACACGGTCAAGGATGTGCCCGACGGCCGGGGCGGAACCAAACGGGGCCTGCTCACCAAAATTGAAAATGATATTCAGCTCAGGCGGAACCTGGAGATTTTTATTTTCGGCCCTAAAGTGCTGGAAGGAAAAGTTCAAAAGGGAGTGCCTGCCCGGAATCTGAATCTTGGTTCCGAGGACGACCTGGCGCTTCTGAATACCCTGGAAAAAGGCATGACCAATCGCGGCATTACCTTGAAGACACTGCAAGAGCTTTTGGAGAAAGTCGCCGGCAATTACAGGGCTCCCACAGCCGAGGAGAAAAAAGAAATGACGGATGGCAAAAGACCCAAGGCGGACGTCATTTATCCGTTCCAGGAGGCTATTTGGGAGCTCACACAGCGCCTCGACGGCAAGAAAGAGCCGGGCAGATTTCCGGCCACAGGATGGCCTCGAGACAACCGTAAGGAACGCCGCGAGTTTGTAGCCGTGGTGCTTTCGGAAGCGGAGCTGTACGGCCAGCTGGGTAAGGAAGAATACGGCCGGGTGAGAAAAGAACTGGTCGATTTCCTGCGCAAGAATCCGGATGCGCCTGAAAGCGTTTTGGAAATCGTCCACACCACGGTACGCGACGTGAAAAATGCTTTCCGGCCCGACGGCAAACCCATCAAGCCTCCGGCGCCCAAGAAGTTCACCGAGGCCAGCGGCCTTGAACGGGGCATGGTGCGGGCCATTCTGGCAGCCACGTCCAGGCCCGGCGGAAATCTTGAAAAGGAAATCAACCGCATCCGGCTTTTAAGCGAAATAGCCAAAAACAAGGACCATTTGCGCAAGACTATTGACCAGGCGCAGGAATTCTACGAAAGAATTTTTGGGCCCACCACCAAAGTGCCCGTTATTAATTCCGAGACCATTCTTCAAGATAATCTGGCGTTTTCAAGATACACGGATTTCCTTCTGCTGGGGATTGAAGAAAGCGAATTGCCTCCCGTAGGCGCTCCAGCGGCGGATTTGACACGGGTGGTCAATATTATAATAGAGCGCTGGAATGAGAATATTCTTAAACTGAATGATGATATCGCAAAGCACCCTATGAACCGCGAAGTCATGATGAAAAATGCCTTTCTTGAGGTCATGGCCAAAAAAGGATGGGCGCCCATCAGCGATTTTGATTACGATAAGGGGAATTTTATCGTGGACCGTGATATCAATGAATTCAACCGGTTCCGCCGCCAGCTTGCGAAAATGAATTTTGACGTCTATATCAGCAATATAAAAGTGCATATCAGGGAGGGACTGCCTGATGCTGTCCCCGCTCCTCCGGTTGTGGCCCCGGTTGTCGGGGCCTTTGACGGGAGATTGCCGCTAGTGCCGGACTTGGATGCCGGCGAGGACGCCAAATTGTCCGCCCTGCCCATTCTGCAGATTCAGAGATTTCCGGACGGCGTCCTTCTCGCCAGCCAGCATGCTTCATTGAATTGGCCCGTTTACGTCCAGCGTGAAGGAAAGGACGCCATCCATGTGTTTGGGTATGGCCGCCAGCAAAATACCAGCGGGCTTATAGGCGAGGTCAAAGTCTGGAATGGAAAAGCTTACGTTAAATTTAAAATCGCACAGCCCAACAATAGAGCGGAGTTTGATAAATTTTTCCGTCTTGAAAAAGGGCGGCCTCGCTTGATTCCCGAGGCAAGTGAGAAATTGATGACTTCTTTGCTTTGGAGCAAGAACAGCAAGCTAAAGCTGAACGAACGCGCTGAAACCGTGGTTTGGCGGAAATCATTGGATGACGGATTGAACTGGTTTGATGCTTTGACGCTGCGTGCGGATGGTACGGTCTTGCTGAACACGCCGTCGGCAGGCCCTCAGGAATTTTCGCTTGGCTTGTCGGGCCCGGAATACACCAAAATGAAAGTCCAGCATGTCAAAGGCATGAGGGTGGACGATGATGGCAAATTACATTTGTCCCTTTCCCTGGCCGGCGACCGGTTTACCGGCGATATTTATCTCACAGCCACTTACCAGGAATCCACGGGCGCTATGGAAATCAACGTCAAGAGTTCGTACAAAGTCCGCGTCATGGGCAAGGGCAAGGAAAAGGCGGACGCGAGAATTGAGGAACTTCTCGATGTGCCGGTCCATCAGCTCACGGTTCTGCGGATAGGCGCGACGCCGGAAAAAAATGAAAGCATTACCTATCATACGGTCAATGGCGCAGTGACCAAGAAAGTTTACGAACCGGGATTAGGTGAAGCGGGAGACAGCCGCAGATTCGGGAATCCCAATGAAACGTTCGCCGCCACCGTTAAAGGGAAAGACGGCACTCTCATTGACGTCAAAGCTTCGCCCGTAGCCCCGGCTGCGGATAAAAATCCGCTTGAAGTCCGTTATGAGGAAGGAAATCGCGCCCAGATGCCCTCCAATATTCCAGTTCAGCTCACATTGGGAGTTCCGGTTCAGAAGAAATTGGCTAAAGGCGACACTTTTGTGAGTGATTTGACCATTACTGTGACGCCCAAACCAAAGGCAGCCAAAGCCGAGGATATTAAACCAGCCGATCTCAAAGCCCCCGCCGGATGGCCGGCCGTGCCGCGCAAAGAAGCGCCGACGGTTTCGGACGAAGCAAAAAAGATGAGTGAAATCGAAGCCAGAACCACGGAACTCATGAACACGATGTTCGGCAAAAAAACGCTGGAGGCGGCGGACCGCTGGTATTGGGCGCTTTTATACGGTTTGGGCCCGGCGGACCCCAAACCGGCGGATGCGAAGGGATTTAAATCCCTCGCCAAGCTTGAGGACAAAAAACTGAGCGAAATTCAGAGAACCGGTCCGGAATCTTACGGAAGAATCCGCGCTTTTATGAGCCGCATCGCCGAACGTCCGGAGAAAAAACTGGAAGATGCCGTTGATGGCCACATTAAGCAGATGGATTCGGAAATAGCCGTACTGATCGATAAGCAAAGAAGAAAATTGTTGGTCGCGACCGTTATTCTCAACGATCTGGCTTTGCGGGGAAATAATTCGGAATTTATCAGCGGCATTGCCGAAGACGACGCCCTCAAAGCCTTGCGCGAGAAAATGAAAAAGGAAAAAACGGCTTTGTTCCCGCAGATTTTGCGGAGTGAAGAGGAATTGAAAGATTTTATGGTGAGAGGCAGCGCGCCGGCAGACGGCAAAATATGGATACGCCTGGACGGGGTGCGGTATGAAGTGGATTTGAAAGTCGCCGGGAAGATTTCGCTTCAGCCCGAGGGCGGCGCCGTGCTGGGCCCTTTTGACAACAAAGCCGGTACGGAAATAACTATCGGAAAAGACAAGTACAATGTGGTCAGCGCCGATGACAAAGAAATTAAACTGCGCAGGCAGGGAGCGGTAAGCCTAAACGATTTGCTGAAATTTGATACGGATGAAGCCAAACAGGGTCAGGCTTTGCTGGACCGGATGATCGAATATTACGAAACAAAGGTTCTTAGAAACCCTATCCTTCAGGGAAAACTTTCGGCCCGTATTAAGGCCGCGATTGAAAAAGGAAATACCGCGGATAACTGGAACCAGTGGTTAAAAGCAACGATTGACGGCCTTTTAAGGCTTAGGGCGCTGGAGGGGCCGATGGCTAGAGGCGAAGAGGCCAGGCAGGATAAGGGGCAATTGGCACTTTACATGAACGGGTTGATGACGGAATTGTTGACGGCGGTTTTATTTGTTCATTTCGAGGCGGAAGACGAAGAAAGAGGCGAGGTTGCCGCCCTTAGCGATCAAGAAATAGAAACATTTGTTGACAATGCGGCAAAAATACTTGCGCTTAATCAGGAAGCTAACGGGGAAATAACCGAACCGCAAAAGCCGGCGTCCGCGGCCATGATGGTGCCTTTCCTTTTTGCTTTGATGCAAACCTCTCTTTCTTCAAGATTAAGGCGAATCCTAAGTATTCTCGTGCCGTCGGGAAATACGCTAGCGGGGGCCAATCCTTTTGAAGAAGAAATCACCCCCCCTTCCGTGCAGGAAAGCTTATCCATGGAAACCATCCTGTCGGTTGCACTGCTTAACCCTAAAAATGAAGAGCAATTGGAGCGCGGTGAGCAAATTGCTTCCTTGACTCAGGATATTAAAACCGGCGCGGTTGCGGGAATGCCGCTTTTAGAGAGACTTTTAGGTGTCTTTGACGCCATCCTCCTGAAAAGCGAAGCAAGTCTGCCGGCGCTGAACGCGGCGACAAATCTGGGCGCTATCCGGCATGACCTCGAACTTTCCGAAACGGGATTGGCGCGCGATTTAGAACCGAATATTTCCGCGGTGGTAAGCAGCTTTAAGGAAAATCTCGGCCAGGTTAATTTAAATCTGGATCCCCAATCTGCTGAAATTCTGCTTCGTCCTTTGCTTGCCGCTTTGGGCCGTAACGCGGAGGATATACCGGCTGATCAATTGTGGCAGCCGCTGGTGGATGAAATGTACGGAAGACTGCTTACGGAGGAAGTGATAAATGTTGCTGGCAATAGGGGGTTGGGCAAAGCAAAAATGATGAGAGAGGAAGAAGAGCTTAAAAAGGAAGCGGAAGAGCGCAGAGCGGATATGGATCGCTTTCAGCAGAATGCGGCTTTGATAGATGGCGTCAGCCAGGCTCTATCCACCCGCTCCAAGGGTCAGGTCACGCTGGTGGCGTCTCTACCTGTGATCGATCAAAGAGCGGGATTCGTGAGCACTCAGTTTGGAAGAATTCTTGCCAATGAGAAGCTTCCGTCGGCAGGAACTACCATTTTCTTGGTAAATAAACCGGGCGAAGAGCCGTATTCCTACAGTCGGCGTGACAACACCCTTTACTTTAATCTGGCGCAGTATCAGAATTATTCCCAGCTCGTAGGAGACTATCGCAAAGCCGTCAAAGAGGTAACGGCTATTATTCAACCCAATGAGGCCCAAATCGAACAGCTGAATGAGATCGTTAAAGAGCGTTCCAATGGCCGGGTCACATTGACGGCATCCCCCACGGTGCTGGCCGATGATGGAAAGACCCAATTAGCCGTAGCTGAATTAACGAATTTATTGAAGACGGGAACGCTTCCTCCCGATGGCACAACTATTTTCCTGGGTGATTTGCCGAGAGACAACGAAAACCGTTTTGTCGTAAGTGACGGTTTTATTAACCAGGGTTCGGCCGGTGCGAGAGAAGGTACCGTTGTCCTGGATCCGGGGAACTTTAGCCCGACTACCATGACTTTGAACCTGAACCATGAGGACAGGAATGAACTGGGATATCTCGCAGCAGCCTATAATAAATCAGTCGGCGCTGTCACGGAGCTTGTCGGCCAGAATACTGCCAGAAGAGTTAATTGGCTGAAGTCTACCGTAGACATCCGCTCCAAGGGCCAAGTCATACTGCAAGTGTCGGAGCGCGTGTCAGTGGATGACAAAGAAACCGAATTTGCTCTTAGAGAGCTGCAAAAACTTTTTTCAAAAGAAGCCCTGCCCCCGGACGGCACGGTTATTTTCTTAGATAATAATCCTGAGATTGCGGGCGCTTATAAGGTAGAAAGCGGAGGAATCACCCTGAATCTGGCCGGTATTGAGAATGCCGACTATGCGAATGCCTATAGCAATGCCCGCGCCTCTATCACGGATATTATTCAGCAAAATGCGGAATGGTTCGGAATTTTAAGCCAGACGATCGTGGAAAGGTCCAACGGGCAAGTGAAGCTCACCGCGTCTAACCGGCTGTTGGCGTTCTTAGGAGATGACGAACAAACCCCCTCCCGGTTTGATGAGCTGGAGAAAGTTCTCAAAAATGAGGCGTTTCCTGCAGATGGCATAGCAGTCATTGAATTAGATTATAATCCTGAAGGCGAGGACAGCTATAAATTCAACTCAACTGACAATACTTTGTACATTGACCTTTCCGAATTGAAAAATTATTCCCAATTTGGCGAGCACTTGCGTTCGGCGCTTTCCTTTGCCACGCAGGAACAGATTTTAGATCACATTGACCAGTTAAGCGACAAAATTGCAGCTAGTTCTGACGGGCAAATCTCACTAGAAGCATCGGAACGTTTGTCAGAAGCAGATGATAAAGAAACTGAATTGGCTGTCAGAATTTTGCAGGGAGTGGTTGCTAATGAAGGTCTGCCGCCCAATGGTACCGCTATTGAGATAGATAAAAATCCGGAAGATGTGGCTCCTTATAAAGTGGAAAATAATGTGATTACCATTAATCTTGCCGGAGTTACTAAAGATACCGACTTGGCAGGCTCTTATCGCAGCGCGGTTGCCGCCATTACGGAAATCATTCAGCGGAATGCGGCCCGGATGGGCGAGTTGAGCCAGGCCGTTGCCACCGCCTCCAAGGGACAGGTCACGTTAAAAGCATCCAACCGGGTGTTGGCGGATTTGGGGAATGATGAACGCACTGAGTCCCGATTCGGCGCTTTGGCAAAAGCTCTCACCCAGGGGCCGCTCCCTCCGGATGATACGGTCATTTCCTTGGAAATTGTTCCTTACGGTGAAGACGTCTTTCGTTTTACCCCGGATGGAAATATCATGACTTTAGATCTTTCTGAGTTTGAAAATGATGCTGAGCTTGCAGAATTCTATAACGGTGCCGTTGCCGCCGTTAAGAAAATCATTCAGCGGAATTCGGATCTAATCACGAGCGAGCTGGGCGAAATCGTATCGAGCCGTTCCCAAGGACAGGTCACGCTACAAGCATCCAACCGTTTGCTGGCAAATGATGAAAAAACCAAGTTCGCCGTAGAAACTTTAGGAAAGCTCTTGAGTTGGAGCATTTTCGGGAGAGAGAAACTTCCTCCCAATGGCACGGGTCTTATACTAGACAATGATCCTGCAGACGCGAGAAGCTATAGCGTGAATAGCAAAACTTTTACTTTGAATCTGGCTAAACTTGAAAATTATAATGACGTTAAAAATGTTTTTCGCGCCGGAACCAGTGAGACTGCGAAAATTCAGGCCGCGTCGCTCGGCGAGTCGGCCGGAAGACCGGAGTTGCCTCTGGAAATCCGGAAGCGATTAATGGAAGCCCTTGCAGGTATTGAAGATATGCAAAGAAAAGAGGTCCTCACGGCGACAGTCGGCATTTTCGCTAGGCGGCAACCTATTGATACACCGGGAGTTTTGGTAATCCAGGGAGATAAGTATTACGGGCAGGCCAATGCGCAAGTCCTGCAGGAACATGTGGAAAAACTGTTGGCCTCGATGCCTAAACGGATTATTGCTATATCTCTTAATCCTACAAAGATTACCAATGAATCCGAGCGCCAGGGTCTGGCCGATAGACTGGCAGCTCTCAAGGCGCAATATGGCCAGCGTCTAATTATTGAACAGGCCTCTCTGGAAGCTACAGCGCTTATAGCTGCCAAAGCCATTCAATTGGATGAGTCCCAGATCAAAGCGGCGTCCATGCAATTTATGCTACAGGCTCAAAAGCTTAAAGCAGAAGATGTTACCGCACTCCTTAATCTTGAAGAATATGCCGCGGGACGCATTGTCTTCGTGGGTGACGAAAATGTCCGCTTCACGCGCGGCGAAGGCCAGCGCGTGGCCATTCTGCTGGCAGACCTGGTCAGGGCCTGGCAGATCGTGAAAGAGGCAGAAGCTGCCATTGCCCGGGCGGCATAAAGGCGCCCGCTCGACGCCAAGTCATACAGCCCCATGCGGCTGGCATGGGGCTGCATAATCGTCGGTCAATTCGTCCGGGTATCATTTCCTTTTTTACTTGCTTCTTCCAACCGCTCTAATGCTATAATAATTATGTGCCTAACACTTTTTAAAATAAAGCGTTACAGCGCCTTCTTATGAAAGCTCAATTCAGTATTCGGAGTAAATTGTTTTTTTTCATGCTGATGCCTGCGCTCACCACTACCATGGTAATGGCTTATTTTTCCCATGAAGCGCTGGAAAAATCCTACCAAAATCAAATTGCCACTCTTTCCCGTGAGATTCTGGAATCCGCCTCCCAAAAGGTCAAACTTTACCTGGATAAAGAAATCGACAAGCTGAATGTTCTGAGCCGCAACGTTTCTTTGCAGGCCTATCTGCGAGGCGCGCAAACGGATATTCAGGGAAAAACAGCCGCCGAGCAGGGGGCGTATTTCGCGGAAATGGACCGCCGCTGGGAAAAAGAAAATGATGTTTCCCTTATTGAGCCGGTTCTCAATAATCTGTCGGCTAAGGTGCTTACGGATTTTCAGGCCTACGAGAAGGCGAGATACCGGGAAATTTTTATCACGGACCGAAGCGGCGCGGTTGTGGCTTCGACCAACAAAACCAGCGATTTTTACCAAGCGGATGAATTCTGGTGGCAGGCCGCCATGGAAAATAAGGGCAGCGTTTTCCTGGGAGATATCGAATATGATCAAAGCGCCAAGGCGCATTCCATCGCCATAGCCATTCCGGTAAGAGACTCGCAAGATGCTTCTATTATTGGGGTTATGAAAGTTATTCTCGATGTTAACGAACTGTTTCTTTATGGTGCCGAGCTTCTGGTGGGAAAGACCGGATTGATCCGCATCTGTAATCAGGCCGGGAAAATTGTTTTCGATCCTGACCGGGAATATCTGGATAAGCTGGAGAATGTGACCGTGCTGAATGAGATGCTGGGCCGGGCAACGGGTTTTTTTAAGATAAGGACGGAAAATGAGGACCGGTTTGTGGTTTTTATGGCGCTCGATCTGAAGCGCATGATGGGAGAAAGGGTTATCACCCGGAATCTTTGGTATTTTTATTTGTTCCAGGATGAAGAAGAGGCCTTTTTGCCTTTAAGGAAGATCGAAAGACTGCAGATGATAAGAATTGCGGTAACGGCTCTTTTGCTTCTGATGGGTACCTTTTATCTCGGCCGGCTTTTTTCCAAGCCGTTACTGGGCCTGATACGCCACACGCGCGAACTTTCCAAGGGAAATTTCCACACGCGGATTGATATCCGGTCCCAGGATGAATACAGCATTCTGGGAGATGCATTTAATCAAATGGCCGAACGCCTGGACCGCTATTTCCGGCTCACAGAATCCTCCGAGCGCCGCTATAAAGCCTTGTTTGAAAGCGCCAAGGAAGGCATTCTTGTGCTGGACCGGGATACCGGGGTCATTGTGAACGCCAATCAGTCTCTATGTTCAGCCCTGGCCAAAGAGAAGGAAAATGTGGTGGGGAAAAAGTTTGGTGTCCTTATCGGAGAAGCGTCGTATCCTCAATTATACCAATCAAATATGAAAACATTGACCGAAGAGAAAGAAACCCGGGAAATTGTCCTATTGGGCGGCGATTTCAACCGTAAAATCGTGTTTGAGGTTTCCTCCAACTTATTTGAGCTGGATCATAAGAATTTTGTATTATTTCTTTTCAGGGATGTCACCGAGAAGAAGCAAATCGAGCAGATTAAGAACAATCTTATCCGGGATGTGGCGCATGAACTGCGCACTCCGGTGGCCAAAATACAGATTTCCATGGATATTTTATTCGAGGAATTGAAGAAAACCATGCCGGAAAACGAGCGAATTCACATGCTGGGAAGTATTGTCAAGAAAAGCGTTTCCCGCCTGGAAAATACCATGGAAAGCATTCTTGATTTTTCGCGCCTGCAGGAGGGGGTGGTATATGTGGAAAAAACCCCCTTTGATTTGAGGGATTTGGCCGCGGAAATTGTGAATGATTATCAGGATTTGGCCCGGGAGAAGGGAATTCCTTTGGCCTGCGCCGTGCCGGGGCAGCCGGTTTCGGTCGAAGGGGACTGGCGCCTGCTTAAAATGGCGGTGAGCAATCTGGTGTCAAACGCTATCCGGTTTACCTTTACCGGCGAAGTGAAGGTGGCTGTGCTCCGGGAAAACGGCAGCGCACAGGTGGTGGTAAAAGACACGGGAATCGGGATTGCGCCGGAGCATATCACCCAGATATTTCAAAAATTTTATCAGGTCTCGCCGTCCATGCCCGGCTGCGGCATTGGCCTGGCAATTTGTGACGAAATCGTTAAGCTTCATGGCGGAAGGATTTGGGCGGAAAGCGAAGGGATCGGCAGCGGCACAACATTTAGAATGGAACTGAATTCAAGCGCATAAGGAGGGGCATGGCCAACGAGTTTATACGGATATGGGTGGAAGAAGACGTTGAACAGCTTTCCAAAAGGCTTCTGATTGTGGGAGAATCCTTCAGTGATTGCGGCAATTGCCGCCAGCTTGGACTGGATTTTTCCCAGGTCAAGAGCTGCCCGGGTTGCAAGGTGGAATTTAAATACGTCACATCACGGCACGCGGGTGGAGGAGCCTCCGAACGCTTCCGTTGGCTGAGAAAAATCCGCGAAAAACGGCCGGATTTGAAATTTATTGACTATGACGATTACGAAAGAAATAGGGCCAGAAACCAGGCACGGGATATTTTTAAATGAATTAGGAGGAGCTTTTAAGGTCGCAATCCAGAAATATTTTTACCAGTCCCCCAGCAAATTTTTTTCCCACAATTTTAGTTTCAAGGTAAGTTTTATAAAGCTTTAATCCTTTCTAAGCTAACCCCAGCTATTTTGCACTCCTTCGAACTCTTTTAGGCTCTAACACATTAAGATTCAATAGGTTGAAACAGCTGAATAAAAGTCGTCTAATTTGAATAAAATTTGACTTTAAAAAATAGTGAAGGTATACTTTCAATAGTTTTATAATATTATTTAAAAACTATTTTAAACAATAATTCAACGAGGACAATCTTGAGCAGTGAAAGAAAAGATATAAATATTTTAAGTTATGAAGCCGACAGTATTCCTGATATGTATGGCTTCGTTTTTTCAGAGCTAGGCGGATATCTCCAACAGTATCTTTTCAGCCTGGCTTTTTAAATGCCAATTGAGCAAAGGCATTAAAAAAGTTTAATAAAAGATTGGGCGAGGATCAATGATCGAAAACTGGCAATCGTCAAGCCATCGCATTTTCCTTAGAGCTATAGCTATTGCAGTACTTATTACATTTGTCACGACCAATTTTGACCTCCGCCTCGCTTTTGCTTACTCACCGTCTGCCGCAGCTCCTTCTCCCGCTGAAATGTTGGGCCATGCTAAAGAGGCCTTAAAGCTCGACAGCGGCGAAGTCCGGAAAAAGCTGGAAGCGACCCGGTTTTCCACCAAGGGCGAGGAAGAAAAAAATCCCAAGACTCAACTTCCCACAAGCAACACGCCGGTTCAGACCCCGGCGGAATCCAAACCCTCGGTTGCGCCATCCAAACCGCTGGAGGAAATGAAAATCACGGACACGGACTTTTTGCAGAAAGGGGTGCTGGAGAGAATTCGAGCGCCCAACCCGCGGGAAAGTGATTTTGTGATGCTGGCCGTGAAGTCTCTTGCCGACGTTGTTACGGATCCTCAAACCAACCGGATTTTAAGCGCCACGGCCAGACGGGACGACGGTTCGGCAGTGAAAAACGATTACCGCTATTTCCCGCCAGAAAATCCTCAAACCGTGCTTATTGAGCAGAAACCGCTCGACGACGCAGCTGGCGTCCAGTCCGTTTTGTACCAGAAGTTCGCCTACCGCGACGGCAAGGACGGGTATTTGGGTAAAATCCTTGAGGCCGGGGTTAAAACCCAAGACGGCAAGTATCAGGTCCGCGAAAAGTACATCGGCGACAATCTTTTGATCTACGGTAGCAAACAGGACCATTCCGCCACTTACAAAATCGGGCCGGACGGGTCCAGGATGCCCCTTGTTTTGTACGCGGATGACCTGAAAGGCGGAAGGGTGCCGGTAAAGTTCTCCTACAGCGACGGCAACCGGGTGGTCAAAATCAGCAGCCAGTTTGGGGAGCGTCTCACGGAAGAGGCCTACCGCCTTTCCCCCCGGGGTAATTTCGAGTTAATCGGCTCCGCGGTTACGGAACCGGATGGCAAGAAGTCGATCACACAGCTTTTCCGCGACCTGAAAACGGGGCGTGTCCTGGAAGAAAGATCAAGTAATGCGGATGGATTGACCGTAAAAAAATTCGACAACAGCGGAAATCTGGAGAAGATTGAGCTCCCCAATGGCGTGAACTGGACCTACGGTTACCACCCTACCGGCGGCTTGCGGGAGATCACGGAAGCTATTCCCGGCCGGCCTGCTCCCACGACCTGGAAACTGGACGAGTCTGGACAGATTCCACGCGAGATTCAGAACGACCAGGGAACTTGGCGGTATAAATCAAACGGCATGCTCGATTCTTTTGCCCAAAAAGACGGGACCGTTGAGCGCTATTTTTACGATGCCGGGAACCGGCTGACTTATATCAAGACCGAAGGCGCCGACGGGATCCAAAGATCCGTCGACAAAATTTACGAAAACGGGATACGCCGCGTGTCCAGGAGCGGGATTGTCCAGGATTTTGTGGACGGCCGGCCGGTCCGTATCACCTATCCGTTCGGAGGACTGACCCAAGAGATCACCTACGAAGGCAGCCGCATCGCGGGTTTGACCCTCAAAGACAAGCAGGGAATCGTTAAAACCGCGCGTTACACGGATCAGGGAGTGGAGATTGTCAACCGTCGGGAAGGAAACAGCTATTTTGTCGGCAGTGACGGTCATCTGAAGAAGATGATCCTTCAGGATGGGACCAAGAAGCTTTTCACCTATGCCCTAGGGGAATTGACCCATATTGTCACGAGTGCCGGTCCGACCGCCATCACGCGGGCGATTGATTTTATCGACCGCGGGGGAAAAGTGCGGGCCCAGATCCTTGCCGCAAGCGGGAAAGTGATCGCTTATAACTCCATCGGCCAGCCGGTTTTTATCCGCAAGGGATCGCGCCTGATGCAATACGGTTACTCCGCTTCTGGACGCCTGTCAAAAATCCGCATCATGGAGCCGGTGAACGGCGTGATCCGGACCACCCTTCAACGGTTGGATTCCAAGGGACGCGTCCGCTGGATCATGAAAAACGGATTTTTACAAAAGTTCGGCGCGGACGGCCGGGTGCGCATGATCAAGGATGCGACAACGGGCCGCGTCCAGCGTTTCACTTACAGAGATGGGATCCTTGCGCAGATGGATGAAGAGACGGTTAAGAACGGAAATGTGACCTATGAATTTGATGAGACGGGCCGCGTGACCCGCCTCGAGACCACCGGGATAGCCGATCCGTCGCTGGAAATTTTTAATTACAACCCCATGACCGGAGAATTGGTGGATGTCGAAGTGAAGAACGCAGGGGAACACGCCCGGTATTTTTTCAAGGACGGGGCGATGACGCAGCGTATGGATCTGGAGAATGGGGTGAGGGAAGTTTTTATCGACGGGAAACTCGCCGCTCGGTACAGCAAAGGCAACGACGAAATTTTTGATGAGAAGGGAACTCTGGTTCAGCAGATCACTTATGATGACGCGGGAAAGATGGTCAAAAAAGAAGAAGCGGACAAAGAGGGGAAACTGATTACCGTTTACGATGCCGCCGCGGAAGAAGCCAGCAAAAAGGAAAAGCAAGCTTATCAATACGATTATCTTGCCACGCTCGACGTTGATTACCTCATGGATCAGTTCAGACAGCGCGACGTCGTGATAGCCGGTTTGTTTGATGTGTCCTCCCTGACTGAGGCACAGCTGCAGGAAATTCTTTCTCTTGATCAGGAAGTGGCATTCTTGGGTTTTGGTAATTACATGATTGCTTTCAAAACCGATTCGGATTCCGAGGTTCGCATTTTAAAAGAGCTGCAGCCGTTGATTGATAAAGCCACTTTTATCGCTCATACGCATCCTCCTAAGGCAACCGCCCTCCAGTCCGGTCCCAGCGCGGACGATATCCGTTTGGCTGTCAAGGCATCTGAGGGGAGGATGGAGTATGTTGTGACGGGCAAAAATGTTTATGCCTATAACGACCAGGGAGTCCAGGCGGTTACCTCTTACGCTGATTTTCTTAAAGCGATGCAGGAATCTCTCGACAAGGGAGCACAGAATATAAACGATCAGGCTGAAGCGGCGGTTCGCCAGTATGCGCATGATTTTATCGCGGCCATGAATTTGCGGTTTAAAGAAGCCGCGGAAGCAGAAAAAACTCTTTTCCGCGCCGGCGAATTGACGGAGCAGGAAAAGGCGGCGTTTGATATCGCGGCCTCGGCCCTCTCCGCCCGCCTCGTGATTGTGAAAAATCAGCTTCAACAGACGGATATCGTAAAAAAGAGCGAAAATAATTATGAAACTTCGTTGACTTACGGAAATACGGTTTATAAATACAGCGCCAATATCCAAAGTGGAGAGACTGTTCTGCTTTCCCTCCGGAGGAAAAACGCGGACGGGCAGTTTATTCTTGAGGAATTCACATCCGACGGGAAGCCCAGCAAGGCAACCAACGAAACCACCGGCGCGGTGACCACCTATGCTTTCCGGGAATCCGAAGAACAATATGACGTGAGGACGGGAACTACGGTCCAAACTTTCAGTTTTGGCCCCAACAGCAAAGCCGCGGACGAGGATGATTTTATGGTCAAGATTTTGGCCGTCTCCGCAGCGGGTGACGACATTGAAACCAAATTCCTCTCCAACGGCCGGGTGGATACTGTGACCAATAAAACCAAGGGGATTACGACTTCGTACAAGTACGATGACTCCACTAAGCTTTATACGGCCGAGTTCCCGGGAGCCAAGCAGACTTTTTCCTACGGAGCCAATAATACTCCGCTGGACGGAGATGACAAGCTGACCGAGGTGCTGGCCCAAAATGCGCTGGAGGAAATGATTCTGACGGTTTACGGAAATGACGGAAGAGTAATGGAAGTCACCAATCAGACCTTAAACAGCAGGACGACATATACCTACAAAGATCGGGAAAGAGAATACGAAGTTAAAACGCCGCGAGAGACACAAGTGGTTTCTTATGGACCTAACGGGACCGCTCCGGATAACGACGATTGGGTGGAGAGCTTGTTGACGACCAACGAAGTAGGCGACACTGTCACCTACGGACTTCAGGAAAACGGCCGGCTCTCGCTGTATCAGAATCGTACCACGGAGGAATCCAGTTCCTACACATACGACGATATTGAACTGCAATACACGCAGATTACGAACGCCAATTCAAGAATTACAACGCGTCTATACAGCTACGGCCCGGACCGCCTGCCTCGCACGAAAGACGATGTGCTCTTAAAAGAGGATGTCAAGGATCAGGAAGTGGAAGAAGAACGCTCTTTCGATCCCGCCAATAAAATAAAGAAACTTCTCAAGAGCGTGAATGGAGTTCCGAAATCGGAAACCGTTTATGAATACGACGAAGCGGCCGGTACCGGAACTTCCGTTGCAAGCGACTTCTTACAGGACGGAAGCAAGCGGCTGGCGGAAAAAAGAACTTTCACATTGGATAACGGAAGGCTGACGGAAAACAGCAAAACTCTAAAATTGGAAACCTATGCTGCGACCGGGAAGAAGACGGTGCAGGAATTTGATGAGAAAGGCAATCCGACAAAAACTACAACCGACGAAGACGAGACGACCTACAGTTACGACCAGCAGGCGGGAAGCGCGGTGGCTGAAACGAAGAACAAGGCCACGGGCCAGGTGACGCAGCGCGCGGAATACACGCTTGCGAGCGGAAAGCTTAGCACCCTGAAAAGACTCGAGACCACGGATGCCAACGGAAAAAAGACGGTTCGGGAGTTTGATGCGGAAGGCAATGCGACAAAAACCACAACCGATGAGGACGAGACAATCTACAGTTACGACCAGCAGGCCGGAAGCGCGGTGGCTGAAACGAAGAACAAGGCCACGGGCCAGGTGACGCAGCACGCGGAATACACGCTTGCGAACGGAAAGCTTAGCACCCTGAAAAGACTCGAGACCACGGATGCGAATGGGAAGACGACGGTGCAGGAGTTCAACGCCGACGGTGATCTTGTAAAAACATCCACGGACGATGAGGAAACAACTTTTACTTATGATAAAGACGCGGGAATTGTTATTGCGGAAACCCGGAAAAAGAACGCGGGCGGAACCACCACGCTTAAACGCCGCCAGACCTTAACCCTCGAGGATGGAAAGCTGACCTCGTCAAGCATCCTGCTCAAAGAGGAATCTGCGGAAGAGGGGGCAGGGGGGGGAAAAGAAGGTGAGAAAAAAGAGGAGAACAAGCTCAAAAAGATCAAGGAATTCAATAGGCAGGGAGAGTTGATCCGTCAGGCCACGGCGGACGGCCTTGAAACGCTTTATTCCTATGATAAAGCAAGCGGTACGGTCACGGCGGAGACTAAAAAAACGCTGGATAGCGGGGCGAAGCAATTTCAATCCCGCCAGGTGATGTCACTGGTAAACGGCAAGCTTACCGAAGCCAGTAAAACTCTCCGCTATGAGGCGATCAACGATGACGGTACGAAAATCCTGCAGGAATTTAATGCGGATGGAGATATGGTCAAAAGCGTTTCCGGCGATTTGGAAACGCTTTATTCTTATGACAAAGAGAACGGCAAGGTAACGGCGGAAACGGCGAAACTTTTGGCAAACGGCTCCAGACAGTTGCAGACCAAGCAGACCCTCAGCCTTGTGAACGGGCGTTTGACCAGTGATAGCAAGACCCTCAAGTATGAAGGGATCGACTCCGACGGAAACCGCATTCTGCAGGAGTTCAATGAAAATGGGGACATTACCAAAAGCACTTCCGGTGATTTGGAGACCCTGTATTCTTATGACAAAACCAAAGGCCGAGTGGACGCTGAAACCAATCGTATCCTTGCGGGCGGCGGCAAGGAATTCCAGTCAAAGCGGACATTTGCTTTGGACAACGGCCGGCTGACCAGCAACAGCAAGCTTTTGAAGTACGAAGGCGTGAGTGAGGGCGGCAGGGTTGTTCAGGAATTCAACGAGCAGGGGGATATCCTCCGATCTGTTTCCGGCGATCTGGAAACGGTGTATACCTATGATAAAACCAATGGCCGCGCTACGGCGAAAACGAACAAAATTTTGGCCGGTGGCTTCAAGCAGTTTCAGTCCAGGCAGACATTATCGCTGGATAACGGCCGCATTACTTCCGCAAGCAAGACGCTTCAATTCGAAGGGAGGGACGAGAACGGGACCCGCATTCTGCAGGAATTCAATCAGGACGGTGACATGACCCGCAGCTTGAATGGCGATCGTGAAACTCTTTATGCTTACGACAAGGCAAACAAACAGGCTGTTGCGGAAACCAGCAAACTGCTCGCGGACGGGAGCAAGCGGTTTGAATCGCGCCAGACGCTGTCTCTTGTGAATGACAAGCTGACCAGCAACAGCAGAATCTTAAAGTATGAGACCGTCGCGCCGGACGGAAGGCGCCTCCTTCAGGAGTTTGATGACGGCGGGAATTTGGTTAGGTCCGTAGAGGGCGATTTAGAGACGCGGTATTTGTACGACAGGGCCAATAATCAGGTCGCGGCCGAAACCTACAGGACCCTTGCCGACGGGAGACGCCAATTTGAGTCCAACCAGATATTAACTCTCGACAACGGCAAGCTTACTTCTTCCAGCAAACTTTTGAGGCATGAAGGCGTTGCCGCGGACGGCTCAAGGACTCTCCAGGAATTTAACGAGAATGGCGATCTGACCAGAACCGCTTCCAAGAATCTAGAAACCTTTTATTCGTATGACAAGGCGAACGAACGCGTGGTGGCGGAAAACAGCAAGATTCTCGCGGACGGAAGCCGGCAATTTGATTCCAGGCAGACCATGAGCCTGGAAAACGGAAAGCTCACAGCTGCCAGCAAACTTGTCCGTCAGGAAAGCTATGATGCCGACGGCAATTTAATCATCAACGACTTTGATGCCGCGGGCGACCTCGCGATGACCACCAATTACCAAACCACCCGCGATGCCGCCGGCAACATTGTTGCCAACAAGGCGGTTCAGGAAACCCGTTATGCCTTTGACAGAACTGCAGGCACGATCACGGCTGAAACCAGCAGGATCCTTGAAAATGGCACCCGGGAATTTGTAAGCACGCAGACCATGCCGCTCAACCAAACCAACGTTACGAACAAAGAATTTAACCAGCAAGGCGACTTGATCCGCACGACGGGTTCGATTCCCCGGCGGGACGAGAAAGGCGCCATTGTGGGTTTTGACGACGTAGAAATCCTTTATTCGTATGACAAAGAGGGAGGCCGGGCGACCTCTGAGATGAACCGGCTTAAATCCGACGGAAGCAAAGAGCTTTTGGAACGCCGCACGGTGACTCTTGATAACGGCAAAATCACCGAGCAGAGCAAGACGGTCCGGTTGGAGGGAATGACGAGCGACAAAAATCTTTTTGCCCAGGATTTTGACGAGAACGGCAATTTGATCAAAGCCACGGAATATCTGGCGAACCGGCCGGTTTCGGAAACCACTTACACCTACAATCAGCAGGCGGGCCAGGTTATCGCCGAGAACAGCCGCATCAATCAGGATGGCACCAGGGAATTTGTCTCGCGCCAGACCATGACGCTGGAGAACGGCAAGCTTACGGCCGCAAGCCGTACCCTCAAATATGAGGGGCTGGATCCATCCGGACTAGCTTTTGTTCAAGAGTTTGACAGTGAGGGGAACCTGATCAGAAGCCTCAGCGGCGCCAATGAAACGAAGTATACCTATAATAAGGATGGCGGCCAGGTGACGGCCGAAACCAGCCGTATTCTGGCAGACGGCAGCAAAGAGCCCGTTTCCAAACAGGTATCGAGTCTCGATAACGGCCGGTTGACTTCCGCGAGCAGGACTTTAAGCTACGAAGCCCGGGACGCCAACAATAACCTCGTGCGTTATGCCTATCAGTACAATAAGGACGGTTCCTACTCCGTGACCAGCCGTAATGCGCAGGATGGGAGCGTTCAGATCCAGAATTTTGATAAGCAGGGCCTTCTCCTTTCATCGTTTGTGCCTGACAATCCGTCGAATCTTACCAAAGGCACCACTTTTACCTACGACAGAAACGGGAATCTTGTCAGCAGTCTGGACTCCCGCGGTACTGCGGCGACTTATTACACGGATGATTTGCGCAAGGGCCGGGCCAAAGACGTCACCACTGCAGATAATAAAACCACGCATTACGATTACGAATTTGACGACGACGGGAAACTGCTAAAGACCCTGGCCACGCTTCCCGACGGCACGCGGCAAATTTCCGACCGCAACAATGCGATTCTCAAAGTCACGACTCCGGACGGACTCACCCGCGAATATGAATATTATGAGGACGGCCGACTAAAATCAGTTTCAACGCGAAGGTACGATACGGATGAGCTTCTTGCGGTCACGAATTACGAGTATGTGAATGACGGCGTGGAAGCCCGTGTGATTGCCACCACCAACGATCTAAAAAATAAGCAGACGACCAAACAAATTTATGACGCGACAGGCACGGAATTGCTTGAGACCCAAATCAAAACTGCGGACGGCACCACTCAGATTTATGATGCCCTGAATAATCTCAAAGCTCAGATTGACCGGGACGGGTTCCGGACCAACTTCAAAAACGGCATGATGACTTCCGTGGTTGGGCCGGACGGCAAGATCATCCGCGAATTCGAGCAGGTCGTGGATCCGGAAACCGGCAAGGTCCGTGACGTGATCGTAACCGGGCAGGACGTGGTTCTCAGCCGCACCATCCGCCTGAATGCCAATGAAAGAAGGATCGTTTTTGCCGTTGGAGTGATCCTGCATTTCGTCAAGGATGCGCAAGGCAACGAGAATGTCGAGGTCGTCACCGACACCAAGGGGTTAATCCAGCAGGTCACGAAGGATGCGCAGGGAAATACGGTGGTGTACTTTAATGACGGCCGGACCATTCATTACAAAAAACTGACGCTAAATAGCGGTGCTCAGACCGAAGAAGTGGTGGATTACGTGACTCAGCTCCGGGGCCGCCAGGATGTTCACAAATATGATCTCGAAACCGGTGATTTGGTCGAAGTCTGGCAGCAGGACACCATTGACCCGGGATTTAAAATTGTCGGAAAAGTCTTTTACAAGAAGGGGGCCGACGGCAGGACCGTGACTGATTCCAAGGGAAATCCGCTCATGGATTACAGCACCCGCTATGACGGCGTGGTCACCCGTTTTAATTACGATGACGGTGACGGCAACACGGACACTCTTGATATCTCCACGGAAGAAAGAAGTCTCACCAATTCGACGACCATCCGCAAGGTTTTTTATAAGGAAGACGGCGAGAATTATGACTATATATATGAATATGATGCGACGGGCTCAAAAGTCCTAAAAAGGCAGGATTACACGTATAAAACCGTAAACAACCAGCAGCTTATTGACAAGGTCCTTGAATACGACGTGGAAAACCGAACGGACCCCTCTACGGGCGGCACCCTTCTCAATACCATCTATTATAAGTACTCGCAATACCGTGAACCCCAGCTTGATTACTCGAAAGACCGCGATAACAATGAAACCAGGTATACCTACGACTCAGCCGGTTTTATCCGCACCGTGACCTCCTTTGATAAAAACAACGCCAAAAAGGCGGAGGTGGAGTATCAGGAAGGGATATACCGCGAAGACCGCATCAAAAGGATTATCACCTACATGGATGACCCGCAAAATTCGGATCCTACGGTGGTTCTGCCCAAGGAATTTACCGCGTATTCCTATAATACGGGCGGCTTTATCAAGGAGACAAGGCGTTACAAAGTTGTGGGCACGGTGGATGATCCGGCCAATATTGTGGACGATGTGATCCAGGATATTACCAAATTCACTGGGGACAGCCAGCAGGCGCCGGATTATTCCCTAGGCTACTCTGAAGACGGCAGCAAGGTTGAAAGGATGTCCATTTTCAACCGGGATTCTCAAGGGGTGATGAGAAGCATTGACCAGTTTGAGAAAGACGGATTGAACGAAAATTCCGACAAGAGTTCGGTGAGTATAGCCAATGACCTGACCAGCCGGATTTTTATGAACGAGAAAGGCGAGGCCGTGGGCAGCATCAGTAAGGAATTGAATTCGGTTTCGGTTTTTGGTATCGACCGCGATGACTATGACGGCGACGGAGACAGGTCGGAAACCATCCACGTGGACCAATATGATGCCCTCAATACGGTATCATCGCTTCCGGCCAAATGGTCCGACATTGACCTTTCAAAGATGCGCCGGAGTTCGCGCACCCATTTGGGCGATGAACAGCTGCCGGTTTATTCCGTTAGCTTCGCCAAGAACGGGACCGACGTCGAGTCTTTGTCCAAATTTATCATCCAAAACGGCAAGGTTGTCGCGGTTGACAGTTACGAGCTTACGGACGATCAGAAAACCGATTTAAGGGACAAACTGTCAAACCGGACGGCTTTGAACACGGCGGTGAACAATATTCAAGTTTCTCAGCGCCGGAGCCGCGTTCGCCTGAGCGAAAAGCAGCAGCCGCTTTATTCCATTACTTTCACGGACAATGGGACCGATGTGGAGGCGCTCTCCAAATTCATCCTCAACGCCAAGGGAGAGATTTTGGCCGTGGACAGCTATGAACTTACCGACCAGCAGAAACAGGATATTCGCAACCGGATCGATTCCTTTACCGGGTCCGGCGGGCTGGACGAATACGTGGGCACCAGTGTCAACTATGACCGCCGCCGCAGCCGGGTAAGGATGAATGCCAAACAGCAACCGCTTTATTCCGTTTCTTTCGCCAATAACGGGACCGATGTGGAATCGCTTTCCAAGTTTGTGTTGAGCGCGGGGGGCGATGTGATGGCGGTGGATTCCTACGAGCTCAGCGCCGCCCAAAAGACCGATATGACCGCGCAAATCAACAACTTCACCGAACTGGACAATATCGTCAACACGAAGGTCAAAATCGACCAGCGCAACAGCAGGGTGAGGCTCAATGATAAGCAGCAGCCGCTTTATTCCATTACTTTCGCGGACAATGGGACCGACGTGGCTTCCCTGTCGAAGTTTATCATTGATTCCAAAGGCGCGGTGCAGGCCGTGGACAGTTACGAGATCACGGACCAGCAAAGAATTGATATCCGCGGCAAGATCGATGCCTTCACGGGAAATACCGGCCTCGATAAATACGTGAGTGATAATATTCTTGTCGGCCAGCGCACCAGCCGCGTGCGTCTTAATAATAAGCAGCAGCCCATCTATTCCGTGACCTTTGCGAAGAACGGGACTGACGTGGAGTCTCTCAGTAAATTTATCCTGGCAACGGACGGGACCATTCAGGCCGTGGACAGCTATGAACTCACGGACCAGCAGAAAATCGACATAAGAAACAAAATTGACACTTTTACCGGTGCCGCCGGATTGGACCAGTATGTCGGCAACCAGGTCGGTCAGGGGCAGAGACGGAACCGGACACGTTTGAATGCAAAACAGCAGCCGATTTATTCAATTTCTTTCGGGGATAATGGCCAGGACGTTCTTGGCGCTTCCAAATTTATTCTCGGCCCCGAAGGAGAAGTGCTGGCCGTGGACAGTTACGACCTTACCGATGAACAGAAAACGCAGATCCAATTGACGATCGACAATTTTGTGAATCTCGATACTTACATGAATGACAACGTGAAGAAGGACCGGCGCAGAAGCCGGGTCCGCCTGAATGACAGGCAGCAACCCGTCTATTCGATTACTTTCGCGGATAACGGGACCGATGTCGAGGGCATGTCCAAATTCATTTCAGACACATCCGGCAATCTCATGGCCGTGGACAGCTACAACCTGACGGATCAGCAGAAAGTCGATATCCGGAATAAAATTGACACCTTTGACGGAGATACCGGACTTGATAAATACATCGCCACAAATATTCCGCTCAGCGGGCGCACCAGCCGGGTGCGTTTGAATGCAAAACAGCAGCCGGTTTATTCGATTTCCTTTGCCGATGACGGCACTTCGGTTCAGGCCCTTTCCAAATTTATTCTAGATTCGAAAGGGACCGTCATGGCCGTGGACTCTTATGAACTGACGGATGCCAATAAGACGGATCTTCAGGATCGAATCGATAATTTCGCGAACCTGGATTCTTATATCAATGATCCCCAGAAAATCAAAATCGACCAGCGCACCAGCCGCGTACGCCTGAACAACAAACAGCAGCCGCTTTATTCCGTTACCTTTGCCGATAACGGAACGGATGTCGAGTCGTTGTCCAAATTTATTCTGGACAGCAAAGGGACGGTGATGGTGGTGGACAGTTATGAACTTTTGAATCAGCAAAAGATCGATATCAGAAACAAGATCGATACGTTCACCGGCTCCAACGGCCTTGATGACTACATTCAGAACAATATTGCTATCGATCAGCGCACCAGCCGCGTGAGGCTGAATTCCAAGCAGCAGCCGCTTTATTCCGTTACCTTTGCCGATAACGGAATGGATGTCGAGTCGTTGTCCAAATTTATTCTGGACAGCAAAGGGACGGTGATGGCTGTGGACAGTTACGAGCTGACGGATTTGAATAAATCCGAAATGACGATGCTTATCGATGACCTTCCGGGCCTTGATAATTACGTGAAGGATCCGCAGAAGATCAAGGCGGAACAGCGCCGGAGCCGCGTGCGCCTGAATGAGAAGCAGCAGCCCATGTATTCCGTAAGTTTTACGGCCAACGGAACCGATATCGAATCCCTGACTAAATTTGTTTTGGACGCAAACGGGCATTTGGTTGCCGTGGATAGTTTTGAATTGACGGATCAGCAAAAAATCGACATCAGAAATAAAATCGATACATTTACTGGCAACACGGGCCTGGACAAATACATTCAGGACAACGTGCCGGTCAGCCAGCGCCGGAGCCGCGTGCGCCTGAACGACAAGCAGCAGCCCATGTACTCGATCAGCTTCAAGGATAACGGGACCGACGTGGAGGCTCTTTCGAAATTTATCCTGAATGCCAAGGGCGAAGTCATGGCCGTTGACAGCTATAAGCTGAGTGACACCCAAAAAACCGACATTCGCAGCAAGATCGACACTTTCACGGGCGCCAATGGTTTGGATAAATACATCACGGACAATGTCACATTCGCCCAGCGCACCAGCCGGGTGCGGCTTAATAAGAAGCAGCAGCCCATGTATTCCATTTCCTTCATGGAAAATGGGACTGACATCAGCGGATATTCCAAGTTTATTCTCGATACCAAAGGCAACGTGATGGCCGTAGACAGTTATGAACTTACGGACGATCAGAAAATCGAAATCCGCAACAGGATTGATAATTTTGAGCAGCCCGGCAATCTGGATGAATATGTCCAAAGCAATATCGCGATCACCCAGCGCACCAGCCGGGTACGGCTGAATGCGAAGCAGCAGCCGATATACTCCATTTCTTTTGCCACGAGAGGAATGGGCGCGGGCCAGAATGTCGAGTCTCTCTCCAAGTTTATCCTTGACAGCAAGGGCAATGTCATGGCCGTGGACAGTTACACGCTGACGGGACAGCAAAAAACCGATATAAAGAACAGGATTGATAATTTTGCGGACCTGGATGCTTACATCCAAGACCCGAATAAAATCGTCATCAGCCAACGCACCAGCCGGGTACGCCTCAACGAACAGCAGCAGCCTCTTTATTCGGTTACTTTCAAAAATAATGGCACCGATGTGGATTCGCTCTCCAAATTTATTTTGGACAATAAGGGCAATGTCACGGCCGTGGACAGTTATGGTCTTACGGCGGATCAGAAAACAGACATCCGGAACAAAATCGATAATTTTACCGGAAATACGGGATTGGATAAGTATGTCAATGAGCTGGTTCCCGTGGGCCAGCGCACGAGCCGGGTGCGGCTGAATGCCAAACAGCAGCCTCTTTATTCGGTCGCTTTTGCCGAGAACGGCACGGATGTGGCCGGGCTTTCAAAATTCTTGCTCGACAGCCAAGGGGTGCTTCAGGCGGTGGACAGTTACGAGTTGACCGACGCGCAGAAAACCGATCTTAGGACGAGAATCGATAATTTTACCGATTTGGATGCTTATATTGCCGACCCTAACAAGATCAAAATCAATCAGCGGGCCAGCCGCGTAAGGTTGAATGACAAGCAGCAGCCGCTGTATTCGATCACGTTTGACAGGAAAACGGCGCAGGCCGGAGTGGCGGTGGAGGCGCTTTCCAATTTCATACTGGACAGCGAAGGCCAAGTCATGGCCGTGGACAGCTATGAGCTGACCGCAATGCAAAAGGACCAATTAACGAACAGCATCGATAGTTTTGCGATGCTGGACATGCTAGTTGGCGGCATCACCCAAAATCTCGCGCAACGTACGAGCCGGGTGAGATTGGATAGCCAGCAGAGGCCGGTCTATTCCATCAGTTTTGCCACCAAGGGACAGGGGGCCGGGGTTGATGTGGAATCCATTTCGAAATTCATTCTCGATTTCAAAGGGAATGTGGCGGCCGTGGACAGTTATACCCTGACTTCGGCGCAGAAGACGGATGTCAAAAACAGAATAGATAATTTTACAGACCTGGATACGTACATCAATGACCCGCAGAAAATCAAGATCAGCCAGCGTACGAGCCGCGTCCGGCTGAACGAAAAGCAGCAGCCGGTGTATTCCATTACATTTTCGGACACCGGCACGGATGTGGATTCACTGTCAAAATTTATTCTTAATGAGTACGGCGAAGTGCAGGCGGTGGACAGTTACGGTTTGACGGCTCAGCAAAAATCAGATATGCGAGCCAAGATCGATGCTTTCACCGGCGACAGCGGATTGGACAAATACATTACGGATAACGTGAAGGCGGATCAGCGGGCGAGCAGGGTCCGGCTGAATGCGAAACAGCAGCCGGTGTATTCCATAACATTTGCCGGGAACGGAACGGATGTGGAGGGCTTGTCCAAGTTCATCGTTGATGCGCAGGGGAATATCCTGGCCGTCGATTCTTACGAGCTTACGGATACGAACAAGACCGACATGAGAGACCGTATCAATAATTTTGCGGACTTGGACATTTATGTGAACGATCCGCAAAAGATAAAAATCAGCCAGCGTGCGAGCCGGGTGAGATTGAATGATAAGCAACAGCCTCTGTATTCCATAACGTTTGACCGCAAAACGGCCGATGCCGGCGTGGCGGTGGAAAGCTTCTCAAGGTTTATTTTAGACGCCGAAGGCAAGGTGATGGCCGTGGACAGTTATGAACTCACGGCCGCGCAGAAGACAGATTTGAAAGATTTGATCGACGATTTTGCCAATCTGGATGTCTATATCAATGATCCGCAGCAGATCCGGATCAGCCAGCGCACTAGCCGGGTGAGACTGGATAGTCAGCAGCGGCCTATGTATTCCATCACCTTCGCGAACAAAGGGGCGAACGCCGGGGTGGATGTGGAAGCGCTCACAAAATTCATCCTGGATTTGAAGGGCAATGTCATGGCTGTTGACAGTTACACATTGACCGGCCAGCAGAAGACGGACATTAAAAATAAGATCGACACTTTCACCGGCGCCAACGGCTTGGATAAATATATTACCGATAATGTGGCAATCAGCCAGCGTGCGAGCCGGGTGAGGTTGAATGACAAGCAGCAGCCGCTGTATTCCATTACATTTTCGGATAACGGAACGGATGTGGATTCACTGTCAAAATTTATTCTTAATGAGTACGGCGAAGTGCAGGCGGTGGATAGTTACGGCTTGACCGCCCAGCAGAGGACAGACATGAGGGATAAGATTGACACCTTCACCGGCACCGGCGGTCTGGACAAATATATTACCGATAACGTCAAAATCGATCAGCGCGCGAGCCGTGTCAGGCTCAACGCGAAACAGCAGCCGGTCTATTCGGTATCTTTCGCTTCGAACGGGACTGATGTGGAGGGACTGTCGAAATTTATCATTGATGCGAACGGAGTGGTGATGGCGGTGGACAGTTATGAGCTGACGGATGCTCAGAAAATCGATTTGCGGAACAGGATCGACAATCTGGCGGATCTGGATGCCTATATAGATGACCCGCAAAAGGTGAAGATTGGTCAGCGTACAAGCCGCGTCCGGCTCGACGGCCAGCAAAGGCCGCTTTATTCCATCACTTTTGACCGGAAAACGGCGGATGCAGGCGTTGCGGTGGAAGGATTCTCGAAATTTATCTTGGACAGCGATGTGAAAGTTGCGGCCGTGGATAGTTATGAACTCACGCCCGTGCAGAAGACGGATTTGAAAGACCGGGTTGATAATCTTTCGGATCTTGATACTTATGTGAATGATCCCAACAAGATCAAGATCAGCCAGCGCACCAGCCGGGTAAGGCTGGACAGTCAGCAGAGGCCGGTTTATTCCGTGACTTTTGCCAGCAAAGGTACCAATGCCGGCGTGGACGTGGAATCCCTTTCAAAATTCGTCGTTGATTTCAAGGGGAATGTGATGGCCGTGGACAGCTACACGCTGACCACACAGCAGAAGACGGACATTAAAAATAAAATCGACACGTTCGCCGGCTCCGGCGGTTTGGACAAATACATCACAGACAACGTGACCATCGGCCAGCGCGCCAGCCGGGTCCGCCTTAATGAAAAGCAGCAACCTCAATATTCCATCACATTTTCGGACAACGGGACGGATGTGGATTCATTGTCCAAATTTATTCTGAATGGGTATGGGGAAGTACAAGCAGTGGACAGTTTCGGCCTGACGGCGCAGCAGAAGTCGGATATGCGCGGAAAAATCGATACGTTCACCGGTGCCAGCGGCTTGGACAAATATGTCGCCGACAATGTGAAAGTGAATCAACGCGCCAGCCGCGTCCGGCTGAATGCGAAGCAGCAGCCGGTGTATTCGATATCTTTTGCCTCCAACGGAACGGAT
>JGI1358J11329_10000402_pt1 | contig 39467 bp, 42 predicted proteins | sample Subgroupgradi54m_FD_11329 | JGI IMG/M metagenome (IMG submission 11329)
CTCAACCTGCCGCTCTTCGGCATGACGCCGAAGGACCTGGTGGACGGCGTCAAGGTGGCCGATCCGGCGAAGTACTACAAGGAAGTCGTGATCCCGGCAGATATGAACCTGACGTTCTAAATCCAAGAGATGGCCATGGACGAGTGCTGCGCTGATAAATCTTCTGCCTTGACACGGCTCCGCGACAGGCAAGCCGCGACCCTTCGCGTCGTGTTGTTCCTGAATGCAGGGATGTTCGCCGTTGAATTCGTCACCGGCCTGCTTGCTGGCTCAGTGGCGCTGCTCTCCGACTCGCTGGATATGCTGGGTGATGCTCTGGTCTACGGCTTCAGTCTTTACGTAGTTAACCGAAGCGCTGTCTGGAAGGCGCGGGTGGCCTTGGCGAAGGCGGCGGTCATGGGTCTTTTTGGCGCCGTCGTCCTGGGCCAGCTCATTTTTAAGCTTGTCCATCCTGAAGTCCCGCACTTTGTAGCGATGGGCGTTGTCGGCGCCCTGGCGTTCGTCGTTAACGGGGTTTGCTTCGGGCTGCTTTGGCAGCATCGCGCCGAGGACATCAATATGCGCTCGGTCTGGCTCTGCTCGAGAAATGATCTCATCGCCAATTTGTCGGTATTGTTCGCCGCGCTAGCAGTGTGGCAGGTGCAGTCTCCGTGGCCGGACATTCTCGTGGGTGCTTTCATCTGCGCCATGTTCATGCGCTCGGCGCTCGCGGTCGCCCGGGAAGCGCATGACGAACTGAGGGTAAGCCAGGCTTGAGAGTGTAGTGCGCACGCACACAGCCGCATCGCGGTGGCCGCAAACGCTGAGCGAGTGCGTCTCCGGCTCATTTGATTCGCCGTTTGCGCGGTAAGGAGGCAACGATGTGGAGTGATATGAGCAATCACGGCTGGTGGTGGGGATTCGGGCCCCTGCCCATGCTGCTGTTCTGGGTTCTGGTCATCGTGGTGCTTGTGGCGCTCGGGAAATGGATCTTCGAACGGTCCAGTGATACGCCGCGCGACAAGACCGCGCTCGATATCCTCAAGGAACGCTACGCCCGCGGTGAGATCGGCAAAGAGGAGTTCGAACAGAAGAAGCGCGACCTCGATGGCTGAGAAGAGAAATTCCACATTAAGGAGTCCATGACATGAAATACCTGTTCATTCTGAATGATCCGCCCTACGGTACCGAGCGCAGTTACAACGGATTGCGTCTGGCGCGTGAGCTGCTCAAGGACCCCAAGGCGGGCAACGAGGTGCATGTGTTTCTACTCGGCGACGCGGCGGCGTGCGCCAAGAGCGGCCAGAAGGTGCCGCAAGGTTACTACCATCTCGAGTCGTTCCTGAAGATGATCACGCGCGCCGGTGGTGAGATCGGCGTGTGCGGCACTTGCATGGACGCGCGCGGAATGATCGACACCGATCTCGTCGATGGAGCCTTGCGCGGAACCCTCGCCGAGATGAGCGCGTGGACCGTCTGGGCTGACAAAGTGCTTGTCTTCTGAACCACACGAGACAGTCAAGAGATCGAGCCATGAATGTACGCAACAGGGGAAACCGTATTAGCTCCGACCTGACCGCGCCGCCGTCTACGCTGCGGACGGCGGTTTGGCCGTCGCGGAGCTATGCGCGGCAAGTCGCGACACTGCAACACCGGATCGGGCAGCCGATCCATATTGTGGAACTGACCTTCAACGGTCTGGCCGTGGGCGCGGTCTTCCACGGTGAGCCACGCGTGCTGCTCGACGTCGTGGCGTTCCCACGTCCTGACCCGTCGAACCACCTCTATCCGCACATGCTGGTGCTCGACGACGGCCGGGGCATCAATCTTGGCCGCATCGCGCGCGTAACCGCCAGCCGCGCTTTTGCGCCTGACAAAACCGACGTGCTGTATGGAAACCGCGCGCTACAACACCGATTCCTCTATCGCGCACAGCGCTTGACTCCCCGGCACATCGCGCGAATCGCCCGGCAACAGTTGCGTGTGCTGCTCAGCAAGCCCATGGACAAGCGGCTCGGCCGGAACCGGAGCTCGCCATGAGCAAAACCGTGCTCATTCTGGGCGGCGGCGTCGGCGGCAATGTTGCCGCGAGCCTGTTGCGGAAGCGCCTGCCGCGCACGCATCGGGTGGTGCTGGTGGAACGCGAGGAGCGTTATGTCTTTCCGCCTTACTTTCTCTGGCTCATGACCAGCCAGTACACGCCGAAGCGCATCTCGGGTCCGCTCGATGCGCTGAAGAAGCGGGGAATAGAGCTGATACGAGGAAACGTCGAGCGCATCGATCCCCAGCCGCGCACGGTCAAGGTAAACGGAATTGAATTGACCGGCGACTATCTCGTCATCGCGCTGGGCGCGGAGTTAGCGCCGGAAACCATCCCCGGTTTGGCGCAGGCCGGGCATGACATCTACACCCTGGCCGGGGCGGAATCGCTGCGCGCGGCGCGCATGAATTTCCGCGAAGGGCGGCTGGTGGTTCTGGTCAGCGGCGTTCCCTTCAAATGCCCGGCGGCGCCGTACGAGGCGGCGATGCTGCTGGAGGCCGACTTCCGCCGGCGTGGCGTGCGCGATCGCGTCACCATCGACCTTTACTCGCCCGAACCCGGACCCATGGGCGCGGCCGGTCCGGAAGTTTCCGCCATGGTGCGACAGATGGTCGAAAGCAAGGGCATCGTCTTCCACCCCGGTCAGACGGTCACCAATATCGATCCGCAATCGCGGTCGATTTATTTCAGCAACGACACCACGGCGAGCTTCGATCTGCTGGCTTATGTTCCACCGCATCGCGCACCGCAGGTAGTGCGCGATGCCGGTCTGTGCGGCGAAAGCGGTTGGATACCGGTCGATCGCGGCACTCTCGAAACGAAATATCCCGGCGTCTATGCGATCGGCGATGTAACCGGCATCCCGCTCGCCATCGGCAAGCCTTTGCCCAAGGCCGCTGTATTCGCCCAGGCGCAAGCCCAGGTCGTCGCACACAACATCGTCCGCGCTGTCACCGGCCGGGGCGAAGCGCACAGCTTCCAGGGGCAGGGCGCTTGTTTCATCGAGATCGGCGACGGCCGCGCGGGTTTTGGCAGCGGGAATTTCTACGCCGAACCGAAACCCCAGATCGCGCTTTATTCACCAAGCCGGCTGCGGCATTTCGGCAAGGTGGCTTATGCGAAGTTTTGGTTGTTCAAGTGGCTCTGATTAAGTGAGGTTCGATTATGAAGCTCGGGATTGTCATATACACACCGGAAGCGGAAACAGTATCGAATGTCCTGCGCCTTGGCATGTTCGCGCTGAAGCAAGGCGACCGCGTCAAGCTGTTCCTGCTGGCGCGCGGCGTGGAATGCGACAAGCTCGATACCGAACGGTTCAAGGTAACCGCGCAGATGCAGGAATTTCTCGATCTCGGCGGCGCTATCCTGGCCTGCGGTACCTGTCTCAAGCTGCGCCAGACGGAAAGTTCGGAGCTGTGTCCGGTTTCAACCATGAAGGATCTGTATGAAATCGTGCGCGACAGCGACCGGGTGATCACCTTTTAGAACGCGACCGAAACTACCACCGTACCCCAGCATGCTGGGGTAACAGCCGGTTAAACAATGCTGAATCCCAGCGAGTATGAAGCGTGGTACCAAACCGCGCGCGGAAGCTGGATCGCCGGCCGCAAATTCGACCTGATGAGGCGGCTGCTGGATGCGCCGGCCGGCGCCACGCTGCTCGATGTCGGTTGCGGCACGGGTCATTTCAGCCGCCGCTTCGCCGCCGCCGGTCTACAGGTCGCCGGCCTCGACCCGGATCCGGCGATGCTGGAACATGCGCGTGGCCTCGGCGATGGAGTAAGCTATTTGCTCGGCACGGGAACCGCGCTTTCCTTTGGCGACAATGCCTATGACTATGTTACGGCGGTAACCAGTTTATGTTTCATCGCCGATCCCGAGCAGGCATTGCGGGAGATGTGGCGCGTGGCGCGGCGGGCGGTGTTGCTCGGGCTGCTCAACCGCCGCAGCCTGCTCTATCGGCAGAAGCGCGACCGCGGCGCCTATCGCGGCGCGCGCTGGGATACACCGGCGGCAGTCAGGCGCTGGGCGCGGCAATTCGAACCCGCGCCGCGGATCATGTCGCGCAGCGCCATATTCATGCCCAGCGGCGACGCATTCGCGCGCATGGCCGAGGCGATGTTCCCCGGTGTGTTGCCGTGGGGCGCGTTCCTGGCGGTGGTCTTGCGCAAACCGGACCACGGCGAAGTGATTTCGGAAAATCGGTGGCGACACGGAAACGGAGATTGAATATGAACAGCAACACCAGAACGCTCGAGAGCGTGCGGAATTATTACGGGCGTGTGCTCAAGACGAATCAGGATTTGAAAACCAACGTCTGTTGTACCGGCGACTCGCCCGCGCCGCAGATACGGGAGATCCTTAAAGAGATTCATCCTGATGTCGTCACCAAATTCTATGGCTGCGGCTCGCCGATCCCGCCCGAACTGACGGGCCGGACGGTGCTCGATCTGGGATCGGGTTCGGGCCGGGACTGTTTTATTCTTTCCAAGCTGGTCGGCCCCGCCGGCCGCGTGATCGGCGTGGACATGACGCCGGAACAGCTCGACACCGCGCGTCGTCACATCGGGTATCACATGGAAAAATTCGGTTTCCCGCAACCCAACGTCGAGTTCCTGTCGGGATACATCGAAGACCTGAAAAGTCTCGGCATCGAAAACGACTCGGTCGACGTCGTGGTTTCCAATTGCGTCATCAATCTCTCGCCGGACAAGCAACGCGTGTTCGCGGAAATTTTCCGCGTGCTCAAGCCGGGCGGTGAGCTGTATTTCTCCGACGTGTTTGCCGACCGCAGAATCCCGACACATCTGGCCGAAGACCCGGTGCTGCTGGGCGAGTGTCTGGGCGGCGCGCTCTACATCGAGGATTTCCGGCGGCTGCTCGCCGGGGTCGGGTGTCTCGACCACCGGGTCGTCAGCCATTCAAAGCTCGCGCTCACCGATCCCGCCGTCGAACAAAAAGCCGGCATGATCGGTTTCCATTCACTCACCGTGCGCGCCTTCAAGCTCGACCTCGAGGACCGCTGCGAGGATTACGGGCAGGTGGCCCATTATCTCGGCACCGTCGCGGAACAGCCCCGCGGTTTCGTTCTGGACGATCACCACCTGTTTGAAACGGGTCAACCGCAGCCGGTCTGCGGCAATACCGCCGCGATGCTGAACCAAACGCGCTATGCACCGCATTTCAATGTCATCGGCGATACCCGTATTCACTATGGCCTGTTCGACTGCGAACCCAAATCCGCCACAGGTCCGGAGAATGGCACCGTGCCCAGCGGTTCTTGTTGCTGAGCAAAAGCGTGGTCGTCGGCGAGGAACCCGTCCGTGAAAGCGATAATTCCCCGAAAGATCGAAGAATATTGCCTGCGCCACACCAGCGCGCGCGATAAACTGCTGCGTGAGCTGGAGAAGTACACCAACCGCCACTGCGCCGATGCCCAGATGCTCATCGGCCCACATGAGGGTGCCTTGCTCGCCATGCTCGTGCGCCTGTCTGGCACGCGGCGTATCCTGGAGATCGGGTGCTTCACCGGATATTCGGCGCTGTGTATGGCCGAAGCGCTACCCAGGAATGGCAGACTCACCACCTGCGAGATCAAGCCGGAGCATGCCGAGATCGCACAGTCGTTCTTCGCCCGCAGTCCTCACGGGCCCAAGATCAAGATACATCTTGGCCCGGCGCTCGAGACCATCGCGGGCCTGCCAGCCTCGGCGCGCTTCGATTTCGTTTTTCTTGATGCCGATAAAGAGAACTACGTGAACTACTACGAGGCGGTGCTGCCGCGTCTACGGCGCGGCGGGCTGATCGTCGCCGACAACGTGCTGTGGTCAGGACGCGTGCTAGCGCCGAAAAAGAAAACCGACCGCGCCGTGGTTGCGTTCAACAAACACGTCCGCCGCGATCCGCGCGTCGAATGCGTGATGCTGCCGGTGCGCGATGGCATGAGCTTGATTAGAAAACGCTAACTACAAACAGTCCCGGATTACGCTTTGCCCCATCCGGGCTACCATACACCAACAATTGAGTTGGGTTCTTTTCGATCCCGTATGGCGCACCCGAGCCCCGTAAGGCTTTGGGCAAGCGCCCCGAAGGGGTCGCGCACAGGGATGTGCGCGACTGGCCCACGAGACAGGAAGTCTCGTTGGGCCAGCGCCGGGACCCAAAGCCGCGGAGGCGAGGGAGTCTTGGCGCCATCCGGGGCGTGCTTTCTTTGGTTTCTTTCTTTGCACGAGCAAAGAAAGAAACCCGCCTGCGGGGCGGGGAACCGCCATTAGCTGTTGAGATCGCGCGCCAAGCGCGCGATACCATAACCAAAAAAGAAAGCCCCGCAACGGCGGGGCTTTCACTGTTACTGCTTGGCTACGGCGAACCTTACATATCCATCCCGCCCATGCCACCCATTCCACCCATACCGCCCATGCCACCGCCGCCATGAGATTCTTCCTTCGGCGTCTCGGCAACCATGGCTTCGGTGGTGATCATGAGGGCGGCGACGGACGCCGCGTTCTGCAACGCGATGCGCGTCACCTTGGTCGGATCGAGGATGCCCATCTTGATCATGTCGCCGTACTCACCGGTCGCGGCGTTGTAGCCGTAGTTGGTGTCCTTGCTCTCCATGACCTTGTGATATACCACGGAACCCTCGATACCGGCGTTCTCCACAATCTGGCGCAGCGGCTCCTGCATGGAACGCACGGCGATCTGGATGCCGACGTCCTGATCGTGGTTGTCGCCCTTAAGACCCTTGATAGCAGTGACAGCACGCACCAGCGCCACACCGCCGCCCGGGACGATGCCTTCTTCCACGGCCGCGCGGGTGGCATGCAACGCGTCTTCCACGCGCGCCTTCTTCTCTTTCATTTCCATCTCGGTCGCCGCCCCGATCTTGATCACGGCAACACCGCCGGCGAGCTTGGCCGTGCGCTCCTGGAGTTTCTCCTTGTCGTAGTCTGAGCTGGCCTCCTCGATCTGGGCCTTGAGCTGCTTGATGCGTCCTTCGATGTCCTGCTTCTTGCCGGCGCCATCGATAATGGTGGTGTTTTCCTTGTCCACCGTGACGCGCTTGGCGGAGCCGAGCATGCTGGCATCGGCCTTCTCGAGACTCATGCCGAGTTCATCGGAGATCACCGTGCCCGCCGTCAGGGTGGCGACATCCTGCAGCATCGCCTTGCGGCGGTCGCCGAAGCCCGGCGCCTTCACGGCGCAGACCTTGAGGATGCCACGGATGTTGTTGACCACCAGGGTTGCCAGCGCCTCACCCTCAACGTCTTCGGAGACGATCAGCAGCGGCCGGCCTTGCTTGGCCACGCCTTCGAGGATCGGCAACATCTCGCGAATGTTGGAGATCTTTTTCTCGTAGATCAAAATCAGCGGATTCTCGAGTTCCACGCTCATCGTATCCTGCTTGTTGATGAAGTAGGGCGAGAGATAGCCGCGATCGAACTGCATGCCTTCGACGATCTCGAGCTCGTTATCGAGGCTCTGGCCCTCTTCCACCGTGATCACGCCTTCCTTGCCGACCTTCGCCATGGCATCGGCAATGATCTTGCCAATGGACTCATCGGCATTGGCGGAGATGGTGCCCACCTGGGCGATCTCCTTGGGGTCGGAGCAGGGTTTGGAGATTTTCTTGATCGCTTCGACCGCTGCCACCACGGCCTTGTCGATACCACGCTTGAGATCCATCGGGTTCATGCCCGCGGCCACGGACTTCAGGCCCTCGCGCAACATCGCCTGAGCCAGCACGGTGGCGGTGGTGGTGCCGTCGCCGGCGACATCGGAGGTCTTGGAAGCGACCTCTTTCACCATCTGCGCGCCCATGTTTTCGTACCGGTCTTTAAGCTCGATTTCCTTGGCGACGCTGACGCCGTCCTTGGTGACCGTCGGGGCGCCGAAGGATTTCTCCAGCACCACGTTGCGGCCCTTGGGACCGAGCGTGATTTTGACCGCATCGGCCAGGATGTTGACGCCGCGCAGCATGCGCGTGCGGGCGTGATCGCCGAATAAAACGTCTTTAGCTGCCATAATGTATTTCCTCTCTGAATTCGTTATTCGTTTGGTTGGTTACTTTTCGACGACGCCCATGATGTCTTCTTCGCGCATCACGAGCAGCTCTTCATTGTCGATCCTGACTTCGGTTCCGGAGTACTTGCCGAAAAGGATCTTGTCGCCGACCTTGACGTCGAGCGGACGGAGCTTGCCGTCCTCGAGAATCTTGCCGTGACCCACGGCGACGATTTCGCCCTGGATCGGTTTTTCCTTGGCGGTATCGGGAATGACGATGCCTCCGGGTGACTTACGCTCTTCTTCCAGGCGGCGCACGATCACGCGGTCGTGAAGCGGACGGATTTTCACGGATGTTTCTCCTTTGGACTGGGGTTGTACACTCATGCTGTGCTCCTTGATTGACTTTTATCCTGTGCGACTGGCACTCGGGTAAAGTGTTGAAAATCGGGGTTAAGAGGGCTGTTAGCACTCTGATCAAGCGAGTGCTAATGATAAACGGCTGCTAAATCTTGTCAACCCCAGGGCTCAGGTATTCAGTTGTCGGGCGCCATTAAAGTTGGCAGTCGCGCCATTAAAGTTGGCAGCCCATTATTGGTCGCCAACGATTTTCACAATTTGTGCTGTTAAGCACGATAAATGGCTTCCCCACGTGTTTTTCGATAGCGCCTGCTTGCCGCAGCCGTATTAGCGGTACCTCAAGACTGACCATGGCGAGCGCGGAATGTCCGCGCCACGACTACCCTCTAGGTCATCTTGCCCTAGCTACAAGCTGACTTTTGGCAACGTCCATGGCTAGCGATCCACCGGATCTATTCGTTTCACAGTCCTTTTATTTTTATGTTTTTAAATAGACGAATTGTAATACTCTAATAAAACTATTTACAATGTTACCAATAACTGATTTACTCCGTTTCAGCCACAAATTTGGTGGCAAAAAAAGCCCGTGCGCTAACACGGGCTTCCGCAACCCAAACCGGTCAGGAGAAGCCTGATGCAGCCAGGGTCACTAGGTACAGCAACCATAGTGTACTCCGCGCAATGCAGAAGGGCCAATTCAGGCCACACATTGGTTGATGGAGTTTCTATGACTACTGCAACTGCTGTAAACACTGTAACCGCCATCGGGTCTTCCGGGGCGCAGTACTCGTTCAATGTTTATCCGTGGGGCACAACGTTCAAAGCAGTTGGTGCCGTTTACCTCGTCCTCCGGCAAGGCAACCCCAGCTTCGACCTCCTTTACGTTGGCCAAACCGACGATCTCAGCTCCCGTTTCGACAGCCACCACAAACAGCCATGCTTCGACCGTAAAGGTCGCACCCACATCGCTGCCTTGGTCGAGCCGTCCGAAAAGCGGCGCCTCCAGATCGAATCGGATCTGGTTACGAAGCACCAGCCGAGCTGCAACGGGTAGTCACATGCCGGGCAAACCGAAGCAGGTCAACGTCGTTCGCATTGGCGGCTGTGCCGAGGTTGTGCCCGGCTATTCCCTGAAGGCCCGTGCCGAGCACGAGCCCGAAGGGACTCATCAGATCCTCATGGCAAAACATCTAACCGAGGGCATGCCGTACCGTTACCGGGACGAGGACGAACTGCACATGACACCGACAGGTAACGTCGACAGGTACGTTGTGCAAGCCGGCGACGTTCTGTTCGTATCGCGCGGAACAAAGAACCATTCCGTCGTGGTTGAATCGGTGCCGGACAACACCTTGGCCTCGAGCACGCTGTATGTGCTCAAGATCAAACCCGGGATCGACCCTGCATACGTTGCCTGGTACCTCAATCAGGCTGCTGCGCAAGCGGCTATCAACCAGGTGCGAACCGGTGCTGGAACACCGATTGTACAGCGCAACGTGTTTGCCGAAATGCCCATTCCTTTGCCTGAGCTAAAGCTCCAGCACCAAATCGCCAAGCTTGGTGACCTCATGGCCCGTGAACGCCAGATTCGTATGCAACTCGTTAATGAAACCGAGCACTACCACCGCCTCCTAGGCCAGCAGCTGCTCAAAACAATTGAAAGTCGAGGATAGAACTATGGCCGACAAAGTCTCCCAGCAAGAAATTAATGACATCCTGTGGCGCGCGTGCGATACGTTCCGCGGGACGGTCGACGCTACCGAATACAAGGACTACATCCTTGTCATGCTGTTCGTGAAGTACATCTCGGATACATGGAAAGACCACTACGAGGAGTACAAGAAGCAGTACGGCGATGACGAGGAGCGCATTCGGCGCCGGCTGGAGCGCGAACGCTTTGTCCTGCCAGAGCAAAGCGCCTTTGATTACCTGTATGCAAATCGTGAGGCGCCGAATCTCGGCGAGCTGATCAATATTTCATTGGAACATATCGAAATGGCCAATAAGGCCAAGCTCACCAACGTGTTCCGCAACATCGACTTCAACTCGGAGTCACGGCTTGGCAATACCAAGAAACGCAACCACATCCTCAAACACATGTTGGAAGACTTCGCCGATTCCCGGCTTGATTTGCGGCCTTCGCGTATCGGCACTCTGGATGTGATTGGCAACGCCTACGAGTATCTCATCGGCAAGTTTGCCGCCGGGGCCGGCAAGAAGGCGGGTGAATTCTATACACCACCCGAAGTGTCGATTCTGCTATCGAAGCTGCTGGAACCCAAGCCGGGTGAACGCATCTGCGACCCGACCTGCGGTTCTGGCTCGTTACTGCTCAAGTGCGCAAAGGAAGTCGGCGCTGACAACTACTCTCTATTTGGACAAGAGGCCATCAGCAGCACATGGGCACTGTGCATGATGAATATGTTCCTGCACAACGTGAACAATCCCCGCATCGAGTGGGGTGACACGCTACTCGAACCCAAACTGATCGAGAACGACAAGCTCATGAAGTTTGAGGTGGTCGTGGCGAATCCGCCCTTCTCCCTCGACAAGTGGGGTGCGGATAAGGCCGATGAAGAGTCCAAGCACTTCAACCGTTGGCACCGCGGCGTACCGCCCAAGAGCAAGGCCGACTACGCCTTCATTAGTCACATGGTCGAAACCATGACCGAAGGCACCGGGCGCATGGGCGTCGTCGTGCCACACGGCGTGCTATTCCGCAGTGGGGCAGAAGGCAGAATCCGTCAGGCCTTGATTGAAGAGAACCTGCTCGATGCGGTCATTGGCCTACCACCCAACCTCTTCTTTGGTACCGGCATTCCGGCAGCTATTCTCGTGTTTCGTCGTGACCGTGGTAACCGTACAGATGTGCTCTTCATTGACGCAAGTCGCGAATTTGAGCGGGGCAAGAACCAGAGCTTCATCCGAGACGATGTCGAGGTCAGAAAGATTCTCGAAACCTACCGTTTTCGGAAGGCGAGCGATAAGTATGCGTATCTCGCGACACGAGACGAGCTGTCTGAGAATGATTACAACCTGAACATCTCAAGATACGTGGACACTTTTGAAGAAGAGAGCGAGATCGACATCGCTGAGGTACAGAAATCAATAGCAAGTCTCGAATACAAACTTGGTCAGGTGCGGGGTGAGATGGACAAGTACTTAAAGGAACTCGGCTATGGCGGCTGATCACTTTGTACCTCACGGATGGAAAAGGGTAAGCCTCCACGAGCTCGCACACGTGCAGACGGGTGTGGCGAAAGGGAAAAGGGAGTTCACTGAACCAATTGAGCTACCTTACCTGAGAGTTGCAAATGTTCAGGATGGTCGACTTGATCTTCATGAAATCAAGACGATTACTGTGTCGAAAAATGAGGTTACCCGATACAGCTTGCAGTCCGGCGATGTACTTATGACTGAAGGTGGGGACTTTGACAAACTTGGGCGAGGTTTCGTCTGGGAAGGGCAGATCCCGAATTGCTTGCACCAAAACCATGTGTTTGCAGTCCGTCCTAACAGAGATCGTCTCGATCCGTACTTTCTCGCGTACCAAACAGCGAGTGGATATGGCAGGGGCTACTTCTTGAACTGTTCAAAACAAACCACAAACCTTGCGAGCATAAACTCTACTCAGCTCAAGGAGTATCCAGTCCTCTTGCCTTCCGCTGGCGAACAGACACAGATCGTTTCGATAATCAGATGTTGGGACCAAGGGATCGAAATAGCCGAAAGGCTGCTCTCAGGCAAACTAGTGCTGCGGCAAGGACTAATGCAGCAGCTACTTACGGGTAGGCGTCGGCTTCCGCGATTCTCGTCCTCCTGGAGGACAGTACGTCTTGGAAGGATTTTTCGAGAACGACTTGAGACAAATCGTGCAGATCTTCCGCTCCTGTCGATAACAACGCTCGAAGGCGTCATACCTCGTGCAGGCGTGGATCGTAAGGACACATCGAGTGAGAACAAGAGCGCCTACCTTCGAATCTGTCCAGGCGACATCGGATACAACACCATGCGTATGTGGCAAGGTGTATCTGGGCTTTCACAATTGGAGGGAATCATCAGCCCAGCCTATACAGTCATCACACCGGATTCCTCCATCGATGCAGAATTCATGGCTGTGCTGTTCAAGTATCAACCTCTCGTGCACCTCTTCTGGAGGTACTCGCAAGGCATGGTTGATGACACCCTGAACCTGAAATTTACCAATTTGGCGAAAATCAAAGTCACAATTCCAGAGAAGGAAGAACAGACAGCCATTGCCGGAGTGTTCCGGCTGGCTGATCGCGAGATCGCACTTTTGCGTTACGAATTGGCAGCCCTACAGGAGCAGAAGAAGGGCTTGATGCAGCAACTCCTCACCGGAAAGCGACGGGTGAATGTACCCGTCGCAGCATAGGTAACGAAGAATGCGTCTGTCCTATCTCGAAGACCTGGACTCACAAGTTCCAGCCATCCAGCTGTTGCACGCTATCGGCTGGAAGTACCTGAGCCGCGAGGAAGCGCTCGCGTTGCGCGATGGCCGCGAGGACCGCGTCATACTGTCTGGGCTACTGCGGTCATGGCTTGAGGCGAATAACCGCATCGAGGTCAAGGGAGAGACGCATCTCTTCACTGACGGCAACATCTCCGAGGCAATTCGTCGGCTCACCGATGAACCCTACGACGGGCTCGTGCGGACCAATGAGAAGCTCTACCACCTGCTCACCCTGGGTACGAGTCTGGACCAGACTATCGAGGGTGACCGCAAAGGACGGTCGCTCAAATACATTGACTGGAAGCACCCGGAAAAGAACGTCTACCACGTCACCGCCGAGTTCGCGGTCGAGCGCATCAAATCGCATGACACGCGCCGTCCCGACCTCGTCCTGTTCGTCAACGGCATTCCCTTTGTCGTGATTGAGTGCAAACGCCGTGACAAAGACGCGCAGGCTGGCAAACGGCAGATTGACGTTGCTGTCGAACAGCTGATTGGATACCAGAAAGACGAGGAGATCCCAACGCTGTTCCAGTATGCCCAGCTACTATTGGCCACCAGCGTTAACGATATCCTCTACGGCACCATAGGCACTGCAAAGAAGTTCTGGGGGGTATGGCGCGAAGAAGGCCAGCACGACCAGGCCGTTCACGCTTCTGCTAACCAGCGCCTACCAGCCGAGATCGAAGCCAAGGTGTTCGCGCCACTTGAGACCCGGCACGCGGACGCCTACCGCGAGGCCCGCAAACATTTCGATGCGCTATGGGCCGCTGGCGATCGACTTCCAACTGCGCAGGATAGAATGCTATGGGCGACATTACGTCCACAGCGGCTTCTCGAACTGATATACGGGTACGTGCTATTCGATGCAGGCGTACGCAAGATAGCCCGCTACCAACAGTATTTTGCTGTCAGGGCAACGGTTAGCAAGGTCTCAGTACTCCGCGAAGGGCGCCGTGCGGGTGGTGTCGTTTGGCATACAACCGGAAGTGGCAAGTCGCTGACGATGGTAATGCTCGCCAAGGCGCTTGCCCTACATCCGGACGTTACAAACCCTCGGATCGTTCTCGTTACCGACCGTATCGACCTGGATGACCAGATCTGGCGCACCTTCGAGGCCTGCGGGAAATCGGCCGAGCGCGCCAAGACCGGTGAACACCTTGTACGATTGATCACCGAGGGCAAAGCAAGCGTTATTACCACCGTGATTGACAAGTTCGCCACGGTGATGGGTAAGCATGGGGTTTCCGATCCGAACCCGAACATCTTTGTGCTCGTTGATGAGGGTCACCGAACCAACTATGGCACGGTTGCCGCCAAGATGAGGCGGGTCTTCCCGAACGCCTGCTATATCGGCTTTACGGGCACCCCCCTTCTCAAGACTGAAAAGAATACAGCGCAGAAGTTCGGCGGGTTCGTGCACAACTACACTATGCGCGAGGCCGTGGAAGACCGCGCCGTGGTGCCGCTGCTGTATGAGGGACGCATGGCACTCCTTGAGCAGAACAAGGAGGCCATGCAGAAGTGGTTTGAGCGTCTGACCGAGAAACTAAGCCCCCAGCAGAAGGCTGACCTCAAGCGCAAGATGGCGACCAAGGAGGTCATCCAAAAAGCCGAACAGCGCATCAAGGTTATCGGATTCGACATTAGCTCTCACTACCGGGACAACTTCCAGGGCACCGGGCTGAAGGCACAGCTTGCTACGGATTCCCGAGCGAGCGCGATTCTCTACCGTCGATTCTTCAATGAATTCGGCACCGTTTCGAGCGAAGTAATCATGTCACAGCCCGATCTTCGTGAGGGCGGCGAAACCACCGAGGAAGAGGATACACCACTCGTTAACCAGTTCTGGACTGAGATGATGAAGCGGTTCGGCTCCGAAGAGGAATACAACAAGCAAATCCTTGCCTCGTTTTCGCGCGCTGATGGAGTCGAGATTCTCATTGTCGTAGACAAGCTCCTCACCGGGTTCGACGAGCCACGTAACACCGTGCTCTACATCGACAAGACGCTCAGAGAACACGCGATCCTTCAGGCGATCGCGCGCGTCAATCGGTTGTTCCCGGGGAAGGACTTCGGTTACGTGGTTGACTACCGCGGTGTGCTCGGCAGCCTTAACCAGGCCATGCAGACCTACGATGCGTTGGCAAAGTACGACCCGAATGACGTCAACCTCACCGGGGCGGTCATCGATACCCATGCCGAGATCGCGATGCTCCCACAGGCACACACTGACCTTTGGGCCACCTTCAAGGAAGTACGCAACAAGAACGACGTCGAAGCATTGGAACAACACCTGGCCGCGGAAGATCGCCGCCAGGAATTCTATGATGCCCTCACCGAGTATCAGAAGATCATTTCCGTCGCACTTTCCACCGAGCACTTTTACGACGATACGCCGAAAGATCGGATTCAGAAGTACAAGGACGACCTGAAGTTCTTCCGTGGACTACGCGCTTCGGTCCAGCAACGCTACGCAGAGGTCGTCGATTACTCTCTGTACGAGAAGCAGATTCGGAAAGTGATGGACAGCCACATCCAGGCACCCGATGTCGGGGTGATTACGGAACTCGTCAACATTTTCGATGTTGAAGCTTTCGACAAGGAAGTTGAGAAACGCGAAGGCAAAGCAGCCAAGGCTGACACGATAGCCAGTCGCTTAAAGAAGACCATCACCGAAAAGATGGATGAAGACCCCGTCTTCTACGAGAAGTTTGCAGACCTCGTGCAACAAGCCATTGACGATTATCGACAGAACCGAATCGACGAGGCCGAGTACCTGAAACGGGTGCAGGAGTATCAGGAAACAGTCCGCCGCGGTCACGAAGGCGACATGCCAGAGAAACTTGAGGGGCACCGCGAGGCACAGGCCCATTACGGCATTCTCGGTGAGGTACTGGATGACTATGAAGCGCCAAAAGGAAAGGACAAGAAGGATTTTCTGGCGCAGCTGGCACTGGATATTGAGGATCGGATCGAGCCACACAAGATTCGTGACTGGGTCCATAACCAAGACGTTCTCAAGAAGATTGAGAACGAACTGGACGACTACCTGTTCGAGCTGCGAGACAAGTACGGCCTGAGACTGGAAACGGCCGACATGGACGTGATCCTTGAGCGCTGCCTTGGCGTGGCGCGCAAGCTAGCAGGGGCGTGATGACCGGACAGACCGACAAGGTGCACTGGGGCCATACGACGATCAGCTACCGGTACAAGTACGCCAGGCGCAAGACGTTGGCAATCAGCGTTCATCCTGACCTCTCTGTTACCGTCACGGCACCGAGAGGAACTGATCCGGTGAAGATCCGCGAGAAGGTCCGTAAACGAAGCAAGTGGATCTGCAATGCCCAACGAGACTTTGGCCTGTTCCTGCCGAAAATGCCACCGCGTCGTTTCATCAACGGCGAGAGCCACCGCTATCTTGGACGCCAATATCGGCTAAAGGCAATCAAGGGTCGCGAGAACAGTGTCAAGTGCCTGCGCGGCTACCTATGGGTCATTACCGAAGGTTCACCAACCCCGAGGCTCGTTGAGAACTTGGTCAAGGAATGGTATTTGGATCGAGCAGGGCGGGTCTTCAAGGAGCGCCTGGACGCATGTCATAAGCTCGCGAAACAAATGAACATCCCGCGTCCCGAGATCGTGGCCCGGAAGTTAAAGGTTACTTGGGGAAGCTGTAGCCGATCGGGTCGCATTATCCTCAACCCGGAGCTGATCAAAACGCCAAAGGAATGTATCGATTACGTCATCACGCACGAGCTGTGTCACCTAAAAGAGCATCACCACGGGCCCAGATTCTGGCGGTTGCTGAGTCACCTGATGCCTGATTACGAGAAGCGCCGACATAAACTAAATCTTCTTGCCGATTTATAGCGACGATTACATCAGGCTGGAAGACATGGCCCGCAGATGAACAACGATTCCTTCGATCAAATCTTCGCCACAGGCGAATGGTGGCATTACCCTTGGTGGGAAGATCCGAAGTATCTGAGCACGGCGCGCGACTCCGTTGAGCGAATTCGGGAACTCATTGAGATACTGAAAGAGGCATTTCCCTCGGACTGGGCAAAACAACTATGGGAACATCCGAGGCTCAACGTCGTTATGCCAATGCTGATTGGCCGGGGCCACCCTTACTTTCGGAACCTGATCTCTCTCGGAAAGATCATCGAAGCGCTGCAAGAAATGCCGGGTTATCCCAATGTCTTGCGCCGCCTTAAAGAAAATGAAAGCAACAGCGCTTTTTTTGAGCTGCAGATGGCCTACGCGTTCGCAGAGAAAGAAATTCGGGTCGAATTCCCGCAACGCGCGCCAACAAAAATACCTGACATCGTGGCGTTCTGTTCCGACGGCCCGGTTGAGATTGAATGCAAGTATCTCAATGTCGAAGAATGGGAGCAGTGGGAGCGCAATTTAACGCAGACAATCATGCGCGAGGTGATGGACGTCACTCACCGTCACGATTTTGCCGTGCAGGTCGAACTCAACCCACGTATCGCTGACATTCGATTCGACGACAAGCGGTATCCGCAATTCAACGACTCCATAATGCGCGGCCTCATCGAGGCAATTAGAAATACCATTATCGAAAAACTGGCGGCAGAGAAACTCCCTGTCGAGCTTGAGATCGATGGATTGATGACGGGCAGAATTCTTCCGCTTGATGCGCAAACTCGTTCGTCGGTATCTGGGGCCGAGATATCTGGTGTGGCAAAACTCAGGCGAATTTTCACAAATGCCATCAGCGTGGCAGCCGAACAGTTGAGCGGAAAGTCTCCAGGAGTGGTTTGTGTTTATTCCGACTTTGTTCCCGAGCCTGGGCTAACGCGAGTCGTGCTTGATGCGCTGACGTCACACCTGAATGCCCGATTTGCCGCGATATCGGCGCTCATGCTGTTCCCGATGCAGACAGTTTTTGAACGACGTGCACCCCTGTTGCTTGAGAACAAATTTGCCCGCTTTCCTTTTTCGAGCCTGCAAGCCAAGACCGTCTTGGTCTCTGCATTTGATCCACGAATTACATAAAGTGCTGGGTCAACCAGCAGGACTGGTTGAATTGTTCAGCCTCTATAGCTATTGGCCAAGTATCGCAATGTCATTCTCCGACCCTCAATGTATCTTCGAGATGCCGCAAGAGTGACTTTGGCATTTTCTTTATACTGGCCTCAGCGTATTTCGCCAGTGGGTCATCCTTCCGAACAATTAGCCGACGAAGTCGCTCTCCCGACGGGTCCTTGGTGATATCGGCGCCGTCGAAATCGAAGACGCGTCCGCGGAGCATCGCTCTGGTAGCCAATAGCCGGAAATCATCTGCAATGGGGTCAATACACGGTTGTTCAGCAAACTCTACAATAAGTCGGAAGTACTCGTGGCGATAGTCGAGAGCCAGATCCAAGTCTTGGACGAGATAAGCCTCTTTGTATAGAGCCCCGACCAAGGCAAGCAGATTCAGATCAACGGGGCATCTCACCAACGCTTGGTGTAACACCTTTTTGGCAAAATCCTTTGCCCTAAACTCCTCCTTTTCCTTGGGTCCGGTGGCCCGTTTAAATGCATTCCGATATTCCTCGCTCGACCAATACGTCAACCTTCTGAGACCATGCCGTCGCAAACAGGTGTTAAGAAGCCGGCGCGCCTCCTGATGCGGAAGCTCCCAGAACGTCATAAGGTTCCAGAACTCGGAAAAATATATTTTGGCGGTTCCACGAAGGCCGGGGTGGGCATCAACACGTCTCACAAACGCACTTTTCTCCGCCTGGCTGCGGCCAGACAAAGAGTAACGCTTGCGTATGGTTTCAAATATGCGTTTTCGGTTCACGCCACGAGTCGTCGCGGATGGGTCCTGGCCGTCGAACATCAGGTCCAATTGATAATCTGAGAATCCACGACCCCTGAGTGTCCAGTACCAAACAGCGACGCGCAGAAGTTCGGCACGATCAAGAAACTTACGTCCTCGCTGGCGTTGCTTCCGCACTTTCTGTTTCGCAGTCATGGCATAAACGGCTCTGAAAGATTTTGTTAATGTTCTGTTTATTGGGGCACAACAATTCCTGAATTGTTGCGGCCTTTTAAGTGATGTGAAATCGGATAAATACTAATCGGTAATTTCCATTAATTGACGTGCATTAACAATCATGCCGCCGCGTACACGCCAACTGAATGACGAACTGTTAAAGCAATTCGGACCACTGATCGGAGGCGTCGATCTGCGCAAAGCACTGGGCTTCCGAAGTGCTGCCACATTCCAACGCGCCGTACGTGAAAAAACCCTGAAAATACGAATATTCGACGTCCCGGGACGGCGCGGAAAATTTGCGCTTACTGCCGACGTCGCCGCTTGGCTCACATCGGTCAGTGGCTCTGAACATCAATCGGATAAGCATCCCTTGCCAGCCACGGCGGGTGGCATTGGGGACGATAGGCTAGTTAGCACTAGCAAGGAGGGGAAAATGTAAACGGGACAAACCTTTCGGCTTGCCCCGTTCGGGTACGGCGAACTAAGAAAATACTGCGACTGGTAATCTCAGTATCTTCCGTCCGCCACCCGACGTCAAGCCTCTCTTTTTCAGCATTAATGCCCCACCCGGCAGGGATGCGCTCACCCAAAATTCAGCCGGCGTGACTGCAAGCGCATGCCGCCGTGGGGAAGCAGCCTAAACCATTAGTAAAAGGAGATACGCCATGTCAAAGAAGAAACGGAAGAAAAAATCGTGCCCTGCCTCAGGCAGTGGCCCGGTACGGACCGTCATCGAACAATGCCCGCACCGGATGACCGGCGCCATGGATTTCCCAGGCGTAACGGTTTATCCGGCCGTCTGGGAGTCACATTTAGAACGCTTTCTGATCTGTTTACTCGCGTTTTGCGAGGACGTTTCCATGATCAAGGCTCAGTCTATACACCTCGTCTACCTTTTCGACGGCGTTATGCACCGATACACGCCGGACATCGAGATCGTCATAAACAATCTGAAGCGATATATCGAAGTCAAGGCGCTCGCGCAGCTCATCCGCGAGAAAAACCTGGAGAAGTACCTCGCGATCGCCAAGTCCATTCAATCACAGGGCGAGCATCTTGATTTCATCACCAACGATCAAATGCCGCCCATGTGGACCAGCAATGCAAATCTGTTGCTGCGCTATCTGAAGCAGGAATGTCCGGCGCCAATTCAGGAACAAGTGGGTAAGGCGCTTGAAAACGGACCCCGCACGATTCGGGATGTGCTCACGGAACTGGGGTCCATCGTGGCCCTGGTCGACGTCTACACACTGATCGCCCGTCGCCATCTTTGTTTTAACTGGAATGAGCGCCTGACCAGTAACGCACTCGTGTCCCTGCCGGACAAACCCTTCAAGAGGATGACATATGACGCCATACGTACTTCGGGTCGGTTCGCTGATCTATTGGCGTCGATGGCTCTGGGTCATCGACCGCCGGATGAACGACTGTTGGCGGCTGCGGGCGCTCGGCGATGGCCACTATCGGGTCCTTCGCCCCTCGGATTTGTCGGTGGATTCAGCCCGGCACAGCTTGGCCATTTTGAGCGACAGGTGTCCCGCCGCGCTCGCGACGCTGCCGGTAGCGCGGCTCCAGAAAATGACCCGGCAAATCGAGCAAACACTCAACCAACCGAGAGGAAATGAACCATGGAACGATTCTGTTTCGGACGAGGCCTTTTTATTTTGCGGCAAGGCCGTACCTTGCACTTCAGCCACCGCGCGAGTTCCACCATCTATTTCGAGGAACCCGGAACCGGCGAAACCGAAGCGATAAATAAGGACCAGTTCTGGTGCGAGGTGGAGCAACGTCAGATCTCGGTACTGGCTCGGGCGTTATGGGATCCGGCACGTACCCCAATTGAACAAGCATTCAGTGGGCTCGTTCCTCGAGTATTTATCACGGTTCGCGCGCCCGAGAACATGGGCAAAATGTTCCCAACTCATTACGTGTTGAGACGACCTCCCCATGCCGAACCAGCGCGGTTAGACCACACCCACACCACCCTGATCGCCAAAGTAATCCAACACCATGTGGCGGATCCCAGGCGCATTCCGATGACACACATATACATATCGCATTACCTGCCGGCGCTTGCACAATACAACGCGGAACGCGCCACGGCGGGCCTCGAGGGCCTTCGGCCGATCTCCGCACGGACATTCCGTCGCCGTATGGCGGCTTCAGTGCTCGCCGAGCGCAACATCATCCGCCATTCGCCGCTCCCCATGCAAAAGCTTTCCAGAACTCCTCGAGTATTCGAGCCGCCCAACCGGCCCGGCGACCTTCAGGATCAAAGCGCGGCGCAGTCAAGCAAGTGTGGGCGCCGAGATGTCGTTCTCTTGCCACTCGGCGAGCTGCAGGTGACGGCGGTAGTGGATCGCTATAGCCGATGCATTCTTGGGCTGCGAGTGCAATGCCACGGACCCACGCGGGACTCAAATCCAGGACACCGGCGGATATCGGAATAACCACGGAGGACAGACGAATGCAACGATTCTACTTCGAGAAAGGTCTCACCATTCAACATGACGGTCGCACCCTCGAATACCATCACCGGAGCGACGCCTTCCATTACTTCGAGAACGTCCAGACCGGCGATATCGAGAAACTCACGGAAGAGCAGTTCTGGGACAAGCATGAGTGTCGCGAGTTGACCGTCCTGGACGCCTTCTCCTCGCCCAAGGAATTACAGCTTCCCGAACCACCGCCGGCGCCGATCGTGCTGAACGAGAAGCATGAGGCGAATAAGGTGCGCAAGCTCGAGTACGTGAAGGGCATGCAAGTACGCGGCATCACGCGCGGCCAACTCATTCTCATCGCCGAAGCGATCGCTGAAATCGCGGCCGAAAGAGAAGACGCCAAACCGCCGAGCGTAAGGGCAGTGTCGAGATGGATGTGCGCGTTTGAGCGTGCCCGGGGCGATGTCTACGTGCTGGTGTCGGGGCACGCCAAAAAAGTCAAACGCGAGCGTCACGAGGCGGACCACGAGGCGCTCGTACAGAGGACTATCGACGATCATTACCTGACCCGGAGCCAACTCAAGGCCAGCGACGTTTATCAAGACAACTACACTCCTGCGCTCACCGCCCTCAACGCCGAACGTGCCCGCAGCGGTCAATCGGTCTTCGCGCCTATTTCCCTGCGCACGTTTAATCGGCGCATCGATGCCCTGGACAAATACGATGTCGCCGTGGCGCGCCTGGGACGTCAGGAAGCCCGACACATGTTTCGCATGATCAGCGGACACCTGCCGGCGGATCGGCCGCTCGACTACGTCGAAATCGACCACGCGAAATTACGCCTCTGGGTGGTCGACGACGATCTGCTCCTGCCGCTCGGCCGGCCCTGGGTGACGGCGATTCGAGATCGCTATTCCGGGATGCTGCTTGGGTTTTATGTGAGTTTTCGCGGGCCGTCGCTGGCCTCCACGTTTTCGTCGATCCGCCATTCGCTTGAATCGCACCATAAACTGAATGAAAAGTGGCCCGACCTCGAGCATGTCTGGACGTCCTTCGGGCCGGGACTTTTTTATGTGAGCGATCGCGGGAGCGATTTCTTGAGCGATCGTTACCGCTCCGCGATCTTCGACATCTACGGCTACCCGATTTACTGCGAATCACGCACGCCGTGGCACAAGGCCAATATCGAGCGTGTGTTTCTAACGTTGCATGCAGACCTGCTCGAGACGCTTCCGGGTCAGGTCTTCAAAGGAGTGACGTATAGCCGCGACTACAATCCCAAAGAAGACGCAGTGGTGCGCTTTTCCACCTTGATTTACCTCATGGTCAAGTGGGCCTGCGATTATCTTCCCTACACCGTCAAAAACAGCAAGGGCGCCCGACTGATCGACCTGTGGAACGACGGCCTCGCGGAGGCCCCCATTGGTCAGATGCCCAATAAGGATGCACTCAGAATCAAACTTGGCATGCACTACATGGGTTCCCTTGGGAATACAGGAATCCGCTTCAAGGACCTGTCGTATACAAATGACTCGTTGAAGCAGCTCTACCATTCAGTCTATAAAACGTGTCAGAAAAAAATTCCATTTGTCGTCGGTGAAGACAATCTTGGGAGCATTCTCGTAGCGCATCCACGTGAGCGTCGTTGGTTCGAGGTTGAGTGCACACGTCCCGAATACGCTTCAAGGCTCTCGCTTCAACAACATCAGTATATAAAGAGTGAGGCCAAGGCGGCGGGCGAATCGGCCCACGATATTGATCAGCTATGCCGCGCCCGCACCAAGATACAGGAGCGAATGGCCGAAGAGATCGACCACAAAAACAGCACGTCCAAGGAAAAAATTGCGCGTTATCACGGCATCGATTCGAGCGCGGTCTTTACCGGCCGCCCGAAGTCGCTCGCTGATCTTCAGCCCCAGGCAAATCCCGATCAGTTGGTCCCCGAGATGGCAGCTTCCGATACCGGAAAAATTTTCATCCCCGACGCTCCGTTCGTGGACGTGCCCATTTTCGAGTGGGGGGTCGCGTGATGGCCGCAAAAGCTCACACAAACCTTCCACGACTGAGTATCGTTGTACCCAGCGCAGCGCGACAGGATTTTCGTGACACGCAGTCACTTGACCTTGAATTTGACGGCTTTGTCGAGCCGGAAGACCCGCTGCGGCGGCGGCAGCGGGAGAGGGAGGCTGCGATACAGGGCACACCGCAAGATCGCGTCAACTTCCTGCTCAAGAAGGTTTTCATTTTTACGCCCGATTTCCAATATGCCGTCTCTGCCGTTGAACAGCTGCTGAGCCACGCCGGAATTTTTTCGAACGCGGGGGGGATGCGCATCATCGCCGCGGGCGGGAAAGGCAAGGACGCGATCGTTCGCTACTTCCTAGAAAAGTACAGTCCGCGGCGTCTCGGTAACACCTATGTCTGCCCGATTCTTCATGTCAACTTCCGCGAACGCAAGGCGACCAGCGACATCCTGAAACACCTGCTGCAACAATTGCAGTGTGTCCACAAAATCTCGCACCATATCTCGGACCTTGAGGACAACCTACTGGAAGCCATGAGTGCTTGCCAAACCCTCGGCTTCTTCTTCAATGAGTCGCAGCATCTGGTGTACGTCAATCAGTATGGCAAACGCAGTGCCGCAAGACTGGCCGGTGGGTCGGGCGACTGGCTGAAGGGCTTCCTCGACAAGGCCAAGAGGCCTGGCATTTTCCTTGGTGTGCCCGGATGGGATGAGGCATTCGAAGCGGACCGGCAACTGAAAACCCGGGTTCCCCATCGCTACGAATTCTCAAAAATCGGGTTCGACGCCGTCTACATCGCTATGCTCCGGGCGCTGGATGCGGCCATCCCCATGCCTGAACCTGCCGGGCTCGATGAAAAGACACTGGCTTGGGATATTTACCAGGTCACGGAAGTCGATAAGGAAGCCAACTGGCGCCAGCTGATTCATCTGCTGAGCGGCGCGATCTTCAGTGCCTCCCAGGCCGGCGCACCCCGCATCGAACGACCGGACCTGAGCTGGTCTTGCCAATTTTATTTTGGCGCCCGGAAAAATCCCTTCGGTCCCCCCAGGAAATCATGAACCTGCCGCACCACGTATCACCCAAGGTCCACGAGTCGCTTGTGGGTTTCGTGATGCGGGCGGCCGAGGCGAATCATTTTTCGAGTCTCGCGGCCCTGGATGCCGTTCTGGGTCGCACGAGCCGCCCGCCGGGCTTGGAGGAGGTCGAACGCCTGGCCGAGTTCTGCCGCTGTTCTGTTTCCGAGATCGCTCAGCTGTTCGGCTTCCAACTGCGCCGCGAAGACGGCGTGCGCTGCTGGCGACTCGGGTCCGAATGGATCACGAAGGCTAATTTCGTCTCCTCCCGTTCGCTCGCCATCTGCACTGACTGCCTGCGCGAGATCCCGTATGTCCCCGGCACCTGGGAGGTGGCGCTTTACCGCACCTGCGCGTTCCATCGCACGCGGCTTGTTGCCCGCTGTCCCGACTGCCACAAGCCGTTGCGCTGGACACGTCCCGCCATTTGCCGATGTGGCTGCGGGTTTGACCTGCGTAACGCCGAAGGCGAGCCCGGATCACCGGCCGCGTGGCTCACGGCCCAACTGATCGAGCACCGTCTCGATCCGGGCTTTCGCCTGACCATACCGGCGACCGTGCCTGGCCATATCGGCGAGCGGTTGGCAGCGCTGAGTCTCGATGGGCTATGCAAGACCATCTGGTTTCTGGGCCATCGTATTGCCGATTTCAACAGCTGCACCATAGGCCATGGTCGTACCAAACCCAGAGGTGCCTGGGCCGACCGGATGATTGAGCAGGCCTTCTCCCTGCTCACCGGATGGCCCGAGTCGCTGTGGGAGCGACTCACGCTGATCGCGCAAGATTCACTCAGCAAAAGTTCGGTCCAGCTTTACAGCCGTGCGTTCAAACCGCTCGTCACCTACATCGACCAGGAACTCGCCGATGAGGAATTGGCCTTCATCCGTCTCGCCTACGAACAGCAGATCCGCCGGTTGTGGCGGGAGCTGGGTATGCGCAAGCTTCCGCGGCAATTGGATCGGCAAATGGGGTTTGAACTTGAGCACTGACTGCGAGGACTTAATCGTGCCGGATCACGAGAATGCTCAGCACTCATGGACGGTGCTTACTCCGACCATACCTGCCGACCCACCCATCATGCGCCTGTATGGATCACCGCCGATGATCGATGGGGAAGTCCCCAGCAGCTGGGTCTACCGCGTCGCCGCCAGGCACGGCTGGCACCCCCAGGAGATTTGCCAACGCCTGGGTTGGGGAAAAGATTTGGCGTTTCTCGATTTCACCCACAGTCCGCCCGATATCCCGACGGTGGCTTACATTACCCTGAACGATGTGGCGGTCATTGCTTCCGGGTTTGCCCGGAGCCAGCTGTTGCTCGGCAAAAACACGTATTATTTTATGAAGCACCACGCCGACGGCTTGCCCCTTTACCGCATCTGTGCGCGTTGCCTGGAAGAGGATCCAGTGCCCCACATTCGTGCGCACTGGCGGCTTGCCTACACGGTGTTTTGCGAGCGGCATCGCGAGGCACTGATTGATCATTGTCATGCCTGTTCCAGCAGAATCAGTCTGAACAGCCGGAAACATACCTATGTGCCTGCCTGGGTCCGTGACCGCGCTTTGTGTTATTGCCCGACATGCCGGGCACGGCTGACCGACACCAAGCCGGCACCGGTACCTCCGGTCCTGCTGCCGTTGCTGAGTAATTTCCAGCAGCTTGTCTATAGAGCCATTACGCGCGGATATCTCCACCACCCGGCCGGCAGGATATCGGCGACCACGGTATTGGAGTCTTTCATGGTGAAGGAACGCTTCACCGTACGCCAAAATCACGGATACGCGCACCTTCGCCAAAAATATCTCGCGGTAGATCAGATCAACTGGGAATCCATCATCGGGGTGCCGCATTACGAGATGTTTCGCAAGTGGCTCAACGGGAGAGTGGACAGTCTCAGCCTGCCCCCTGGTCAGGCAAGGGACTGGACAGAAACCAACGACGACGCTGACCTAGTTATTTACGCGAACGAAGACAGAGACACTCATGACTGAGATCAAATGAAGTTTGGATACATGAGCAACATACACACACATGATTATGTATCGTCGAATCATGCGGGTATAACGGATAAGGGGTAATTTCATGCAATTCAATTTACGAAATACCGACAAGGGACCTCCCTCCGATGATTCACTTGCGCAGCTCGCTCGGGACGCCGAGACCTTGGAGGAGGAGCGCAAGACGAGGCTTGAGGGTTTTTTACAGCGACTTGAAGTCCTCGATACCAAAGTGGCACGGCGGGTGTTGGAAACCTTCGGTGATCGCGCCAAAGCCGCGTACTGGCTCGGCAAGGCCCTGCGCCAGTTCGGCGATCTGAGTTCCTACGAGATGCTGGCCCAAGGCAAACGGTTGGAGGTGCTAGAGGCGCTCGCCCGGATCGACAACGGCTTTTTTGCCTAGGCCGGAATGGGGAATGCCTCCATGACCAATACCACCATTGCCGTTATGGCTCAGCCCCGGAGGGTAAATATGCCGCGTAAACCGAATCCGAAGACCAAGGGTCATTCACGGCCCAGACGGAAGTCTGCCCGCCAGAGTAACCCCAGTCCCGTGACTGAATTCAGGAAATCCGTTCTCAAGGTCCGCCTCGATGCCTTCCAGATCGCGGCACTGAAAAGGCTCGCGAAAGCACACGGCACCACCCTGGCGCGTGAGTTTGACCACGCCGTCGACGCCTATTTTCTTGGCTTGCGCCGAGAGGAGGCCCAGATACTCGATGTGTTGGTGGATCAACTCAGAGAGGCCACGGCCAACGCCAGCAAGACGGTTGATGCCGCCTTGCGGAAAACCGAAAAGAACCTTGCGCATTTGGCCAGAAAGAAGCGTTCAGGCCTGCAACGCTAAGGATCGATGCTGGTTTTAACTTATTCGACCGGCACGGAGGTATGAGATGAACGTAAAGGAGCTTGCGTGGCATGCCGAAATCCATCAGTTCCGGCACGAGTGCACACTGCTGAAGATGCTCGACAGCCTGCGGGGAATCGACCCCAAGGTCGCCGAGCGGGCGGTGTACGTCTTTGACGATAAGGCAGATGCCGCCCACTGGCTCACGAAACCCATCCTGACCCTGGGCGGCATTACGCCCCTGCAGGCACTCGCCGAGGGCCGGCGCGAGGACGTGCTGTGGGTTCTAAACGAGATCTTCTATGGCCTCCCAGAATAAAGGCATGCCACAGATCCCACTCGGGAGCGTGGAGGAGTTCCGGGTGTACGGCCTGACGCTCCCCGGCATCGAGGATGTCTGGGACCCCAAATCCCAGGTATGCCTGCCGGTAGGGAATGCGCTTAAGCTCCTGCTGCGGATTTTCGAGAAGTGGCAGCTCGACCCAAAGACCCAGGCCCAGCTGCTCAAGGTCAGCCCGTCCACCCTCGAGCGCTACCGCCGTGGCCTATCCGGCCCGCGCCGACGTGAGCAGCTGCAGCGCATCGGGGACTTACTGCGCTGCTACATGGTCCTGCGCGTTCTCTACCCGAACAACCCGGAGGTGGCGGACCACTGGCTCACGCGTACCCACATCCGTTTCCGCCCGAACCCCGTGGTCTACATACAGCATTGCGGCACGACTGAAGTAATGCGGTACCTGCACGGGCAGTTGGGGTAGCCATGCGTATCACTGGCACAACACGTTATTCATTCTTTGGAAAGCGGTGACATCAGGAGGGGTTATGGGCTTTCGGATCGATTCGGTACAGCGACGGGAAATGCCGGATGGGGCATGCTGGGAGTGGGACATAAAAGGAATTTACGGACAGGGTATCTACGGCACGCTCCTCACCGGTCCCGGTGGGCGCGGGCTTTACCTCTTTAAATGGCCCAACCATCCTGACGACAACCTGCGGATTCCGCTGTGTCCCGAGGAGGAGTTTCAGGTCGACTTGGACACGCCGCCAATGAAGACAGTCCGAATGCTCGCGGCAACGCTGATGCGCCTTGGCTGGGGACCGGAGATAGACCAGGCCGGCAGGGTCATCAAGAATGCTGGCAGATCGCGGGGCGTACGAGGAAAGAATATTGAATGATCGCCGGCAGCGCGCTGGCTCGGGCCATTCCAATTTCTATTTTGTAGTGTGACGGAGAATCCACCATGCATAAGACCAAGCGTATCGCCACCGTTGAACTCTCCGGCCCGCTCAAGGCCGCCAAATCGCACCTGCGGGCGCGTATTCTGGCGGCCGCCTGGAAATCGGGTAAATACCGGGCGCCTTGAAGGATCGAATATGCGAAAAACATCCCCTCAGCGACGGACGAAGCGTACGACCGTGTCCGACGACACTGCCCTCACGCCCCAACAAGTCCGGGAGATTCGCCGGCGGATCAAATACTACGACGACCCGGTGCGCTACGTGGTGTACTCCGACATCTTTTCCCAGCGACGCCGGCGGTTATTCCTCGACGTGAGCAACGATATGTATCGCATGGGCGATTGGACCGGGACGACGCTGTTCAGACGGGAGCGCGTCGCGCGCCTGGTGGCCAAGGCCTATTCCGTCGGCCAGAAATACGTGCTCCATGTCGCCCGGGTGAAAATAAAGGCCCCGAGAAAGCGCGGTTTCCGCAATAAGCGTGGGTTAGCGAAAGACGCCTGAACATGGATGACTTTTCTCTATTTTCTGATGGTCTTTGCCAAACCAGGCCTTGGACCTTTAAGGTCCCGAATGGGAACCTTAAACATCTCATTTTTGCCGCGCAGCGGAGTTCAGGCCGATGGTTTCCGAAACGGAATGGAGAGAAATTCAAACGCGGAAGGCCGCGCGGGATCGATCGTTGTCACCTCTTGGGGAAATCTCATGATGGCCTGTTTCCAGACGGGATTATGGATGAATATATGAGCACCCTATCGAGGTAACCATGGCCGCGACAACTTTTACGTTTGCCCCCAAGCTGGTCCAGATGATCGACACGCTGCGGGAGGACATGCACGCCGGCTCGCGTTCCGAGGTGCTGCGCCGCGCGCTCGCGCTGCTTAAGCTCCTGAAGGACGCTGAAAAGAACGGTGCCGAGATCCTCCTCAAGAAGGACGGTACCGAGCAGCGAGTCATCATCAGCTAAGTCATGTCCCATGAGTCAGCTCGAACAACTGCTTGGCCGCCTGCATAAGTCTTTCCCCGTCAAGACGCTGGGGAGGACGGAATTGCGCAACGGCCTTGCCGATGCCGTCAGAGAGGCATTACGTGGAACGATCGTTGAAATTCGAAACGAGAAACGCCCGAAGGAACGTTGCGCAGTATTTTCGAGCAGCCTTCCGCCGCTCCCAGAACGGTGGGGGACGTTATCCGAAAGTTGCCACGATGGGGGGCACGGCTCCGTCGCTTCGAAGTTCGGTCGCCCGACGCCGGCACCGAGCCCCTGCGTATGCCAACACGGCGAACTGCCGCCAAAACTAAATTTGAGGCTTCCGAGTGACGGCGCCCAGCCGCCGCTCACCGCGCCCACCAGAAACCGGTTATAACAATTTTTTGTTATATAACATTTTCTTGTAATTTTTAGCTATAAAACCGATCACAACTGATATTCAGGAATAAAGTCTGTAGAGAGCCCTGTGTCGGAACTACAGTTTGTCTGCGAGTTTGATGGCGGTATGGACAAGTAATGTCCCGTTGGACAAAAAGAAAGTCCGTCAGGTAATCCTCTGCCGCGGCTACTTGGCCAAGTAAAAAGCCCGAAGAATACCGTTGTTCCTCGTTGCCTTCGTTGAAGAAGACGACCTCGCCGTATTTCTCGTCACCAAGGGGACACGTTAGGCCAGCGGTCGCCACCCTGGTCCCAGACGGAAGCATTGACGCCAGATTTCCAATTTTTGGAATTTGTGCCATACTGTTAGTTCAATGATCGTCATCGGCACGGATCGGGTGGAACGCTACTTCCGGAACCGCGCCGGCGATAAAGGCATCAAAGCGGCGCGATCGCAATACGATTCCTGGCTGGAGATTGCCCGTCGGGCGCCATGGCAACAGCCGAAAGACGTGATGGCGTCGCATCCCAAAGCGAGCATTCTCAAAGGCGGTCGCGTCGTGTTTAACATCAAGGGTAATGATTACCGATGGGTGGCCGCCCTGCAGTATCGTGCCGGTGTGCTGATGATTCGATTCTTCGGGACCCATGCCGAGTATGACCGTATTGATGCGGAGACCGTGTGATGGATGCAACGCTGATTGTGATTGATAACGATGTTGAACTTGCCCGCGCCCTAGCGCTCGTAGACCAACTGATGGGATCGGAAGAAGCCACTGATATCGCCCGTCTCGAAGCCCAGGCGCGTCTCATCGCGGCCTACGAGGAAAGCAAGTGGCCCCGTCGCGTGCCGAGCACGGCCGCCCTCATCAGCTATCTCATGGATCAACACGGTGTGACGCGCGCGCAGCTCGTCCCCCTCCTCGGAACCCCGAGCCGGGTGAGCGAGGTTCTGCGCGGCAAGAAGGGATTGAGCATGGCCATGGTGCAGCGCCTGCGGGCGCGTTTTCGCGTGCCGGCCGAACTGCTCCTGCCACCGGTGCCGAAATTACCCGCTCGTCGATCGAAGGTGCGCGCCATCGCTTAGGTGGGTTTCGGCTTGGCGTTCAAAAAGGGGCCGCATCGGCACTAAGTGTTGCCATGCCCGGTCGCGTACCTTCAGGCCGCGTCACGGTTCGTGCGGTGGCATCACGTAAAATACCGCGCCTGGTGACAGTTAAGTTCCTGAGAGGTTTGAGTTCCGACAGACTTTCAGTCCATATCACCGGTGATTCTGAACCTAAGGAAATCAAAGAGTTAGACCCAGCGTCTTCTACGGACTTTATTTCTTGATATCACCAGGTATTAGTGTTTGTCCCGGCTACTATTCCGATGGTGTGATTGAGGTGCCCCCTCAGTAATGCTCTGTGAGACTACCCTGCTGGCCGCCAGGCGAGAGAATCTGCAACGAGTACGGTCTGTGGCAATTACGGACGAGCCACCGCCGAGGTCGACACCACCGGATACAATCGTTGTGTCATCGCGCTCAAGCCAAGTAATCTTCGGGTTTGGCTGAATCCGGAGGGCCGAAACAAGGCAGAGTTTTACCATGTGCTGGAAGATCGAGAACGATCGTATTACGCACACGAACTGGAGGCTTGATTTCTTCTTCGCTCAATAACTACTCGCAATGCTGGTACCTGAAAAAAAGGACAAAGGGACATGATTCGAGTTGCCAGGCGCCTTTTGACAGCACTTGTCGTGCTCACAAGCAGCTTGGCGTTTGCCAACTCCAAAACGGATTCGCTTCCCATCATCACCGGTGGTTCCATCACCGAGCCTTCCCAGAAGACGATCACTTTTATCCGTGAGCAAACCTCAAGTTTGAACGGAGCACCGCTCACCTTTTCGCAAATTAATTTTTCAGGCGCCGAGTTCTGCGGAAGTCTTGGTAAACGAGACAAAGGCATCTACGTGGCTTTGCTCTCCGTTTATAGACGGTGCTACAAGGAGCAGCGAGCGCTTCGAGCATTCGATTTCCCGTTTCTTGCCAGCGATTGGACACACGCTAGGCAGGTGCTTAATGGGCCGATGGGTTTTGCCATTGCCGAGAGTCTGAATGAGCGCGGGGTGTCCCTATTGAGTTTCTGGGACGGCGATTCCCGTGTGCTTAGCTCGCACAGCCCGATTACATCCCCGAAAGACCTATCGAGAAAGAAAATTATTGCGCCCGATACCTTCGCGAGCCAAACCGTGCTCGCCGAAAGCGGGGGCATACCCGTGGTCTTTCGTGGGGCAGATGTGCCCATGGCACTTGAACAGGGGACCGTCGACAGTGCAGATACCTCGCTAGGCTTCTTCAGCCAAGCGCTGACCGATGCCCACATGGCGGTGCTTGTAAGTAACCACTCGCTGGACCCTTACGTGGTCGCTGCACCGGACAAGGTGCTCACCACGCTTACGGCCGAACAACGCGGACTGCTTGAGACCCTTCTTCGCCAAGCGACCGCGTTTCAGGTTTCAGAGACGCAAAAAACAGTTGCTCGAATCCTGGGAAATCTGAAGGAGCGTGGAATTGAAGTCACGCCCTTAACGGAAAGCGTTGCCAAGTCCTTCAAAACGCCGTTAATGACGGTGGCGTCTCGGAAGAATGCCATGGATGTATTTGCCGATTCGTCTCCCGATATTCGCGCCGGCGCGATATCTCAGGCACAGGGGCAAACGACAGTTCCCTATTGGACAGTGTTTTTTGTAACGAACCGAGCCATGGCAAACGGAAAACTCAATAACACAATCGGCCAGTATCTTCTATATGGGACAGCAAAAGTCGAGATCGAGTATGTTGAGACATCCAATGGGTACCTGAGCGGAGCCTGGAATCATCTTAAGCGTTTGGTGACGTTCGATCAGGCGGGCAAAGGGATCGTGATCGACTGGTCGACGATTTCCTCCACACCATTCGCCGACAGTTTTGCGCGCGTCCCACCATCAAAGCCTGCCGAGGCTCCATTGGTGTATGTGCACGGATTTGCCAATACTTTCGAGGAGGCATTACGACGTGCTGCGTGGATTGGCTGGAATGTGAAGCGTCCGGTTGTAGTCTTCGCATGGCCTTCGCTCGGTCACGCGACACCCGGTGATTACCGTACCGATCGGGAGACGGCTGCCCAGAGTGTTGAGGCACTCGAAAACCTACTGACAAGGCTCGGGCTTGACTACGATACGGAGACCGACGTGGACGTTGTCGTCCATAGCATGGGCGCTTCCGTTTTGCTTGGTGCGTTAGAAAAAATGGATAAAAAAACTGCTCCGGGTAAGGCCGTAAGATTCCGTCAACTAGTCCTCGTGGCTCCGGATGTGGCTGCACAAAGAGTGAAACAGGACTGGGTATCGCTCACAAAGTACTTTGAGAAGTTCGCTACGCTCTACGTTTCCGATCATGATCTGGCGCTCGGCATCTCACGAAAGTTCATGAATCCAAAAGAAGGGCCGCGCGCGGGGTTGGCGCCGCCTGTGTTGGTAACGGATCGAATCGAGACGATCTTTATTGGGCCGAACGACTTTTCCTTTACCGGGCATTCGTATCATGTAGCGAATGGAGTCATTGCCGACGATATTCTTGAACTCTTGCGTTATGGAACGAGTGCGGAATTACGACGTGGCAGCTTGCTTTCTCCGACGGGGCAGCATTATTACGAACTGCGCCGGCTGCAGAATCCATAAGGTTTCAGCCGCTCATTTCCAGATGGTGAAATTGCTACTGACCTTCCCCACATTCCTCAGGCCACCTGTAAGTTCGGGTTCCGCAACTGAACCGTAAGTCGTCGCTTAGCCCTTGCCCCACGGAAGGATGTCCTGAATTTTACCCTCCTCCAAAGTGCGCTTGATGAACCCTTTGGCTAACTCCGTAATAGACTTTCCGCGCATCTCGAATGTGAGAACGTTGTAGCGACTCTGCCCCACGGCCAGTGTTTCCCAATCACTTTGGATCTCTTTACCATCCGGTCCGAACTTCTTTTGCTCTGGAAGGTTAACGGAAATCGAACCGCTCCATTCCAGCTTGCCGTTCAGCTGGGCCTCTACTCGTAGCAACCCTAGATCCTCGGAAATCCGACGATGCTCGATGATGAGGACCCACTGACCGAATCCTTTCGGCGGCCTCGTTTCCTTGCGTATCGCGAGTAACAACTTTTTCTTCGACTGCATGCAACCTCCGAACTGCTCTGGAAGCGCCTCACCCCGAAGCGATGGGGACTGTTGCGCGTCATGCAAGGCGCGGGGGGTATACTTGCACTCAGTCTTCATCACTAACGCGTCAATGAGAGCTGAGCGCAACAAATCCAAAATTCAGCGGATGATAACTGCCCAACGTCGCATCGGTTGCTTCATATCCATGCATAACCAGTTGGTCAAACATCTCCTCGCTCAAGCACGAAAGAACTGTAGGGTATCGCGCCAACTTTTCTGCTAACGATGCTGAAACATTCTCGTGCGGGTACTTAACGGGTTGCCCCATTTTCATACTGGCCGCCTCTGTAATTTGCGCAGCGGTATTTCCAATACGGATGTAACTTCCCGCAATATGGCCCGACTGCATTTCAGAAACCACAAGGCGACTGCGTAGTGCACGATTTTGATCCATCATTATGTCGACGCTGCGCACGTTAAGCGACAGATGCGGGACAATGCCGTCGAAATAAATAGGACCTTTAACGTGATTGCTTCCCTCAAGAAGTCGCTGGCCGGCATCGCACACGAGCAAGAACTTAGTATTCGGGAAAACAAAGCCATGGCCGATCTTGTACAGCGCTTCCACTCCCAAGTTCTCGTACACACCACCATCCCATAGCCAGACAACTTTTTCAGCTGGCTTTGGCATTGGCTTTCGCTCCTCGGTGCCTGGGAATTGTGAATACCAGCCTTGGGTCGGCAAGGATACTCTTGTGCTACCGACAACGTACGGCACGCCTGCTGAGGCAGCAAGCGCAACCGCCAATCTCATATCGGGTGAATCGAGGTAGCCGGAACGCCAGTCGCCCATACGGCGGCGGCTGAATCGCCAATTCTTGCCGGTGTAGTAATTCGTTGCGTTGATTAACCAGACAGGAGTTTCGGGCAGGTCGCGCAACGATTCTCTGATATCCCACGTGGCCTCTATCGCGTCCGCAAGCGCCGCTCCGCGGCCATAGAACAATCGCCACGGTTTTAAAATCGCTCTGCATATCATCGACGCCTGTAAGTCGCGTGTTGTAATGATCGAACGAATAGCGGGTAATACCGAGTCAATAAACGCGCTTGAGGACGGCCACCGAAACCCATTGGCCGATAAAACAAGACCAACCGTCAGCGATCCACCAGACACGGTGGACAATTGCGTAACGGCACCCAGTTGCCCCGATTTAGCCAAGCGCAGCAATGTTCCGAGATGAAACACGGTCGCACGAATGCCGCCGCCTGACAGCGCGAGAGCGATCCCGGATGGAGTTTCGTTGTTATCGTTCATCATGACTTAGATCTTCCTCTACTAGAGCCCTCGTTGCTCCGTCAGGCAACGCGATAAGCATCAGGAAGGGCCCGGTCTGCCGCAGCTGCGCGAAAACGCGGGCGGTGGCGCGGTCGAGTGGCGATGGGCCACCACCACGCGGATGACTGTGCCAGGTTCCCAAAAAGACGATGATACTGTTCGAGGCCCTTTCGATCGTTCTTACGCGATCGCGCAAGCCTTGTGTTCCGTGCACGAACCGATTCAGCTCGCGCACACTATCGGGCGGAGCCTCCTCGACCCGCGACACCGTGATTCTTCGCATGAGGGGATTAACGACACCGTAAAGCGTACCGCCGTTCTCCAACGGAGTATAACGTCGCGCTTCCACTTGCATTATATCGACGACATTAGATAAGACGCGTACTTCCCAGCTCTTTTGGTCCTGCGCATGATTTAGCACCCGCGTCGGTCCGAGCGTATGGCGCTGCCATATGGAGCCGAGTCCGGTGTCATCGCTATGGCCGAACCACCATTCGCCACCATCGGGAGGATTCTCAGAATGGTAAGTGAGTAGCTGTTTACCCATGCCGGCGGCAAACAACGCCGCCTGTGCGTTACTCATAATCATTGTCATACTATGACAACCAATACCGACGTATTGCCGCGTCAACCGACTGTTTCGGCCATGCAAGAACTCATGTAAGGAACTGTTGATGGCGGCGTCATACAACGATGCTTGAAGATCGTCGACGCGCGGCGAGCGATTCTGGCCTTCGAGGAATAATCCACCAGCGTTTCCGTTTGCAAAAAACGTGGATGTTATTAAGCGGCCTGGTAAGGACGTGCCAGCACCGATTAGCGCTTCCTGAACGTGATCGGAGGCGGTAGTGTCGATGATGAATCGAGCTCGATTGATTCCAAGATCGCTCCACCGTTTTTCCGGTTTTCCCAGCAACACATCCAATACATCTACGATATGCGCGGTCGCATTAACGCCGTGAGCGACGGCATTCATCGCCATAGTTTGCGCTTTTCTCGCCGCTACGGGAAACCCCGCTTCATGTCGAGCCATCACGTGCGGAACAAAAGGGGCGTTGTCGATGAACCGCATCGGACCGACTCCCGCCTTGATCAAATGTGTCGCGAGCTTCGAACCCAGACTACCTGCGCCGATGAAAACCGTCGGGTCCTGTCCGGACTTAAACGGTACGCCCGACAACCTAGCGAGAAGTTCGCCTGTTGCTGGATGTCGGTGATTCAAAAGCTTGATGCGGACGTCTTTGGGATCAAGCTCCTGTGGCCGGCGAACCGGTAGCTCAAGTAGAAAAGGCGTTGGCTCGAGCGAGTGCGATTGGTCGGTAATGCGGACCGGCCGTCGCAACGTCAACACCAAAATGACAGGCGCCGTCTGTAACTGGCCATTGGCCGCGGTATTTATCGCCGATGCAATCCCTTTAAGTTGTTTTATCGTCGGAAAGCGGACCCCCTTTCCGCGAGCATCGATACGATTGAACAATGCTTCCAGCGTTTCAACGTCAGAGAAGCGGCGATGGACCGTGACGTGTTTCTCAAGCGGCCACACTTGGAGAAGCGCGGTTTCGTGTTTCGTAACGGTCCCGACCAGCGTGGCGTATTTTGGAACTCCGTTGTTATCGTCACGACGAGGGCGTATGAAATCCGGTCGCTCGCCCGGTATAAACTCAATTGGAATTACTTGACTCCCGTCAGCCGCGCCAACGGGATGGATCAACGTCGATGTCTCAAGAATCAGAGTGCCGTTGCGTTTTGGCAGAATAGCGGGTTCCCATCCTAGCGCTTCGTCGTACAAGCCGTCGCGTGCTGCACGATCAAGCCAATCTTTGATCTGCATCAGAACCGGGTGGAGCGTCCCGGTGCTGTGCATTAAATCATCGACCTTGCCCTCATAAATGCATGGGAGACGGACTCCATTGGGGCCGTCGTCGGAATAGAGGTGTGGTAGATCGCTAGGGAAATCAGCCCGCAACCAGACATAGGGAGCGGTCAGCGGGAAGTCGTTGCCGAAAAATAGCGTTACAGGCTCTTTTCGACGCACGCCCAGCTTCGTCTGACCGTCCTTTCGGTCTCGTTGAGGCAAGGCGACACTGAAAACGGTTTCGACACACCAACCTGATTCTCCGGCTCTCGTGCTAACAACCTTGCACACACCCGCGCGGTCGATTTCCACCAAGGCGCCCCTTAGGGCTGCCGGTATCTTGTCAGGCATGCAGAGTTAACCGTGTTTTGCCGGTGTGCTCACCACCCCCGTGGAACCCGCGCTTATGTACGCAGTTTTCACCTTTTCCACACGCTGTGGTCCGCTACCAGTGATATTGAACTCAATCGGTTCTGATTCATCGGCTGTACATAGGAAAGAACCGTCGGCACCGGCGGCAATTTTTTCGTACTCTTTTTTTGCGCCGAAACACGGCGGATCGTCATCGTCGTCCTCAATGGTTTTCGAGGATGAGACTATCGTCCCGCCGCTTCTGATTTCACCGAGCGCGTTCAACGCGTCCTGGTCCGGCTTCCCCTTTCCGCCGTCGTATGCCTCACTAGAAATAACGCTCCAAGAACAATGATGGGGCGTCAACATTAAATCGTATTCCAGAGCGCCCTTGTCCTTCTTGTACTTGCTCCAAAGCTTTTTCCAAATTGCCGCGGCGGCATCACCGCCGGTGAGGTACAGCGTTCTGGTTTTGTCGTTCTTCGTGGCCGCGAGCGACATCTGCATGATGATGCTGGAGTGGTTTTTGTCGAGTGTCTCTTCATCCAGTTCCTCAGCGGGAAGGGGCGCCAGAAGACGAACACTGATGAAGTCATTCGTCTTTCCGCGCACCTGGTTAAACACGGTACCAGCTGAAATCACTAGTTCTTCCACGCCGTCGATATGGCCGGGCTCGTCACCACCCAGAATCAATGCCCGATCACCATCGGCCGGCTGCGCGGTTTTGTTATTTCGGAACCAGTTTACGCGGCGCTTGGCTTCCGTATTCCATGCGCTCGCGTCTTCGCACAACGGATGATCTTCACAGCGACGGCGGAAAATTAATGGTGAAGACCACATTTCGCGGATGATGATTTTCTCGCCGTCCTCGTCATACTCCGATAATGGGTCCAGATGGAACTCGCTGATCAAACCACGGCAATGGTCTTGATCCGGATGCGAGAGCACCATTACATCCACGTAGGGGCGGTTCGATCTATCGCGCGGCAACCGTGCCAACAACTCATCGCGACCATCCCGGTCGTCTTCGTCGTCGGTGTTTTCGCAGATATTGCAGTCCACTAGGATGGTGGTTTTGTCTTTGTCGTCCAATGTGATTAGCGTCATATCGCCATTGTCGACACGGAAGTGTGTGATTTTGCCAGTCATCGGGAGAGTCCCTCAGTAGTTGAGTGAGTAAGAGTAACTATGTGCGAGCGCCATTAGTCGTTATCAAATCAAAGGAAGCGAGCGAGGTGTCACCAAATCGAGCGAGAGATGAATCAGGTAGGCGCCGCCCCCGACCAACAGCAAAAAGCGCGCAAACTCGCCTAAAGTTGTTTCCGGATTCCACCGGTAGACCTTGTGCGTGCCATAAGCGACCGCGCCAGCACAGACGAGGCTGTGGAAAAACTTCCGATGGTGCGGGTTCACAGCTGGTTCCAAAATGTCGGGCAGATCGGTCAGCCACGCCGCCAATGTAGCCGCCGCGACGGGTTTAAGGGTTACGCGATTGTTTTTCGCTTCTGCGTATGCAGCGGTGCCTCCCACAACCAGGGCAGCAGCTATTCGATGAGTCGGGCCATTCGCCATTAATCACCTCTTTCGTTTAAATCTGCTTCAATGAAGCAGATGAACCAGATGGCATTAAAAAACTACCCAATTCGGTAGTAAATAAATTCAATGCCGCCGCTTACTGCCACTGTCTGCCTCCGCAACAAATACCCTTGCTCATATAGCTGCTTTAACTTCGTGCTGGCGTTATTGATCTGAAGCTTCAGCCTCAGCGCCAACTCAGCAGCCGTCACCTCTTCATGCTTAAGCGCGAACTCCAGCGTCGCCACATTCCCTTGGCTCGGCTGCGGTCCGATGACCTGGCCTCGCATGCCTCTCCATACCATCAACGGCTGTTCTC
>JGI1358J11329_10000405_pt1 | contig 39334 bp, 30 predicted proteins | sample Subgroupgradi54m_FD_11329 | JGI IMG/M metagenome (IMG submission 11329)
CCGACTTTGACATGGACGGATTTGATTTTCCCCGTTTTGGGTGCATGAAGTTCATTTTCCATCTTCATGGCTTCTACCACAATCACACCAGCACCTTCTTTCACGTCACTGCCCACTTCCACCTTAATAGAGACCACACGACCCGGCATGGGAGACGCAAGGGTCACCGCCCCCTCAATCGCATCTTTTCCCTTTGTAGACTTACTTGTAAAAGGGTCTTCCAGTTTCACAGGAATGAGATGGGCACCAACTTCAACAACACTGTTTCTTTTTTCATCCCTCACCGCCACTTCATAAGAGGCTCCATCAATAATTAAGGAATACAAACCTGATTCAAGAACACAGACATCAACGTGACACTTCTTGCCATTCACTTGAAAAACACCTTCTCCAAGATCCACAACCTCAACACGCCGATTTTCAATAACCGCTTCAAATTTCATTTAGCGAAGACCTTCCTTTCTACCCAAAAATTGCCATGGCGATACGGACTTGACAGAACCTTGTCCGCTCGTGGCAACAACACGACTCTTTTTCTTTTCAGATTGATGAATGACAGCGGCAAGTGCGGCGACGAAGTCATAACCTTCATGAGATTTTCGTCTCAGCTCTACAATATTGCGTTCAATCAATCCCGTATCGTAATGACCTTTTCGAAAATCTTTATGGGCAAGCACAGATTCTAGGAAAGCAATGTTAGTTTTAACACCAATCAATTGGTATTCTTTTAAAGCACGTTCCATACGGAGAATCGCCTGCTCACGATCGCGACCCCAAGTAATCAATTTTGCAATCATGGGATCATAATAAATAGAGATCGTCGTACCTGACACAACAGCAGAATCGACACGCACTCCTGGACCTTCGGGACTGCGAGCCAAATGAATTTTCCCCGGTGAGGGCATAAAATCCATGTCAGGATCTTCGGCATAGATGCGACATTCGATCGAATGACCGGTTGGAGAATAATCTTTCGGCAATATATCCGACAACTTCTCACCAGCGGCAATCCGAAGCTGGGCACGTACCAAATCCAGCTTCGTGACTTCTTCAGTCACCGGATGCTCCACCTGCAGACGTGCGTTCATTTCTAAAAAATAATAGTCCTGATTTTTGTCGATTAAAAATTCCATTGTGCCTGCATTTTCATAACCAGCTTCTTTTCCCAAAACAACGGCCGCTTCCATCAATTTTTTGCGAGTCGCTTCCTTTACATAAGGTGAAGGACTTTCTTCGATAATTTTTTGATGACGACGTTGCACAGAACATTCCCGTTCTCCCAAAGCCACCACATTCCCATGACGATCCCCCAAGATTTGGATTTCAATGTGATGAGGCTCTTCCACATATTTTTCCAGATAAAGAGCGGGATCCTTAAAAGAAGACGCCGCTTCTGAAGAGGCCAGACGAAAGGCAGATTCCATTTCCTCAGGCTTGGACACTTTCCTCATGCCCTTGCCTCCACCACCAGATCGAGCTTTCAACAGAATGGGATAACCAAACTTTTCGGCAATTTTTATAGCTTCTTTCGCATCGACCAAAGGATCCTTGATCCCAGGCACTGTGGGCACACCCACTTTATCCGCGGTCCGACGACCAAGGAGTTTATCTCCCAACTTTCTCATCGAATCGCCACGGGGACCAATGAACTGAATTTTTCTTTTGGCACACTCATCTGAAAAATCGGCGTTCTCAGAAAGAAATCCGTATCCTGGGTGAATGGCATCCACACCCGCTTTTTTAGCCACATCAAAAATCTTTTCCGTAACTAAGTAACTTTCCTTGGCAGGTGCTGGACCCAGACAATAGGCTTCATCGGCCCATCGAACTGCCAAAGAAGAGCGATCGATGTCTGAGTAAACAGCCACTGTCTTGATACCTACCTCACGGCAGGCACGAATGACGCGAAGAGCGATTTCACCTCGATTAGCAATGAGAACTTTTTTAAACATGGCGAACACTAGTATAGAGAGTCGTAAAAGCCGTCAATCCATTTTCAACAACAGATTTTATCTCATGTTCGGAAAATCCCATTTTTTTCAAATTTTCCAACTCCTGTGAAACAGTGACTCCAAAAAGAGTAAGGTCATCCGAATTGACGGTTATTTTAACACTCGCATCAAAAAGACGTTTGGCTGGATGCGTTTCATAGGAAAAACACGCACCCAAAGCAACATTACTCGTGGGACAAATATTTAAAACGGTACCCCTCTTAGCTAAAAACTCCATCACGCGAGGATCGTCCACAGCCCTGATTCCATGCTGAACGGCATCCAGATCTAAAACCTCCACGGTTTTACGTACAGAATCCGCAGAGCCAAACTCACCCACATGAGCTTTTAATTTTAATCCTTTTTCTTTGGCCAATTGATAAACGGGAACAAAATCTTCGATGTGGCCATACGACTCGTCATCATAAAGATCGATGCTTTGAAAAATTCCGGTCTCGATCCATTCTTTTACTTTCTGAAAAGCTTCGTCGGGTGGGAGCTTTCGATTCATACCGATTTCAGGAGCAATAGTCACTTCCGAGACTCGACTTTTTTCTTCAACAAGAATTTCCGCAAATTCAGAAGCCGATAAACCCAAAAGATCTGCAACCATGATATCAAAACTCATTTCCGAATAAACCACGCCATCCTCTACCAGACGCTGAAAAGCTCCCGCGATCAAAGTACGAAGATTTTTTTTGTTAGAGATAAGAGGAACAAGATTTTGAAAAATGTATTGGTTGAAAATCTCGAAACTTTCAAAAACTTTTGGCAGAGGCGGCAAAACACGCCCAGCGACTTGTTCATAAATTTTGAGCGGCACCGAAAGAAACCCATGGCAATGAAGGTCGGTTTTTTTAAAGGGGTATGTTCCCATGCTTTTTGGGAGGATTTTTGTCGCGCTTATCTTTTAACATCTCAAGGGATTGAATAATTTTGAAACGCGTGTCGCGTGGGAAAATCACTTCATCGATGTAACCAAGCTCAGCAGCTTTATAAGGGTTGGCAAAAGCTTTTCGATAATCGTCCACCAGCTTCGTTCTTTCCTTGGCAGGATCTTTGGAAGCCACTAGCTGATTTTTGAAAATAATATTCACCGCTCCATCGGGACCCATCACGGCAATTTCAGAAGTGGGATAAGCAAAATTCACATCACTACGCACATGTTTTGAGCTCATCACGTCATAGGCACCACCATAGGCCTTGCGCGTAATAATAGTTACTTTGGGAACCGTGGCTTCACAAAAAGCGTACAAGAGCTTGGCTCCGTGACGAATAATGCCACCAAATTCCTGATCGGTGCCCGGCAAAAATCCGGGAACATCGACAAAAGTGACAATGGGAATATTGAAAGCATCACAGAAACGCACGAATCGCGCAGCTTTCACGGAGGCATTGATATCAAGACAGCCCGCCAGTACAGCAGGTTGGTTGGCCACAATCCCCACGGTTTTTCCAGCCATACGTGCAAAAGCGATGAGGATATTCTTTGCAAAAAACGACTGCACTTCAAAAAAGGAATCCTTGTCAACAATCAACGAAATCAAACTCTTCATGTCATAAGGCTTGTTGGCATTGTCGGGAATCAGTTCGTCCAATTGAGTTTCACGACGATCGGATTTGTCGTCCGTTGGAACAACAGGAGGATCTTCCATGTTATTGGAAGGCAGATAGCTGAACAGTTTCCGAATCTGACCTAGACAATCCCGATCATCTTCTGTTGCAAAATGCGCCACACCCGACTTCTCGTTGTGAGTCATCGCACCGCCCAATTCTTCTTTGCTGACCTCTTCGTGCGTCACAGCTTTGATGACTTCCGGACCCGTGATGAACATATGACTCGTTTTCTTCGCCATAAAAATAAAATCAGTCATCACGGGCGAATAGACAGCGCCACCAGCACAGGGACCAAGAACAGCTGAAATTTGAGGAATGACTCCCGAAGCCAAAACATTTTTTAGAAAAATATCGGCATAACCTGCCAAGCTCATCACACCTTCTTGAATACGAGCCCCACCGGAATCATTGAGTCCAATGACCGGAGCTCCCACCTTCATCGCCAAATCCATCACTTTACAAATCTTGCGCGCAAAAACTTCCCCGAGAGATCCGCCAAAAACTGTAAAGTCCTGGGCAAAAACAAACACCTGACGACCTTCAATTTTTCCGTAACCTGTGATGACCCCATCGCCAGGAATTTTTTGCTTATCGATGCCAAATTCGGAACAACGATGGGTGACGAAACGATCCACCTCAACAAAAGTACCCGCGTCCAAAAGGAGTTCGATGCGCTCTCGTGCTGTCAGCTTACCGGCAGCATGATGTTTCTCGATCCGATCCTGACCTCCAGCCACGAGCGCTTCCTGGTTTCGTTTTTCCAGTTCTTCGAATTTCTCTTTAATTGGCATAATGAGATTTCTCTCATCGCAGCTCCGGCGAGGAAAAGTCAATACCAGAGTCTGATTTTTGAGTTGAACTTCCGCAAAACTCTGGGTAGAAAACCTCCTCGCTTTTTATAAAAAGGAGAATTCATGTTTCCCATCACGACCACTATTTTTCTAATCCTTGCCCTGAGTTTTTTTGGTTATTCCGTCTTCAAATGGCAACGAGTCATTTTCTCTGCCAAACAACCTGACAATCGCTTCAACGACTACGGCAAAAAACTGAAAAATCTTTTTATCATTGCCTTTGCACAAACCAAAATTCTCAAAGGAGATCCCAAGGCCGGCCTCATGCATGCCGCGATCTTCTGGGGTTTTTGCATCATCAGCTTACGCACCATCATTCTTTTTGGAATGGGTTATACACCTCACTTTTTAAGTTTCTTTACGGAAAGTTCCCTTGGTCATCTTTATACAATGATACTCAATTTCATCCTTCTCTTTGTTTTGATCGCCGTCAGCTATGCGGCTTACCGTCGAATAGTGCTCAAAGTAAAAAGACTCACTATGTCTGCCGAAGCCTTATTGATTTTGAGTATCATTGCTGCACTTTGCTTGACGGATTTTACATTTGAAGGGGCCCGTTTTGCTTTAGAAGGAATGACTAACACAACCTGGGCTCCTATTTCTGCCCTGTTCGGATTTTTGTTTACGGCTCTTCATTTTCCTCCCCCGTTTCTTGAATTTGTTTCCGGAGCTTCTTATTTAGTTCATATCTTTTTGATCTTAGCCTTCTTGAATTTTTTACCTTATGGAAAACATTTTCACGTTTTTACCTTTTTACCGAATGTCTTCTTCACACGAACAACACCCTTCGGACAGCTCCGAACCCTGAATTTAGAAGATCCCAATGCCACTTCTTTTGGAACAGGAACTCTTCAAGACATGTCTTGGAAAGATATGTTGGATGTGGCGACCTGCACGGAATGTGGTCGTTGCTCTTCCGTCTGTCCAGCTACCAACACCGGCAAAGTTTTAAGTCCCAAACAAATCAACATCGACATGCGCGAATTTTTACGCCGTGATCAAAAGCTGGGTGGTGAACATACCGGTTGGGCGGCTTATGCTTTGAATGCGGAAGGCGAAAACCACGTGGCTCCCAATATTATGGACCCTGAAGTCTTTTGGTCCTGCACGTCCTGCAGAGCTTGCGAAGAAGCCTGTCCCGTCGGTATTGAGTTTGTGGATCGTATCGTCGGTGTCCGTCGTCATATGGTTCTCACACAAGGTGTCATGCCTACGGAGGTTCAGTCCACTTTCCGCAACATGGAAACTAACTACAACCCCTGGGGCATCGGCTTCGATAGTCGCGCTGATTGGTGCAAGGATATGGGCGTAAAAATGTTTTCGGATCATCCCAAAGCGGAATATTTGTATTTTGTCGGCTGTGCCGGATCTTTTGATGATCGTAATAAAAAAATTGCCACCGCCTTTGTCAAAGTCATGCAAAAAGCCAACATTGATTTTGCCATTCTCGGAAAAGAAGAGGTTTGCACCGGAGATGCCGCACGCCGGATTGGAAATGAATACCTCTACCAGACATTGGCCAAACAAAATATAGAGACAATGAATCGTTACAACATCAAGAAAGTTATTACGGCCTGTCCTCATTGTTTCAATACGATCAAGAATGAATACCCTCAGTTTGGCGGTACCTATGACGTCGTCAATCACACCGACTTTATTTACAGCTTGATTCAAGAAGGAAAAGTGACACCCGTACGCCCTCTTCCACAAAAAGTGGCCTATCACGACTCCTGCTATTTGGGGCGTTACAATAGTGTTTATAGTTCCCCGCGTGAAATTCTTAAATCCATTCCAGGAACTGAAGTCGTCGAGCCTGAACTTTCCAAAGAAAATGGTCGGTGTTGCGGAGCCGGCGGTGGTCGGATGTGGATGGAAGAAAAAGTGGGAACTCGCGTCAATCACAAGCGGTTAGAGGACTTACAAACTGTTAATCCAAACGTCGTTGCCAGCGCCTGCCCCTTCTGCATTACCATGCTGAAAGATGCCACGCGTGACAAGGGAGTGGATGAACAGATTCAAACCAAAGACGTGGTGGAATTGTTGGCAGAGTCGCTGATCTAAAAAATCTACACTATTTTTTGAGCAATTTTTCCGCCTTCGATGATAAAGTAAAAGTTTTCTTCTTTGAAACTCAGGACAAAACAAGCTTGGTCTCTTTCGATCGTTCTCACAAGAAACTGAACTGGTTTCTGGCCTCTCATCGGAGGACTCCACTCTTTTGAAGATGTTACGTATCGAACCTGCAAGCCTTGAGGCATAGAATCAGGATGAAAAATCAGTCGATCGTTATTAATAGAAACCCAGGGACGATCTTCTGGACCAATTCCAAAGGGAGTCACTTTTTCTAGCCAAGAAAAATAAATATCTTCATCTTGAATTTCTATCCTTTCTTCGACACAGACGAGATTGCCTTGACCATCAACCTGAAGAAAAACATCCATCCCCAGCTTTAAAACCTCCCTTGGTTGAATGGGATAAGCAGCCTTCTCACATGGAATAACCTGTTCTCCAAATTCAGCAGAAAATTTTGCCACACGGACTGACGGTGAGAGAACTGTCATCGCATCCTGGCAGGTCATTAAAAGAGTCGTGGGACCAGTGGGCCCTAGCCCAACTGGATAAAGACGCACAGTGTTTGTAGGGACAGGTTTATCATGAATAATATGTTCCCCCCTAAAGATATACAAAAGACCAAGAGAGGTCTCATAAACGCTACCCTGCATCCCTCTCTGTAGACCCCGAATAACTTGAGGTATCCTCTCCACACCAAGTGGGCTGACAGGAAAATAGGACATATCGATTCACTCCCAAGCTTTTATCGATGCTAACGATAGGAAGTTGCTAAAATTTAAAGGGGCTAAATAATTTGATACCCATCGCGATCAATGATTGCCTGAGAGATCACTTCACGGGTGTGAGTGGTGTCGATAGGAACAAAGTATTCAAAACGACTGAGGGCTTTGGAATATTGGAGATACTCTTCTTGATTTCCTTCAGCCACGGCCAGCATCATTTTACGGGCTCGTAACAGCATCTCAGGATATGTGTCATTAACGTAAGTTTGTACAATCGCCAATGCGACTTTAGCTTTTTCAGATCCATGTTCTTTCTGAAGCTTCAGCGCACGCAGAACAGCTGTTTCCATGGCGTAAGTATCAATCGCAAGGTCCGCAATAAATTCCGCGATGTATTGTTTATCCTTCAAGGCATCCATAAATTTTTGAGCCGCGACTCCCGCAGCATAGACGGTGAGCTTCTTAGCCAACTCCACCTGATGAACCTCATCCGCTAACACGCCAGTTCCTCGTGACGTAGCCAATGATCCATTTTTTATTTCTTCAAGCACGGACTGAATCCCATTCATAAGGTCCAACTCACCTTTCATGGCTCGTTTGAAAAACATCGCAGGAATCAGCAGTCGATTGATTTCGTTGGTTCCTTCAAAAATACGGTTGATACGGACATTACGAGCCGCTAAAGCAAAGGGATACTCTTCTAAAAATCCATAGCCTCCCAAAATTTGTAAACCTTCATCACAGACAAAATCGACACATTCGGAACCGTAAATTTTAGCAATGGACGATTCAATGGCAAACTCTTCCACGATCGTCATCGCCTTTTTGGAGTAAGCTAGATCTTTTTTGTCGAGCGCTTTAATTTTAACATCCATCATGCCGGCCGTACGATAGTTCATTCCCTCCGATACAAATGTTCGTAAAGTCATGTTGGCAATTTTTTTGCGAATGAGACCAAAGTCCGTGATTGATTTTCCAAACTGCTTTCGGTCCTTGGCATATTTTACCGCATAACCAATCAAAGCCTTGGAACCACCCGTCGCTCCCACTCCAAGTTTGAAGCGACCCAGATTTAAGGTGTTGAAAGCAATCTTATGACCTTTTCCAACTTCACCCAACAAATTCTCCACAGGAATCTTGCAATTCTCCATGATAACAGGAACCGTGGAAGATCCCTTGATTCCCATCTTCTTTTCTTCTTTACCCGTTGAGAGACCAGGGCTTCCTCGTTCAATGAGAAAAGCTGAAACCTTGTCTCCATCTACCTTGGCAAAGATCGTATAGAGATCGGCAAAACCCCCATTAGTGATAAAAGTTTTTTCACCATTCAGGATCCAATGTTTGCCATCCGGAGACAAAACCGCCTTGGACTTCATACCCAAGGCATCTGAACCGGAACCAGGCTCCGTCAAACAGTAAGCCCCTATCATTTCTCCGGTGGCCAACTTAGGAAGATATTTTTTCTTCTGTTCGGGACTTCCAAAATAAATAACCGGCCAGCTCCCAATCCCTGTGTGACACATCATCGTCACTCCAAAAGATCCCTGCTGGATAGTTTCTTCTCCCATCCCCACCATTGTCACTTTATCAATGTCCAGACCACCAAACTCTTCAGGAATTTCAGCAGCAAGAATTCCTAACTCACCGGCTTTTTTCAGAAGCGAAACCACCACATCAAATTTTTGATGTTCGATCTCTTCACTTCGTGGAATCACTTCTCCATGGACAAAATCATGAACGAGCTGAGCCAGACTCTTTTGTTCGTCCGTAATTTGCTCTGGAATAAAGCTGTCCGAGTTGTCTGTTTTCTCGAGTAGAAAAGCACCACCAATGGGAATTTTCATAAGTCTCCTATTCCGCTAAAGCTCTTTTAAATTCCTGTGTCAGCAGAGGAACAATCTGAAAAAGATCTCCAACAATTCCGTAATCCGCTTTTTGAAAGAGAGGAGCTTCAGGATCCTTGTTAATCGCAACAATCACTTTGGATGTTCTCATACCGGCCAAATGCTGAATGGCTCCAGAAATACCACAGGCAATGTAAAGATTGGGATTCACGACTTTGCCCGTCTGGCCTACCTGCATATCATGAGGGGCATAACCAGAATCCACCGCTGCACGTGAAGCTCCAACGGTTGCACCAATCACATCCGCTAACTCTTGTAGAATCTTGAAATTTTCCGGGGCTTTCATCGCCCTGCCACCGGAAACAATCTTTGAAGCTTCGGTCAAATCTACCTTGTCACTCTGACCCTTTACAATTTCTTTCATGACCGCACGCAGATTTCCTGGATCACTGTCCTTTGCCACAACTTCCGCAGAAACGCCTGCAGCTACAACACTGGCTACAAACGAATTAGGACGTGAGGTTGCCATTTGAAGACTCGATTCAAATTTAACATCGACAAAAGCTTTGCCCGAAAAAAGTGGTCGGGTGGCTAAAAGTTTTCCGTCTTGAATATCGAGATTTGTACAATCCGAAGCTAAACCGGCACCCAAACGGGCTGCAAGACGAGGACATAAATCACGTCCAAACGGACTGGCTGTTCCCAAAACAACAGTGGGTTTGGTTTCCCCAATTAAATCCGTAATGACCTTGGTGAATCCTTCCGTATTGTATTTTTCCAACTTTACATTTTGAAGGACATAAACTTTCTTGGCGCCGTACGAGCCTAATTCAGCAGCATTTTGAGGACTGGCTCCTACAAAAACCACTTCGGCCTGTCCACCCAACTTGGCGGCCAATTCAGAAGCCTTGCTGGCTAATTCAAAAGTTACTTTTTTCACTTTTCCTTCGGTGTGTTCACCAATCACTAAAATGTTAGACATAATTTTTCTCCTTTTAATAACTCCCCCTTCCCCCTCTTAATTTAAGAGAGGGATCAGAGGGGGCGTTATATAACTTTTGCTTCTTCACGTAACAACTTCACTAATTCTTTCACAACCTGTTCCGGCTCTCCTTGTAAAATCTTTCCCGCTTTACGTTCTGGAGGAAGACGGAAGTTAACAGAAATGGTTTTGGGCTTGGCTTCTCCCACCAAATCTGTCGCCTTCAACACAGCCAGGGGTTTTGTCTTGGCCTTCATGATACCCGGCAAAGAAGCATAGCGTGGTGTATTGAGACCTTTGTCCGCTCCCAGAATGACTGGGAACTCGAGCGTATAAACTTCTTTGGAACCACCACCCACACGACGTGCAACAGTCGCGCTTTTCTTGTCGGCACCGAGTTCAAATTTCTCAACCAACAAGACTTGAGAAATGTTTAAAAACTCGGCCACCATCTGCACTACTTGAGACGCATCATCATCAATAGCCTGTTTGCCACAGAAGATCAGATCAAAACTTTCTTTTTGCGCCACATTGGCTAAAATTTTAGCGGTGACAAAACTGTCCAAAGAAAGCCCCGCATCATCAATATGAATTCCACGATCAGCACCCATGGCCAATCCCGTACGTAGGACATCCACAACGCGCGCCGGCCCCAAGGACATCACAACAACCTCACCACCACCAGCCTTCTCCTTGGTTTTGAGGGCTTCCTCGACGGCAAATTCATCGTAAGGATTAACGATATATTTAATGCCATCGGTTTCAATTCCTGAAGCATCGGATTTGATTCTGATTTTGGTTTCGGTATCAGGAACCTGTTTGAGTAGTACTCCTATTTTCATATGGCTCTCCTTAAAATAATTTGAAATTACGACTTCATGATTCCTTTGATAAAAACGTTACTAATTTGATCGGCACACTCTTCCAAACTGTACTTCTTTTTTTCCATCACCAACCATTCCAAGGCTAACTCATCCACCGCTCCAAAAATAGCCCTTCGCAAAATTCTAGGATTAATATCTTCTCGAAACACACCGGATGATTTTCCTTCTTCCAAAATCTCCCTCACTACATTCATATAGTCGGCAAACTTGCTGCCTTCATATTCCTTCATAAACTTGGAGGATTGCCGGAGCTCAATTTGTAAAACCTGGGCAAGATTTGGGTTCTCTTGCACCAACTTCAAATGAAGAGATAAAAATTGTCTCAATTTATCTTTAGGATTTTTAACTCCCTCAATTTCCTTCTTAACTTCCTGAATAAAAAAATCGATGCTTTGTTCAAAAATTGAAATGAGAAGATCATCTTTATTTTTGAAATAAAGATAGATGGTTCCTTCTGCCACCTCCGCTACCTTGGCCACATCGGAAATCGTAGAGTTATAGAACCCCTTCTTTGCAAAAACCTTTGTTGCTGCCTCTAAAATGCGAAGTGATTTATCTTCTTTCATATGAATGAGTATTCATTCATGAGATAATACACCGCGTCAAAAATTGTCAACTGGGAATTATAGGTTTGTCATGGCGAGCGCAGCGTGGCCATCTCCCGGGATCTATGTGAGATCGCCACGCCCTTCGGGCTCGCGATGACAACACTCTTAATGTCAGTGAGAGTGAAACTGTCGCATTACATAAGGAGAGATTTACCATCAATCCCGGAAGGAATCGGGCGACCCAGAAGCTTTAAAATCGTCGGAAAAACATCTACAGAACGTGCTGGGCCTTCGGAAAGACGCACATTCGTGACCAAGGGCACTTTCATCTGCTCCCAATGAAGTCCCCCATGAGACGACTTATGTTCATGAACTTCATGTCTCAACCGAAGATCGTGCCCCTTGGTTGCAGAAAGAACAAGATCTCCGGTACGACCGGCACGAAAAATCTGAGCTAACTGCATCAACGCATCGGGATAATCCGTTTTGTCAGTAAGTTCCAAAGATTGGCGATTAGTCATTTCGGAGGGTAATTGGGGATAACCAAAAGGATCCGTTGTCATAACATGATACTGTAGGGGTGCTGCTTGCTGCACCCTTTGATTGGGCGCACCAAGGGGCGCCCCTACGGAAATTTCCGCTTCCCCTCTTTTACTTTTCACCACAATTGTCCCATCCTCTTTTTGTGCCGCCAGAATATCCACTTCAGGCTGTTCTAGAAGTTTTTCAACAATCCGATCTTTGCGTAAAATGAGTTGCTCCCAAGCAGTTCTCCCCTTCCACCCTTTTTCATTTTTAAAATACAAATGAGCCATGCCATTACCGGATACCATGCTCGCAGCATCAAAACCCCACTTGAAAACTTTAGGATAATAAAGGGTCTTGATCCCGTTCCTTTCCAAAAACTGATTTAAAGGCAAGTGTCGTGAGGTTTCGGATAATCCATGGTCACTCACAATAAAAATCATGGTTTCTTCCCACTTGCCCTCTCTCTTCAACTTTCGAGCTATCGAACCAATGGCGCGATCCAAAACACGATAGGCCTCTAAAGTCCTTGGGTGTGTCGGACTTGCCAAATGTGAAAACTCATCCACTCCGGGAAAAACAGCAAAGAGAAACTCAAAATCTTCTTTCAAGGCTTCTTCAATTTTCCTACCGGCCGCTTCATCAATCAAGCTCCAATGATCAGTCAGGTGGGCGTAGTACCAATACCACGCACGTGAAAAACGAGTTTTATTTCCCCAGGCACTCACGCCCCGATTGATAGAACTAAAGATGTTTACCGAACGAGGAATGAGTTCAAATAAAGTTTTAATATCCGGAGCCAGATCATTATTCATGTAAAATGATTCGGCGCCCACATAACTACGAAACCGATTTTTAGAAAAACTGTTTGTGGCATAACAATTTTTATCAAACCATCGAATACCTGGAAGATTGCATGTTCCTGGATAACAACCTGTGAGATACGGTAAATAAGCAGGACCTGTGGTGGAAGGAAAAGTCGAATTGGCATCACGAAGGGATCCCGAAGCTGCGAGCCAATTACCGATCTCTTTTAATTCTCCCTTTAAAACAAGATCCCGAAGAACATCAGCTCGAGCGCCATCAGCTAAGATCGTGATGCATCGTTTGTAAGTTTTCATTTAGGAATTGGACTTCTGACTTTCATTATCAATGGCCTTTAATTTAGATTCCATGCGATGAACCAAAATGGGATAACCATCCTTGGCAATGATTTTATCAAATTGGTATTTGTAGTTGTCCAACAGACTGGCTCCATCCACAATGACGTCATAAATTCTCCAGCCTTCAGCCACTTTTTTGAGTTTATAACTAATTTCAATTTTGAGATTTTCAGAAGGAATATTGACCATGCTTCGTGTTTGTGCCTGAGTTTTTTCTGCATTCAAAAATTGATCGCCTTCATAGCTAATGTGATAAAGCTCCTTGACTCCTCCATTCCCCTTTCCTTTTTGCCCTTGTTCTTTTGAAAAAATGGCCTTCTTTTCCAACAAATGAGTCATGAGCTGGACAAAGTATTCTTGTTCCTGCGGGGTTCTCTCATTCCAGTTTTTATCCAAAGCCAGACGACACAATTCACGAATATCAAAAGTACCATGAATCACGGACATCTTGAGGTTGTTATTATACTTCTTATCCTCTGGAGTTGTGGCATTGATGATGTAGGAATCTAATAGATCATCCAGATCCTGGATAGCACGCGTGGGTGTTCCTGCGGCAAAATACTTAACTTGTTTTCTTGGGGAAGGAGTGACCTTGAAATTGGGATCAATTTCCGAATCATTAAACTGAAACGTCTGTTCGGATGCAGCTGATTTCCCTTTTTCAAAAACGGGTTCTGATTTCTTGCTACAACCCACTCCCCCCATTCCTAAAACTCCGAATACTAATACTAAGATCGCAAAATATTGCATACTTCCTCCGTTATTGGGTGTGTCATTGCGAGCGAAGCGAAGCAATCTCCACGCCGCTCTGGGTAAACTCAGCGCGGCGATCTCACGGTAATCAAGGGCTTACAGTGAGATTGCCACGTCGCTTTGCTCCTCGCAATGACATAACATTATTCAGGCATTTGACCTGTTTTATTTTCTAGCTTAGCTACAGCAACATTATAGTTAAATACCGATTCGAAATACTGCCCCCTTGTTTGCAGAAAAGCAGACAAGGCATCAATCAAATCTTTGGATTCGGCAATCCCTATATCCATATTGCTTTGGGTCAAGAAAAGAAGTTGTCGGGAAAGTTTTCCACCTTCCTCGGCTCTCTCCATATCGAGCTTGGTATTTCGCACTTCTAAAAAAGCCTCTTTCACTTCTAGCTCTACCCCATCTTCAGCCAACTGTCTTTGCACATCGATCTTATATAATTCACTGCGTAGCTGCCTCACCTTGGACAAGGAAGAATGAAAATCCAGCTGCCCCTTTAATTGAAAACCCACACCAGCCCGGGTGTAGTTAAAGGGATTATTAAAATCATCCGTATTTTTGAGTCCTGTGATTCCCTTGGCGCGACCCAACTCTAAAAAGCCTCCAAAAGCCAGATTGGGAGACATCAAACGACTCTCCAACTGTAATTGCTTTTCTTTGGCATGGTAACCTAAATCTAAAAGCTTCAGGTCGCTCCGATTGGCCAAAGCACTTTGCCGATAAACATCATAATTGGACATCGTTGGGGTTTCTGGTCTCAGACGATCACTCATAATGTCAAAACGATCTGCCTCATCAATCCCCAATTGCACACTCATGGCTTCTTTGGCGAGTATTTCGCGCTTGTCCCCCTCTTCTTTTCGTTTTTCCAGTTCGGCTCGAAACAATTTTAATTTTAATAGTTCCGACGGATCGGTACCCCCCTGATCTTCTCGTTTCTGAATTTCCTTACCCAAACCCTCATAAGCTGATTTTAAAAGATGTCCGACTTCACGCGCCAAGAGAATACCGTAATACAACTGCTTTACCTGCAATACAATCTCGGACTTCTTTATTTCCTTTCTTTCTCGTTCAGCAACAATTCCAGTTTCGGCTAACTCCTTGCCTGTTTTAACTTTTCCAAATGTATGGATAGGAACCCCCACACCCACTTTCATTTTGTTAAAAACAGTCAGATCACCGGAAAAAAAACTGTGAAAAGCATCACTGGCATCCTTGGGAGCAGGTCCCAAATCATACTCATAATCAAAAATAGGGGTTCCAAAATGATCGGCCTCGATCTTTTTTTCCTTGGCCCCCTGAATGGAATAATCGGCAATCTCCAATTCGGGATTGTAGGTCAAAGCTCTTTTGATACATTGGTCAAGGGTGAGACGAATATTCAGGCCATTACGCGGCCCAAAGATTTTTTGTTCCTCTTTGGCGGCCGTATCTTCTTCATGTTTCTTGTTAATATCTTCATCATTTTCACCAAAAATCTTGAAACCGGTGGAAAGGATAAAAAGAAGAGCTAGAGCAATACAAGATTGTTTTCGCGAAATCTTCATGAAGAATGGAAGGAACTAGCGAAGGAAGGTCAAAAAGACAATAGTATTTTGGGGGATTGTGGGGAAAAACTCTAATCCGTCGATGGAGTGGCGTCGTCGGAGGAAGAAGCATCGGCGACCAGACCGCTATCAACAACACTATCCGAAGAAACGTCGCTAAGGGCATCTGCTTCAGAAACATCTGCAACCGAAGCATCAGGAGAATCTGATAAGGCATCTGCTGTAACATCGGTTCTTACATCACGTGAAGCATCCGTAAGACCCGCATCAACAATTCGAGAAGATTCTAAAACAATACGAGCAGAAATTTCCCCCACTTGAAATCCAGCATACGGTTGACAATCACCTCCTCGACAAAAAACGGTTGCACCGCTACTGGAAGCATTTAAACTCAAGGGACCTCTAAAAACAAAAGGCCGCTCCGTTCCTAAATCACTTGTGGGAACAGAAGGATAAATTAGCACCGCCCAAGGCTGGATCCTTGAAACAACCCCTCCCTCCGTATCTCCCGCATCTCTTCCTGAAGTTGTGCGAGATAAAGCACCAATGGTAAGAGAAATAATACAATCACCGGTCACACTTCCATCCACACCCAGGTACGTTGTCACTCCATCAAAAAAATTACCTCCATCTCCAGTGGAGGAACTCAAAATACTTCCCCAGGATCGTACACCTCCTGCATCCATTGCAGGATCATTGGTAAGAATACGACCTAGCGGTTCTCCAGAAACCCGCGTTCCAATACGTACAAAGGAAGGACATATGGAATTACGCATCGAATCCAAACAAGCGGGATCAAGATTATTCCAAGTTAAACGACCAGAAAATCCATTTCCCATCCACTGAAAAGGCCTATCCAAAAGAAGACGTGTGACATAACGACTCACACCTGCATCGGATGTATTCACACCACGAAATTCAAGTTCTAAAGATCGTCCTTGTTGAGGGTTTAAGCAGGCCTGTCTAGGCGTTGAAGGTCCTGTATCCTCAGGTGTTAAAGGGGTTAAACCACCATCACCATCGGTGGGAGGAGAAGGAGGTTCTGGAAACAAGCAACCCGATAAGAATGCTCCTAACCCCACAATAGCCATCACTGGAATCAAAGCTACCATAAACGTAATTCCTCTAATTTAGTTATCGGCTAATTTACAAAATTGTTTCTTAAAATTTATCTGCGTACCGTTTCAACATGAACTCCCGTCTGGACCGTCAAATAACGCGTTGGACCAAAAACTTCTTCGGCAGTTGCATCGATCATGGAATTGGTCAGTGAGATACCTGTCACATCAAAATCCTGCAACCCAAGGTTGTCCCATAAATCACGGACACGTCGAGAACTACTGCAACTATTTCCGTCATAATCACTATAATGATGATCGAAGCATCCACACAACGTCTCAAATGCACTTCCCGCACTTCCAAACCGATCACAGAAACTTGGCGTAATGGGCAAGCTCGTGGGTAAATTAATATGGATGGCGCGGGGGGATCCAAAAAGATAACTGGGAAGCATCGTTCCATTTATTTTGCTTTCTAAAGAACTTGAGAGATTCGTATCCGGCACAATGGTGTTGTTTTGGCGTGTCGTCACGCGAATATAAGTTTTTTCAGAATTCAATTCCAATTGTCCCAAGGAATTTTCACGGGAGGTAATGCCTCCTTCTAAACGGAGGATTCCATCTTCACGGGCCGAAATCAACAAGCTCACAGAAACACGACCCGACACACCAAAGGAAGCAATGGGAACTTTATAACCACGAGGGTCCTGACATTCAGGACTTACATTAGGATAACGAGTCCCATCACACCAATTCTTAATTCTTGTTTCACGTACACGACCGGTCATGGGGTCTCGTGAAATAATCTCTTCCTCAAAAACCTGCATCTCGGCATCACCAATGCCAATTTCCAATTCAGCCAAAGCCGCTTGTGGTCCAATGGGAAACACATTCACAATACGCACAACGGGAGGAATAAAGGGATTCAGACGGTTCCTCATCGCCAACAAGGTATTTTTATCCGTGGGATCTCCGGGAACCCCGTCCCCATTAAAGTCAACATAGCCCAAAGTGGTTGCCCCAAAAATATTTTCAACATTTAAAGGAAACGGAAAACATTCCCAGGAAGTATCACTGGGAACAACACGTCCATTCTTGGCAACACAAGGTCCGCCGCCAATTTCCGGGATACCCAAATCAAAATCATTTCTGAATTTGAGAGTTGTCAGATCAAGAGCACTTGAAGAACGATCTGTGAGATCGTCTTCCTGACGTGCCAATTCCCAAGCTTCAACGCCCACAGCTTGTAAAAGAGCATTGATCATTTCCTCTTTGAGAGCCACATTCATGTCTCCGCCTAAATCGGAAGCAACGGCAATGGGCCTTGTTCTGGCGTCACAAACACGGCTTGTATCGCGATCGTTACAAGAATCGTCCACCGCAGCAAGAGGACCAAACTTGTTGTTCTTGAATCGCGCCGGAAGATTATTCATAAAACGGATTGCATCGAAAGCGGCTGTATCCCCCGTTCGTCCAACACCAGCAGGCGCCAAAAGGCCTGAAGCTGAGAATCCCACACCGGAAGGATCAATTTGCAAGCGTGTTTTTGCAAGCTGAGAAAAGAGATCCATATGAAATTTACGACTAAATAAATCCACCGAGAGATCCGTCACTTTTTTATTATCGTATTTGTTAAGTTGGGTTTCGAGTCTTTTGGGAACACTGCAACGCAAGATGGCGTTAAAAGTGCATTGAAACTGTTTATTCGTTCCTTGAAGTTGTCGATTAAAACCATCCAAGAGCCGCGTCCCATTCAAACGTTCAATGCCGCGACAAGCTTCCATCATTTCATCAGAATACTGGACAAGACGTTGAACGTTTCTTCCATGCTCATCCCTGACTGTTTCATACAATCCGACGGCATGTTTGCGGGCACAGTTGGGAGTGAGCAAGAAACGATCATCGGGCAGAGCTTCTACCAAACCTCTCCCGGGAGCATGAACGATGTTTAATTGCATTTTTCCAGACCGATTATAACTGACAGTGGCATCCAGGTTGAGGGCCAAATCACGAATCGTCATGTTGAGAGGCAAAAAGAAAGGACTGTCTGAGGGACCAAAATCCGGATCAATTCCAAAATCAACCGCCTGATCCTGCGTGTCAGGGATTCCATCTCCATCATCATCCGTATCATCCGCATCCAAAATGCCGTCATTATCATCGTCATCGTCATCTCGCGTGTCTTCAAGACCGTCACCGTCAGCATCCTTAAATTGGGCAAAATAAAGATCCCCGGGAACGTGCAAACCTTGAATCCTGAGTTGCAGACGAATTTTATTTCCACTCAAAAGCTGAAGCGAAGGCACAGAAATTCTTCCAATTTCCCCGTCAGCACAACTATCACCGCAAGCAATCTTGATGGCTGCAACAGAACCAAGAGGTCCTCCATAATAATCATCATTCTCGCCTGTTAATCGTGTGAGTTGGCACTGTTCTTCCTCTTGAATGCCTCTCAAACAATCGGCCTCTTCGTGACTCGGCTTGACAGGATCCAAAAGTTTGGGAAAGGTTTCAGTCTTAAATTTTCTCGAATTGACGATGGTTTCCAGGTTGGCTCTTAGTTCCTCACCCGTCACAAAACTGCCGGGCAAAAAACCACCTACTCCACCTTCTACAAGACTCTTAGAGGGGCTAAAAGTAAGTTCACCCGTTTTAGTTTGGGTAAATAACGGTTTTACAAAACCATAGGCAAAGGCATGAGTTTCCGTGGTGATGTTTTGAAGAGAATCTTTTGCTTTAATAGTAACGGTGTTGAGAGGAAAATTCACATTAAAAAGTCGTGCCCGATAGTGAGTAAGGCCATCCACCCCAATGGAAGCACACATAGCCTGGCCGTTACCGGATTCGTTTTGACGCTGAATGCAAACAGGTGAATTACCGCAAGGAGGGGTATCGTCGAAATCACAAGAAAGACTGCCCGAAAGATTCTCCGGAGCTCCTCTTGCACTGCGACGCGCCACAACATCCACAAGGACGCTTTCCATATTGGCTTCAGTAGGCAAAAGAACTTTTCCATCCACATTTATCAGAGGTTCCCTGCTGTCTTCGTTCCGGTAGAAATTCACATCAAGAGGCGGTCCTTTGAGATCCACATTAAAAGGTTGGACAACCAGGGTCTCATGATCATCCACCGCATTGCTGAGATGAAGTCTGATGGCATTCTGACCATCACCCAAAATAACAGGAACGATAATTCCTCCTGCACAAAAAACGGGTGTCATCAGCGCCGGACGATGAACAAACTGACAAGAGCCTCCCGTTCGATCACAAGAAGCATTGACAGTCACAACACGAGAAGGAAAAAAACTGGCGTCTGTGATAGTATTGGTACCCGTGACTGTCACAGAGCCTGCATCCGCAGGATTACTGTCCATCATGGAAGTTCCTATGCAAAGATCCACGCGATCCATTTTTTGGTTAGGTTGAGAAGCAACTCTCACGTTGTGTATGATCTCGGTCCCACGCATCTCCACAGAGCCCTCTTCAAAACGAAAACAGTTTGTATCTCCAGCCATGCAAGAGGACATCGCTACTCCCGAGGGACGTCCTCCAACGACCGACAATCGTGATCGATCAAGTCTCAAAACATGTCGCGTCATCACAATATCTTCCTGAAAACCGCCGCCCATAAAATTGAGCAACCGCACACGCACAGTCACCGTATAAAGACCGGGACGTGGAAGATTGAGAGAAGTTACCATTAACTCACTCGTTGTATAAATATCGTGATGCTCGGTGCGTAAGTCAACATTCTCCATTCTGCTCACAGAAGGATCAGAATCAAGACTATACGAAATGGAGTAACTCACAACGGCCCGAACAACATCTGCATTCCGAAACTTGGAGAGAGCACAAAGATTTCCTCCTACGACTTCATGATCCACGGGCATGACCGGTCGGCTGAGAGGTTCTACAAAACACAGGATATCTCGCTCATAACGCGATGGCTCTCCAGGCCTTGCGGCATCACACCAGTCTGTTCCCATGGGTTCATGAGAACTTCCCATCGGGTTGGGACAAACAAGAAGAGCGTAAGAAGCTTTTGAGAAGCCCAAAAAGAAAAGAAAAATGAAGAAAATAATTTTTTTCATAATTTAAAAAGTTAACACGTAACCAGCTGCAGGGATGGCGGATAAATTTACGGCGAATGGACGCAAAGAATCATTAGAATGAGAGCCAAGCAGAATAAGTCCCGCAACACTAAAACCACCGGCAACTACGGCCCGGCATGCTGCCTGTTCTGTAGAATTACGATTTCCATCAAAAATACGACACATCAGTTGTGCCCCGGACTCTGCGCTCACTACACCCGTATTAAATAAAGGAAGATCATGAGAGATTAATCCTCCTCCTAAAAATAAAGATCCTGCTACGGTTAACACAGCTCCGGAAATAACCGCCGGTGCTTGTCTCATCATATAACCTGCACGAACGAGATCTCTCGTAGCCAAAGCTCCATCCAGACCGGTAAAAATACTTAGTTTTAAATCTAAATTGTCAATTCTTAAACCAGGGACATCACCGACAGCTTGTTGCAATTCCGACCAACGCATCAGTCCTGATGTATGCCCCACAGCATTGACGATATGAGCTATAAAGGATTCTGAACCGACAGGACGCTCGCCCAAATTAATCCCAGCCTGAATTGTCGCTTGTGAAGGATCATTAGCGGAAAGGGAATGAAATTGTGAAAGGGAAAGCTCTAAACCAAACCAATTTAAAAAACGAAAATCAGAGTCGGATCCAAAATTTGTACGTAATTCGATTCCATCTTGAGTGGATAATCCTAACCCCGCTCTGACATTTCCATTATCAATAACAAGATGGGGAACCAGCGACGTTCTTGCACGTAAAATTCCCGGAGCGGCTTGAGTTGTACTTATACCCAATCCTGTCTGATAAACAGGACGTCCATCGTCACGCAAATAAACATTATGTTGAACCCCGACTCCAACATTAACACTTCCAATATCAAGATCCAAACCGGCAGCTAATCCGCGTGACACAGGGAAAATAATAAGGTCTGCAAGCCGTCTTACAGAAGCTTCCATCGAAGTGTAACGGATATAACCACCCAAAAACCTGACTGGTGATGATGACGATGGTCTTGCGGCTGCGGTTGAATCATGTCCCGACATAATACTCCCTCTATATAAGGTATCGGCTAACTCAAAGGAAAGTTGCTACTTTTAATCATGTCAAAATTCCGCAGTTGAAATTTCTCTCAAATCTCCCCTTCCTTGATGGGAGGGGATTAAGGGGAGGGTGACAACGGGAAAAGTGGTCACCCAAATTGCTGCCTCCCCCTCACCCTAGCCCTCTCCCACAAAGGGAGAGGGGAAAGAGGTGCGGAATTACGGATCATGTCGAACCTTCAAAAAGTCGTTCAAGGGGGACGGCAAAATATCGCTTGAATCGGTTAATTACAAAGTATTCCCCGTGCAATACAAAGGTTCGCAAGTAAACTCGTTACGACCATTTCTCCGAAGATCATTAAATCGTATGTAAGTGCCACTTGGAAGAACTCTTAAACCAGTTCCTCTGTTATCAGTAATACGATTATTATCGATGATAGTCGTTGATATTAGACTGTCCGAACTCTCTACTGCTACATCAACACCCGTGGAGCTTGTATTACGCACTAAGTTATTCAATACTACATTCATTGCACCTCGCCGAATGGCCATGCCATTGACAAAACCATCAATAGTATTACCCTCAATCCTATTTCGATTTCCATACACAGAAATCCCGCTACCTGCACCCCCCGTCATTGTAAAAATATTTCCAACAATCTGATTGTCGTTACCACCATTAATAAAAAGTGTAGAACCTCCAAACGCAGAAACATTTGAAAATGTACAATTAGTTACTAAATTTCCGTTACCATTTATTTCAACACTAGTTGTGGTTCTAGGAAATGAAATCCCCTCAAGACGAGTATTATGGGTATCTCTCAAAGTGATCCACATGTTTCCTGTAAAAGGACAGTCTGCAAACGTCGTTCCGATAATATCGTTATTAGTTGAATCGTTAAATGCCCAGAAAAATGACTCCGTCGTAGAATTACAAGCTCTAGTTCTATCTAAAGTGATGTCATGACTATTTTGAACCTGTATTTGATAAGCAAGCCCCAAACGATTGACGATCACATGATGATGATTCCTAACAGTTAAACTGTTTGCAGTTGCTCCTTCTCCTCCAATGACGATATTATCCGCACCAACTTCAACAAACGATGCCATAGGATAACTTCCATAATTTCCAGGACAGATTGTAACATTTCCTCTAATAACATTTACACCCGGTCTCAAAGGATGAATTGATGCATCACGATCGTTACAATCAATGTCCCTGTCAAATCCATCTCCATCTTCATCAATTAAAATAGGCGTAGAATCAGGACGCGGTTCTATTCCTGCTTCTAGACGGACCATCACATCATATGATCGCAACATAAACTCATCAGGAACATCCAAAAGACCCGTATCGATACCTGCATCGACAGACTCTCTATCTGGAGTTACTTGACCTGTATCTCTGGAGGGAGGTAGAGTTGTCACATCCACAGGAGGAGGTGGCGGTGGTGGAGAAACATATCTGTCAATTCCACCTGTATCGTAAAGAGTAGGTCCTGCATCATAAGGCTGTGGTTGTTGATTAGCCCCACATCCATCACCCATGAGGCATAGTCCAACCAATCCTAAAGTTTGTAAAAAAGATGATTGTGTCACAGAGACGGGCAAGAATGGTATTGTCATAACAATCTCCTAAGGGTTTCAACTGAATTTAAGATTTATTGCTTCTTTTTCCTTAATTTCAAAATTATGAACGATTTATTCTCGTGGCATACACATCGCACCCGTACCAACTACCGTCGTGCCATTTCGACACATATATTCAGGTATTCTGCACATCGGAGGACTCATGGCTAGTTCACCACTTCCACACCTATATTGACCCACCTCGGCTTTGATGACAATGTACATATTGGCGGCCTCAACACTCGAATAACTTGTAGTGTTTCTTCCGATACCCGCAATATCAAAAGTATAAGGGACATTCACAGGAGCAGGATCAGGAACAGGAACAGGTTCATTATCGAGAGTATTCGTTGGATCAGAAGCACCAAAAAGAGGCCTTCCAAAAAGTTCATTTGTTCCACAAGGAATACGTTCAGCAGCCCGGGCTGTAGTATTCACATAAGGAGCCAGAGGATTCGTAGGCATCAACCTTCTATCATAGTGAGTATCTTCCAAAGGTCGTGAAGGAACTGTATGGGATCGAATTGCAGAATCAGGAATTTTATCAGGGGTCACACACTCTGTTGTCAGTGACAATCTTAACGTAGCATCAACGGTGTTTGAAATGACTGGTACACGCGGCGCATACAAACGTACCCCCAAGTTATCGAAATTCAAATGACCGGTCACCGGATCATAAGTTCCTTGGGCATCGACTATCCCGCGGTCCATCGCAGGAGTTGTTCCAATTCCTTTTAGACAATCCGATTGAATTCTTTCTNCAGNAGTTCTAGCTTCAGGGGTGAGCACAGGAGCATATTCTCGACCCAAAACATCATCAGNCGCTCCGTCTGTGTATTGTCTCATGGCATAACGATCGCCTACCAGACTCCCACATGTCATAGGGAGACTGGATTTTGCCCAATCTCCAATATAAAGGTAAAAGAAGGCACAATTGCTGCTTGTTGTACTTCGACAGTCTGCAAAATATTCCAAAGGGAGCGTCGGCGCGTTTCTCGTCGGAACAGAACCCGGAGCATTAAAAAGTCTCAATCCACGAAATCCAGAACCGACTGTCACTGATAGAGGACGATTCATATCCGGATCAACTGTAGTCACAATTTTTGTTAAAGTGGCTACTCCGGTGACAGGATTCAGATTAATACCTCCAGGAAGTATAAAAACATCCTTATCTCGTTCAGGATCAGCAGGTACTGTGGGAGATGTTCCATTAAATCGTGTTAGAATTCCCTTGGTCGCCGTAGAAACAATAAGAGTTCTCTGAAATCCTTCATTGATACTATTACTAAATCCGGCCATTAAACGATGAATTTTTAAATCACGCAGTCCTCCGGGAGATCCTTCAGCTCCTTTGAAAGTGAAGTTCACTAAAGTACTCCGAGTCGCTCCAACAGGATCTCCTTCAACAAGCGGGTTTGAAGGTGTCCCTGTGGAAGAAACACTCATCACTTTGATCGCAATAGGAAGAGTGAAAACCTGATGGCTTGTTGCAGCAGGATTAGGACGAAAAACAATACTACCTACTTTCATTCCACTACCGGAAGCTAATAAACGAGCACATTCTGCTCGACCAGAAGCATTAAGAGCTGCCTGATCAGGAAGTCCCATATTAGGCGGCACAATACAGCTCGCAGGTAAATTTCCTGGAGCGCAAGATCCGCCTGGCACACAAGCTGGAGTAAATTGAAATTTGTCAGGTGCTGGAGTCGAACGACCCACACTTATCCCTTTAATGGACAAGGGTTCAAAATCTCTTGTCCGCGCTGTATTAAAGAGATACACATCCCTTCTTATGTCGGGATCTTGACGATAACTAAAAAATCGGTTTGTCACTCTATAAAGATGACTGGTTCCTTCTACCCTGTGCGCCGGTCTCATTCCTGCACTCCCAGAATTTTCTGCGATAAATCGTTGCTCATCCTGGATATAAAGCCCCAGTGTTCCGCTATGATCATTCGTGGCGCTCCCTCTTAATGTGGTTGTCACTGTAGTGGAAGCCGCCGTGTTAAATGCAAAGGTTACTGTATCCAAACGAGGGGGAGTTGCAACAACTCCATGAGGTTCATAATTCAGGAAGAAAAAGAGATTCTGAGCGGATTCTTCCGGAAGATTGGGTGGAATTATCCAGGAGTTTGCAAAAGAAAAAGTGCTAAATCCAATCACACGCCCATAATAAATAGCCGTGCTCAGAGAGAAATTTCTACCACTGGGCACGTTTAAATTACTAATTGTCAAAGGACGAACGCCTACATTAGAAATGCGGAAAAGTTTTGTGTCCAGTCCTCCATCAGTGGGAATGGAAGAAAAAGAAAATTCCGGAGGTACAACTCCCAAAGAATTATAAAGGGCTCCATGTGAAGTATCCCAGTTCACTTCTTCAAACTTGGCTTCTCCGGCAGGTCTTCTTGCCTGTCCCTTGAGATGGATTGTAACGGAAGGAGATGTGGATAAAACAAGATCCGATTGGCAGTTTAAAATGCCACTTGTCTCCGTGCAGCCAGAACTCGTAAGTTGAGGAGAAAATTCAATATTAATTCCAGTCGTTCCGCCTTCAGTGAGCGTAATCGTTTGATCGGATGAGGTCACCCGGAAAGGACTTCCAGCACTGACAGGCCCAGCATGAATCTCAAGTCTGACAGGAACAGTTCCTGTAGTACCGTTATTGATAGTTACAGTTCCTAAACGCACAAATCGAGGTATCAGGGCAGGTACGGAAGGATCCATCGTGCCTTCCTTAGCGTAAGGCAACTGAGAAGAATCGGAGGAAGCACAATCACTGCCCGAACGCGTGCCCGTTGCACAGGCTGTTGTTGAGATACTGGTCCCGGAGGTTGTCAGAGCAAGAGTATCAGCGGTTCCAAAATTTGAAATTACACTCAAAGAAGGAAGCTCAGCGCCACCACCCGTACCACCGCTCCCGGCGGATCCTGCTGATCCACCAGCACCAGAAGAGCCACAAGAAACAAGATCATCAAGAGTACGCACAGGAATTGTGGTGCCTGCTTTTGTAACCTCTCCTTCAATTTCAGCAGTTAAAATAGCTCCTCTTAATAAAGTAAAGATGGCGCCTGTTCCTAATTCGTCATCTCTATTTGTATCAAGAGTTCCAACAGGTAGAGCAGCAGAAGGTGTCATATCCAACGTGGTGATGATTTTCATTGTGGATTTTCCACCTGAAAAATGAAGATGGGTTCCATGAGCTGTCATTGCAGATTGCGTAGAATTGAGAGGAGGAATATTTGAAGTGTCTGTTGTGAGGTGAAGAGGATCTTTTCCAAAACCAGGAATAATTTGATAATTATTCGGGCTAGTTTCATCACTACTCAAAAGAGAGGTGAAAGACCGCGCACTTCGATTACAACTCGCTTGCATTTCAGGGGAGTCACTTCTTATTAACAAACAACGAAAATAATTACTTGGAGCTCCGTTGTTATAAACTTGTGCAAAAAATCGTAAATCCAGTTGAGTAATTTTAACCTGATAATTTTCTCCATCTGAACGAAGAACTTCACAAGTGCCTACAACTTCGGGAGCATTTAAAGAATTATGTGTTTCTGGAATCCTTGGTTTACTGGCATATTCCCTCCCTGCATCAATAACAAGAGATCCTTGCAAAGCCGAATTAGTAATTCTTGCTTCAGGAAAACTATCCCTCACTAATGTAACTTGGCAGGAAGAATAAGTTCCTGGTGTAGGTCCAGGAGTCATTCTAAATCTAAAAAGCATTTTCCCATGATTACTCCCAGAATTAGTAAACTTCCATCGAGCTACGGCAAGCTCTGGCCTTCCATCATGACGATTATGTTCACGTGAAGGACAATAAAGAGAATCCACATAATCGGTTGAAAAACCAGAACCTAACTCAGATGGAGGAATATTTTCATCTGAATCTCCAGGAGATCCACAACAAAAAAGATCCCCTGGAATTGTCCCAAAGTTTAAAAAGCCACGTGGATACACCATCGGACAATTTGAATTTCCACGAGGACCCGCATATTGACAACATTCAGGAGGACTATCGTTATGTCCAGGACCACCAGGAGCAGAACCGCTATCTTCAATTTTCAAAACAAGTGTGGAATTAAAATCAACATTACACGATCCCTCAGAACTCGTTCCTCCAGAACTCGAACTTCCACTAGCTCCACTTAACCCTCCGGAACCAGATGTTCCACCAGATCCGCCTGTTCCCGAAACTCCACCCGAACCGCCTCTTCCAGAGCTTCCCCCACTTCCTACAGTGCCTCCTCCAGTTCCTTCATTTCTCGATGGAGTGATCCCATTAAAACGAAAAGGATCATCCGAACCAGAGTCACATGCAGAAAACTGGGAAGCAATGATCAGACTTGCTAGAACAAAAGAAACTTTGATGAACAAACGATTCAAGAGACCTCCTAAAAACTTCTTTTAATGATATATCGTAAAATATCTAAACTTGTTGCTAATGCAATACATTATCAAGGACCTGAGGTAACTGCTCTTACATTTCCATAAATTAAAACAGCCATCGAGCTATCTCTCAAAGGTCCCAAATTTGTATTTTGCGTTATCACGTCAGTGATTCTTGAAAATCCCACCAAGACTACTGATCCCTCATGAGCCATGTCTATTCTTTGCCCGGAAAGTTCTCCCGTTGTATCATTCCAAAGAGGTCTTAAGTGTTGGAGTGCTGCGACATTGACAGGGGGCCTCAGTAAACTTTCCGTTGTGAGATTAATATTAAACTCGGTATGAAAATCACCATTCATAATGACATGCACATTATTAAGTACAATTTTTCCAAGAGAAGGATCATAAACACCAGTTATAGTGCCCGAGGTTGTAATAGTTGTAGGCAAACGAAGATCTAAGTCCTTCAATGCCTGTGGAGCAAGAGGTCCTGGCTTAGGTAATGCTAGACGTGTAGCCTCTGTTATGGGTGGCAGAATCGCTGTTCCTTCTGAACCTCCTGGACCTTGAGCAAGAGTAAGTGGAATATCAGCCTGAAAAAATGGGGTGTCTCCCAGCCTTGAATCCAGCATGGCCTCAATAAAAGTCACTGCAATTAAATGCTCTACCTTTAGCAAGACAGGACCATTCAGCCCACGGGAACCACCAATAGGTGCAATAACGTCACAACTAGGCAATCGGCTTCCTGATGATCCATCCAAACGAACTTGAACAACACCTTCTTTTGGAGATTGATAGGCAATATCCAACAAAGCTGTTTCTGTTTTATTCTCCAGAGTTGGAGAATATCTCACCTTAAATGAATAATCACTGCCAGCTGGAATATGAGTTTCACCTAACGAACCACTAGGAGTAGCTTGTTCCGTATTTCCAATTTTAAAAGACTGCAAACTAAAGCTTCCATTACGATCTGTTCCAAAAGAAATACCCGCCCCTCGCATAACAGCCTCTTCAGAACTATCATTATGAAAAGAGATAATTTGGTCACTAAAACCACACGCGGGAGTAACTGAAAAACTGAGTGGGTACATTCCACCCACTTGGCTCTGACCACTGCAGGAAATAACAACTATAAGGATAGCGCTGAAAAGAAAAAAGCGCGAAAACTGAATGGTTCTCTTCCCCATGATTCATTTATCGGCAATGTCTGTAAAAAAGTTGCGAAATTTATTGCCGCTCCCTCATTTTTCCCTCTACTCCTTATAAATAGGGCCTGACAAGGGAGAAGTGTCCATTTTTATGACGCAGGGTGGCAAACGATAAAACTCCTGCTTGTACCAAACCTGAATTCACATTGGATAAAAAATAACAGTATCTTTTCTGGCTTATTTCATAGAAAGGAAGGCGGAAGATGACTGACAAAAAGTTGCGGACTATTTTTTAATTTTATGATTTTTAAGACAAATGCTTCCTATTCTTTTTCAAAAAGAAGGCCCTATTGTCTGGATCACATTCAACGATCCTGATCGTCTCAACGCGCTTTCGGAAGAAATGGGGAACGAAATTCAAAAGCTGGTTCCCAAAATCAACAAGGACAAATCCATTCGCGTTGTGATTCTCACGGGAGCAGGTCGTGCCTTTTCGGCCGGAGGTAATTTAGATATCATCATCGCTCGTACCAAAAAAAAGGCGCCAGTGAATCAAAAAGAAATGATATCCTTCTACAAAAAATTTCTTTCCATCCTGAAAATTGAAGTGCCGGTAATCGCGATGATGAATGGTCCAGCAATTGGAGCTGCGTTCTGTATGACGCTTGCCTGCGACATTCGAGTTGCTTCCACGAACGCAAAGATGGGCGTGAATTTTGTAAAGATTGGTCTTTCTCCCGGCATGGCAGGAACTTTTCTGCTTCCTCAGGTCTTGGGAATACCTGCGGCTATGGATCTGCTTTTAACAGGAAGAACCATCACGGCTGAAGAGGCGTTACAGAAAAACTACATCCATCATCTTTTCTCTCCAGAAAATTTAAGGGAAGAAACTCTACGCATTGCTCATGAAATTGCTGCCAATGCGCCTTTCGCTGTCAAAGCAGCTAAAAAAGGAATTCATTCTCATCTCAAACAAATCAACCAAGCATTCATCTTTGAATCCAAAGAACAAGCCTTGTGTTTTAAAACAAAAGATATTGTGGAAGGCATTGAAGCCATCCGAGTAAAGAGAAAACCTGTGTTTCATGGCAACTAAATCTTGCGCGGCTGAACGTTTTTTTCAATCCACTTCACCACATCACGCGTATCGGTCCCGGGAGTAAAAAATTCTTTCACACCCTGTTTTTTCAAATCCGGCATGTCTTCCTGAGGAATAATTCCGCCACCAATGACCGTCACATCCCCCATTCCCTTCTCTTTTAATAAACGGATCACTTCGGGAAAAAGATGATTATGGGCTCCGGATAAAATGGAGAGAGAGACACAATCCACATCTTCTTGAAGAGCCGCATCCACAATCATCTCGGGTGTCTGGTGGAGACCCGTGTAAATCACTTCAAAACCAGCATCACGCAAAGCACGGGCAATGATCTTGGCTCCACGATCGTGACCATCGAGTCCTGGCTTGGCAACTAAGATTCTCAACTTTCTTTTCACATTTACTTTCCTGTCATCCCGTTAACGGGATGACCAAATCTTCAATGAGATTCATTCCTCATTGGGGGAGGCAGGCCAAGGATCTGGCTTTGCCAGTCCGCAGGCCGTCGGAAGGGGGCTTGCCCCCTCCGAGGTTAGTAATGACCTGGGTCACGATAGACCCCAAACACTTCTTTCATAGAATCAATCATTTCACCGAGGGTAGCATATTCCCTTGCGGCAATGCGAATCGCCGGGATCAAGTTTTTGGTTCCTTTAGCCGTCTCCTTCAAATCCGTCAAGGCAGCCGCTACCGCCTTCTGATTTCTACGCGCACGGACTTCGCGGGTAAATTGAATTTGTTTTTGCTCGACTTCAGGACTCACTTTCAAAATTTCCAAAGGAGATTCTTTATCCACTGTAAAATCATTCATCCCCACAATAATTTTTTCCTTGGTTTCCACCTGTTTTTGAAAACGATACGAAGCCTCGATGATTTCACGCTGAGGATATCCCAATTCGATCGCACGAACCATTCCACCCATCTCGTCAATCTTTCTAAAATAAGCTTCTGCTTCTTTTTCCATTTCATTCGTCAATGTTTCGACAAAATAAGATCCTCCAAACGGATCGACCGTATTGGTCACACCACTTTCATGGGCAATGATCTGTTGTGTCCTCAAGGCAATGCGAACGGACTCTTCGGTAGGCAAAGCCAAAGTTTCATCCAAAGAATTCGTGTGCAAAGATTGCGTTCCACCCAAAACACCAGCCAAAGCTTGAATGGTGGTGCGTACCACATTGTTCATCGGCTGCTGGGCAGTCAGACTGCATCCCGCCGTTTGCGTATGAAACTTGATTCGCATGGCTTCCGGGTTGGTGGCACCAAAACGTTCCTTCATCGTGCGCGCCCACAAGCGCCGGGCGGCGCGATATTTAGCAATCTCTTCAAAAAAATCGTTATGCGCGTTGAAAAAGAAAGACAGCTTGGGACCAAACTCGTCAACTTTCATTCCCCTCTTCTTCACACAATAATCCACGTATTCAATGCCGTCACGAAGTGTAAACGCGAGCTCCTGCGCCGCTGTCGATCCTGCTTCACGAATATGATAACCAGAAATAGACGTGGGATGCCATTTGGGAACATCCGTCATGCAATATTCAAAGAGGTCCGTGCACAAGCGCATGGCTGGTGCCGGTGGATAAATCCAAGTTTTCTGCGCAATAAAATCTTTCAACACATCATTCTGGACAGTTCCGTTGAGTTTTTTTTGATCGGCTCCCTGTTGAGCGGCCACTTCGAGATACATTGATAATAAAATCGGCGCTGGCGTATTGATCGTCATCGATGTGCTGATCTTTTCCAAAGGAATACCTTTGAAAAGTATCTCCATATCCTTCAACGAATCAATCGCCACACCACAGACACCTACTTCACCGCGTGCACGGGGATTGTCCGAATCCACGCCCATCAAGGTTGGAAAATGAAAAGCCGTGGAAAGACCGGTTTGGCCTTGGCTCAAAAGATAATGGAATCGTTGGTTGGTGTCTGCGGCTGTTCCAAACCCAGCAAATTGTCTCATCGTCCAAAGACGACCACGATACATGTTGGGATAGGCCCCTCGCGTAAAAGGAAATTCTCCTGCCTCTCCCAAATCTTTTTTAGGATTAAAATCTTTTAGATGTTCCGGAGTGTATAATCGCTCAATGGGTTTTGAGGAGAGAGTGGTAAAGCTCTGGAGTCTTTCCGTGGTCTTTTTCTTCTCCAACATGGTTTAACTACCACAGGCAGCCGTTGCTTCCGATGTGCTCAACCCACAATATCCAGCCAAAGTCGCGCAATTGGTCAATGTGGAACTATTAACTCCAGGCAATGGGAAAGTACATGTTCGAGACGTTGTGCCCAGAGTTAAAGAGAGACTCCCTTGAATAAGTACAGGCGCTGTGCTGGACGCGCGGGTGTAGGTGGGTGTCCCTGAAACACTCACACTACTGCCGCCACTACAAGTTCCCGTCACATTAAAATTGCTGGTGAGACTTCCTGAAGGGAAAAGAGTGCCCGTGGATGCTATGGATCCTGTAAGAGTACAAGTCCGACTTCCTCGAGTCACCGTAACCCCTGGAGAGAGATAAGACAAAGTGGTTGTCGCTAAAGTCCCTGTTCCACTCGAAGCAATAGTGAAATTACCCGTAAAGGTTACGGTGTCAGCTCCAGTCCCAAAAGTGCAACTGGTGGATGAAACAGTAGAAGTGCCACTACTTAGAGTAATTGTCAGCGTTCCAGACTGACCTGCTGTCGCAGTACCGGTAAAATTATCACAACCAATGGTTACGGTTGTGTCTATATTTCGATTCTCTGGCAAGACCAAATCCTCTGCGTCAGAAAGAGACAGTGATAAACCAGAGACCGATGAGTTTNTCGACGTGTCACTGGAAAACATGCCCTGCGTTGTATCCATCATCTGCTTGTTTTCAGAAGTCGTTGGAGTCGTCCCTGAAGAACTTGTGGACGAACCACAACCGGAAACTCCGTTTCCAAAAAAACTGAGAAAGAACAAAAAACCAACTAAACTTCCTAAAGATACTAATCTTCTTTTCATAGAATCTCCTTTATAAAATGGCCTTTACTCCTTTAAAACATTCCTGGCAATGACAAGTCTTTGAATTTCACTAGTACCCTCATAGATTTCGGTGATTTTGGCATCGCGGAAATAACGTTCGACAGGATATTCCTTAATATAGCCATAGCCTCCATGAACTTGTACGGCCTTGGATGTCACCCAGCCGGCAGCTTCAGAGGCATGCAGCTTAGCCATGGCCGCTTCTTTAGAAAAAGAAAATCCCTGGTCTTTCATCCAGGCCGCTCTCCAAATTAAAAGACGAGACGCATCAATTTTCATGGCCATGTCGGCTAGAAAATGCTGAATCGCTTGAAAATGACTGATGGTCTGACCAAAAGCTTCTCGAATTTTAGAATAATCCCGCGCCTGCTCAAAAGCAGCACGGGCAATTCCGAGTGCCTGAGTACCAATCCCAATACGACCCGCATCCAGAGTGTTCATGGCCACAGTGAAACCATCACCCTCTTTTCCTAATAAATTCTCTTCGGGTACTTCACAATTTTCCAAAACAATTTCTGAAGTGCTGGAACCACAAATTCCCAGTTTCTTTTCTATTTTGCCCACTGAGAAACCCGGAAAGTTTTTTTCCACAATAAAGCAAGAAATTCCCTTATGACGCTTTTCAGTATCCGTCATCGCATACACCACCATCGCATCGGCATGAGGTCCGTTGGTAATAAAGTTTTTACGCCCATTGAGAATCCATTTTCCGTTCACTTTTTTAGCCGTTGTCTTTTGATTAGCGGCATCCGATCCCGTGCCGGGCTCAGATAACGCATAAGCTCCCAGCTTTTCTCCTGCAGCAAAAGGTGTGAGATATTTTTTCTTTTGAGATTCAGTTCCAAATTTTGTGATTGGACCGCAGTAAAGAGAATTATTCACCGACATCGTCACCGCTGTGGAAGCACAGGCTACGGAAATCTCTTCGAGAGCTAGTACATACGCAATCGTATCGAGCCCGGAACCACCCCATTCTTGCGGTACCATCATACCCATCAAACCTAACTCAGCCATCTTTTTGAGATGCATGGAAGGAAACTGAGACTTCTGATCCAGTTCGGCTGCTTTGGGTGCCACTTCTTTTTGAGCGAAGTCGCGCGCCATATCACGGATCATTTTTTGTTCGTCGGATAATTTAAAGTCCATAAGTCATCCCATTGTTATTGCGAACGAAGTGAAGCAATCTCCCGATTTGAACCTAGAGATCGCCACGTCCGCCTTTGGCAGACTCGCGATGACCAAGTCGGTTATTTCCCATTGAAATTTGCAGGACGCTTCTCCAAAAACGCCGCAAGCCCTTCTTTTAAATCTTCTGTTTCAAAACATTTTGGAAATGTATTTTTTTCCAAGTCCAAACCTTGAGCCAAAGGAAGATCAAAGCCCTGACTCAATGTTTTTTTAGCTAACTGAACTGCCATTGGAGATTTTTTACAAATTTCGGCAGCCACCGCTTTTACCTCATTTAAAAGTTCTTCAGGCTTGCAAATTTTATTCACAATGCCCGCATCGAAAGCTTCCTGAACCGAAATAATTTTTGCCGAAAAAATCATTTCCTTGGCTCGTCCTTTTCCAACAAGACGTGACAGCCTCTGAGTGCCACCCCATCCTGGAAAAAGTCCGAGATTGACTTCAGGCAATCCTAATTTTGCTTTTTCTGAGGCGTAAATAAAATCACAGGACAAGGCGAGTTCCATACCACCACCGAAACAAAATCCATTCACAGCTGCAATGACGGGCTTTGCACATTGGTCAACAGCATCCATCGCTGCATGGCCTAATTTTCCAAACTCAATAGCATCCGTTGGTGTCATCTGACTCATAGACGCGATATCGGCCCCAGCCACAAAAGCCTTGTCCCCTGCTCCTGTCACAATCACCACACGGACTTCAGTATCTTTTGATAATGCTGAAAAACAATCGTGGATTTCTTTCAAGACATCCACGTTCAAAGCATTCAGCGCTTTTTCACGATTGACGGTGACAGTAGCAATGAAACCTTCTTTATTCAGAATCAGATTTTGATAAGACATAAAGCCTCCTTCTATGGTTCTATTCTTTTAATTTCTTTGACGCAATCAAATCCCTGGTCGTAAGAAATAATTGTGGAGATTCTATTTTTTTTCATCGTTGCAACATGAATGGCATCTCGGGGACTGATTTTAGGAATACCCACCATCAATTCTTTTGCTTTCTGAACTTCCTCTTGCGTGACGGGAAGGACCCAGTGACACAGACTTTGAGCATAGTCAAACAACTGGAATCCCTCATCCATTCTACGAATAGCCCAAAAACGATAAAGAATTTCTTGAAGAACTTCGGCGCTGATGGCGATCTCGCCTTTCCCTTGAGCCACTGTTTCAAAGAAACGCAGTGACGGAACTTTATAAGGATGATCGGCACCTACGGCGTACATGAAAATATTGGTATCAACGAATTGCATCTTTTAGAATCCCAAACGTCCTTTCAAAATCTCAGCTTCAATATCCTCGGGAGTCCCCACAGGAACCTTCATCTCAGACATTCTTCGTACAATTTCCCCCTTCTGATCTCTGGAAGGAGCTGAAAAATATTCCTTCTCAGCAGCATCCCGTAGCAACTGCCCCATGGATTTTTTGGTGAGCTTCGAAAGTCTCTTCAGCTTTCCGTAGAGGCTTTTAGAAAGAAGAATCGTTGTCTTTGTCTCAACATGTTCCATATATACATACTCCTAATATCCATATGTACATATGGCATAAAAGAGAACTTGAGTCAAGACTGAAAAGAAGATGTGGTTTAAAGCAATAATTCCGCAGTTCCAAAGATCTCCACATTAAGCCGAATGGTTCCTGCATTGATAGGAGTACCTGGGACACGACTGACTGGCTTAGACATAGCAGCAGTTTCTTCAAACAAAACGCCTCTTGGAAAAGAGGGTCCTGGATTAGAGTTTTCAGAAAGAGAAATTATCTTTCCAAGCTTAACACCCGCAACAGTCGCCATCTCATTCATTTTAGTAAAAAGAAGCTTGATGGCTTTTTCTCGCGCTTTGGAACGATGACTTTCTTCATCTTCCAAAACCCATTGGATATCAGAAATAGAATTTGCCCCTGCCGCCAGAGACGCATCAATCACATCACCTGCTTTAGAAATATTTCTAATTTTGATTTGGGCCTGACTGCTGACAAAATATCCAACAATTCGTGAAGGTTTGTTTGCTTCATAAGTTTGTTGAGGACGTGTTGATAAGGAAGTTTGAATATCTCTGTCTTCTATCCCCAGTGCCTTTACTTTTTGCAACAACAGATCCATCTTTTGATGAGCAGACTTTAGCGCTGGAGAAAGTTTACAGTGACACACCTTCACCACCAATTAACTATCCTAGCTTTGTAACTCTTACACACTTAACGCGATCATTAAAACAAACTTGAAATTTCTCAAAAAAAGTCTCTCGACCTAAAAGATTAAATCCGGCTCCCAGTGTTTCTGAAAAGGCAATGGGTGCTTTAAATATAAAATTAGCAAAGTTGACTCTCACATCATGAAGGTAGACAACCATGCGGTCGCCATCTCCAACAGTGACCTCTTTCTTTTCGCCCGATAAGAGATTGAGTCCAAGCATATTTGCCACTTTCGAGTGAAAGACACTGTAATCAGCACCAGAATCGACAAAAGCATCAAATAGAATCCATCTAGACTTCCCCTGGAGAGTGAGTGGAACAATGGGTCCGTAGTTTGATTCACTCAATTTCTTGTAAGGAAAAATCATCTGACTTTAAGAAGTAAAGGACGAGCATTTTTTATGGGAATATAAAAAATTCCAATTTCTTTATCGAGAGGTATTCCTTTTTCTGCTTTCCTATAGACAGCCAATTGGTCACGACCTGCCGCAATAACACGACCATCCACGACAGCGACATATCGACCAGGATAGTGCCTCCTCAGATTGTCCCACATTCTGGAGAGAGAATCTTTTTTCATGATAAATATTATTAATGAATTAGCTACAGATGTACAAGGGAAATTCAGGGAAACCTCTCCACCACAAGAGACACACCCTCACCACCACCAATACAGAGGGAGGCGAGACCTCGTTTGAGCTTGAGGTCTTCCAAAGCATGAATCAAAGTTACGAGGATACGAGCACCAGAAGCACCGATCGGATGTCCCAGAGCTACGGCACCACCACGAACATTGACGCGATCCTCAGAGAGTCCGAGAATTTTGTTGTTAGCAATCGCCACTGCCGCAAAAGCTTCGTTGATTTCAAACAAATCAATGTCTTTGGCGGAAAGATTGAGTTTTAAAAAATTCTTCTTGATAGCCTCCGATGGCCCGATCGTAAACCACTCCGGAGCAACAGAAGCTTGAGCATGTCCTAAAATTCTTGCTAAAGGTTTCAAACCTTTTTTCTTAGCATACTCGGAACTCACCAAGAGAAGAGCCGCAGCTCCGTCATTCACAGAAGAAGCGTTGCCGGCGGTTACCGTTCCGGTTTTTTCAAAAGCAGGTTTTAAAGTGGCCAGTTTTTCAATATTTCCCTTCAAAGGCTCTTCATCACTCTCTACCAACACTTTTCCTTTTCGTGTTTCTAATTCAACCGGAACAATTTCACGCTTGAAAATTCCTTCTTTCACGGATTTTTGAGCACGCGTGTAACTCAAAGCCGCGTACTTATCCTGATCCTCACGAGAAATTTCATACTTCTTGGCACATATCTCTGTGGCATTGCCCATGTGAAAATTATTATAAACATCCCAGAGACCATCATTCACCATGCTATCGATGATCTTGTCATTTCCCATGCGATAACCCGCACGAGCCTTGGTCAACAAATAAGGGGCCTGGGTCATATTTTCCATACCACCAGCAATGACAACGTCAGCATCACCGGCACGAATCGCCTGATCGGCCAACATAACGGCCTTAAGACCAGAGCCACACACTTTTCCAATTGTTAAACAAGGTGTTCCCTGAGGAAGTCCCGCAAAAAGGGCCGCTTGACGTGCCGGAGCTTGACCAAGCCCCGCGGTAAGAACATTTCCCATAATGACTTCATTCACATCCTCACCTTTGAGGCCTGATCGCTTGAGAGCTTCCGCAATGGCAATACTTCCCAAACGGGTGGCGGATAAATCCGCAAAACTTCCTTGAAAGCTTCCAATGGGCGTACGTGCAGAACTGACAATAACGGTTTCCATAAATATCTCCTTAATTGAATGGTCGCTAATTCTATTTTGTGACGTAATGAAATTTTTCCAATAGAGTCAAGCTCAGAGACGGTACATAGGTAATAATTATTAATGCAACCATTAAGATCAATAAAAAAGGCAAAGTATCTATAAAGACCTTGGCAATGGGCCGCTTGAAGCGATAACTCGATAAAAAGAGATTCAAACCAAAAGGCGGTGTCAGGTAACCGATTTCAAGATTGGTAAGAAAAATGATTCCTAAATGAATGGGGTTTACATGGTAACCCAAAGCAATGGGCACAATAATGGGAACCACCACAATGATGGCTGAAAAAATATCAATGAGGCAACCCACAATCAAAAGGAAGACGTTCAGCACCACTAAAAACATAAACTGACTGGTGATATATTTTCGGGTGAGATCAAAAATTTTCATGGGAACTTCCTGATCGATCAGGAAGTTGGTAAAACCCAGCGCGACAGCCACGATAAGGAGAATAGCGCCTACAAGAACCATACTCTCTTTCATAATGCGAGGCACATCCGTTTTTATTTTTAAATCTTTATAAATAAAAACTTGAGCAATAAAAACATAGAAAGCCGCAACGGCTGCTGCTTCAGAAGCCGTGGTGTATCCACCATAAACACCGGCCAAAACGAGAAGGGGCATGGGTAATTCCCAAGCTACTGCACGTGTGGCTCGGCCTAACTCCTTCCAGCTAAACTTGACACGCGAGGTAGTTTTAGCTCCACAGATAATCGAATAAATACCCAGAAGAATAATGAGAACAATACCGGGAAGAATTCCCGCAATAAAAAGCTTATCCACATCGACCTGAGCAATAATTCCATAAAGAATTAAAGGAAGACTGGGGGGAAAAAGGAGTCCCAAGCTTCCACAACACGTCACAATGCCCAACGAAAAGCCTTCCTTATATCCCCTCTTCTTTAAAATAGGATAGAGCAGTCCACCCAAGGCGATAATCGTGACTCCCGAAGCCCCTGTGAATGCCGTAAAAAAGGCGCAGGCAAAAAGAGTGACCAATGCCAAACCACCAGGCATCCAGCCCACCAGAGCTTGTGAAAAAGTCACAAGCCTCTCCGGAGTTTTACTTTCTGCCATCATGTAACCGGCAAAAGTAAAAAGAGGAATGGCCACAAGAGCCGGAGCCGAAACGAGCTGGGTCATTTGAATAATAAT